>OCHA01000118.1_pt1 | contig 111947 bp, 91 predicted proteins | sample 1538591 | NCBI WGS metagenome assembly OCHA01 (sample SAMN04571710, study PRJEB22368) | human gut metagenome | biome: human gut; material: stool | host: Homo sapiens | place: Luxembourg | collected 2012-09-06 | reverse complement strand
CTTTTCCTGCCTTAACATCAAATCTTACTGCCATTTTATCTTTAGCTTCAGCCTTTACATACATCTTAAGTGCCATGGAAAACTTACCATTATCATCTAAAACCCTGTCTAAATCTTCGGTATCTTCTAATTTTCCTGTGGCTTTAATTTCCACCGTAGCCTCGCCTTTTGTAATCTGTGAGATTTCCTTTACTTCCTTAAAAAATGTGCTGTCATCCTTTCCACATCCCGTTAATAATGACATAACCATAACTAATGACAGTACAACTGATAATAATTTTTTACTCATAATCCTCTCCTATTTTTCATCATTTTATTATGTTTTTTGTTACTTATAAGATAATAATATAGCCGTGCAACAAAATTGCACGGCTATATTATTTACTCATCGGTGCGACAGGATTCGAACCTGCGACCTCTGCGTCCCGAACGCAGCGCTCTACCAAGCTGAGCCACGCACCGCTTTGTATATAATATCATACTTTTTAGAAAATGTCACAACTTTTTAAAAATTTATGGATTACCAAAATTATGGATTACAGACTTTTTAAGAAATTATGAATTGCAGACTCTATTGCAAACTCTGCCGAAAATGCAATACATCCCAGATACATCTCTTATTCCTGCTTGTCTTCTCCACTCCAAAAGTCCACCGGTTCATAATCTCTTAAAGCAACCAGATATCCCTGCTTTTGAAGTTCCTCCTGAATTTCATCAAGGGTTTCCTTTGAATCAGCGGTAACCGTATGATAATGATACTCAGAGGTTATCTGCTCTAACGGTACAGACACGCCTCCTTTTATTTCTTCTACATATTTTTTTGCATCCCTTCTTGATTTAATGTGCATTTCTACTTTTACCACACCGTAAACCTTATGATACACAAAAACATCTTCAACTTTTCCACCACAATCCACTATAAGATTAAGTTCATCCAGTATCTTGTCTGCACTGTGCTTTACCTTAAAAACCCTTTGTTTCCGACCTTTTTCCTCCTGTAAAACATAACCCTTGTGAGTAGAAATAATATTATATTTTTTTGCCCTTAAAAGTGCTATATCCTGAACCACCACCTGACGGCTTACCTGAAACTTTTCAGCCAGTTTGGTGCCTGATACCGGTTTGTCACTGTCCTGCAATATTCTTAAAATATTTTCCCTTCTCTTTTCTCCTTCCATTTTTCCTCCCAAAAAACTATATACGATGTAGATTTTTAAGTGAAATATCCATAATTGGTGCTGAGTGCGTTAATGCTCCACTGGAAATATAGTCAACTCCTAAGTCAGTAAGTTTTGCAATATTTTCTCTTGTAACATTTCCTGAAACTTCTATTTCAGCCTTTCCATCAATAATATCTATAGCCTCTTTCATTACATCGTGACTCATATTATCAAGCATAATAATATCTGCTCCTGCTTCAACGGCTTCCTTCACCATATCAATATTTTCCACTTCAACTTCAATTTTTCTTACAAATGGTGCGTATTCCTTTGCCATGTTTATAGCCTTTGTAACACTTCCTGCTGCACCAATATGATTATCCTTTAAAAGGACTCCGTCTGTTAAATTGTATCTGTGATTATTTCCTCCACCAACACGAACTGCGTATTTTTCAAAAATTCTATTGTTTGGTGAAGTTTTTCTTGTATCAAGAAGTTTGGTTTTACTTCCCTCAAGAAGTTTCGCAATGGATTTAGTGTATGTGGCAATACCACTCATTCTCTGAAGATAATTAAGACCTGTTCTCTCTCCTACAAGTAAAACCCTTATATCTCCTGTTACTTTTCCCATAAGCTGACCTGCTTTAACTTCATCGCCATCTTCCACAAATAATTCAACCTTGGTGCTTTCATCTAAAAGCTGAAAAGCTCTGGCAAAAACCTGCAATCCGCAAATAATGCCATCTTCCTTACAAATTAAATCCACTTCACCTAATGTTCCCTTAGGCATAACTGAATTGGTAGTTACATCTTCACTTGTTACATCTTCCTTTAATGCACTTAATATTAATGGGTCTACTGACAATTTTAAAGTTACCTGATCAAACATTTTATTCTCCTTTATCTATCGCTTCTAATAAAATTTCCTTGTTTTCTTTATTCCACTTTTTCAAATCACTATAAGGTGATAAATCCATATTTTCAGTGTTCCTGTACTCTGTAGAATCGAATTCCGCTGTCATTTCTCCGGCTGCACGCTTTGCAAAAACCATACTTTCAAGAAGGGAATTACTTGCAAGACGGTTTTTTCCATGTACACCGTTACACGCTGTTTCCCCTACCGCATAAAGCTGGTTCATGGATGTTTTACTTTGAAGATTTACCTTAATTCCACCCATAAAGTAATGCTGTGCCGGGACAACCGGTATCATTTCTTCAGGAACATTATATCCATGTTCCTTGCAGTGTCCGATTATATTTGGAAAATGATGCTCTAACTGCTCCTTTTCAATAGGACGCATCGACAACCAAACGTGTTTTGTTCCGTCTTTTTTCATTTGAGCCTTTATATTCTCCGTAACAATATCTCTTGGAAGTAATTCATTGGTAAATCTCTTGTAATTTTTATCATAGAGAAGGGCACCCTCCCCTCTCACTGACTCAGAAATCAAAAAGCTTCTGTCCTCTTCTCTTTCGGAATAAAAAGTTGTTGGATGTATCTGAACATAATCCACATGTTCAACTTTTACGCCGTGTCTTATGGCAACGGCAACTCCATCACCTGTTAAATGTCTGTAGTTAGTAGAATGTCTGTAAATTCCTCCGATTCCACCGCTTGCTAAAATTGTATAATTAGCATTTATTACCGTAAGGTTTTCATCATCCTTTTTAACTACGGCTCCATAACACTTTTCCTCTTGACATATTATGTCAACCATAGTCCAATGTTCCTTTATAGTTATATTATCACGTTTTTTTGCTTCTTCATATAGGTGACTTGTTATTTCTTTTCCCGTAATATCCTCATGAAATAAAATTCGGTTTTGAGAATGGGCTCCTTCTCTGGTAAACAAAAGATTTCCCTCTTCATCTTTAGCAAAATCCACACCAAATCCAATTAAATCCTTAACTAAGTCCTGTGAAGAATTAATCATTGTTGTTACGGCATCAGGGTTATTCTCATAATGACCTGCTTTCATAGTGTCATTAAAATAACTTTCAAAGTCACTTTCATCTTTGAGCATACACATACCGCCCTGTGCCAGGTACGAATCGCTATGCTCCACAATGTCCTTTGTGATAATTAATATGTTCTTATCCTTTGGAAGATTCAGTGCACAGTAAAGACCTGCACATCCACTTCCCACTATTAAAACGTCTACTTTCATATTTCTCTCATTTCTAAACTTTATGTAATGATTTATTAATAACATCGCCCGATAAACAGCTTTGACATTATTGTGTGGCATTATAACACATCATTTTACATCTGACAAGACAGTTGTAAATACAACTATTAACTTTTACTCATATAAAAAAGAACTCACACGAGTTCCTTTTTGTACATAAACCGCTTCATTATATTTGACAATGAATTAATTTACCTCAATATACACTTTTTCAATTTCACTATTTTTCAAACAATCCATGCAAATATTCTACAAGTTCACCGTCGCTTTTAACCTTAATATCAGCCCCAAATGCTGAAATATCTCCGTCTATTTTGCTTTTTTTATTAGTTTTATCTACATAATAAACCTTGAAAAAATCCGTTGATGATATCATTATGCTGTACACATCCTCTTCACTGCTTACTACAGAATCATCATATGTAATACCCTTATAACTTAAATGCTCTTTCAACATTTCTGCCATTTTATCTGCATCATCATTTTCTAATTGGATTTCTTTTCCTGTGGAATACTGCTTTATGGATATCTCTGATTTCTGCGGAATGTCAAGTGCTTTGGTGTAATCTCTGTGTGATGAAACTCCCACAAACACCCCAACTAACACAACTATACAAAGTGCTACAACACATATAATTATTTTTCTTTTTTTCATATTTTGTCCTTTCTCTGTATACTCTGCCCATTAGTGTACCATTCTTAACTTTAGATGTCAAAATACGATACAATCACACTTCCCATTAGTTATGTATCATATTGTCCTCCCTGTATATCTTGAGAAGCTCCTCCAAATCGTATATCTGCTCCAATATTTTCTTTCCAATATCAGTATCCCTAACCATAAGTCGATTTTTCTTTATTTCAAATTTATTTCTGTCAGATTTAATATCCAGATTTTCGCTTATTGCCTTTTCCACACTTTCAAAAGGTCTGTGGGACATTAATCTCATACTGTGTGAATTGTAAATCAGAGTGTAGCCTGCAATCCCCGTAGTCTTATGATAAGCCTGGCAGAATCCGCCATCTATAATAATCAGCTTACCGTTAGCTCTAACAGGTTTCTCTCCTTCTGCTACCCTGACAGGAGTGTGACCATTTATAATATGCCCTATCTCCGGTGCAACACCAAATTCCTCCAAAATCATATTGCAGGTTTCCTCATTATTGTAAAATTTGTAATAAGGATTTCGTGGCTCATCCCAGGTGCTTTCATCATCAATAAACATTCTCTCAAATGTCTTGATTTTTCTTCCTGAAAGAGGCGATTTTACCCCTCTCCACAAATACCATGTAAAATCAATAGCGTTCATATCCTTCTTACTATAAAATGCCTTTCTTGCCATTTTATCTGCATAATCCATATATGATTTTCCGCTAAATTCCTTACCCTCTAAGAAAATAGTATCAAAGTCGCCCTTTTCGTCCAAAGGAATACATCCGTGATATAAAAGATTGTTATTAAATACCTTGTAAAGACTTCCTTTAGCATAAAGAAATTCAATATGCTCCCTTAACACCTTGCTTTCCACAAAAGCCTTTCGTAAATCCTTAACAAGACTTTTTTCCCCGGAGCTTAATTCATAATATGCACAAATGCCTCATACTCACCGTGAATATCACTCATAAAATGCTCCGTGCCCTTTGGCAGATTAAGTATTGCATTAAGATTAATTATCTCTGTACATACCGACTAGGTAGTAGGATATTTTTCAGATAACAATTCTAAGTATTTTTTATAATTTTCTTCCATATCAAAACTCTCTCTATTTTAACATTTCCAGTATTTTTACCAGCAGCTCCCATGTTCTTTTTGTTGAAGAAATGCTTAATTTCTCATCTGTTGTGTGAATATCCTTCATATCCGGTCCAAAGGATATGGCATCCAAATCATCTATTTTGGAGGCAAAAAGTCCACACTCAAGACCTGCGTGGATTCCCTCTACCACCGGCTCTTTTCCACCATAAACTTCCCTGTATGCCTTTACTGCTGTATCCCTTAACACTGAATCAGCCCTGTACTCCCAGCCGGGATAAACACCTTCACACTGAAGACTTCCGCCAAATATTTCCGTAAGGCTTTTAAGTTTCTGTATAAGATAATTTTTCTCACTATCCTTAGAACTTCTTACGGAATAGGACATTCTTACTTCTTTATCCGTAGTTCTTAAAATTCCAAGATTAAGGGAAGTCTGAACCATATCCTTAATTTCAGGATTCATTCTTTCAACTCCGTTTGGAAGGTTTGCCAAAAGAATAACTGTTGCCAATGTGGATGGCCCTGACATTGCCTCCACTAACTGACTATCCATAACATTAAGGGTAATTTTCATAGCCGGGTCAGTTACCTTGTATTCATCTTTTACTTCATCAAATACCTTATTAATAATTTCCTTAGCCCTGTCTACACATTCCGGTAAAACTGCAATTGCCGCTTCGCTTAAATTGGCAATGGCATTATCCTTTTCGCCACCGTTTACCCCAATAATACGCATATCAATATTCTCAAACACATTTAAAAGAATCCTTCCTAAAACACAGTTGGAATTAGCTCTTTCCTTGTGTATCTCGGCTCCTGAATGTCCTCCCGTAAAGCCATCTAATCTCATTTCTATAATTTTGGCATTTATCATATCCTTATTATACGGGAGAATACATGTAGCAGTAGCTCCACCTGCACAACTTACTGTAAATATTCCTTCATCCTCCGAATCCACATTTAAAAGAAGTTTTCCCTTTAAATCAGAAACGTCAATAGCTGCCGCACCTAACATTCCCACCTCTTCATCTACCGTAAATACAGCTTCAATAGGGGGATGTGCTATTTCACTACTATCTAAAATAGCAAGGGCATAGGCTACGGCAATGCCATCATCTCCTCCAAGGGAGGTTTTGTCTGCCGTTATCCAGTCACCTTCAATTTCAAGGTCCAGACCCTCTTTTTCCATGTCCTTATTACTGTCAGCAGTTTTTACCGCCACCATATCTATATGTCCCTGAATTATTACAGGCTTAGAGTTTTCATATCCCTTTGATGCCTCCTTCCACACAATAATATTGTGCATATCATCCTGTCTGTATTTCAAATCATGGCTTTTGGCAAAGTCTGCAATGTAATTGCTTATTGCCTCTACATTTCCCGAACCATGGGGAATCCTTGTAATATTCTCAAAATATTCAAATACCTTCTTTGGCTCTAAATTCTCTAAAACTCTCATTTGTCTTCCTCCATAAATACTATAAATTTCTTCTTTTCCAGTATATTAAAAAACATGCTTAACCTTTCATATAACATTTCTCCGGCTTTGCTATGTTCTTTCTTTAACCTTGCGCCAATTTCATATATATTTCTTTTTCCGTCTATTTGCCGCCACACATAACTTCCATAGGAATCTAATTGAACATAACTAAATCTGGGCTTTTTTAACAGCCTCCGGGCTACTACATTGTAAAATCCCTTATTTTCCACAATTATCTCCACCAGATTATCCTTTGTTATCTTCCATTGTATATTTATTCCGGGTATAAAATCAACATAATTTAATTTTTGTTTTTTCACCATTTATATTCTCCCCCTGTGAAAATTCTATTTTTCCTTTATTCCGTCTTATCCCTGCCTTTCACACAAAAGCCTATAATTGAAATAATAAAAAATGTAAAAACAATCAATGCCACACATTTTCCCACAGAATAAAATCCTCCACCATAAATACCTGATAAATCAATTGCTTTATCTATTCCAAAAACCGCTAAAACTGCCAGAAATATTCCTACAAGTCCTTCTCCTGCAATCATTCCCGCAGAATATAACACTCCCTTATCCACGGAATCCTTCTGCTGCTTTTCACTATTATATTTAAATTTATTCTCCACAATCCATCTGGTAATTCCACCTATCATAATAGGAGTGCTAAGATAAATAGGCAGATACAGACCTATGGCAAATGCCAGCACCGGTATATTAAGGATTTCAGCCACCACTGCAACAAAAACACCTACGAAAATAAGAGTCCAGGGAAGGGTTCCCCCCATAACTCCCTCAATAACCATTTTCATTAAAGATGCTTGTGGCGCTGCTAACTGCTCTGAACCGAACCCACCCCAGGAATTACTTAAAAGATACATTACTCCTCCAATTGACAATGCAGAAACCAGAGTTCCTATCATTTCACCGATTTGCTGTTTTTTAGGAGTTGCCCCTACTATATATCCTGTTTTCAAATCCTGGGAAGTATCTCCTGCCATTGCCGCCACAATACATATTACCGTTCCTATGGATATGGCTGCTATCATCCCCTTTGCTCCTGTAGTTCCTGTGGATTTAAGCACAAAGGTTGTAATAATAAGGGTTGCAATAGCCATTCCCGATACAGGATTATTGCTGCTTCCTACCAATCCTACCATTCTGGAAGATACAGTGGCAAAGAAAAATCCAAATATAATAATTAATATGGCACCTAGAGGATTTATAGTAATTCCCGGAATAAAGCACATGGCAACTGCTATAACGAAAATCCCTGTTAAAATAAACCACATTGGTAAATCCCTTGTCGTTCTCTCTCCCCCGGATACATTTTTGCCAAAACCTTTTATGGCATGCCTGAAAGTTTTTACCATAGTGGGAAATGTTTTAATCAGACTTATAATGCCTCCTGCTGCCACTGCTCCGGCTCCTATATACCTTACATAGCTTCCCCAGATATTTCCCACAATGTCTGAGGCATTTGCCCCGGTAATCACACTGTCTCCTCCGAAAAATGCAATGGCAGGAATAAGCACCAGATATGACAGCACTCCTCCTGCAAACATATATCTGGCAATTTTTATACCACATATATATCCTACACCTGCTAATGCCGGTAACACATCAACACCTATTCCACAGGTATAGTTTTTACTAAAAGAATACTCCACCTGACTTGGAAAAAGCCTGAGTCCGTCTGCCACAAATTTGTATATGGCAGAAATTCCCAGCCCTGAAAAAACCACCTTTGACTTACTTCCTCCTTCTTCTCCTGCCAACAGCACCTCAGAACATGCCATTCCTTCAGGATATGGCAATCTTTCGTGTTCTTCCACTATTAAAGCAGTTCTAAGGGGAACCATAAAAAATACCCCCAACAAACCTCCGCAAAGGGCAATTACTGCAATAAGCCAGAAGGAAGGCTTTTCACACAAACCCTCATTTGCCCACATAAAAATTGCCGGCATAGTAAAAATAGCCCCTGCGGCTAATGATTCACCTGCCGACCCAATTGTCTGCACCATATTATTTTCTAAAATGGAATCTTTTTTAAGAATTACACGGAGAACTCCCATGGATATTACTGCTGCCGGAATAGAGGCAGAAACAGTCATTCCCACACGAAGTCCTAAATAAGCATTTGCAGCGCCAAAAATAACCGCCATAAGAATGCCTAAAACTACTGATGCCACAGTAAATTCAGGCATAACCTTATTTGCGGGAATAAATGGCTTAAACTCTTTTTTACTCATGTCTTTCACCTCATTGAATACGTCCTGTTTATTTTTTATCCCTTAAACTATTTATCTCCATTTTGATTTTATTTCTTCTAAACAAAACAGCCTTTATCAATCTGTGTACCCAGCAAAACGGCAACAGCCATCCATGTTTCTTAAGAGACGGATATATATTTTCCATCCTTTCCCTTTCCATAAACATTCTTCGGAAAAACAGGCCTTTTTTAGTTTTTATGCCTTGTTTTCTATACTGTTCAAAACGCCACTTCTGGTATTGCTCAAAGGTACCAAAGGCACCACTGTTTATTATGTACTCAGCTGACTGTTCTAATTCATCATTTAATAAACCATCTTCAAACCATGCCTTTGCAAGATTTTTACACATAGCCTCAAATTCAACATAATTCATTTTAACAAGAAGCTTATTAATGTAATCAAAATCCATGGTAGCACCATAATTTTTCATTAGGTAATACTGGTCTATAATGGATCTTATACCGCTTCCACCCATGGAATAATGCTTCTCAAAATGAAGAAGATGAAACAAATAAAAATCCTCCGGTGTCATATGCATAAGATGGGGATTATCTTCATCTTTTACAAGCCTGTCCCATATATCATCAGTATGCCAGTGATTTTCCTCAGTAGTTGGAAGAAGTCTTCTGTGAACCTCCACCTCCATATAAGGTGGCTTAATATACACGTCGTGGCTGGCTTCAAGGCCTACCCCTTCACCATCTTCATATCCTAATTCATGTAACAGTTTTCCCATTTCCTTCATGGTACTTTCATCAGATAAAACCAGATAATCCAAATCACCCATCTGCCTAAATTCCGGATTTGGATATATGTTTTTAAGCACAGACCCCTTAAGAGGTAAAATATCTATCCCCCTTGCAGATGCCTCATTTATAATGGTTTCTCCTTCTCCTGTCTGTACCATATTTACAATCTGATTTTTTTCATGCTGCTTTTCCCACTTTAAAGCCTCCCTGCCTTCAGGCTTTCCCGTAAGTTTTGATATGGCATGAAAAGCCATTTCATCCACCTTGTGAAACAGGGCGAGACTGTATATGTCATCCCAGTCTACACCCTCCGGTTTCTCTTTAGGTGAATCTTCATTTATTACAGACCTTAATAATTCAATTAAATAATCACTTGTTTTTTTATTAAATCTCATTCTATTTTCCTAAATAATTATTCTCCTGCATTATCCTGATTATCGTCAGGTGCCGCTGTAACAGGCTCTGTAGGTGCCTCCGTAACAGGTTCTGCCTTAGTAGGAGCTTCTGTAGGTTGTACCGCCGGCTTAGTTGGTCTTGGTTTCTTAGTTACCACAGGTGGCTCTGTTGCAGGTTCTGTTTCCGGCTCTGTTTCCGGCTCTGTTTCATTCTGCTGTGGCTCCTGAGTTTCCTCTGCTGTTTCTTCCGTAACTGATTCCTCTACAGTTGTAGCTGTTTCCTTAGCACTTGTAGTTTCCTTTTTATCGTTGTTTTTGCCACCTAATGTAAGGGAAAGTGCAACAGCTACAATTACTATTACCAGTATAATTGACGCTGAAACAGCAATGGCTATAATATTCATCTTTTTATTTTTGTTGGCAATTGCCTCATTTTCTTTAGCAACATCTCCGTAATAGCCGTCCTCATCATCCTCATATTCTAACTCCCCATCATCTTCATCATCTTCGGCAAACTCAAATTCATCATCACCTAAATCTTCCGGAAAATCAAATTGGTCATCTTCCACATATTCAACTTCCTTTGGAATATCCTCTGATATATCATCAAGACTTTTTCCCTGACTGTTTAATTCATCCTGAATATTTGGGATAACTTTCGTTTCATCTGTATTACTTGCAAAACCAGCTTTTTCAACCTCTGCTCCACAGTAAGGGCAGAAATTTTCATTAGGCTGAACATATTTTCCACATTTCTTACAAAACATATTTTCTCCTCCACACATAATATGTATTGCCCCTTGGGGCTTTTCTATAGTTGGTATTATAATTCATCTACAATATTCTTGGCAAGCAAAATCGAGTAAGATTACTCCTACTCGATTCTAATGTAAATTATTCACTTATAATATGCTTACGCCACATCAATGTGTTCTCTTATGTATTCCTCTACCTGATTTCTGTCTATACCAAGGGCAATTGAAAACTCATCATGAAGATTTCTCTTTGCTTCCTTTAAGTATCGGTCATCTACATAGGTTATACGCTTTCCCTGTGCCATTCTCTTGGAATTTCTGGCATGTAATGTTTTTATTATACAAATAAGCTTCTCACAGTCACAGGAACTGATTGCCTCTTTGTATTTTTCCTCACGCTGCCTGTCATTTTCAATCCACATAGGCTCAATGTCTTTTATCTCGGAAACAATATTCTCTGCCTCCTGTCTGGTTAATACCGGGCGCATAACTATTTTATTTCCATCCACAGGATAAAAAATTCTGCTATCTTCTGACTTCATTGGAATTAAAGTATAATATAGCTGGTTTTTATCTGCTCCGGAAATATCAATATGGGTAATATCAACCACCTTGCACACTCCGTTTCTTCCGTGAACAACATAGTCACCAATTTTAAACACTCTAAACACCTCTTTTACTTATCTCTTAGTTTTATTTATACCCAATCTAACATTTTCTAATCAATTTTTTCCCTAATATAAGTATACTACTTTTTATAGTTAAATGTCATAGGCAGAATAAACAAGAATATTTTGGTGTTTATTGTTGAAACCGTCAATTTTATGTGACATATCCTTAGAAGTCTTCTTCCTCCTGTTCTTCCTCGCCACTGTCACGCTTTTCCTTTTCTACTAAATGTCTGATGTAAGCATCTTCTGCAGCCTTTTCATGGTCTTCCATTATGCCGTTTTTATTAGCATCAAACTCTTTATCATATGGACCATGCTTCTCTCCTGCGGCAATAAACAAAACTCCCAATGTTCCCGGTCCGCAGTGGCTGGATATTACACCTCCTGCATTAGTAACATATATATTTTTGAAATGATGAAGGTCTTTTAAATACTTCTTTACAATGTTTACAACTTCATCATCACATCCTGAATGGGTAATAAATACCCTGTCCTTTTTGGCATGAAGTAAGGCATTTTCCAAATCCTTTACATACTGAACAATTACCTTATCAATTTTTCCACGATATTTTTTGTCAGCTAACATTTTTCCGTTTTCAACTACAATTCTTGGCTTTAACTTAAGAACTCCTCCAACTAAAGTTGCTGTAGAAGAACAACGTCCTCCTCTGTGAAGATATTTAAGCGTATCTACCACAAAGCTTGCCCTTACATAAGGCTTATAGGCTTCAATTATTTCCACAATATCCTGAGGACTTTTGTCTTTTTGTGCCATAACTGCTGCCTCAATAACTAAAAGACCAATTCCCGTGGAAAGACTTTCTGAATTAATAACATACACATGATCACTGTAATCTAAATTATCTGCCGCCATTCTCATAACATTAGCTGATGTTGACATATCTTCTGATATGGCAAACATAATAATGTCATCACCCTGCTTCTGATATTTTTCAATTATATTCATGGCATCCTCAATAGAAGGTGCCGCTGTCTTTGGTGTAGTGCGGTTTTCATCAGACCATCTGTATATCTCCTGAGGAGTTATTTCAAGCTTGTCCTTATATTCCTTATCTCCCATGTGAATATACAATGGAAGAATATCTATATCATATTTTTTTATTAATTCATCTGATAAATCGCAGGTGCTGTCTGCTATAATTTTAATCATAATATTTCTCCCTATTCGTTTTCTACATCATTAATATCATACGGCGTAGTCTGGTATACGTAGTAGTTAATCCAGTTAGTCCACAACAACTGACCTGCTGAGCGCCAGTTTACCACCGGTTCCTTTGTAGGATCATCATCCGGAAAGTAATTTACCGGAAGCTGAGGGTTCATGCCTTTTTCAGTATCTCTCTCATATTCAAGCTTAAGAGTGTCTGCATCATATTCCGTATGACATAAAACATAAAACTGTCTGCTGTCTTTTGATTTGACTATTGCCACCCCTGCCTCATCTGACTCTGCCATTAATTCCAGTGCCGGCTCCGCCAAAATCTGCTCTCTTGTAACTTCTGTTGCCCTGGAATGAGGTGCATAAAACTCATCGTCAAAGCCTCTGAACAAAGGAGATTTCTTCTTTAAAATTTTATGTTTATAAATTCCTGAAAGCTTTGGAACACGGTCTCTTTTTCTTATGCCATAGTGATAATAAAGTCCTGCAAAAGCACCCCAGCATAAATAGAAAGTACAATGTACATGCTTTTTGGACCACTCCATAATTTCACATATTTCATCCCAGTATTCCACATCCTCATAATCCACAAAATCAAGAGGTGCTCCTGTTATTATTAATCCGTCAAAATACTTGTTTGAAACCTCGTCAAAGGTCTTATAAAATTCATCTAAATGGCTTTTGTCTGTATGCTTTGAACGGTATGTTGCCGTCTGTAGAAATTCTACCTCTATCTGAAGAGGTGTATTAGATAATTTTCTTAAAATCTGTGTCTCAGTAACGATTTTGGTAGGCATCAGATTTAAAACAAGAACTTTAAGAGGTCTGATATCCTGGGTCATGGCTCTTGTTTCCGTCATTACAAATATATTCTCTTTCTCTAAAATATCCCTTGCCGGGAGACTCTGTTTTACTTTAATTGGCATATCTTAATCCCACCTTCCATTAATCATCGTAAAGAAAATTTTAACACATAACCTTTATTTCTTCAATTCATTTATCAGCACATCCATTACATGCTCCACACTCATATCCCTGACTATATTTCGCCCCCTGTCAGGAAATACTACCGTTTCCGTCCAAAGTCTTCCCTCCATAAAATATCCAAAGCATACCGTACCTACAGGCTTTTCCTTTGTCCCCCCTGTAGGGCCTGCTATTCCGGATATTCCTACGGCAACCTGTGCTCCATTTGCCTTAGCTGTGCCCTTAGCCATTTCTCCTGCGGTTTCTTCACTTACTGCACCGTATTTTTCAAGGGTTTCCGGCAAAACCCCGGCATATTTTATTTTCGCCTCATTTGCATAGGTTACAAAACTTGCATTTAAAACTTTTGACGCATCAGCCACATCCACGATTGCTGCTGCCATTTTTCCACCTGTACAGCTTTCCGCAAAAGATATTGTATATTTTTTATTAATTAACAACTTTACCAGTTCTTCTTTTTTGTCCATAATTCCTCCTTATAATTGTAGTGCCCCCTCCCTTCGGTCGGCGGCATTTCGTCGGAAACATCTTTAGAAAATGAACTTCGTTCATTTTGTTTCCTCCTCTTTTGTAGTGCCCCCTCCCTTCGGTCAGCGGCATTTCGTCGGAAACATCCTTAAAAAATGAACTTCGTTCATTTTGTTTCCTCCTCTATTGTAGTGCCCCCTCCCTTCGGTCGGCGGCATTTCGTCGGAAACATCTTTAGAAAATGAACTTCGTTCATTTTGTTTCCTCCTCTAATTATAACGCACTTTTTATGATTAAAACATCTTTTTCTACACAATATATATAACGTATATTTTGCAAAGTAGGGAGCTTATATGTTTTACGATATAAACAACAATTTAGAAAATTCTGAAATACTAACAGACAATTTTATGGCAGTTATTCCATTAGATCTGGCAACTCATTATGATATTATTAATAATTATGTTCCAAGAATACCCATGATTTTTTCCGATTTTCATTTTTCAAAAATTGAAATATTCTCAGATTTTTTATACGGATATATCAACATTCCTGATATTTTAATGGCTCCTCCCTGCCTTATACGGTTTATTTATACCCCAAGCTATATTATTTTCATTGACAAAAATAATTATCTTAAGGATATGGTTGATGATATTATAGCTGCAAACTGTGAAAAAATGATATCTCCGGGGGCCTGTCTTTTTTATGTTCTTGATTTTGTTATGTCAAAGGATTTAGAAAAAATCAATTCCCTGCAACAAAATCTTATTCAGTTAGAGCTTAGCATTTTTAATGATAAAATGAACACCTTAATAAGAGATATTACAACCTATCGTAGTAAAACCCTGCGGTTACACCACTATTACGTTCAAATTGAAGGTATATGCGGGTGCTTGGCTGATGATACAAAGGGACTGATTGATGAAGATTCCAAACAGCTTTTTTCTGTGTTAGAAAAAAAAGTGTCCCTGTTTAGTCACGAATCCGAACAAATCTGGGAATACACTTCCCAAATCCGGGATGTTTACCAGCAACAGCTTGATGTTCACCAGAATCTTATTATGAAGTTTCTCACTGTTGTAACTACTATTTTTATGCCTCTTACCCTTATTACAGGATGGTACGGTATGAATTTTGAGGCAATGCCTGAGCTTAAGTGGGCATACGGCTACCCGGGACTTTTTGCCTTTAGTACCTTGCTTGTTATAGTTCTCTGTGTTGTTTTTAAGAAAAAGAAATGGTGGTAGATTATGCTCTGCCACCAATTTTGCTTCCATATTTAACTATTACTTCCCTGTCATTTTCAGTTTCTTCAAAATACTTTTCAGGTATGGATACCGTGTCCTTTTCAAATAAAAGCACTATAGTGGAACCGCCGTACAGAAACATTCCCTTTTCCGTTCCCTTAATTACACTGCCTGACTTTGAGTGATTTTTGATTTTGCCTATCATAAGGGCTCCAACTTCAATTTGAGCTACCCTTCCAAAATTCTTAGTTTTTATTATGGTATACTCCCTGCTGTTTTGCACAAAAACCGGATATCTGTTTACCGCTATAGGTCTTACGGTGTGAAGCTTTCCCCTGATATATTTGTTTTCAAGAATAACTCCGTCATCTATATTTCCATATCTGTGGTAATCATCCACACATAATCTTAGTATAAGACATATTCCGCCATTATAATCCACTGCTGCCTTGCTACCCTGCAATAAGTCCTGAATACTATATCTGCTTTTTTTAATATAAAATCGGGAATTACTGTCTATGTGATATGCCGAAAGTCTTCCGTCACATGGTGAAATAAGGGCATCCTCATCCTTACACACCGGTCTCTTCTCCGGCAATATCTTTCTTGTAAAAAATTCATTAAAAGATTTATACTTCACCTTCTCATACTGGCTCATATCTATATTATTATTCTTTATAAATCCCTTAATGTGTATGGTGGATAATTTTGAATCCATATAAGCCCCGCCAATTTTTGAAATGGTGGGGCTTGTAATTACTTTAAGTACTGCTCTTCCCGGAACAGTGTTATATAAAAATTTTAAAATTCCTGAACTTTCTTTTATATTATCCATAACTATCTATTTGCACAAAAACTTTAATAAAATAACTGCAATAAATTCAACAGCACCAATACCTACTAAAAAGTATATCATCATTGTTCCCGGTTTCTTTAATTTAAACTTAAGAACAAAAAGCACTGCAACTATAATTAACAAAATATAATAAACAAATGATATGTTTACATGATTAAGATAAAGAATATGTCTTGCCAGTAAAAATGTAGGGAAAATAAGTGCTGTGGATGTAACAGGCAAGCCGTAGTAATGCTTCTTATCTCCTAATCCCTCTCCCTGGGTTTCCTCAACTGTTATGTTAAAATATGCCAGTCTTACCAGTGCTGCTAAAACAAATATGGCACTTACTGCAATAATAACCGCAAGGGGAACACATGCAAGTACACTTTTGTGATGGCTGAAAGCTTCTATATCAAACATATCTCTTTTATAGAGTGCCATTCCCACACAAACAGGCAACACACCAAATGCTACCAAATCTGATAATGAATCAATCTGTATTCCAAATTCCTTTTCCTTAGCTGTTCTGTTCTTCTTTGATCTTGCAATCCTGCCGTCAAATGTATCGCAAAGTCCGCAAAGTAATAAAAACATAACTCCTATATACGGATGTCCTGCCCCTGACAAAGATATAAGAATACCTGTAGTGGCAGATAATAGTGAACAATATGTAAGAACAACTGTATAATCCCAATAACCTAACATTTTTTCTTTTGCTTCATTCCTTTCAAACTATGTAGCACTGATGCCGCAAATGTAATTAATCCGCAGACAACTAAGCAGCAGTAAAATGAAATTCCCCTGCTAAGTAATTCAATGCTGACACTATCGTTTATTATTTTACCAAATCCATCAATAAAAAGATAGTCCGCAGCTCCAACTGCTCCCGGAATAGGAACACTGTTTGAGCCTAAAACTACAAATCCCTGAGCGATAAATGCATTGTAGATATTATGAGCACTTCCCCCTACAGCGATAAACACACACACAGATACCATTATAAGTGACAGTCTCTGCATGAAATTATATATAAGTGCAATCAAAATATTTTTTAATTTACCTTTTATGGCTGCTGCACATTCTTTGTACTGCATTTCCACCTCTATGAGATGCTCCTGCTTTTTCTCAATGTTGTGCATAAGATGTAATTTACTTAAAAGTCTCATAAAGAAATTTGCAGTTTTCATTATTATTTTCTCTTTGTAAACAAGTAAAATAAACACTGCAATAAGTACAAACTGAAACACAAATCCAAATACAATCATACACTTAGACACAAAGCTAAAATGCATAAACATATAAGGTCTTGTGATGAAGCACACCATACCTATAAGAATAATTGATGTTGTATATAAAGTCAAGTTTACAAGCAATACTATGGTAGTTACCGCACCGGGAATTTTATCATTCATCATAAAATAGGCTGATGCAGGCTGACCTCCTGTAGCAGAAGGTGTTATAGCCGAAAAATAAATATCTGATGTGGAATACACAAGAGCCTTTCTAAACTTTCTTTTGTAACCAAAAGCCTTACTTAACTCCCTAACTGCCAATGCTTCAAATACAATAAATCCCAGCATACACCCAAATGCAGCCACTATCCACTGTTTTTTAGCCTTAGACACATATTGAATAAATCCCTCAAGAGTAAGGGAATCGTTGCTTTTTACAATAACATATAGCGTAATACCTATTAATGCCAGTAAAACTACCGACCAGAGAATTTTTTTCTTTGTCTCCTTCATGCCACTCCTTTATTCACTATAGCTTTTATCAAGCTTCTTATATATATTTAACCTCTTTGCTAATGCCAATCCTATCTCTACAACTAAAATGGCACCTATTATGTCTACAAACACATGCTGTTTTACCATCACTGTTGATGCAAAAACAAGAAGTGCCAAAATAAGCATAATTACCTTGTAGACTTTTCCCACCTTTTTACATCTCATTGCCCCTCTAAAGCACACCCAGCTTTCAAGACAATGTATTGACGGAAAAAGATTATCGGGACTGTCTAAAGTATATATTAAGTTAGTCATCCATTCACTTAAGGTATTTACGTCAAATTCCGGTCTGATAAGTGTTGTAGGGAAAGCCACAAAAATCACTAAGCACATAAGCTTTGCAATCTGCTCTCCAAAAAGCACTTCATAACATACTTTTTTGTTTTCTCTTCCTATTACAATAAATCCCACTACCCATATAACATAGCTTAACACGTATATCCATATCATAAATGTTGTAAAGGGGATCATGTCGTCAATAAAGCAGTTAATATTATAATGATGTAATTTAGTAGTAAAAATTCTTGTACCAAAGTACGTAATCATATTCACTACAAGAGACATTATAATGGGTATTACTGCATATGATGGTATTATTTTTTTTAATGTTTTCAAATCTTCACCTTTTAATTTCTTTTATATTTTTTGTTGCCGAAGGCAATTATAATTCATAAATCTTAAGAAACTATTAACATTCTTAATTTTTTTTCACTCTATGATATACTAATATAAAAAATAAATTTCTTCAATATATATTTTTTTGTTGAAAATCCCTAAGAAATCGTTTATTCTATTTATATCTTCCATGTGACTGGCGGATTAGTGGATTTACCACAGGGAGCATGGATTTAGTTTCGTCGACCGCCTGGGCAGCCTTCTGGTTTCCCAGACGGTTTTTATTTTATTTTTTATTTATGGAGGAAGAAAATAAATGGAAATGTTATCACTTGAAAAAGAATTAAAGGAAAATTCTTATCCGGGACGTGGAATCGTTATTGGAAAAACTCCTAATGGAAAGTTCGCAGTTACTGCATATTTCATTATGGGAAGAAGCGAAAACAGCAGAAACAGAGTTTTTGTAACAGATGGAGAAGGTATCAGAACTGAAGCTTTTGACCCTTCAAAATTAGTTGACCCAAGTCTTATTATCTACGCTCCTGTTCGTGTTCTTGGAAACAAGACTATTGTTACTAACGGAGACCAGACTGATACTATCTACGAACTTATGGACAAGCAGCAGACTTTTGAGCAGTCTCTTAGAACCCGTGAGTTTGAACCGGACGGCCCTAACTATACACCTAGAATTTCAGGTATTATGCATGTTGAAAACGGAACATATAACTACGCAATGTCTATATTAAAAAGCAACAACGGAAATCCTGATGCCTGTAACAGATATACATTTGCATACTCTAATCCTGTAAACGGCGAAGGTCATTTTATTCACACATATAAATGTGACGGAAATCCTCTTCCTTCTTTTGAGGGAGAACCTAAGTTAGTTCCTATGATGGATGATATGGATCAGTTTACTGAAATGTTATGGAACAGCTTAAATGAGGATAACAAGGTTTCATTGTTTGTAAGATATATCAATATTGAAGATGGAACTTATGAAACAAAGATTATTAACAAAAACAAATAAATTTATGTAACTCATTAACATTTTTTACTTTTTAAATAACAATTACAAAGAACAGAAAGGATTATTATGAAAGAATTAGAATTAAAATATGGATGTAACCCGAATCAGAAGCCTTCTAGAATTTTTATGGAAGAAGGCGAACTTCCTATTAAGGTTTTAAACGGAAAACCGGGATATATTAATTTCCTTGATGCCTTTAACGGATGGCAGTTAGTTAAGGAGCTTAAAAAGGCTACAGGTCTTCCTGCTGCTACTTCTTTTAAGCATGTTTCTCCTGCCGGTGCCGCAGTTGGTCTTCCTCTTAGTGATGTTGAAGCTAAGATTTACTGGGTAGACGACCTGGGTGACTTATCTCCCCTTGCTGCTGCATATGCAAGAGCAAGAGGTGCTGACAGAATGTCTTCATACGGCGATTTTATTGCCCTTTCAGATGTATGTGATGTTTCTACTGCCGCTCTTATAAAAAGAGAATTTTCAGACGGAATTATTGCTCCGGGATATGAACCTGAAGCTTTAGAATTATTAAAAGGCAAAAAACGTGGTGCCTATGCCATTATTGAAATTGACCCTGATTATGTTCCTAACCCAATTGAAAGAAAACAGGTATTTGGAATTACTTTTGAGCAGGGACGTAATGAATTAAACATTGATGATGATTTCTTTAGCAATGTTGTAACTGAAAATAAGGATATTCCTGAAAGTGCTAAAATTGACATGGCTATTTCAATGATTACTCTTAAATATACCCAGTCAAATTCAGTATGTTTCGTTAAAAACGGACAGGCTATTGGTGTAGGTGCAGGACAGCAGTCAAGAATCCACTGTGTAAGACTTGCAGGACAGAAGGCAGATAACTGGCTTCTCCGTCAGTGTCCAAAGGTTCTTAATCTTCCTTTTAAAGAGGATATGAAGCGTGCCGACAGAGATAATGCCATCGACCTTTACATTGGGGATGAATACATGGATATTTTAGCTGATGGTGAATGGCAGAGAGTGTTTACTGAAAAGCCCGATGTATTTACAAAAGAAGAGAAACAGGAATGGTTATCACAGGCTGAAGGAATTACATTAGGTTCCGATGCTTTCTTCCCATTTAGTGATAACATTGAAAGAGCTGCTAAAAGTGGTGTTAAATATGTAGCACAGCCTGGCGGTTCTATCCGTGACCAGGATGTTATTGATGCCTGCAATAAACATGAAATGGCTATGGCATTTACAGGAATTAGATTATTCCATCACTAAAATAAACATGTTAACTTTTTGTGTCCTCTATGGCTTTACTCATATTTTTCTGATAGAATGTTTGAGTATGAGTTTTTAATACGGAGGATATAATATATGAATATTTTATTTTTCCTTACTCCAAAGGAGAATGTTTCACATGTTGAAGAAGATGATACATTCAGACAGGCTCTTGAAAAAATGGAGCATCACGGATACACAGCCATTCCCCTTTTAGGTAAGGACGGAAAATACATAGGAACTATTACAGAAGGCGATTTGCTTTGGTGTTTAAAAAGCAATGATTTTCCTTCCCTTAAGCAAATGGAGGGAATCCCCATTACATCCATAAACCGACGAAGGGATAACAAAGCCATCCATATTTCAGTTTCTATGGAAGAATTGTTTGATAAAATAACCAATCAGAACTTTGTGCCTGTGGTAGATGATAATAATGTGTTTATTGGAATTATAACCCGAAAAGATGTTATCCTCTATCTGGCAAATAAGTTAGATGAAAAAATTAATTAACCTAAAAAAACGTATATTCCTTTTCCAGGGATATACGTTTTTTATAAGTATTTAATTTTGATTTTAGCCTAATGCCACATCTAATGTCATCATAATTGTAAATCCCAAAGAAAACATTAAAGTTCCAATATTAGAATGTTTTCCTTCTGACATTTCAGGAATCAATTCTTCTACTACCACATATAACATGGCTCCTGCTGCAAAGCTTAGCAAGTAGGGTAGCACCGGAACAATTATCCCCGCAGCCAAAATAGTTAAAACTGCTGCTACCGGTTCCACTGCCCCTGAAAGAACTCCATATATAAATGCCTTTGTCTTACTTTCGCCTTCTGCCTTTAACGGCATGGATATAATGGCACCTTCCGGGAAATTCTGTATTGCAATTCCAATTGCTAAAGCTAATGCCCCCATGGAAGATATTTCACTATTAGGCATAAGCATTGCCGCAAAAACTACTCCTACAGCCATCCCCTCCGGAATATTATGAAGTGTAACAGCAAGGACAAGCATTGTAGTTTTTTTTAGTTTCACATGAGGTCCTTCTGCTTCGTTACTGTTCATATGCAAGTGGGGAATCGTTTTATCTAATAAGAGTAAAAACAATATCCCTACCCAAAATCCAATTACAGCAGGGACAAAGGAAAGCTTTCCCATGCTTTGCGACTGTTCTATAGCCGGGATAAGCAAACTCCATATTGATGCTGCCACCATTACTCCTGCCGCAAATCCTGTAAGTGCCTTCTGCACCTTTATATTTAAATTCCTTTTCATAAACAGTACACATGCTGCTCCAAGAGATGTTCCTGCAAAGGGAATTAAAATTCCTCTAATTACCTCTAATTCCATTACGTCTCCTTTTTTATTTTAATTTTTCAAAATTATTCCATACATTTTTCTATCTTATTTTAACATACTATTAAAGTCAATGATTTATGTTAAAAAAGGAGGAAACATGGATATTTCAGAAAAAGAACTGTCAGTTGTTCAGGATTTATTAAATGAAGAGGAACTTTTAGTTAAAAAGTTTCAGATGCTTGCAAATCACAGTAAAGATGAGACTATAAAACAGCAAATGTTAAGTATCGCCGACAAGCATCAGGGACATTTTAATGAAATTTATTCTTATTTGAAATAATTGGGGGATTTAAAAATGAACGAAATTTATACAGAAAAGGAAATTTTAGGGGATGCCCTTAATACTGAAAAAAATGCCACTAACCTTTATAATTTAGGTGCTAACGAATGCGTCCATGACAATCTTCGTGAAACTATGCTTAACCTTTTAAGCAAGGAACACGAAATTCAGGTAGATGTATTTAATCAGATGCACACTATGGGATTTTATCCCACACCTGCCGCAGAAAGCAAGAAAGTTCAGGAAGCAAAAACCAAATTTGAATGTGGATATAAAGCCATCTAATTTTTATTAAAAAAAGCTATTGCCCTAGGGTACGTCTCCAAAGTCATACTTTGGCAAGTCCCCTTAGGATGCAATAGCCTCTTTCTAATTAAGCTTAAAACTCATATTTTCTAATTTCACAGTTTTTAATGCCAAATGCTGCAAACTCTTCATTTGTCATATCGTAAAAATACGAATTTACCACTCTTGATATTCCATTATGAGCAACCAACAGATATACCTTATCTGGCTGTTGCTTGATTTCATCTAACAAATTATATATTCTTTGTGCCAGGTGTAACATTGTTTCACCGCCATCAAAACTACATATAAAATTTGTTTTTGCCACTTTAAATTCTTCACCATTTCTGGCTGTTGATTCATATTTTCCAAAATTCTGTTCCGTCAGTCTCTTTTCTTCCCTCATAGGTATTCCCGTAATCCGGGAAATATGCTTTGCCGTATCTGCGGCACGGGATAATGGGGAATATAATATTTCATCAATATGTATTCCCTGTTGTAATATTTTTTCGCCCAGCTCCTTAGCCTGACTGTGTCCTAACTCTGTCAGACCTATATCCGTTGCTCCACAAATTTTGTTTTCAACATTCCAAAAGGTCTGTCCATGTCTTGTAAAATATAAATGTGCCATACTTTCACCCAAAAGATATTAAATCTTCTTCCCTTCATTTTAATTTTACGGACTTTATCCTATGAACTTTATTTGCTAATTTTAATTCTGTAGACTCTACTTAGTCACTTTAACCTTTTTAGCTTTTGTCCAATTGCTTACATAAGTCTTTTTACTAACTACTTTATACGCTCTTGCTCTAAGATACAAGGTCTTTTTGTTTTTAATTTTAGATGATTTAAGTACAAATTTGTATTTCTTTACTTTTTTAGATACTAAAACCTTCTTAAATTTCTTGTTTGTAGCAATCTGTATCTGATATCCCGTTACGGATTTTGCTTTCTTAAGACTTATTTTTATTTTGTAAGAAGCACGCTTTTTAGATGCACTTTTAACCTTAGTTACATTAACCTTTACAATTGGTTTAACCGTTGGCTTTACCGTAGGTTTTGTTGTTGGATTTTCACTTCCGCCATTTGAAGGTTTACCTGTGCTAAATGTTCCTGCCTTAGGGTATGAAGGAATTGTATATTTCTTACTGCTTACATTAACATAATTTTTAATATTGTTGGTATTAACCGTATCATAGATATGTGAATATATTGGCCATCCGGCTGCATTACTATAGGCACTCTTTGCAATTTCTACATTGTTAAATATAACATTTTGTGCTGTATCTAAATACAATGCAGCTCCTTTTCTGGAAGTGTTTCCATCAGCACCTGACTTGTATATCTTAGTATTGTTGAAAATAATATTGCTACAGTCCTGCCCTACACGTATGCCATCATGCTGTGCTTCATAAATTTTTGTATTGTTAAATGTAACGTTCTTAACACCACCTGTTATATCAATGGCTGCCATGGTTCCATTCCATGAGTCTTTTGAACAACCTGATTTGATTATTATGTTATTATCAAATTTTATTCCGTCCTTATTGTTATTGAACTTATAGCCTGAAAAAACAGTATTTAAATGTATACCACAGGACATAGTGGTGTCACAGATGTAGTTGTTATAAATCTTATGTCCATTTCCGCCATACACAGCTATTCCACCGGCTCTCCAGTTAAATTCTATGGTATTGTATGCGAATACATTTTTTTCTTCATCCTTTGAATAATAATTGTTATTCCACATTGCAAGACCGTCATCACCATTGTTTCTTACGGAGCAATTATATACTGCAGCGTTGCTTGTTCCCTGACAGAAGTTAACACCATCAGCTAAATTGTTTCTTATTCTGCTATTTACGATTTTTAAACCATCTGAATAGTTTGTGTCTCTGTCATAATCACCAAGCCAGAAACCACACTCAAAATGTTCTTCCCAAATGTCATGAATAACTGAACCGCCTTCAAAAACATCTGCGAAACATTTGTAGTTAGCGCTTTCACTGTAACGTGAACGTAAATTTGAATTTAAGTACATATTACTTATTTCAACATTTTTACATTTTCCTGTTACTCCACCGCCACCTTGCTGGTCACTTGTAAACTGTATATTTGTATACCACATTCCAGCACCGGTTACTTTAATATTTTCCCCTAAAATCTTCATTTTTTTACTCATTTTGTATGTTCCCGCTGGAAAATATACATCTTTTTTTGAATTTTTAGCAGCATATATACAATTATTTATAGCCGTTGCATCATCTGTATCATCATTTGGCTTTGCTCCAAAATCCACTACGCTTAGGGAATTTGTCGGCTGTTTAATTTCACCCGGTACCTGTTCTACCTCAATGAAATCAACACCATATTCCATATTTCCTGCACCACTGTTTTGTATTTTTATCTTATCACCTTTTTTCAGTGATTTGTTTAATTTAAAATGAACTTCGTCGAAGGCAAATAATGGATACCCACCGTTATTAGTATCACTTGGATGTCCTTTTCCCGCAGCAAAATACTGCCACATATAATAAGATGTTAAGTTTACTTTCTCTGCCAATTTTCCATTTACATATACATCAAGAGAACCTGTTTTTCCCTTTCCGTCACTTGAATCCGGCATTGTGAATCTCACTGTAACGCCATCTCCTGATGTTTCCATTGTCCATTCTACCGACGCACCACTTTTTGGTAGTCTTGCGTAGGACTGATTTGATGCCTGTGTTGCAATGCTTGAATTAGAATAACTATCTGATTTTGCAATTACAGCACCTCCTGCCAGGCTGGCTTTTTCAGTATCATATCTTGTATATGGCATAATTGCCCCTATTACACCATTTGCATTAGCAGATGGTAAATAAAAACTATCAGCCTTTGTACTTTCTGCACCATATACCCTTTTATTATCATTTCCCATATATCCCGGTTGGATAGTCAACATAACTGCCATTCCCATAACGATTATTTGTTTTACTATCTTTCTCAAATTCATATCTCCTTCTTGCTTAGTAAAAACTTTTTTACGATAGAAAAATAACCTATAGCGTTTTCCCCACTATAGGTTATTTTCTTTTATAGTCTAAATTAATATTTTAAAATTATTTTGTAATTTTTACTTTCTTAACTTTTGACCACTTCTTAGAAAGAACTTTCTTCTTTCCGTTAAGCTTGTAAGCTTTTGCTCTAACGTAAAGTTTCTTTTTATTCTTAATCTTTTTGCTCTTAAGTGTAAATGATACTTTCTTTACATATTTCTTTACAAGAACTTTCTTGAACTTCTTAGAAGTTGAAATCTGTACATAATATCCTTTTGCTTTCTTAACTTTCTTAAGGCTAATCTTAACCTTTGCTGAAGCTTTCTTCTTTGTAGCTTTCTTAACTGAAGCTGTACCAGGTTTTGCTACTGTTGCCGGCTTCTTTGTAGTAGGTGCTACTGTTGTTGGCTGTGGTGTAGGTACTCCACCATATAATACTGCATCTTTAATTGTTACATCAAATGCTGCATCCTTTGTTGAGTTTGCATGCATATGGAAACCGTTGTTGAACTTGCTCATATCTACGCCTGAAGCTTCAAGATCAATTACAACTGTTGTATTGTTACCAACTAACTGGATTGGGCTTCCATCAGCTGTTACAAAGTGAACATCCTGTTCTGCATCGAACCAGAAAGGTCCCTGCTTATTTCCTTTTTTATCTTCAAACTGTAATCTAAAGTTTGTAATATCTCCTGTGTATGTAAACTTAAGATACTTAAAATCTTTGTTTGCTAAATCTTTAAATGTAACCCATCCCTGATATGCATAAAATACTTCATCTTTTGAATTCTTAGCCAATTTGTCAATATGCATCTTCTTATTCATTCCACTTAACTCATCATCAAGCTTAATTCCTGTTGATGGGTCTGCTGCTGTTGTTGGCTCTGGTGTTGTTGTTTCTTCTGTTGGTGCTTCTGTTGTTTCTACAGGTGTTTCTGTCTTTGTAATCTCTGGAGTTGTCTGAAGTTTAACATCCGAGAAATTAACTGTACCTACAAGAGTATTTCCTGCATGCACATGTAAACCTTCAAATCCTTTTGATACATCTACTCCTGATGCCTCTAAGTCAACTACTACCGTCTGAGGCTCAGCTGTTGGAACTGGCACATCTGCTCCATCAACTGTCTTAAATTTACTTGCCTGCCATGTAGCAAACCATACCTCAGGTAATGTTTTTCCAGACGCATCCGCAAATACAAATCTTGTTTCATTAAACGCATCGCCTGTTCCTGTGTATGTGAACTGAAGATACTTGTACTCCGGTGTAGCCTTTGTAGCCGCTGCATACCATCCCTTGTATGTATCTGTCTGTCCTTCTGTAACTTCAATTGTTTTTAATTCAGGAATTGCAATCGTTGATGCTTCATCAGGCGTATCTGCTGTTGTTTCACCTGCATCACCTGATCCCGGTTTTTCCTTTAAGAATTTAAAACTTGTAATATTAACTGTTCCTGTAAGAGAATTTCCTGCATGAATATGTAATCCCTCAAATCCTTTTGATACATCTACCCCTGATGCCTCTAAATCAATTACTACTGTCTGTTCTGTTTCTGTTGCAACCGGCACGTCTGTTCCGTCTACTGTTACAAACTTGCTTGCCTGCCATGTAGCAAACCATACCTCAGGTAATGTCTTTCCTGATGCGTCTGCAAATACAAATCTTGTTTCATTGAAAGCTTCACCTGTTCCTGTGTATGTCATTTCAGCATACTTGTAATCAGATGTAGTGATTTTTGTTTCAGCTGCATACCATCCCTTGTATGTATCTGTCTGTCCCTCTGTAACAGAAAATTCACCTATAGGAACACTTATTCCATCGGCGGCTGAAACCTGTTCTGGTCTTGCTATGTTCATACCTGCGAAGCTACTAAACACCATAGTAACAGCGCAAATGTATGATACAATTTTTTTGGTAAATAAACCTTTTCTCATATAATTACCCCTGTCCTTTCATAAATTTGTAAATTAATTATTGTTATATTTTATATCAGGTGTCAAAGGGCCGTCCCTGACACCTGAATAAATTCATAAATATTAAATTAGTTTTCTTTAAATTTCTTTGATCTTGAAACTACGAAAGCTGCTGCTGCAACTACGATTCCACCTACACCTGCTGCGATTGGCCACATAGGTGAACCTGTTGAAGGTGCATTTGTTGAGTTCTGTGTTGGTGTAACATTTCCGTTTGCATCTGTTACCTGTTCATCTGTCTTACTCTTGCTGTCTCCAGGTTTGGTTGCTGTCTTTGAACCAGTTGTAGCTGGTGCAACTGATGACAATACACAATCCTTAAGTGTTACATCAAATGCTGCATCTGTTGTTGAGTTAGCATGCATATGAATACCATTGTTATACTTGCTCATATCAACACCTGATTTTTCAAGGTCAATAACGATTGTTGTGTTTTTACCAACCAAAGGAATATCACTTCCGTCTGCTGTTACAAAGTGTGTATCCTGCTCAGCATCAAACCAGAACGGTCCCTGATTTGTATTTGAAGTTTTTTCATTAAATTCAAATCTTAAAGTTGTAATATCACCTGTGTATGTAATCTTAAGATACTTAAAACTCTTATCAGCAAGATCCTTAAATGTTACAAATCCCTGATATGCATACATCAAATCATCTTTTGAACCCTTTGCTGCTTTGTCAATGTGTAATGTCTTATTCATTCCACTTGCTGCATCGTCAAGCTGGATCTCTGTTTCTGCTGCTGCTACAGGTGTAGCCTTAGTAATGCCTGCGAATCCACAGAACATCATAGTTGCTGCACAAACATATGCTACGATTTTCTTACTAATTAATCCTTTTCTCATATTGTTATCCCTATCCTTTCTTATATAATTGTTAACATTGTTTTATCTTATAACAGATGATTTTCTTTCATCTGAATAAAATCATTTAATTATTTCTTTTTTGATTTTGTAATACCAAATGCTACAGCTGCTACTACGACACCACCAACACCTGCTGCAATTGGCCATACAGGAACACCGGATGCACCCGGTTTAACTGAACCAACTGTACCTGTTGATGTATTTTTAGCATTGTCTGTTACAATTTCAACATTCTTGTTTTCATCTTCTTTTTTTGTTTCTTCACCATTGCTATCACCTGAGCCTGCTTCCCCTTCAGGGCTTGTCATAAGACGGGCATCAATAATCTTAAATGAGCCTTTGCCCGGTGTATCATGAATATGGAAAGCTCTTATACCGGTCTTTAAATCAACTCCTGACTTTTCAAGGTCAATAACCGCTGTCTGTTCCTTGTCTGATGGAGCCGGAACTTCTTTGCCATCTGTTGTAACAAGAGTTCCTTCATCATTTTCTCTAAACCACTTTGGAGTAAGCTTGATTTCTTCTGCAGGGTCTGAATTAATTACAAACTCTAAACGAAGTTCATCAAATGCTGTCTTTTCACCGGTATATGTAATCTTTAAATACTTGTACTCCGGTCCTGCTTCAAAACAGTATGCATAACCCAGATAAATGTAATCACCTTTGTCTCCAGGATCAAATGTCTTAATGAATGGACTTCCTGAGTCCTCCAAAACAATATCCTCTGCCGCACTTACAAATGAACTCATGCTCAATGTCATTGCAACGGCACTAGCTAATGCTATAACTTTTTTCAATATTTTCTTCATTGTTAATGCCTCCACATTATTACATCATTTTATTTCGTTTAACGTTAAACTAATCTTATCATTATAGGTATTGTTTGTCAATGAATTTGAAAGGTTGAAATTGACCAAAAAACTTGTGTATTTTTGTTAGTTTTTTACAAAAAAACCTTTCAAGTGTTTCATTTTTTAGTATTATATGCTAGGTTTTTGTGTATTTTTTTTGCATTTTCACGTTGCAAAACACCTTTCATATGTCTATAATCATTTTAGGAGGAAAACATGACTAATAAGAAGAAAAGAATAATACGACGTTCGCTTGTTATTTTTTCCATTCTTTTGTTTGTGGGATGCGCTGCATTTCTTATTTATTATCTTATTTTGCAGCCTGCATATTCACGAAAAGTTACAGATAAATACCGAAAACTTTATTATGCTGCCGCTAATGATTCAAACAATTATGAGCAGACAACTGATAAGAAAGGTAAAAAGGAAGAAAAGTTAGATATTTCTCTGGACAAATCTCAAAAAGGCCTGAAAGATTCAAATGGTATATTATTGAAATTTTCAAAACTTTTAGAGTACAATAGTGATATTAAAGGATGGCTTACCATTCCCGGAACCAACATTGACTATCCTGTTATGCAGGCTTTCAGTGGTTCTGACTTTTATTTGACACGTGACTTTGAAGGTCATAAGGATAAAAACGGTTCCCTTTATGTTGACGGTCATTGTAATGTAAAGAAACCATCCAAGTCCATTCTTATTCACGGACATAATATGGATTCCACCGGGATGATGTTTCACCAGCTACTTAAGTATAAAGATATTAATTTTTATAAGGAACATCCGGTTATCACTTTTGACAGTATATATAAAGAAGCCAAATGGAAAATTATCGCATATGTAAGATTGTCCGGTGACATGAAGGTTAATCAGGGATTTACATATTTAAAGGGTAATTTCAAGAATAAACATGAATTTATGGATTTTGTCTATCAGTTAGAAATGCGCTCTTTATATCAGTGTCCTGTTAAGGTTAATGAAAATGACCACCTGCTACTTCTTTCTACCTGTTCCTATGAAATAGGAGATTACCGAACGGTAGTTGTTGCAAGGCGTGTCCGTAAAGGAGAATCAGCCAAAGTAGATACATCAACTGCGGTTATGCGTTCTGATGTTTTGTATCCGTCTGACTGGTATAACAAATATGAAGGGGAAGAACCTACGGTTATTTCTTTTGAAGATGAAATGTCTTTTGAAAAGCCGTCATGGTACGATGGCGAATATACCACTCCTTCAGCTATTGGAACCACATTTACCGAAAAAGGTAACATATATAAAGTATTGTCCAGAGATGAAGTTGAATTTGTCGGATGCGAGAACGGAAATGTAGAGGAATTAATTGTTCCTTCAGAAATTACAAATGAAAAGCGAACATACAAGGTTGTATCAATGGCAAAAAACTGCCTTGCTAATGCTTACAAATTAAAGACTGTACGAATTGGTGATAACATTACGGAAATTCCAGCCAGAACATTTACCAATTGTTCAAAACTTGAATGGATTGTATTTGGAAAATCACTGAAAAAGATAGGTACAAAAGCATTTTACAAGTGCGAAAAGCTCCAAATTGTAAGATTTAAAGGCACATATTTGAAAGAAGTTGGAGAGAAAGCCTTTAAGGGCATTCACAGAAGAGCGGTCTTTAGAATACCTAAACAGATTTATAACAGATATATGCGCTTTATTAAGCAATCAATTCTTTCGGATGATAACAAAATCAAATTTAAAGATTATGAAGTTAAGGAAGAAGAAACTTTCAATTAATATTGATGCTACATTGGCGGTTGGTTTATTACCAGCCGCTTTTTGTATGTTTGAAATGCTTATTTTTATCCATAAGAAAACGCCCATACCACCTGAACGAATGAGAGAAATTCAAATGGTATGAGCATTTTTATGTGGCAAGTATTAACTTTAATACCAGTTAATCATTAGAATAGATTTCGAACTCTGCGAGCTGTCCACCCTTTGCACCTGTGTTCTTTGTAATTGTTACACGAACATACTGTGCCTTAACTTCATCAAACGGAATTGTTACTTCGTTTCCTGCCTTAGGATCAAATTCATATTCCTTTGATGCAACTATTTCTTTATAGTCTTTTCCATCTTCACTTACGCTAATTGAAAGCGTCTGCTTTCTTGCACCCCAGATTGTAGCCGGGTTAACTGCAAGTCTTACTGTATGAACATTGTAGGCTTTCTGTAAATCAATTGTGATTTCGTCATCACCTTTTCCTGCACCTTCCCAATATGATGTTGTATCTCTATCACCATCATTTGCGTAAACAGGTGTGTAAACATCTGTGTATCCGTTTGCACTTGCTTTACCCTTTAAAGCAACGTTTTCACCTTTTACTTCTGCTGATTTATATTCAGGAACTGTGAACTGTTCATTTTCCTGTGCTTCCTTCTGATCCGGTGCTGTAACTACAGTTAGATTCTTTTTGTCCATTTTTGTAGAAGAATCAGCTGATTTAACTGCTATAGCCAATCCGACAAATACTACTAAAAGCACTGCCATTAATATTATTCCTTTTTTCTTCATGTGGCACCTCCTACTTTTCTATCTTGATATTTGATGTTGTATTAGCATCAATGCTTACACATTTTGAATCATTTGTAATGCTTTCACCCTTAATGTTCAATCCCTTAATTGTTACATCTGAAATGTTGTGTTCAGTATCATAACCTTTGAACTTAACCATTAAAGTCTTAGCACCATCTAATACCTTAAATCCATCAATAGTTACGTTAGAAATTGTTCCTCTTTCCTGTGTTGAAGACCAGTTATCATTCTTAACAATTGAGAAATCGATAAGATCTGTTGTTCCGTCTCCTCTTCCCATTTCTGCATCTTCTACTACAATGTTCTTATATTTAATATCTGATACAGCTGCATCATCGGCGTTATGAATTGATAATGCCGGCTTATGGAAGTTATGTAAAATTGTTATATCTTCAAATGAAACATTTGTAATTGTTGATTTTTCATTCTGACCTTTGTTTGTTTCATATCCAATTTCCATTGACTGTGCAAGATCTGTCCAAACCTGAATGTTCTTGAAGCTGATGTTTGCTGAGTTTTCATCATAATTCTTTACAACTAAAGCATCATCCCATGCACGAACAAATGAGTTTGTGATTTTTGCACTCTTTGTTGACTGGATTGACATTCCGTCGCCATTTGGTCTTGCTGTAAGTATCTTAACATTGTTAATGTCAGCACCGATTGTGTTGTAAACCTGAAGGCACCATGCATTTGAGTTTAATGAAATGATACCATCAATTGTTACATCCTGGCAGTTATCAAACTTAAGTGGAACGCTGGCTGATCTGCCCTTCCATCCTTCAAGGTTTGAATTATCAATGATACCACGTCCGCAAACTGTAACATTCTTTGCAAAGTTTGCATTTGCAATACCATGAACTACGGCACCACCTGAAATGTATAATGTCTGGTTATCTGATAATACCATGTTTTCAATATTCCATTCACCAGGTCCGATGTAGAATACATCATCATCCTTTGCATCAGGAATATCTTCAGGATTTTCTAACTCATTAGCAAAAATATGTACTGCTCTCTGAGTGCTGTTGTTAAATTCTACAGTATATGTATCCGGTGTGTTTACACGGAATGTTACTGTATGATCCTTAGTATTGATTTCAGGCTTAATATCATATTTAAGTGGTCTTACTGTTACTGACTTAATATCAATGTTTTCAGCCTTTACGGTAATTTCAACTGTACCTTCAAAATCAAAATATGTTATTGGGGTTCTTGATAATTTTGGCATATATGATCCAACCCATGCATGTGTGTTGTTTACGTTTGTATCATATACATAGCAGTCATTTCCGTTTACAGTTACCTTAGTATCTGTACAATGCATTAAAGACATATCTCTTTCTGCCTCTGATACAACTGACAAATCAGCTGCTGTTGCATCTTTTAATGACTTAGGTCCATCATAAAGAACTACTTTGCTGTTCTTTATTTCACTTTTCTGTGACATTTTATCAATTGCCCCCGGAAGGCTTACACAGCCCCATACAATGCCAAGTGCTAACCAATAAATTATCACGCAGCCTATTATAAATCCGGCTTTTCCGCCAATAGGCTTATCTGTTTTTGTTTCCGTGCTATTGTTCTCTTTTAGCATAATATTTCCTCCCAATTATCTACTGTTGCCAGTGTTCTTGAATGAAAGTCTGCTCCAAGTTCTTCATGGAAAGGTCCTACACCAAGAGATTTCATGCCTCCTGCTTTTGCAGCATCAATTCCTGCTTTTGCATCTTCAACTACAAGGCAATTTTCCGGTGTAAGTTCCAACTTAGATGCAGCTACTAAAAATACTTCAGGATCAGGTTTTGACTTCGTTACATCAAGTCCGCAGCTTATTTTGTCAATAAGTGGTAATAAACCTGTCTTTTCAAGTATTAATGGTGCGTTTTTACTTGCAGAACCAACAGCTGTAAGTATACCTCTATCTCTAAGCATTTTCAATGTGTCAAACGCTCCAGGCAATACTGCGCTGTCATCTAATGACTGTAACATTTCCTTGTAATAGTCATTCTTTCTTTCTGCCATCTCAACTTTCTCTTCTTCGGAATATTCTTTGTCACCCTTTTCAAGTACAACCTCAAGAGATGCCATTCTGCTTACTCCTCTTTGTCTTACATTGTCCTCTCTGTTGAAATCTGTGATTCCAAGTTCATCTGCAAGTTTTTTCCATGCCTGATAATGTAATTCATCTGTAGAAACAAGCACTCCGTCTAAATCAAATATTACTCCCTGCATTTTTTCCTCCTTTTTATATCATTTTTTGGTTATAACTATAAAAAAAATGTATACTAAATTATAAATTTTTACTATTTTAAAATCCTTCTATTAATGCTAGAATTTACTTATAGTTTTACGTTAAACGTAAAATATCGTTATTTTATAGAAAGGACTTAGATAAACTATGGTTACAATAAAAGATATTGCCCAGGTTGTAGGGGTAAGCCCAACAACCGTATCAAATGTTATTAATGGCAAAGCCGGTCGCGTTTCAGCCGACACTGTTGCCAGAATTAACACAGCTATTGAAGAACTTGGGTACGTCCCAAATATGTCTGCCCGTTCTCTTGTTTCAAGATCCTCAAAAGTTATCGGTTTCGTAAACCATGTAGTAACTGATAAAGGCTCTAATTTTATGGAAGACCCATTCCTCTCAAAGTTTATTGGAATATTAGAACATGTTCTCCGTGAAAACGGATATTATCTCATGCTTCGCACCGTTGAAACTGCCGAACAGCTTCAGGCTTTTCTCCACACATGGGATATTGATGGTCTCTTCCTTGCAGGTATTTTTAAGGATGAATTCTTTGATGAAATCAGCACTTTAAAAATACCAATCGTTTTAGTTGATAGTTATGTACATCACAAAGGAATCTGTAATGTAGGTCTTGATGACTTTGGTGGAAGTAATTCATCCACTAAGTATCTCATTCAAAACGGTCATAAAAAGATTGCCTTTGCTTCACTTCACATAAAAGACGGTGGTGTTCTTATGGAACGTTTCCTTGGTTATAAGGCAGCCCTTACCGAAGCCGGTATTCCATTTGATGAATCACTGGTATTCGAGTGTGGCATGGACTTAAAAGGAACCCGTGCAATTGCAAAAACCTTGGCATCTCATCCTGAGATAACAGGTGTTGTTACAACTGCCGATACCCTTGCCGGTAGCATTATTGCTAACCTCCATAAGCTTAAAATCAAAATTCCTGAACAGGTATCCGTCGTTGGTTTCGATGATTTAAGCATTTGCAACATCATCGAGCCACCACTTACATCCATCCATCAGGACATGGACCTTAAAGGTCGTATAGCAGTGGACTTCATGCTACAGCTTCTTGAACATAAGAAACCAAAACAATATGAAGTTTTACTTCACACATCTATCACGGAACGTAACAGTGTTAGGACTATCTCCTAATCATCCAATAGCATTAGAGGTTATAAAACCTCTAATGCTTTTTTATTAACTTAATTCTTTTTTTGTGACTCCTGCTTCGTTAATATCAATCTCATATAATCTATTATTGTAATTAACTCTGAAGCATAATCTGTTCCAGTTTTCCGGAAGATTTGGTTTTACAATGATTTCATCTCCATCAAAGCTTAAGCCTCCAAATCCCTGAAGTGCTACCATATAAGCACCTCCTGCGGCTGCCGGATGTGTTCCACCGATATAAACCAAACCAGCCCATTCTTTACCACCCTGCTTTATATCTGCTGAAGCTGACTTCATAAAGAAGTCATATGCCTTATCAGGTCTGTTGCACTTGCATGCTAACAATGCATACATACATGCGCTAAGAGAAGAACCATGTTCAGTTCTTGTCTCATAATATTCCAAATTCTTTAACATTGTATCTAAGTCAAATTCCTTTGAGAACATATTAAGCCATGTAACAACATCTGCCTGTTTGATTACCTGGGTATGGCTGGCTACACCATATGCACCGCCCCAATATTCTTTAGGGTCTAATAATCTGCTTCTTACTTCATCAATGCTTGCATCTTCTAAATCAAAATATCCGTCAAACTGTGGTATAACACCACTTTCGTTTGGCTGAGGGATAAATAAATTCTCTGCAGCATCAGTAAATTTATTTTTCAGGTCATCTAAATCATACTGACTTAAGATTTCCTGCTCTTCTTCTGATAATTCATCCTTTAAATTAATAACGTTTACAGCTTCTTCAAAGGTATATTTTGCCATTCTGTTTGTGTAACCATTATTATTTACTCTCTCATGATATTCATCAGGTCCGATTACATCATGTATCTCATAGTAGTCCCTGACAGCTCTCTTAAGTAAAAGGCTGTAGTAGAACAATGCACATTCAATAATTGTATGAGCACCACCTTCTGATAAAATAGATGTATCTCCTGTTGTCTTTAAGTATTTTCCAATACCGTAAACAACTGCTGATGAAATATGCACCTGCTTATCCTTGAAAAATGTTCTCATAGGACGCTTTGTAAATACATCTACAACATTGTAATCAGAACATGCGTCAAATCCGCCTTCCTGACTTTCCCATGCATAAAAGGCACCATCTAAGCCATAGCTCTTTGCCTTTTCCTTTGCACCGCTAAGAGAATCTATTCTGTACTTCATAAGGCTCTTTGCAACCTTAGGCTCTGTCATAAGGAAGAAATCCAAAATAAACATTTCCGTATCCCAGAAAACAGCTCCCTTATATGTCTGTCCTGAAAGTCCTCTTGCAGCTATCGAAAGGCTGTCAGTGTGTCTTGGAGCTATACAATGTAAATGATAAAGTGAATAATTAAGAGCTTCCATTGCCTTATCATCACCTTCTACAATTACCTGTGAGTTTTCCCAAAGACTGTTCCATTTATCCTTGTGCTTCTCTATGGCATCTTCATAACCGTTTCTTAAAGCTACAGTCACTTCTTTTGATGCTTCCTCAACACAATTTTCGCAATCCTTACTTGTATATACTCCAAAGAAACGCTCTATAACATATTCTTTGTTAATATCTGTTACAAAATTAATGCTCTTAAGAACCTTCTTATCATGAACATTAATCTTCTTTTCGCAAGGGAAACTTGTCTTATCTCCACCACATACAGCTACTTTATATCCTTTTTCGTGAGTTGTTCCAATAATGCCGATAACATCATTTTCGATATATTCAAGTTTGTCATAATGTGGTCCGTTGATATCCCACACATCACCGTCTATACCATACACAACTTCTACATCAGCATGAAAATCAGCAATAACCTTAAACTTCATTACACCTAAATGTACATCACTCATGCTGACAAATCTTTCGATGTCAAAGGTAATTTTTCCTCTTGCCGTATCCCATTCTGAATGTCTGGTGAAAATACCATTTCTGTAATCAAGTTCTGTGTAATGAACTTCCGGATTAACATCAGGTAATTTTAAAACTTCACCGTCAACAACGAGATATGTATAAAAACCATTTGGAGCGTTAAGAGGCTCCCTCCAGCCATCTCCCACCTTATCATAAATACCGGCAAGGTTGATGGCTGCGAGATTTTCCTTACCATATTCAGCAAGGGTTCCTCTCACTCCCATATATCCGTTACCTGTTAAAAACTTATTTCCCAGGTACGATATTTTTTCTTTGTCAAATCCTTCTTCTTTTAATTTCCAATCAATCATTTTATTCTACTTCACACTTATAGCCTTCGCTATTTATTTCAACATCTTTGCCATATACATTAAGTTCAACAACGCCGTCGCCCTTTGTCTTAATGTATACATTTTCCTTGTCTACCTTAATTTCAATTACAACACCCTTGTAGCTGATGTTAAATGAATATCCGCCCCAGTTCTTTGGAATTGATGGTGCAACGCTTAACTTTTCGCCGTCACTTCTAAGTCCACCGAAACCGTATACAATATTCATCCATGCTGCCGCAATACTTGTTGTATGGATTCCCTGATTTGTGTTTCTGTTGTAGTTGTCTAAATCTAATCTTGTTGCAAATCCAAAGAAATCATATGCCTCATCATCCTTCTTAAGCTGTGACGCCAAAATTGAATGTACTGAAGGTGATAATGAGCTTTCATGTATACAACATGGTTCATAATACTCATAGTTTGCCTTTAACTGTTCCTGTGAGAACTTTGAAATAAACAACAACATAAACATTAATACGTCAGGCTGTTTAATCATATCATTTCTGTAAATTCTATCATATGACCAGTTGTCATATAATGGGAAGTCACTAATTGGAATTGAATCAACATCTAAGTGTGGTAATTTAAAGAAACCATCATGCTGTTCAAACAATTTTGTTTTATCATCATAAAGCAAAATCATATTATCCTTAATGTTCTTCCATGTATCCATTTCGCTTTCATCAAAAGCTACCTTCTCAGCAACCTTCTTGTAAGCATCCGGATCTTCTGACTTGATTTCATTTATTTTGTCAAGAGTGTATTCCAATGTGAATTTTGCCATATAGTTTGTGTATGAGTTGTTATGTACCATCATTTGGAATTCATCAGGTCCCATTACACAATAGTAACCATATTTCCCTTCTCTGTTGAAATCACCTCTTGTAGCAAGCATTCTTGAGATTTCAATGAGCATTTCAAGTCCGTATTTCTTAAGGAAATCCTTGTCATCAAACATCTTTTCATAGAACCATACACCGTAAGCTACTGCTGTAGATGCCTGAAGCTGTAAGCTTGCATGCTGCCATAAATTACAGCACTCTCTACCACTAATAGTAGCGATTGGATAGAAAGCTCCCTTACAATCAAGAACTTCTGCTCTCTTTCTTGCTTCATCCAATGTTTTATAACGGAAATAAAGTAAGTTTCTTGCTGCTTCCTGATTGTTGAATATAAAGAATGGCAAACAATATGTTTCTGTATCCCAGAAAGCATTACCATTATAAGCTTCACCTGTTAAGCCTTTTGCTCCAATATTAGTACCTTCCACTGCACCATGATATGTCTGATACATCTGGAAAATACAGAAACGGATACCCTGCTGGTTTTCAGGATCATTTGCTATAGTTATATCTGAGCTGTCCCATACTTTCTTCCACCAGTCAATATTTTCTTTTTCTAACTTGTCATACAATGTGCATGCAGTTTCTGTTTCAGATTTTACAGCCTCAACTTCTTTATCATATACAGCCAAATCTCCGTCATCTCTTAATGTGACATTATTTGTAACCTTAGTAAGAACATAATCCTTACCATCCTCAAGATTAGCTTTTAACTTAACTGCGACAATTTTCTCTTCGTTAACTTCTTCAAGGCTTTCATATTCTGCATTAACTTTGCAGCTTGAATATACCTTTAATTTGGTATTGATAGTAGTTCCGTCAATACCCATAAAAATATCTTCGCCCTTTTCTATTGTTCCAGGCTTGCAATCCCATAAATTCTTTCTTTCATTTCTATGTATCTGTGAGAAATCAAGACCTGATGTTATATATATTTCTCCACTAAATCCAATTGGTTTAATAGTAATTTTCTGTGTTGTTCTCTTAACCTGAGTCATTGAAACAAATCTTTCAAATTTAACTGCAAGTCTCTTTCCTGATTTTGTTTTCCAAACAAAGCTTCTTGTAAGAATGCCTTTCTTCATATCAATTTCCCTAACAAAATCTTCAAATTCTGATGTGGCTAAATCTAACTGTTCCCCATCAATTTCAATTCTTGTATATAACCAGTCTACTGAGTTTACCATAAATTCAGTAAAATCTGCTATTCCCTTATAATGACCATATTCAGGTTTTGTCATTTCATATATTCCGTTGAAATAACTTCCAATAAGTTTGCTTCCTGAATATCCTTCATCAAAATATCCTCTTGCTCCTAAGTATTCATTTCCAAGAGAAAATATAGATTCTGAAACTTCTCCGTAATCCGGATTGAATCCTTCTTCAATTACTTTCCATTCGTCTGCTTTAAAATATTTATCTGCTACTTTTGCCATAATTCCACTCCATTTTTTCTTTAAATACAGTTATAGTCTGCTAGTCGGCATAAAGGAGGAAATGCCGACAGCACACTATATATATTCTAACCTTTGACAGCACCGCCAGCGGCACCATCTGTAATTTGCTTCTGGAACAACAAGAAGATAATTGTCGGAGGAATAATTGAGAAGAATATTGCTCTGATCATATCTATCTGTGTTGTATGAGCTGCTGAGTAAGCGTAAAGCTTAACCATAACCGTTTCATTTCCTGAACCGTTAAGTACTAAATATGGTAACAGGAAGTCTGACCATGCAGCTGTTACTGAGAAGATTATTATAACCATAATAATCGGTTTTGATAAAGGTAACACAATCTTATAGAAAATCTGGAATATATTACATCCGTCAATCTTTGCTGCCTCTATCAGTTCTTTTGGCAGTCCTTCAAAGAATTCCTTGAAAAGAACTACCCAAAAGGCATTTGCGCCATATGAAAGCCAAAGTGGAATAAATGTTCCTGTAAGGCCTAATCTGTTAATGTTTACGAATAAAGCTACGATACTTGTTGTTGTAGGAATAAGAAGACTCCACATTACAAGTCCGTTAATAACTTTATGTCCCTTTGGTTTAAGGATAGCAAGTGCATATGCTAATAATCCGTTAAAGAAGATTGCGCATAAAACACATCCAACTACCATAATAAGTGAGTTTTTGTAGTATACTGCAAAGTTTAACTTATCCCATGTATACTTAAATCCGCTAAAATCAAAAACTTTAGGGAACAGTGTTGCCTCTGTAGTAAATTCTTTAATATCCTTAAAACCCGAAACCATTACCCAGAACGCCGGATAAATAGCTATTACTGAGAATATTAAACATACTAAAACTATAAGAAGGCAAATAATCTTAACTCTTTTTGACTTAACATCGAAGCCTCTGATAGCTCCGTCTGTTTTGTCCATATATTTCTTAAAAAACATTACCGCACCTCCTACTCATCTTTTGATTTTGTAAGTTTCATATATAATCCACTTAACAAAATAAGAACTACACAAATAATAACTGAAAGTGCTGCTGCCTTTGGATAATCGTACTTAGTAAATGCATACTTATATACTAAAAGCATAATGGACAAACTTGCATTGTTTGGTCCACCGTTGGTCAATACTAACGGCTCGTACAATATCTGGAACACTGATATTACCTGAAGAATCAACATTGTTCTTCCAAGATTTAATATGCAAGGAACTGTAATATGGAAAATTCTTCTCCAAATTCCTGCTCCGTCAATTGCTGCTGCTTCATAATATTCAGGATTGATTCCACTAATACCCGCCATGTAAATAAGTGCTGTAGAACCTGCTCCCTTCCATGTTAATGCAATTACGATAAGTGGAATAGTTAATGCCGCGTTGTTCAACCACACACTTGGTGCTATACCACACTTTCCTAACAATATATTCAGAACACCAGTAGGACCCGGTTTGAAGAAATAAACCCAAAGAAGTGATACAGCCATACCCGGAACCATGTTCGGGAAGTATACTGCAAATCTGAAAAAGCTCTTTCCTCTTATTGTCTCACTGATGAATATAGCCAAAATAATTGGTACTACAAATCCGATGACTAATGACCATCCGATGTACTTGAATGTATTAGCAAATGCAGCATTAAAACTTACATCATTAAATACATCAATATAGTTTTGTAACCCTACAAATTCCTGTATTTCTACTCCTCTCGCTGAATGTAGCGATAATCTTATACTTTCAATCAATGGTTCCCATACAAAGAATGTGAAAAGGACAAGTGTTGGAATCATAATGAGCCAACCCATTATATCTGATTTTCCAAATTTCTTTTTCGGAACCGCATAACCCTTATTACTTCTCTTTTTGCTCAATGAAAAACCCCTCCTAAAATAAGTTTATTACACTACGGGACGGGGTACGCCCTTCGTCTATTTTTAGTAAAGGCAGGTGAACAGTGTTGTTCACCTGCCCGTTAGTTTTTAAATAACACTATTAGTTTCTATATAACTTAGACAATTAGTTCTTCTTGAATTCGCTGTCTAATGTCTTCTGGTAGTTTGAATTAGCTGTGTCCATAAGTTTCTGGATGTCAGCATCTTTGTTTGTAATAACTGCCTGAAGAACGTTTGTAAGCTGTGCATACATTTCCTGTGCATCACCAGGTTCTTCTGTATGAAGGTTACCTTCTTTGTTAACTGCATCGAAGAACTGCTGGAACATTGCTGTATCAACGTTTGAGTATTCTTCTACAACTTTGTTGTTTGCATCAACATATTCCTTGTTTGTCCAGCATGGGAATGTCTGGATTACAGGAACACCATTCTGTTTACGGTTAGCTGCATCAGCTTCCATACCCTTAATTGTTGTGTCGTTAGCTTCTGGAGCTTTACCCATAACTTCAAGGAAGTCAAATGCTGCACTAATCTGTTCTGGTGTAGCATCTTTAGAGAACATGTAAGGTGTACCACCTGTTAATGAATACTGATCTCCGTTTGGTCCTGCCGGCATAGCGCCTAATGCTAATTTTTTAACGTCAAGTCCGTTTGTCTGTGTTGGCTGAGCTACAGCATCGTTAGCTGCGATATACATAGCTGCTCCGCCTGTTCCTAACTGCTGGAAACCTGTTCCCCAATCTTCTGCTGTCGGGTCAGCTGTTAATACATCATATTTCCACTTAAGATCACTTACATACTGCATAGCCGCAACTGCTTCTTTTGAGTTAAGGTTTGATGTATATGTTCCATCACCGTTATCTGTTACTAACTTAGCACCAAAGTTCCAAGCGATGTTTGAGAAATGCCATCCACCTGAGTTGTCCTTTGCAAGTAAGCAAAGTCCTGCAGCGCCTGTCTTTTCCTTGATTTTCTTAGCCGTTTCTGCTAATTCATCAAATGTCTTAGGGAATTTTGGAACTCCGTTTTCATCTACTAAACCTGCTTTTTCAAAAAGTTCTACGTTGCACATAAGTCCTAAGCCGTAAGCATCTCTAGGAACACCGTAAACTTTTCCGTCTGAATCTGATAAAAGTCCCTTGATGTTATCGTTCATATCATCAAGCCATCCACGTTTCTTTAACTCATCTGTTACATCTGCGATAAGTCCCTGCTTAATTAACTTCTGTGGCTCTGTGAACCATGATTCGAAGATTGTTGGGCAGTTGCCTGACTGTGCTAATGATACGAATGTATCTGTAGCATATGTATAAGGTGCTGGGTCACAAGTTACGTTTGGATGTAACTTCTGCATTGTCTTCTGGTATCCTTCAAATGTAGGAATGTTTTCTGCTAAATCCTCACCTGGCCAAATACCTAATGTGATTTTAACCTTATCTGAACCATCTTTGTTAGTTTCAGATTCTGTTGATTTCTTTCCGCCACAGCCAGCTAACATTGTAACTGAAAGAGCTGCAACGAGTGCTAAACTTAATAATCTCTTTTTTCTCATTTCTGATCCTCCCATCTGATTAATTTAATTAGTTTAGTTTATCGTTCAACTACACATTTGCCTTGTGTAAGGCACCCTCTTAACAATTCCTCCTTTAGAACACTTTCTAACGAAATCGTTATATTAGTTTATGCGTTTAACGTTAAACTAATGATAACATTTATGGATTTATATGTCAATATTACCATTAGAAATAAAATACACAAATAAATGTGTTCTAAATTGCATAAAAACGTTTACAAAATTGTGCATTTTGTCCAAAAATCCTTTTTTATCTCTTTTCAACTATTTTTTATATTTTATGAGTATATACAAAATACACAATTTCTTATGTTAAAAAGGTACAAAAAAGGAAGAAAACACCTTAGATTATGAGATTTAACCCACTGTTTTCTTCCTTTTGTACACTTTTATCCCTCAAATGCCACCATAACTCCACCATATTCTGCATAATAGCTGCACAAACCACCTGCACTTATTTTTTCTATCGAGGCATTCCGATATATATTTTCTATTTTACTTCTTATATAATCTGATTTTTCATTGTTAAAACAATGACTTATTATAACTTTTCCACTGTTATATCCTTTATTTCCCATTTCCTTTATGAGATTATCATAAGCACTTAGCTTTCCCCTACATTTTTTTAAGACATCTATAGTGCCATGGTCACTGGCTTGGCACAGTATCTTTATTCCTAAAATTCCTGCCATGCTTCCCTGTATTCTGCTTACCCTGCCGTTTTTCATAAGATTATCAAGAGTTTCCAATACAAATAAAAGCTTTGTTTTATCCCTATAGACTTCTATCATTTCCACTGCTTTGTCAAATTCCACGTCACTGTCTAATATTTCCTTTAGCTTAATGGCAATCATTGCCAGACCCGGGCCTGCCGATTTTGAATCTATTACATGAATTTTCTTGTGAGGGTACTTTTCATTCGCCATCTTTTTGGCTACCATGGCACTGTTATAGCTTCCTGACAATTCACTTGTAAGGGCAATGGCAAAAATCTCATCTGCCATCATAAATCCATCGTACCATTCCTGAGGTGCCGGTGCAGCACTACTGGTTTTTCCGTGATATCCTTTCATATCCTTCATAAACTCTTCAATATCCAAATTTTCATCATCTATATATTCTTTTTCTCCTACTCTTAGGGTAAGAGGTATTCTCTTATAGTAAATATCCGATTCAGTGGAATTATCCAATACTCTTAAATCACACCCTGAATCAACAATTATGCCATACTTCATTTCTTATCTCCTTTGCTACATATGTAGTTTTTATTACTACTTGTTATTGTATAACTATTTATTATGTGATACAATTTACAAAAGCACATTAAGTGTAAACTTATTTTGATATGGAGATTTTTATGAAGTATTTACCTTTTAGTAATTTTACAAAAAGAAATCTTTTTACAAGACAATGTATAGGTCAGGCAATAACGGAATTACTTAAATCAGGAGATTTTGAACATATTACAGTATCTGATATTGTAAAAAAAGCCGGAGTTTCCAGAATGACCTTTTATAAATATTATCATACCAAAAATGATGTTATAAAAGATTATATGCAGGAAATAATTGCCGGTTATCTTGAAACCACGGGTAATCATTTTACCATGAGTGAATTTCAGGACAAATCCCATATTAAAGATGCCATTTTGTTTTTTGATAAATATGCCGATTTTCTCCTTACTATGTCTGATGCAAGACAATATTATATAATAGTGGAAGCCTTAAATGATTTTATGCTTAAATATGTTTATCCTGAATACAACGGTTCCGTTTACGAACTATATTTTTATGCCGGTGCCCTTTTAAATACCTTTCTTAAATGGGAAGAATTGGGAAAATCCGAATCGGTGGATGAAATAGTAGACATTGTTATCTCACTTATCAAACGTAATAATCTATCTTTAACATAAAACTTTAAAGTCCCGGACAGTTTATTTATCTGCCCGGGATTTTTTTATTCCACTAATCTTCTTACGAATTTAAAATTTTTCATTTTCTTAACTAAAAGTGTCAGCCATCTAAACATTGATTCTGACGCAAAGGAGAACATGATAAACAGCAATATACAGCTGGCAGACATTCCACTTAACGCAAATAAGTCATTAAAGAATATTCCACATATCAGTAATGCAATAAGACTTCCTACAAGAACAATAGCTCTGTATTTGTTCATTGGTTCGCTTATCTTAAATAATACCATAAAGCCAATCATGCATAACAGCATTGTTGCCGCTGTTGCCACTTCTGCCGAAGACAGACCGAATACCTTTCCGCACCACACTATGGCACCTACAGCTATTAAATCCGTAAGTCCTGCCGGCAATGCTCTTAGGAAGACATTAATAATAAACTTTCCTTTGATTCGGCTTTTGTTAGGCTCCATGGCAAGGAAAAATGCCGGAATACCTATTGTAAATCCGCTGATTAATGATATCTGAGACGGTTCTAGAGGATAAGTCATCATAAATACCGCCGAGAATATTGACATAAGGAAGGAAAATATGTTTTTTACCAAAAACAGACTGGCTGAACGCTGTATGTTATTTACAACACGTCTTCCTTCTAAAACTACTGATGGCATACAGGAAAAATCCGACTCTAGCAATACCACCTGAGATGCCTGAGCTGCTGCCTCGCTACCTGACGCCATTGCCACACTGCAATCTGCATCCTTCATTGCCAAAATATCATTTACGCCATCTCCAGTCATTGCCACGGTGTGTCCCTGACCTTGCAGTGCCTTAACTATTTTCTGTTTTTGCTTTGGTGTTACACGTCCAAATACAGTGTATTTTTGTACTGCCTTTTCTATATCCTCATCTGTTGCAAGAGATGTGGCATCCACATAATTTTCTGCTCCTGAAATTTTTGCCTGTCTTGCCACTTCAGAAACTGTAGCCGGATTATCTCCTGAAATAACCTTAACATTAACCCCCTGCTTTTCAAAATACCTGAATGTGTCAGGTGCCTTTTCACGGACTGCATTGGATAATGTTATAAAACCATAAGGAATAACCTTTTCAGAAAGAGGATTTCCGTCAGCCTTTCCTAAATATTTACCAAAGGCAAGAACTCTGTATCCTTTATTGGTATATTCCCCTATGCTGTCAGCATAAAATTCATAGTCATCCCTAAGAACCATTTCAGGGGCACCTAATACATAACATTCATCAGAATAAGTCACACTGCAATACTTAACCTTTGAGGAAAATGATGTTTTGCTTACTGCGCTTCTTCCGCTAACATCCTTAAAACGTTCCTTTATAGCTTCCATTGTTATATTATCAGAAGTCATATTAGAGGCAAAATCACTAATTATGGTTTCAAGATTATCTGCCACTTCCTTAGGTATTTCTTCTGAATAAACAAGGTCATTAACTGTCATTTTATTTTCTGTAATGGTTCCTGTTTTATCAACACATAACACATCTACCCTTGCCAATGTTTCTATACTTTTAATGTCATGAAGAAGTACCCTTTGCTTGGCAAGTCGTATGGTGCTTACTGCCAGTGCCACAGTGGTTAAAAGATATAATCCCTCAGGAATCATACCTATAACAGCTGCTACCATAGACACTATGCTTTGGCTGAAACCTTCCTTATTAAACACAAATCCCTGAGCAAACAAAATGATTCCCACAGGAATAATTATAATGCCAACCCATTTTACCAGTTTGTTAATATCCCTAATCATTTCCGACTGCTCGCCACTACCCATTTTTTTAGCTTCAAGGGTAAGCTTTGAAATATAGGATTCTTCCCCTACTTTTTCCAGTCTTGCGTAGCACTCCCCTGACACAATAAAACTTCCCGACAGCAAATGCATTCCCGGTGTTTTGGTAAGTTCATCTGATTCTCCTGTAAGTAGGGATTCATTTACGGAAACTTCACCCTTTACCACAATGGCATCTGCCGGTATCTGTTCACCTCCATGGAAAACAACTATGTCATCTAAAACCAGCTCCTGAGAGCCAACCTCCATTTCCACTCCGTCTCTTATTACTGTAGTGGATGGGGCATTTAAAATATTCATTTTTTCAAGAACGTTTCTTGCCCTTATTTCCTGAAATATTCCAATTAACGTGTTTCCTATAACAACCGGCAAAAAGGTTAAACTTCTAAATGAACCGGCTATACATACTAACACTGCCAAAAACACAAAAATCATATTAAAATATGTGAATGTATTTTCAATGATAATTTCTCTTGTGGTTTTTTCAACGGAATCAACAGCTGTATTTACAAGTCCACGGTTAATTCTTTCCTGAACCTGACTTTTGGTTAATCCCTTTTCACAATTTGTTTCATACATATTCATATTTGTCCTCGTTTACTTCTCTAAATCCCGTATTTTACAATTCAACGTTACCTATATTTTACAGTATAACCTGTAAATGTAAAATCTTTTTTAGTATTATGATTTTATTTGTAAACTTTTTATGAAATGTTACTGTTTTTTCTTAATGCCATGATGCAAATTTTAAAAGTATAAATTGCCTTTGTATTTGCACAAAAGTAATTTATACTTATTGGGTACTCACCCCTTGTTTATTACCCTGTAGTAAGTTCCTGCGGTAATTGTGTACACAATTCCATATACTATGAAAAATACAAGAGTAACCATTACCGTGCATACAATGTACAGCGGGGTGTTATTGAAGTTTAAACTTACCAGCATTTTTCTGATTATGTCAAAGGCAAAGCATATATGGATAACTGCCATAAATATAGGTAGAAAGAACACCATAAGTATCTGAGTTTTAATTACGGATTTAGTTTCCTTATCGTCCATTCCCACTTTTTTCATTATTTCAAAACGCCTTCTGTCCTGATATCCTTCTGACAACTGCTTATAGTATATTATCATTACCGTGGTAATTAAAAACATGGTTCCAATAAATATACCTATAAAGAAAAGGCTTCCGTACAAGCCGAAGAAATTTTGTCTGCTTGTATATATACTTCCCACTTCATCTGTGTGAGCTATCCCTGTATCATTTATTACATCCCTTAACCCCTGACAGTATTCTTCCTTATCCTTAAAATCTCCTGCTAAATTAAACTCATAGTTATATTTTATACTACATACAAAATCATCCTTTGTGCTTTCATTAATAACATCCCTGATTTCTTTCATTGCATCTATATCCTTAACTACAATGTAGAGAGTGTCATATACCTGTAACTCCTTTTCATCTACAGGGAGTTTTTCTAATTTTTTCTTTATTGTGTATTCCTTGTTGCATATGCTTAATTTTTGAGAATTGATTCTACCTGCATCTGATGAATACACTATAACCTCATTTGAATTTAAGGTGATATTCTCACTGTTTGCCCTATTATAATCCTCTAATAATTTCACCTTAAAATTCACCATATTATTGGTACTTATATTTTCCATTGAATATCTGCCATTTTGAAGTGCTCCTATATCATCTATGGAATAATATTTATCCTCATCCTGTATTTTCACATTATATTCATCGGCACGACTTTGGCATGCATCCTGAACCTTTTGGTAATCATAGTGATTTTCCTTCTGTTCTTCAGAACTGTCACTGTCTTCTAAATACAGATAATTAGTCATAACATCCTTTGGAAAGCGTCCCCTTAAAACATCTTCCATTCCTACATATAAGGAAACCGTTGTGGATAAAACCACCAGCACGCAGGTACTTAATATACATATGGTTGCTAAACCTGCGGCATTTTGTTTCATACGGTACATCATACCTGACACTGTAATAAAATGTTTCTTATCATAATAGAATTTTTTATTCTTTTTTAATATTTTAAGAAAGGCAATGCTTACGCTCATAAACAGCAAATAGGTTCCTATAATTACACAAAGAGCTGCCATAAAGAACCTTCCCATGGCATCCATTGGGCTTTTAGCTGTAAGAGCAAGGTAATAGCCTAATGCCAGGGTTACCAGCCCTAATATAGCTAAAAGCCATTTTGCCTTAGGTTCCCTTTCTCCGGCATTTTCATTTCTAATAAGCTCTACAGGCTTTAATCTATGAACTCTTACGCTGTTTAAAAATATAACTATGGCAAATATTAAGTCAAAAACTATTATGGTAAACAATACAGGCTTAGGATATACCCCAAAGGCAAAATCCGTTTTTAAATTTAATATTTTCAGCAAAACCATAAACATTAATTTGGATAATGCAATGCCTGCTAATATTCCTGTGGTAATACATCCTAATGCCACAATAACTATTTCCCAGAAAACTATTTTGGTAATATGCTTTTTCTCCATTCCCAATACACTATATAGTCCAAATTCCCTGCTTCTTCTTTTCATTAAAAATCCGTTAGTATAAATAAGAACAAACACTGAAAATATTCCGCAAATCGACACACCTAAATTTAATATAATTCTCATTTGCTCTGCACCTGAAAACATATTTTCATTTACCTGCTCATATATGCTGTATAGCATATAGAACATGGCAATAATGGCTGAGGTTGAAATTGAAAAAGGTAGAAATGTGCTTTTGTTGTTTTTTACATTTCTAAGGGCAAGCCTAAAATACAATTTTTTATTCATGTAAATCACCACCTGCCAGTAACACTGTTAAAGTGTCGGAAATCTTTTTGTACATTTCATCCTTTGTCATGGCTCCACGATATATCTGATGGAATATTTCTCCATCTTTTATAAACAAAACCCTTCCGGCATTTGATGCGGCCCTTACGCTGTGAGTTACCATTAATATTGTCTGTCCGTCGGAATTTAACTTATCAAATACATCTAATAAATCTCCTGTGGATTTTGAATCCAGTGCTCCTGTAGGTTCATCTGCCAAAAGGATGTCCGGTTTTGTAATAATTGCCCTTGCCACCGCCGTTCTCTGTTTTTGTCCTCCTGAAACTTCGTAAGGGTATTTGTGAAGTATATGACTTATTCCCAGTTTTCCTGCAATTACATCCAGCTCCTGTTTCATATCCTTATATTCTTTTCCTGCAAGTACCAGGGGCAGGTAAATATTATCTTCAATGGAAAAAGTGTCTAAAAGATTAAAATCCTGAAATACAAATCCTAAATGCTCTCTCCTGAATTTTGCCAGCATATCATCTTTGATTACTGTGGTGTTTTTGCCATTAAGAAATATATCTCCTGATGTAGGTCTGTCTACTGCTGCAAGAATGTTAAGCAATGTAGTTTTTCCGGAGCCTGATTCTCCCATTATTGCAACGTATTCTCCCTGTTCCACTGAAAAGTTTATATCATGCAAAGCCTCTACCTTGTTTCCTCCAAATCTTGTTGTATAGATCTTTTTTAAATTATTTACTTCTAATACCTCCATGGTACTAACCTCCTATAAATTGTAACGCCCCATCCCTTCGGTCAGCGGCAAGTCGTCGGAAACATTCCTGAAAATGAACTTCGTTCATTTGTTTCCTCCTATAAATTGTAGTGCCCCCTCCCTCCGGTCAGCGGCAAATCGTCGGAAACATCCCTAAAAATGAACTTCGTTCATTTGTTTCCTCCTATTTTTAAAAATCTGCAAATCTTTATGTTACAAGTATACAATAAGTAATTGGGATTTTCCTTAATTTCACCTTACAATCCTGCCTTTAACCTTACATTTTTGTAATATACAAAAGGTGGAGCCTAATATTTGTCATATTAAAGCTCCACCCGAAATAAAAGAAGTATTATATTGTGATGTAACCGGGGAAATTGGGTAATAATAAAGTAATTTGGTTACATCATGTTATGAAGTCACTATTTTACAAGAATATTTTTATAATTAAATGGTTTTTCTGTATATGAAGAATCTGTTACCTTTAAAATATTGTTATAAAGGTAAGAATGTGCTGCCTCATTTGGCATTAACTCCTTCTGATACAAAGAATCTGCTATGTCATACACCTTCAAAGATTCTACCTCTCCGTATACATATTCTCCATTCTTTAACTGTACATATGGTCTTACCATTATACCTGCCTGATAAAATTCCTTTGTTTTAACAAATTCCATTGTCATGGCATAAAGTGATGTGTCACCACTTTTAGAAAGTAATCCTGCATTGGTTGCTGCATAGTCGTAAACTGCCTGATTTCCACTTCCCACAACCATTTCATTTTCTGTTGCCTTATCTGAAAGTCCATATATAAGACCTGCTTTTACCACTTCATTGTCACTGTCTGATACATTATATAAAACTCTGTATCCTTCAACTGTAGTGCTTATCTGGTAGCCCTTAACTGATGTCTGAACCTTTGTGTCCGGCTTTGTTGTAGGAGCCTGTGTTGGTGCTTCCGTAGGCTTTTCTGTCGGTGTCTGTGTTGGTACCTCTGTAGGCTTTTCTGTTGGTGCCTCTGTTTCAGGTTCAGTTGGAATTTCTGACGAACCTCCGTTTTTGTCAGTAAGATATGCTCTGTTAAGTCTGGTTATTTCATTATTTACCTCACTTAACATGGAATATCCGTTTACCTTAAAATTCTTAACTCCTGAAAAGCAACATTTTAACATACCTGTAAACTCTACAGACTCTCCCGGTGAAAGTGCACCGGTGGATGTAAGGGTTACCGTTGTAAAGTCACCTTTATCTTCCGTGGTAGCCGTTGCCCCCCATGCACTGGTAAATTTACTGGATTTCGGTAAATCAAAGCTTAAAGTATAACCTGCCGGAAATGCCACAGATTCATTATTTGTAAGTTTTATTGTGTATGTGTAGTTTGGATGATCGTATTTGCCACCAAAATCCACACTGAACTTTAATGTATCATTAGTATAATCCACATCTGATGATACCTTTGATGCCCCCTTTGCCTTAAACTGGTCATGGAACATGGATGTAAGAGTATCACCTATTACATATTTCTGCTGCTGTTCGTCATAATCATAATCTCCGTGCATAACCCATATGAGAACACCGCCTAAATTGTTGTTGTTTACATAATTTATTCTTTCCTGTACTGATTCTGTGTCTTCAAATGTAAGGAATGTGTTATTTTGTGCATTCCAGATATGAGGAACCTTTCCTACGTCATCCCAGTAACGCTTATAGTTTGAATTGGATTTCATAAGATTCATTACATGCCAGAGGGGATTAGCACCTGCTGCCACTTCTTTTCCACTTTCATCTAAATCGCACCATAAGTTAAGATTATCAACGCTGTTAGTAAGAGGTGTACCTGACGAACCATGTAATCCGTTGGTTCCTCCGGAAACATTTGTCCAACCTCTTGTATAATAAGGAACACCCATTAAAATCTTTTCAGACTGAACTTTTCCTCTGTAAAACCGGTAAGCCCAGTCAAATCCCAATGTTTTAACGTCCACCTGGGCTGTTTCCGTATCTGCCGGATCAGCGTAAAGATTTGCCTGATTTTCTACATAATTGTTCCATCCACCATGGAAGTCATAGGACATAACTGATACAAAATCCAAGTAGTCCAGGAAAGCTGAGTTTGTCTGCCCTCCAAGAACCCATGATGATGCTGATACCGCAGATGTAAGCCAATAATATGTTCCGTCTTCCTTTGATGCCTTAGCTAAATCTTCACTAAGTATTTTTATAAACTGGGCGTATCTGTCTGCAATTCCCGATCTTATAGATTCAGTAAAGTCCGTATAATTTCCTGACTGTGTGGTTTCTGACGGGAACTCAAAGTCAATATCAATGCCGTCAAAACCGTACTTTCTAATAAATGAAACTGCCGAAGCACTGAATTTTCTCATGGACGCTTCATTTTGTGTGGCATACCAAAGACCTTCTGATGCTCCCCAGCCACCTGTTGAAATAAGAACGGTTACATCAGGATGCATTTTCTTTAATGTGTGCATTATGTTAAATTGTCCGTAGTATCCAAGGGAGTCATCCATCTTAATTACCTGTCCGTCATGTTTAAAGGTTGTGCCTTCAAACTTACTTTCAATGTCATGTTCCGGATCTCCTACCTCCAGCTCACATGTATCTTTATTAACAATACCAAAAGCATACTGAATATGAGTAAGCTTATCCCACTGTAAATCTGCTATATTGAAATATTCATGTGCCTGGGATGTAATTGCGTAGCTTGGAAAATAACCCACAACCTTTTTGTTATAATAATTAGATGGAAGTGTAACTCCATTTACGTTTGTTCCAATTTGTGGGTCTAATGTGACTGTTGCTTTTCCCGGTTTAAGACTTCCTAAATCACCTGTATCTCCCCCTGATGTTGACCCGGAAACCAGCTCCCAAGGACCTCCGTTTGAAGGTGTGTCCCCCTTAGTCCACCATTTACATTTGTAAATTGCTCCGTTGTATTCCACTTCATCTCCCCCTGTGTAAATTGTTTCGCTGTTCCATGCAGCCGCTCCATAAACCACGCTAGACTGCATACTGCTAAATCCACCTGTAAATGACAGCACCGTCACTGCCATTACAAGGACCATAAACTTAGCAAGCATTCTCTTTGCTTTCCTTGTCATTATGACTTTTCCCTCCTTTAAAATTTGCCTTTTCGTCCATTCTAGCAAGGGTTTTAGCCATATGTCAAACCTATTTAAAAAGTAGCCAATTATGTTAAATATTACCAATTATATACAATTTTTTGTTCTAAAATTTTATGAAAACCCGAGTTCCAACACCTATTTGAGAATCAATTTCTATCTTATGATTCAGCCGGTCAAGAATCTGTTTTGTAAGATACAAACCAAGACCTGTAGCCTTTTTGTCCTTTCTTCCGTTGTAACCTGTATATCCCCTGTCAAAAATTCTTGGCAAATCCTCTTTTGCAATGCCAATGCCTGAGTCCTTAATTAAAAGTTCATCATTATCAAAGGATATACATATTTCCCCTTTTGAAGTATACTTAAGGGCATTTGATATAAGCTGTTTAAGGACAAATACCATCCACTTTTCATCTGTTACAACCTTCCTGCTTTCATCCACCTGTATTTTCACTGAAATTCCTTTAGAAATAAAGATTCTGGCAAAGTATTTCACTGCCTGATTAACCATATCTTTTACACTATAATCTGCCAGAACATAGTCACTTCCGCCGCCTTCAAGTCGCAGATATTGAAGCATCATATCCTGATATTGTTCAATTTCAAACAACCGGTTAAGAATTTCAATCCGGATTTCTTCATCAGTGTCGTTAGCTAATAACTGCAATGCGGTAATGGGAGTTTTTATCTGATGTGACCACAATGTAACATATTCCATTGTTTCTTTTTTTGAATTTAGAATATTATTTATTTCTTCGTTTTTTTCATTAGTTAGCAATTTAAGAAGCTCTGTGTACATTTCCTCAATCTGATTTGAGGTTTTAGGCAAATTATCCAATGTTACATCAATACTATTTTCTACCATGGTAAGACTTCGACACTTTTTATAATAACAAACAAAATCAACCACAAGGCAAATACCCAAAGCCATGCACCCTAATGCCGTGGGGTACCATACATACTTAAACTCTATTCCACATAAAGCAAACACGCCGGAAAATATGGCAATCCAGAATAAAATAGCAATAAATATTAACTTTCTGTCCTTTAAATATTTTATCAACATACCATGTAACCTAACCCTTTTTTTGTCTTTACAAAATCATCTAATCCTATATCCTTTAGTTTTTTTCTGATTCTGTTTATATTCACTGTTAATGTATTATCATCTATAAAATTTTCACTGTCCCACAAATGCATCATAATGGTGTCACGACTTACAACGCTTCCTGAATTTTCCATAAGAAGCGCCAATATTTGAAATTCATTTTTTGAAAGTTCAGTTTTTTCTCCGTTATAAAGACAGGTGCCGTCCATAAGATTAAGTATTACCCCATTGTTTTCTATGGTATTAAGCTGACCTGCATAAGAGTAGCTTCTTCTGATAAGAGCCGATATTTTAGCAGTAAGTACCGTAAGGTCAAAGGGTTTTGATATGAAATCGTCTCCGCCCATATTCATTGCCATAACTATATTCATACTGTCATCGGCAGAAGATATAAAAATAATGGGAATTTTGAACATTTTCCGTATTTCCCCGCACCAGTAAAATCCATTAAAATATGGCAGGGTTATGTCTAACAAAATTAAATCCGGCTGAAAATCAGATACTTCTTTTAATACATTCCCAAAATCCTTCGCTATGTAAACATTATATGCCCATTTTTCCAAATGACTTTTTATTTTTTCTGCTATGGTATTGTCATCTTCCACTATCATTATATTGTATTTATTTTCCGTCATATAACTGCTCTCCATTAAAATCATACTTATTATAATACCCCGGCAAAGCTGTATTCCACCGGGGGTATTTCCTAATCAAGTTTACTTGTACAATGTGGGCATCTGTCTGCGTCAATGTGTATTTCCGACTTACAATGTGGACAGATTTTCGTAGTTGCTTCCTGTGGCACCTCATTATGAGTTCTTAACTTGTTCATTGCCTTAACAAGCAAAAATACCACAAATGCCATAATTATGAAATTCAATAGTCCTGTAATAAATGTTCCATAATTAAGAGTGGCTGCCCCTGCTTTCTGTGCCTGTGCCAACGTATCATATTCTTTTCCGTCAAAGGATAAAAACAGATTGCTGAAATCAATTTTTCCCGTAAAGATACTGATAACAGGCATTATTATGTTGTCAACTAAAGACGTCACTAATGAATTAAAAGCTCCACCGATGATTACACCTACAGCAAGGTCAATCATGTTGCCTTTTAACGCAAACTCTTTAAACTCTTTTAACATAGACTATCTCCTTGTCATTTGTATTTTTTCTTCTGTCTATATTATCACAGTTATTTCAAATATATAACCCCCAATTCCGTAAAAGAATCAGGGGTTATATATTTGTTTTTATTTTACCGGAACTATTGTATTTCCCCAGTCATAATCTACTGTTTTGTATTCCGGCGATACTTTCTTTAAAATGTTATTGTACAGATAATCATGTGCTGCTGCATTTGTGGAACATGCTTTCCGATACAAATAATCTGCTACATTATACACAGAATAATCATGTACATCACCATAAACATATTCCCCGGTTTTTAGTTTTGCATATGCCCTTACATAAAAAACCGTACTGAAAAATTCAGTTGAATCCGTGTTAAATTGCATTGTCATAACATATGTAACTGAGGTACTGCTTCCTAGCTTAAATGATGCCTTACCATTTTCCGTTGCCTGATAACAAAATACATTGCTGTTAGTTCCATTACATATCATTTCACTTTTTGAAACCAAATCAGGCTTTCCATAAATCAATCCAATACTTTCCACTTCCTCATCCGGGTCATCAATAGTATAAATTGTCCTGATTCCTTCAGCCTTCATGCTTATTTGATATCCGTTAATTTCAATGGATACATTACTTACATCCGGTTCAGGGTTGTCTGGCATTTCCGTTCTGTAAATGCCTTTACCTGTAGTATTTATATTAGCACTGGTATTATCATTTTTAATTAATTCCCCTGTTCCTTCTGCTACACCTACATTTTCGACAGTTGCCACAACCTGAGAATTTCCTCTTACGTATATGCCGTCTGTAGCTCCATAAATATTATTATCCTTAATGTAAAGTCCTGATACACTATTCCATCCGTCAATTAAAACACCTTCATATGAACAGTCATATAATGTATTTTCATTAATGTTGAAGGTCGCTGACATGGCTTTTTTAGTAGCCCAAATCCAAATTGCCCCCACAGGATAGCTATAATCGGTATGTTGTGAACCACATCGAACAAGTACGTTTCCTTTTACCGTTGTTGTTCCTGAAAAACCGTTTGGTGTGTCGTAATCTGTTCCAAGACATATACCTGAACCATTATTTATTGTGTCATAAATACTGTTGTTTAGTATGGAATTTCCCGAACCTCCATACACTGCTATCCCATTGGCAAGATTAGGGCACTGAATTGTATTGTATTCAATTGTGTTGTTACATGAGTCTCCCTGCCAAGGCCATATTGCTATGCAATCGTCTCCTGTATTTCTCAGATTATTATTTCTAACTGTTGCATTATTCGTTGAAGAACACATATTGATTCCATCAGCGTATGTATTTCGTATGCGGCATCCCTGAATAATTAATCCGGTAGTCTGATAACTCCAAACTCCTACTTTCATATGCTCCATCCATATATTCTGAATAGTAACATTACTTGCTGCTCCTTTTCCTTCAAATCCTGCAAGATCTTCAGAGTCACGCCTTACCGTTGCATTTCCTGTCATTGCAAAATCATAAAATTTACATGTACCTGAATATGTAAATGCTGCTCCGACTCCCACAAGATTTGAGTACCACATTCCCGCACCCCGTATGGTAACACCGTTTACCTCTAATGGTCTTTTTTCCGTTAAATTAAATATCCCCGCAGGAATCCATACTTCCTTTCCCTGACTTTTAGCTGCCTCAATACAACTTACAATGGCAGAATAATCATCATTTCCATCATTAGCCACAGCACCGTAATCTGTTATTGACAAACTATTCTCCGGTTTTTCCGGGGCATTTTCTACCATCTCATACTCTATAAAATCAATAATATAATATTCTGCTTCATTACCTGAGTCTTTTTGAAGACGTATTTTTGCTCCTTTGTTAAGGGTTTCATTAAAAAATATCCTGCTTTCATCAAAAAACCTGTGGGCTTTTCCCTCTGATGGTGAATTGCTGTAAGGATACCCGCCATATATCCACGAATACTTAGATGTAAGATTTAAATCCTGCTTTTTAATGCCATCCTGATACATGGAAAGAGTTGACTCCATTCCTGCCCCATCTAAACTATCAGGAATACAATATCTTATAACCATGGTATTTGCCGGCTTTTGTAATGTAAATTCAACATAATCTCCATTATTTTTTAATTTCACGCCCTGTCTGCCACTTGCCTCAGACTGAATATCAGTACGGTAAGTCCGACTTTTCACTAAAACTTCTGCATTAGTTGAAGCTGCCTCTGCTTCATAAGTTGTATATGGGAGATTTGCCCCTGCACCTTTTAAATCCACATTATAATCTAAATCTGTATTTGAACCTGTAGTTTCTTTTTCCCCGGTATTAGTTTCTTTTTCCCCTGATGAAACACCCATAGCCTCTTCTGCTGCTTCTTTAGAAGAATATTTTTTATCTGTCTGGGTTGTAAGATACACGTTGACTGTATCTGAAATATAACTTTCCGTTCTTTTAGTTTCACCACTGTTTGTAAGTATAATACTAAATGGTGTTGTAGCTGCATCTGCCGACACCGTTACCTTCCACCAGTTTCCCCTTATATTTTCAGCCGCAGTTCCCGGCCATTTTCCAAGAGCTTCCCCTGCATTTCCATAAACGTAGGCATTAACTTCCGACCACTCAGAGGTTGCCAGAAAATAAACCGTTGTGGATTCTGCTCCTTTAGCCGTGCTTATGTTTTCCGTACATATTATTGACATAAACATGCAAACCGACATAATACATGCCATTATCTTTTTTATTTTTTTTATCATAGATACCAATCCCGCCATAATCTATGTATAGCAAAAGCAAATCAAAAAGGTTGAAAGAATGATTTGCTATTTCCCTTCCTTTTCATATTTCTTTCAACCTTTATTAAATCGTCTATATTGATATCTTTATTTTATCATTTTTAAGTTTGCACTTATACTCTCCGTTTTTTATAAAACTCCCATTTTTTTATTTTTTTAACTTTACTGTTTTGACTTTACTCCATTTTCCCGGATAAAGCTTTTTATTAACAACCTTTATTGCTCTCGCCTTTATGTAATACTTCTTATTCTTCTTTAATCCTTTAATCACCTTCTTTACGGACTTTATCACAACTTTCTTAGTTGTCTTCTTTGTAAATCTCTTTGAGGTTGAAACTTTAATCTCGTATTTTGACGCTCCTTTTATTTTCTTTAATTTAAGACTTATCTTTTTGTTGTTTTTACTTCTTAAGGCTCTTACCACCTTTGTCTTTCCGGGCTTTGTTACTTTATATGATGTATTTTTAGTTGTAGTCACTGTCTGCTGATTTTTTGTAGTAACTTCCGTAATATTTTCTTTAGTTTCCTCCTGCTGTTTTTTTGTAGTAACTTCCGTAATATTTTCTTTAGTTTCCTCCTGCTGTTTTTTAGTAGTTTCAGTAGGTTTCACTGTTGGTGCCACAGTTGGCTTCTCCGTAGTTGTCTGACTGTTTACATAGTCAGGATCAGGTATTGTTGCTGTTGTAACAAAAGATACATTTTCAACTTTTACCTTAAGGGAACTTCCTGCATCAATAACATCCCCGTCATTGGCAATTCCCATACCAAACTTAAGACTTACTGTCCCATCAAAATCCTTAGGAATATTAACATCTGTTTCATAATAATATGGTTCATTTGCTTTTAAGGTAATGTAGCCTCCTGCTAAAGCATCCTCTGCATCATCTGCCACCTTTACAAATATTCTTTTATCTTTATCCGAGGTAATTGTACACTTATATTTATATGTATTTCCCGGATAATATTTAAGATTCATTAATTTTCCCTGTATTCCCCATATGCTGTCCTTATCACCGGTTCTTCCCACTGATGTGGCATTAATTGTAAATCCATCAGCTATTGTTCCGTTAGATGTAAGAGTTCCTGATGCGCCTGTCCAGTCGTTTCCAAAAAAGTCTGACCATGAGCCGGTATATTTTGCTACAGAATCTTCCGTAACTGTAACATATGGGCCATCGTATTCCGTGGTAGGTGCCTCTTCCTTTTGCCATACCTTTACCCAATCCACATACATCACTGCTGTTTTGTAATCCTCAGGTGGTGTCTGCTTTCCTGTATACAGTGTATCTGTTCCACCAATAGCAAGGTTTAAAAGAAAATACTGATACTGCTGAAAACAATAGCTGTTATTACTGTTGAATTTTTCAGTATGATAGCTTACCCCATCCACAGTCCATTCAATATGTTTTTCGTCCCAGATAATACCGTAAGTATGCCAGTTAGTAATACCATTATTTACATTGTCACTAAAATAGTAATCCCCTCCCTGATATCTGTGGTCATAGTTTCCGCCAAATCCGTTGGGATTCCAGTGAATACATCCCCCAACATAATTTCTGTCATTGGCATGTTCCATAATGTCAAGTTCTCCATTATCAGGCCATTTACCTTTTTCACCCATCATCCAAAATGCCGGCCATACTCCTGACTGGTTCCCATTTTCCACCTTTATTCTTGCTTCCATCTTTCCATATTTAAAATTCTTTTTTCCCCTTGAAATAATACGTCCTGATGTGTATTTAAAATTCTTATAATTTTCCTTCTTTGCAGTTATCTTCAAATAACCATCTGACACGGAAATATTCTCCGGTCTGTCTGTGTAATATTCCGCTTCTCCATTTCCCCATCCCCAGTTTCCGTTTCCTATTTCATATGTCCATGTATTTGTATCAAGACTTGTTCCGTTAAATTCATCACTCCATACTTCTTTCCAGTCTCCTACCGCAGCCTTGACTTCTGATTGGTCATTATTATAGAAAGTAATTCCTGACAATAGCAGACTTGTAGCTAATATATAAGCTGTAATCTTTTTTGTTATCCTCATAATTTTCGTTCCTTTCGTACATTAGTAAGTGGCAATATTTGCCTTTAACATTTGCATAATTTATATACTTTAATATAAACAAATAAAATCGTTTTTATCAAGTTGTTTGTACAAATTTCATAAAATTTATTTGTATTTTCTTTTTTATTCCAATAATTCTAATAAAAAAATCCTTTTTTTACTTTCATTATTTCCAATAGCATTTTTTAGATATAATTAGTATATACAAATTGTTTTTCTTTTAGTGTATACTAGCTTGTGACGTATAAGCAGTTTATACTTTAAATATTATTAAGTTAATTGAAAGGATTAGAAGAATGAATTACGAAAGTCTGGGGGGTAAAATTAAAGAACTAAGAATCAGCATGGATTTAACACAGGCTCAGGTAGCTGAGGCTTTAAATGTGACTCCCGGTTACATTAGCAATGTTGAAAACAACAGAACAGCAATGTCACTTAGAATACTTATTTACTATGCCAAGTTAATGAACATTACTCTTGATTCACTGGTTGGTCGTGTAGAACCTGAATACGAAAATACCGCTCTTGACAACGAACTTATAGGACTTATTAAACATATGAGCGATGAAAACAAACTTAAACTTATTAACACTATAAAGATTTGGAAGTAATATTAACAGTTACTACTTACTGTTTTATGGTACTAAAAAGCTGTAGCATATGGAGTTATCCACACACTACAGCTTTTTTAATTACCGTGTTTATTCAAATTTCTATTTCCCCGGTTTTACAACTATGTCATTCCAATTGTAGTCTACTTCCTTATAATTAGAATTTACAACTTTCAATATCTTGTCATACAAATAACTGTGACCTGAGAAAGTATTCATCTTTCTTCCCTGATACAATGTATCTGCAATAGAGTAAATTGTGTATGTCTTTACATCACTATACACATATTTACCATTCCTAAGCTGTGCATAAGCTCTTACCATCATTTTATCACTGAAGTATTTTGCTGTATTTACAAACTGCATTGTCATTGTATAGCTCTGTCCACCTTCAAAGGTACTGTATGAAATCGGACATTTACCTGCTTCTGTTGACTGATATGACTTAACTGAACTATTGCTACTGTTTACTACCATATCTGCTGCTGTTGCGTAATCTGACAAACCATATACCACACCTGAGCTTACAACTTCGTCATTAGGGTCTGCCACTGAATATACTACTCTGTGACCTTCTACAGTTGTACTAATCTGATATCCGTTAATTTCAATTGTAAAATCATCTTCCGGAGCCTGTGTTGGTGCTTCCGTTGGTTTCTCAGTAGGTGCCTCTGTCGGCTTTTCCGTAACAGGTACTGTTGTTTCTTCTGCCTTTTTGCTTACTGTTAAATCAGCTACATTACATGCTCCACTGTCTGCAACTATTGACAACTTATAGGTTCCCTTAGCAGGAAGTGTAATATCAGCTGTGTGATTTACAAATGTTGTCCATGAGTTGCTTGCTGTAATAGGAACTGTTGCCACTACTGTATCATTTAACTTAACAATAATGTTCTTTGCATTATACTGTGCATCCCCTGCTGCTAACGGAAGATTAATAGTATATGTTCCCTTCTGTGCTGCCTTAATATAGTAATCTAAGTATGAATTATTAACAAGATTTCCGGCATACTTAACATTTCCTTCTGTGTTAATTGTAATTCCTGATGTTTTATCACCATAGGAATCAATGCTGATGGTTCCCGGAATATCTGTAACTGTTGCTGTTGTTCCGCCCTTTCCAACTACTGCCGTGGCTGAATTATAAATAGCATTCATAAGGCTTAAGCTTGAGTTAGTTGTATCCTGACTGATTTCCCAAATCATAATACCGCCGGCATTTTCTGCTGCGAATTTTGCCTTCTGGGACATTGTATTAATACCGTTATAATAAACTGTTGTTCCATTAATAACAGCTGAATCATTGTATGCATTAGCTGAGTTGGCATTAACTATATCTGCATATGAGGCCCAGTTAGGTCTCTCATAGAAAGGTACACCAAGAACTACCTTTGATGCATCCATTCCCCTTGTTCCATGCCAGTAATTGTATGAATTTACAATAAGGCTGTATGGTGAATGTCCTGAGCCTGCATCTCCATCGTATGCCATAACGTTTATCCAGTCTACCATCTGAAGAACTTCATCGGTCTGGTATGTGCCACCTGTAGCCTGAACTGCTGATGTAAGAACTTTACCTCTTGATGTAAGTCCTGTTCTTAAATATCTCATAAATGATGTAAACTGACTTGCTGAACTTGCTGTAGGATATTCCCAGTCAATATCAACACCGTCAAATCCGTACTGGTCAACAATTGCAAGAATTGCATTAGCAAGAGACTGACGTTTTGCATCTGTATTTGTTGCATTTTCAAATACCCTTGCACACTCTCTTCCGTCTGAATATGACCATCCGCCTACTGCCACATTTACCTTAACATCATTAGCATGAGCTACAGATATAAGACTGTTAATAACACTGGCAGAACCGGATACTGAATCAATGGTTCCATTATCATTTGGCAACGCAAATGAATAGTTTACGTGGGTAAGTTTATCCCACTGTACTTTTGATGTAAAATCACCATACCAGTTAGGATAATAAGCTACTGCCTTAAAGTTCTTACCATATTTTCCACTTGTAGTAGGAATATCTACGCTTGCTTCTTCCTCTGTTGGTGTCTCTGTAGGCTTCTGTGTCGGTGCCTGTGTAGGTGCTTCTGTTGAAGGCTGTGTAGTTTCCTGCTGTCCACCATTTACCTTAGGAAGGGCTGCTGAATTTTTTGCTTCAAATGTCAGCTTTTCCCATGTTCCCACAGATGTACCTATAGCATGTAATATTCCTGCATTTGTATCATTAATATCTGCCTGAACATAATAATTATTTACATATGTTCTAAGGGAATATGTTCCATCATTGTTTTGTTCTACATAGAATTTTTCCCATGTTCCAATGTTGTTGCTTCTTGGAAGAATAGGATTTTCAGTATCTGTATTATCAAACACGGCACATAAATATTTATTATTTGCCCTTGACTGGAATGATACTGTTCCGTCTGAGTTATATACTACTCTGAACTGCTCCCACTCTCCCGCAGATGTTCTGTCTGATATAAGTGCTGTCGTACCGTAATTTTCAGCACATACATATTTTCCGTTAATATTTGTCTTAATTGAAAAATAACTGTCATCTGTAAGAGCTGTATCTGCCATAACTACTGTTCCAGGCAATGCAACCTTCATTACATTGTATACTAAACCGTTAGAGCCTTTATCACCTGTTCCTAAGGATGCTGCTCCCCACTTGGTTCTGATGGTTGCTTCTGAGTCATTCCAAATATCTACCTTATCTGTAGTCTTTTCTTTGTAAATGCCCCATGAACCTGAATTGGTGGTTTTGTATGACCAGGATGTATAATGCCATCCTTCTTTATTAAACTTGTCAAGTTCGTATGTCCATCCATCCTGTAAATCAAAACATGTAAACTCACCTATATATGTAGGTACCCCGTAGTTTGCATTATTTACGCTGTTTACAAGATTATCAACTGCATTTTTCTGTCCTGATAAATCACTTTGATAATCCCATGGATAATGATGGTATTCGTACATTACGTTAGTCCATCCATATGTACTTGGATTTGGGAGATTTGATGTTCCCCAACATGATTCCATAATAATTATATGATCCGGGTCAACGGAGCGTATTGCATTGTACATCTGATTGTAAAATGCCCAATGCTTTGAATTAGTTGTGCCTGCTTTTTCACCAGGCTCATTTAATGTGTCGTATGCAGCAACAGCCGGATTGCCTGCATATCTTGCAGCTACTACCTTCCAAAGTTCCAATGTCTGATTTTTCAATGTGTCATTTGAGAAAAATGTAACATCAGATACATTATCAATCACTTCCCCTGAGTGATCCTGTCCGTTCTGTGAACCAAAAGCACCATGTAAATCAAGTATTACATAAATGCCTCTCTTTGATGCCTGCTCTACAAACCAGTCAAGTCTGCTAAAGGCATTGTCTTTAAGTACCCAGGAATTTCCGCTTTGTCTGTAGAGATTCATATAAGTAAATGGTACTCTTATAACGCTCATTCCAAGGTTTTTACAATTATCAAAATCTGCTTCTGTCCAATAGTTTGACTCGTATAAATCCAACAGATTATACATTGTACTTTCTCCGAATCTGTTCTTTAACGTAGCCATTGTAGTTTTGTAATCCCCTGCGTTAGTTGCATTCATCCAGCTTTCCTGAACGAAAACTCCTCCTGCGTTAGTTCCCCTTAAATAAACGTTACTTCCTTTGCCGTAATTATTTTTGATGTAAGTACCGTTACATTTAAGAAAATCATTCTTTGTAAAACCTGTATCGGCAGCCTTAACTTCCTTTACAGTATTTCCTACAAATGAAATACCGCAAATAAGTCCAAGACTTAGGCACACAGCCATTGTCATTGCCAATACTCTCCTCCCCATCTTCTTAAAATATGTCATGTTTCCCTCCATTTTTTTATTTACATGAAATAAAATTTGTATACTAAAATTATATAGACTATCCTATTAAATTTCCATAAGATAAAAATGTTTTTACGTCTTCTCCGTCATTTTCGTAAATTTAGTTTTCTTTTCACATTTTAATTTGTCTACTTTATACAAAAAAGTTGTATTTATTTGTTTTTATCAACCAATTAAATGCAAAAAAAGGACAAAAACATACAAAAATGTTTTTGTCCCGTAATAATAATTAACAAACTATCTGTCTGACATTAATTTTTTTATTGCTCTTTTCAGTCCGTCAACGGACAGAGGGTACATATCCACTATTTCTTTTATCATATTTTCCGACTTCATCCAGTACATTTTTGACAAATCTCCGTGAAAGGACGGATTAAGCCATACACAGTGAGGATATTTCTTTTTAAACAGCTGCATCCACTCATGACCTGACAATCCGTTATTAGGCCCGCTGTAGTTGCCGTTTTTGTCTAAATATTCCTCCTCAGCCATTCCTGCATCTCCTACTATTATGACTTTGTATTCCTTGTCATAATTTTTAAATGCCCAGGTTGTATCTATCCAGTCTCCTGAAACACACTCAGGAGTTTTGTACAACTTTGCATAAATGCAGTTATGGAAATAAAAGGTTTTAACATCCTTAAAATGATTAGCCTTGTGAACTGCCTGAAAAAGCTCATTGCACATTTCGCTGTAAGGATACATAGAACCACCGCTGTCAAAAAGCAGCATCAGCTTAACAGTATTCTTCCTTGGCTGCTCAAACTCCAACTTTAAATACCCGCCTCTGTTACAGGTAGAATCAATGGTGCCATCTATATCCAGCTCTGTCTTTGGCAAATCAAGCTTTCGTGAATACTGCCTAAGCTCCCTAAGTGCCACCTGAAACTGTCTCATAGTAAGCTTCTTGTCACGTCTGAAATCCTTGTAACGGCGTTCACCCATAACGGCAAATGCCGTTTTCATTCCTGCCTTGTCTCCTAGCTGAATACCTCCGGAATTTCTTCCGTTCTTTCCGAAAAAAGAACCACCGCCGGTACCAATCCAATACTTTCCTCCGTTATGTTCCGTATGCTGTTCTGCCAGTCTTTCACGAAACATTCTGTGAACCTCTTTAGCTTCCTTTTTGGTTCTTGTATCCTGAAACAATTCCGGATTAGTCATTTTAGCCTCTAAGTCACTGCCATTATGAAGCCACTGATTAATCTTATCCATATTAATTTTGTCTTCTTTTATATTTTTAAAATATTCCAGAAAAGCGGCATCTAACTTGTCATAATCCCCTTCGTTTTTAACAAAAATAGTTCTACAAAGATAATAAAAATCCGTAAAACTGGAATTGGCCAGCCCCTTATCAAGGGCTTCCATCAGGGTAAGCCATTCCGTGGTTGATATATCAAGGCCATTACTTTTCATTGTATAGAAAAAAGAAGTAAACATAAATTCTCCTTTAAATGCTTAGTCTTTTAACAGTTTCTAAATCCTCATCTTTTTTAACAAGTACACCTAAAAACGGAAGTTTTTTGTCTATATCCTCAGGATTTACACCGCCGATTGTAAGGGCTCTTAACCAGTCAATAAATTCAGATGTACTAGGTTTCTTCCTTATATCCCTGATATCCCTTATACGATAAAATGTGTCCAATGCCTGCTGAAGAAGGTTTTCTTCAAGGTTTTCAAAATGGGCATCAACTATCTGTTTCATGAGCTTTTTATCAGGAAAGCTAATGTAATGGAATATACAACGTCTTAAAAATGCGTCAGGTAGTTCCTTTTCTGCATTTGAAGTAATAATAACTATAGGTCTTATTTTTGCCTTTACGGTTTCCTTTGTTTCGTTAATGTAAAATTCCATTTTATCTAATTCCCAAAGCAAATCGTTAGGAAATTCCAAATCAGCCTTGTCTATTTCGTCAATAAGCAAAACCACCTGCCTGTCTTTCTTAAATGCCTCTCCTAATTTTCCAAGCTTAATGTATCTTCCTATATCATCTACACCTTCTACCCCAAACTGACTGTCGTACAATCTCTGGATGGTATCATAAATATAAAGGCCATCCTGTGCCTTGGTTGTAGATTTAATATTCCATATAAGAAGCTCTTTGTCCAAAGATTTTGCCACGGCTTCTGCTAACATGGTTTTACCTGTTCCCGGCTCTCCTTTTATGAGAAGAGGTTTCTGAAGCTTCATTGCCACTTCAACAGATGCCATCAAATCATCTGATGCCACATAAGTATCTGTTCCCGTAAATTTTGTTTCTTTTGACATATTATTTTCCTTTCAGTTTTTAATGTGGTTTACATAATTTTAACATTCACATTATTATTAATTTTTACTAAATTCCATAAATTCAAGCCCCTCATTTCTGTCTAAAGCCATTTTTATTGACCACTCATTAGTAAACAAAATAAGAGGATTGCCCTTCATGTCTTTTACTTTCTTTGTATCACTAGGACACTTTAAACTGTTAAGGTCAGTGCTTTGATCCTTAACCCATCGAATATAATTATAAGGAAGTGAATCCAATCTTACGTCACAGCCGTACTCATTTTCCATTCTGTATTTCAGCACGTCAAACTGAAGAACACCTACAACTCCTACAATTATTTCTGACATTTCCAAATTGTAGTCCTGGAAAATCTGAATTGCACCTTCCTGGGCTATCTGGGTTACACCCTTCATAAACTGCTTACGTTTCATGGAATCTAATGCCACTAATCTGCAAAAATGCTCCGGTGCAAATGTAGGGATGCCTTCATATGCGAACTTTCTTCCCGGTGAACAAATGGTATCTCCAATGGAGAAAATTCCCGGGTCGAAAACACCCATAACATCACCTGCATAGGCTTCATCTATTACTTTTCTGTCCTGGGCCATAATTTGCTGCGGACGGGATAATCTCATTTTTTTGCCACTTTGCACATGATATACATCCTTTGTGGCATCAAACTTTCCTGAACACACTCTCATAAAGGCAATTCTGTCATGATGTGCCTTGTTCATATTTGCCTGAATTTTGAAAACAAATCCTGAAAAAGGTTCTTCCACCGGGTCAATTAATCCTTCATTTGACATTCTAGGCAATGGAGATTCCGTCATTTTGAGAAAATGCTCTAAGAATGTTTCCACACCGAAAGTTGTAAGGGCTGAACCGAAAAATACCGGTGACAATTCTCCCTTATCTACAAGTTCCTGATCAAAAGGTTCGCTGGCTCCGTCAAGAAGCTCCGTATCCTCCATTAACTGGTCATACAAATCATCCCCTATTTCCGCCTTTAATGCCTCATCCTCTACGCTGTATGTAGTTTCTGCAGCACTTTTTGAGCCACCAACTGAAACTGCCTGAAACATTGACACATTCTTGGTGTTTCTGTCGTAAACTCCCTTAAATCTCTTACCTGAACCAATAGGCCAGTTAATAGGGCATGTTTTAATTCCCAACACATTTTCAATTTCTTCTAATAATTCATAAGGGTCTCTTGCCTCTAAATCCATTTTATTTATAAATGTAAAAATAGGAATGTGGCGCATTACACATACTTTAAAAAGCTTGATGGTCTGTGCCTCAACACCCTTTGACGCATCAATTACCATTACTGCTGAATCTGCTGCCATTAATGTACGATATGTGTCTTCTGAGAAATCCTGATGTCCCGGTGTGTCTAATATGTTAATGCAGTATCCCTCATAATCAAATTGAAGGGCTGATGATGTTACAGAGATACCTCTTTCCTTTTCTATATCCATCCAGTCTGAAACCGCATACTTTGAATTTGCCTTTCCCTTAACGGAACCTGCTGTATTTATGGCTCCTCCGTATAAAAGAAATTTCTCTGTAAGAGTTGTTTTTCCTGCATCCGGATGGGATATTATGGCAAAGGTTCTTCTGTTTTCTATCTGTTGCTTTATGTTTATATCCATTGTTAATCTCCATTCTTAGATTAATTTTTCCCTAATTAGGTGCCCTTTTCTGAATTCCGCTGTTTTTATGGAAAAAGCACCTCTAAAAGTATAACGTATATTTTATTTTCTGCCAACACTTATGTTAATATTTATGGTACTATAAAATAAACAGATATTTCTATAATTAAAAACAATGAAAGGGATTATTATATGAAAAAATATTTAATTCAGGTACCTATATTTGTAGGATTATGTATCCTGGTTCTTTTTGCTTTTAACCATTTAAAACATGAGCCTGTAACTGAGGTTGACCAGAAAGCTGACAATAGGATAACTGAAAAAGTGACCACTACTAATACTACTGTTTCTGAAACTACATCTTTAGAAGAAACCACATCCTCTGACACAACTATTACCCTTAGCTTTATTGGGGACTGTCTTTGTGCCACAGATGAAAATGCTTATTACGAAAATACTTTTAACGATGTGGCTGACGTAAAACCTGCTTCTTATTTTTTTGAAAAAGTAAGCTCTTATTTTCTTTCAGACGATTTCACCATTGGAGACTGCGAAAACGTGTTTTCTGACTCAAAGAATTTAAAGGTTAGCGACAAAGGTCAATATGCCGACCCGAAAGTTGAAGCTTATTGGTTTAAAAGTAAGGCAAAAAATGCCAATATTTTAAGGGAAGGTGGAATTGATTTTGTTTCTATTTCCAATAATCACATAAATGACTATGGTGCAAAGGGACATGAGGATACCCGCAATGCCCTTGATGCAGCCAACGTTAAATGGGGTGAGGAAGGGAAAATTGTCTACTACCAAAAAGATGGTTATAAAATCGGAATAATATGTGCCAGCATGTATGGAACTTATGCTATTCCTTCCATTAAAGAGGCAGTAGATAATGCATCTAAAAAAAGTGATTATCAGATTTTGTATTTTCATGGTGGAACTGAAGCCATCCATAAACCGGAGCAATGGAAAATCGATGCCTGCCATGAACTTATGGATTATGGTGTTGATTTGATTATGGGAGACCATCCTCATGTACTTCAGCCTATGGAGAAATATAACAACAAAACCATTATTTATTCCCTTGGGAACTTTATTTTTGGTGGCAACCGCCACCCTGAAAACCGCACAATAATATATCAGCATACTTTAACTGTCAGAGGCGGAAAGCTGACTAATGAAGCCGGTAAAATAATTCCATGTTACGTGTATACCGGAGATACCAACAATTGGCAGCCTGATATAATAAAGAATAAAACCGAAAAAAGAAAAGTTTTGCAGTTTATGAGTGGCAAAAGGGAGCTACCTTATTAGCCCGGTTTTTCCCCCGGCAATAAAAATCCCAATATTAAAGCGAGAATCAAAAATAAAAATATAGCCATACATATTCTGTAGCATATTTCACGCCTTTTACTTCTAAAAGTTTTTCTTGGCAATCTGCTTGCTATATCTGCAATATTGGTTAAATATATATACGGTATAATTACCGTTGCCTCAGCCACAATAGTTACCAGGATACTTCTAGGTATGTTCATACCCTTGTAGTCTAAAGCTACTGTGGCATAAATATATATTAACCAGACATACACAATGGTAGAAATAATCATTGGTACAATTTTTCTGCGCCTAAATCCCGGAATGGTATCCAGCAGATATTTAAACGTAATAGGCTGCAATTCCTTTTGAGGTGTATTTTTTGTTGAATTTTTCCCGGTCTTTTGACCTTTTTCCGGTTTCTTTAATAATTTCTTTTCAGGTTTGGATGAAGTTTCCGTTTTTTTTAATAAATCCACCTCAGGTTTGGATAAGGTTTCCGTTTTCTTTAGCGAAGTATCCAAAGTCTTTGGCATAATTTTGTCAGATTCATTGTGGCTTTCATCCATTTCCGCTACCTTAGATAATTCCACCATCAACTCATTTACATCACTAAATCTGTTTTTAGGGTCTATTTCCATACATTTATTTACTATTTCTTCAAGATATTCGTTGAAAAGTAATCCCTGATTTTCAAAAAATTCCTTTAACACAACCCCGACTGAATATATGTCACTTCTATTGCTTGTCTGGGAAAATCCATATTGTTCAGGTGCTGCATATCCCACAGTGCCCAGCAATTCCGTGTCCTTGCTCTTCTCATGGTTTTCTTTTCTTGATATGTCAAAATCAATGATTTTCAAAGTCCCTTCATTGCTTATTATTATATTTTTAGGCTGTATGTCACGGTGAACTATGCCCTTTTCATGTATGGCTTTTAAGCCGTTGCAAAGCTCCTCTGCCCTAGTCACTGCCTCCTGCAATGTCAGCCTGTTTCCCTGATAATAATCATCAAATCTCTTGCCATTAACATAATCTTCTATAGCGACACATTCATCCCCCTGTATAAAACATTCGTAAACCCTAACTAGGTTTTTATTTTTAATTTCCTTAAGACCTTTGTATATGTCAAAAGCTGCTTTATGCATTATCTTTTTTACAACCAGCTGCCCTGTATCTACGTTTCTCATTAACAGGGTTTTGCATTTATTTGTATCAGCCAGCACCTTTAATTGTTCATATTTTTTTAAATAATAATCCTCTATAACGTCCATATTTTTAATTCCATTCAAATGTTTTTCAAATCAACTAATTCAATATTTTTCTACTGCATTGTATTGATTTTTTATTTACCTGTGATATATGATAAATAAAGTATACTTTAAAAAATATATTTTGAAAATAAGAAAGGCTCTTTTTATGAAATCAACTGATGAATTATTAAAAATACTAAAAAATTATAACAATATCGAAGAATTTATTGAAGATAACACTGAGGATATAAAAAATACCACCTTTGTACAATACATAACGGAATGTCTGAATAATTGCAATCTGACCAAAGCACAGGTCATAGAAAAATCCAATATTCAAAAAAATTACGCCTATCAGATTTTTAGTGGTTCCAAAAAACCTTCAAGAAATAAGGTTCTTGCCCTTTCCATTTCAATGGGATTAGATACCGATGCCACAAACCGACTTTTAAAATTGTCTGACCACAGCATTTTATATCCCCGTATTAAGCGTGACAGCATAATCCATTTTTCCTTAGAACAGCATTACAATTTAATTGATACCAACATTCTTTTACATGACATGGAGGAGAAAATTATCGAATAATTGCTAAATTATGCTGCCGGCATAACATTTCTTCCATACTGTAGGCTAAAATTTCCATATGTTTTAAAGAGTGAACTAATAATAAGAGAAAGGATAAAGCAAACACATTTTTCACTCTAAGTGTTTGTGTCTTTCACAGCAGACTTTATGCATTAGAAAGACTAGGTATAAGTTATGGAAGAAAAAAAGAAAAAATCAAAGTTGAAATGGATTATTATTGTGATTGTGGCAATTGCAATAATTGCAGCAGTTGCCGGTGGCGGCTCTGATGACAGCGTTCATCAGGTTAAAACTGATTCTAAAGATTCAAAGGTTACTAATGATAATTCCAAAAAAGAGGAGAAAGAAACTGAAGCCAAAACCAGTTTCAAGGTAGGTGAAACTGCTGAATACAAAGATGTTCAGGTAACTCTTGAAAAAGTAATTATTTCAAAGGGCGATGAAATTATCCAGCCTGATGAGGGCAAAGAATTTGCTATTTGCATTTTTAAAATCCAAAACAATTCCGACAGCTCTATCACCATGAGTTCTATTGCTTCTTTTGAAGCATATTATGATGATACTTCAATGAATGAAGATATCATGGGTCTTCAGGCTCCTGAAGCAAAGAAATATAATCAGCTAGACGGTGACATTGCTACCGGCAAAAAAATGGAAGGTGTCATTGCATACCAGGTTCCAACTGACTGGAAGGAAATAGAAATAAATGTTTCACCAAGTTTCTGGTCTTCAAAGGATATCCGGTTTATTGCTACTAATAAATAGGATATGGTAAATAAATAATGTAAAAAAAACAACATCTGCCCCGGGGTGGATGTTGTTTTTGATTGTCTAACCTAATCTGCCTTTATTATCCTAAACAGCCTTCCGGCTGCCCTTTCTAAGTAAACCTGTGCATTTTTCATAGCATCTGATATGTCAATTACATCACATACACATGCCTGCATGCCGGTAACCCCCATGTCATATAGTTCTTCCAAATCACCGCTGAGACTACCTGACAGCACATACAGCGGTGTTTTATTTTCCTTGCATCTTTTGGCAATTCCTGATACAACCTTTCCACCGGCTGACTGTTCATCAGTTCTTCCTTCTCCGGTAATTACCATATCTGCATCCTTAATCAAATTGTCAAAATCATTTAAGTCCAGTAAAACCCGTATTCCCGACTCCATTTTTGAATCGGTAAAGGCGTACAATGCAGCTCCCATTCCACCGGCTGCTCCCATTCCCGGAAGACTGGAAATATCTCTGCCTAAAAATTTACTTAAAACTTTGCTATAATTAAGCATTCCCCTTTCAAGCCTGTTTGCAATTTCATCAGCAGCACCCTTTTGCGGGCCAAAAACATAGGTTGCACCCTTTTCTCCCGTAAGAGGATTTGTTACATCACACATAACAGTAAACTTAGCCTTTTTAAGTTCAGGCATAACCGACTTATCATCAATCGCCACAACCTTCTCCAAATCCCCACCGGTTCCTTTTAGTTCGTTGCCATATTGGTCTAAAAACCTATATCCTAACATAGTCATGGCTCCCATTCCACCGTCATTTGTGGCACTTCCACCTATTCCTATGTATATGTTCACTGCACCATTTTTCAGTGCATCAGCAATTAACTGCCCCGTTCCCTTTGATGTAGCATTTAAAGGATTCCTCAGCTTTGATGGTACCAAAGTAAGACCTGAAGCCTCAGCCATTTCTATAACTGCAACATCCTTTTTCATAATATATGATGCTGTAATAACATTGCCTAAAGGGTCAGAAACTTTAACCTCTACCTTCCGGTAATCTTTGTCTGTTTCTAAAACCGCTGCCAGAGTTCCTTCCCCTCCATCGGCCATTTGTACTTTCTTAATATCACATTTTCCAAACACCTTTTGTGCCTGCTGTGCAACTATATTATTAACCTGTGTGGAACTAAGACTCCCCTTGTAGGAATCTGATGCCAAAACAATCTTCATAGGTTACTCCCTTTAACAAACTAATCTTTTTATGCTGACAACTGCTGCTGGTTTGCTTCCATTGTCATTATGTTATTGTTTATTGATATACATAATGGATATGATGTATCACCTGTTTTGTATATATCAACTTTATCATGACTAACCCTTATTTCAAGCCTACAACCTTTATACATTACCACAAACTCCATTTTTTTCCATTCCTTTGGAAGATGAGGGGTTATGTACAATGCACTATCATCAGCGGATACCCCTGCAAATCCCTGTATAAGGCAATTATAAATTCCTCCCATGGCTGCTGCATGAAGTCCGTCTGTGGAATCATATGGATTATCTACTAAATCCACCTCAAGTGCTTTTTTGAAGAAATTTTGTGCCATGTCCAACTCTCCAATATTAGCGCATGCCTGAGCGTGCGCACAGTAACTTAGGGATGAATCATGCAAAGTTCTTTTTTCATAGAACAAAACATTTTTCTTCACAATATCCGGGCTGTATAATTGTGGGAATAAATTCAACAGCATTACCACATCTGCCTGTTTTATTGCCTGCGTATCCACTACCTGATCCCTTGTGTAATCCAGTAACACCGACTGCTTTACCTGGGAATTTTTATATTTGTCAATATCAGGCAGCTCCTTCTTTGACAAAAATGTATCATCCTGAGGAATAATTCCATCTTTATTAACCTGCGGAATATATATATTTCGTACAAACTCTTCTAAACCTAAAATATTATCCTCATATTTTGTTTTATCACTTAACTTTTTATAAAAGTTATTATCATTTTCTTTTAATTTCTTTAATTCTATTAACGTCTGTCCCACACAATACTTAGCCATATAGTTAGTAAATGTATTATTATCAATATGTTCATCGTATTCATCAGGACCTATTATATCTAATATTTCTAAACGACCATTTTTTTCTACACTTCTGCTCTCCCAGAATTTAGATATTTCAATTAACATTTCATATCCATATTTGTGCATAAATTCTTCGTCTTTAGTCATATGGTAATAGTTTATTATGGCATAGGCAATATCGGCACTAACATGATGCTCCTTCCTGCCTGACCATACCGGATTAGCTTTTCCTGTTTCTATGTTAAGTGCTGCAAACAAAGGAGTTTCTTCCTTTCCTTCAAAGGCACTTTCCCATGGATACATCGCTCCTTTATATCCGTATTCTTTTGCCTTTTTAAATGCTCCTGAAAGACCATTATATCTGTATATAAGTAATCTTTTTGCCATTTCAGGATTGGTATAGCAGAAAAACGGCAACATATATATTTCCGAATCCCAAAATACATGCCCCTTATATCCTTCACCTGAAAGACCTTTTGCTGCAATACTCACTCTATCCGTATCTTTTGGTATCATTCCAAACAACTGTAACTGTGAGTACTTTATTGCCGCCTCGTCCTCTACTGATATGCCATCTATTTTTATTTCTGCATTTTTCCAAAACTTATAGACTTCCTGTAAATGCTCATCAAAAAGCTTTGCAAATCCTTTTTTTTTGTTTTCAATTATTCTGCTTATTTTATCTGTTTTTGTAATATCCGGTTCTTCCACATTGGTAAATACCATTGCATATTTTGTTAGTGTAACCGGTTTATTTTTTACTAATTTTATTTTTCTTTTTTCGTATATGCTTCTTCTTTCAAGACCGTAATTTTTAGCGTCATCTGTTCCTTCATAAGCTAGTGCCATCATTATATCAATTTCTGAATCATCTGTATTCCCAATATACTCCATAACAGTATTATTGCGTACCCTGCACTCAGTTTTTCTGATATGTGCCACACCGCTGTTTGTCGTCTGTCCGTTTATGCCTACCTTTACAACCATATCTAAATCATTTCCATCAGCTAATGTTATTACCAACTGTTGGCAAAACAGATGTAAATCACTGTAAGAAACAAATCGTCTTGATTTTATATTTATTATATTATTTTCTAAGAGAAAATCACACTGAAAAACCAGCTCTCCCGTTTCCACATTAAACTTTCTGTTGTAATTTTCTATTTTACAGGTATCTAAGCTTATGACCTTTCCCTTTGTGGTAATATAAACCTCTGACAAATCAGGACAATTAATCAACTCAACAACTTCATCCTTTGTTGCCTTTGAAAAAAAGCCTCTCACAAACATTCCCTTACATTCCGCAATTGTGGGAAAATCCTGTGTTCCTCTTATTCCCATGTACCCATTTTCTGTTGTAAATACGGATTCCGATTTTTTTGTATATTTCTGCCTATATTTATTTTCTTCTATCCACAATCCGGTGGAATCTCTCTTCGTATCATAATAGTACATATTTTTCACCTGTGCCTTTCTATAGAAAAACAGGCTCCTTCTTCTCTGCCGACTTATATAATGCTTCAATTATCATCTGAATGTATGCACCTTCCCCGGCTTTCACTAAAACTTCTTCTTTACCTTCTATTGCATCAATGAAGTTTTCTAAAGCTTTGTTGTGCAAATCTCCATCACTAATATAAGGATAATTTACAGCCTGATATTTTCTATTGGCTCCACTATAAATTTCCAGTGGAAATAAGGATGCACCTAACTCATCTCCATAAACCTTCACAGCCCTCACATCCTTTTCTTTCATATTAAGGGCAAAAGTAGTTTCTATTCCTATACCGGTTCCGTCTTCAAATACAATGTTTCCAAAAAGTCCGTCTTCAACAGTGTATTTTTCCGGATTCCACGAACCCATAAGTCCGTTACTTTGTTTGGTTCCTATTAAATTTGAGCTTATTGCCGATACATAGGAAACCTTTTTATAGTCAAGGAGATATAATGCTATGTCTAACATATGGGCACCTATATCTATAAGGGGACCTCCCCCCTGCATATCTTTACTTATGAAATTACCCCAACCCGGAACGCCTGCCTTTCTAAGCCACTGTACCTTGGTATAGTATATTTGTCCCATTTTTCCGTTTTCTATTAAATCCTTTAAAATAGCCACATTTGTTCCATGTCTGAAATGAAAATCATATGTCAGTATTAATCCTTTAGATTTAGCTTTATCAGCCATCTCCTTAGCCTGACTATAAGAAATTGCAGGTGGCTTTTCGCACATTACGTGACATCCTCTGTCTAATGCATCCATTACAATTGGATAATGAAATTTGTTTGGTACGCAAACACTTACTGCATCAGGATTACATTTTTCCAATAATTCTAAGTGAGAACTACAACTAAAGGGAATGTCAAAATCCTTTGCCACTTTACCTGCCACATTTTCATATGTATCGCTTACTCCCACAATTTCCACATTTTCCATGGATTTAAATGCCGGAATGTGTGTTGTCTGTGCAATTTGTCCTGCACCTATTATAGCCACCTTTATCTTTCTCATATATTTACCTCGCAAATCTGTTATACGTGGGAGATTTTATCTCCCACATGAAATTTCCTTATTATTTAAGGCATTCCTTAACAAAAGCACTTGACTCCTTACATACTTCCACAGGGTCGCCTCTTAATCTTCCTTCAAAAATAATTGGTCCATCGTAACCTATTTCTTTTAATGTATCAAAATGCTTTTTGAAATCTATTGAACCTGAACCCGGCTGATATCTCTGATTGTCAGCTATATGAACATGTCCAATATAATCCTTTGACTCTCTAAGCGCCTGAGATATATTATCCTCCTCACGGTTCATATGATAAAAATCACAGGTTGTCTTAACATTTGTGAATTTTCCATTATCAATAATTTCTCTTGCCTGACTTTGAAGGTTAAGCATATGATCCTGATACTGATTAAGCGGCTCTAAATAAATGTATACGCCATACTGTCTTGCCACGGGATCTAATTCCTTTAATGAATCCATTATTGCCTTAATATCACCTTCATGACTTCTTGGTGGTACATGTGGCGGCAATCTGAAAGTAAACATTCCCCATGCTGCCGGAATAACAACTCCTGTTCCTCCAACTTCTGCTATACATCTTAATATTTCCTTTAAATCGGTAACTCCATTAAGCCTTCTTTCTTCTATGAAATCACCAATCCATCCTCTATATCCATTACATGCTGTTGTAACGGGAACTTTTGTCTTCTCAACTGCATCCTTTATTTCCGCAGTTTTTTCAACTAATTCCTTACCATCCACCTCATAGCAGTCATATCCTAATTCTTTAATATAATTAAGTCTGTCCACAAAATTTCTCGGAAAGAAATCTCTATCCTGTGTTCCATATAACATTTTAAGCACCTAACCTTTCATTATTATTTGTCAAAAGTAACACCCATTTTGATACTTAATTCAGGATCCTGATCAACATATTTCATAAATCCTTCTGCTGATTCTTCAAATGGTACTATAGGATCAATAATATCCTCGCAATTCAAATAACCACTCATAAGCATGTTCCATACAACGTCTTCAATACGTTTTCTTGTCCATCTCGGATATTCCGGAAGAGGTTCTGAGCATGCTCTTGAGAAAACAATTTTTCCCTGATTGAAATGACCTTCCTGTCCAAGCCATAAGCCCGCCGGGAATGGTTTTGCAAAGGCAACATATGCTATTGTTCCATTGTATGCAAGTCCTTTAATAGATGCCTGAAGAGCATGTACATTTCCTGATGTCTCAATAATGGCATCAGCACCCATCTTATCTGTAAGTCTCTTTATTTCCAAACCTGCATCACAATCTGTGCTGTCTAATACATAATCTGCTCCAAGCTTTAATGCTACATTTCTTCTCTTTTCAATAGGATCAACACCAATAACAACTGCTGCTCCTAATTTTACACACATCTGAAGTGCAATCATGCCAATTGCTCCAAGACCAACTACAACAACGTTATCTCCCGGTCTTACATTAGCATCTCTTACACCTGCTAAAGCAAACTGTGCCGGATCATAACATACGGCATTTTTTGCTGATGCATCCTTGCTCATTTTTCTAAGCTTATAATTGTCAACTGCGTTCACTATCTGTGTTTCCTTTATTGGTCCGTATGAACAAACTCTGTCACCTACCGCATATTCCGTAACGTCTGCTCCTATTTCAGTGATAGTTCCCACAAACATATTTCCTAATGGTAAATCACCAAATTCAATTCCTCTTGGTTCATCTGCTGCTCTTTCCTTAAAGACTCTCCATTCTTCGTCAAATTTTCCGTCTTTAAATGGAGTTACATCTCTGAAATCTGCCAATTCAGTACCGTGCTTTGGTGCTGCAAATTCAACCTTAACCTTTGCTTCATTTGCCTTAATAGGTCTGTCTTCATAATCCTTTAATTCTGCTACTCTAGGTGCAGTTGCAACTAACTTCTTCATTTTAATACCTTCTCTCCTTTATTTAACCTTTAACTCCGCCTGCTATTCTTCCACTCTTTATTAATGTCTGGCTTATACCATACATAATAACGATAGGTAATGAGGACATAATTGATGCTGCCATCATTCTTCCCCAAATATAATCAGGTGTGTTAAACAGTGAATTCAATCCTATTGTAATTGTCATTTTATCCGGTGAATCTAAGAAGATTGATGCGAATAAAACGTCGTTCCATGCAATCATAAATGCATAAACGAAAACTGAAATTAATCCTGAAATTGAAAGCGGAACCACGATTCTGAATATTACTCCAAATCTTGATAATCCATCCACTCTTCCTGCTTCCTCAAGTTCATCAGGAATTGTTTCAAAAAAGCTTCTTGTCATATAAATTGCAGTTGGAAGTGTCTGTATTATCATACAGATAATTACCGCTTCATGACTGTTTCTCAATCCAATTGACGAAAGCAATTTATATAAAGGAACTATAAGTAATATTCCCGAAAACATATATACAAAGAAAAATACTTCGGTTATTACTGATTTTCCTTTAAATTTCAATTTAGCTAATGCATATCCTCCAAGTATTCCTAAGAATACAACTATTGCTGAGGTAGTAAGAGAAATATACATACTGTTCTTAAAATATTTTAAAAATGGGAATATTCCCGGATTAAAAATATCTTCCATATGTTTAAAGGTAAATGACTTTGGTATAATTGTCGGTGGAAAACCTATTGTTTCTGCCGTGGACTTAAAAGCCACACTTACCATCATAATAAATGGAAATAATATTATTAAAAGTATGATAATTAAAGCAGTGTAAAATAATATATTGTTCCTGACTTTTCTTTTAGTCCTCGTCATTTTTGAACACCACCTTTCTTATCAGCATAACCATTGCAAAGATAAATACAAACAGTACAAGGGAAATAGCTGCTGCCTTTCCGAAATTATGTGTTGAGAATGCCATATCATACAGATATACACCTAAAACATCTACCTGACTTGTAAGTAACTTAACTTCTGCGTAAATGTAGAACGCCCAAATCATTCTAAGGCTTACAACTGTTACCATTGTAGGCTTTATTGCCGGATATGTTACCGCTTTGAATTTCTGCCATTTTGAAGCACCATCTATATCTGCTGCTTCATACAAACTTTTGTCTATAGAAGTCATTATTGCCACAAATGACATATACGCATATGGGAAGAATCTCCAAACATTAAACAAGGCTACTAATACAAATGCACTCACCGGGCTGTCAAACCACAATGGTGCTTTATCTACCACATGTAATATATCAACCAGAAAATAGTTTATTATTCCATATATATTGTTAAACATATATCTCCAGCAGAAAATCAAACATACCGAGGGTACTACATATGACAGAATAACTAAAGCATTTACCAGTTTTTTGCCAACAAATTCTCTGTTTAAAAAGCATGCCATGGCTAATCCTAAAATGGTACTTAATACAACTACAACAAATGTAAATGCTATGGTAATAAGTACACTTGAATAAAACTCCTTATCTGCAAGTACCTCTTTAAAATTATCAAGTCCCACAAAAACGGATTCAAGTTTTGGATTAAGTGGTACTTTCTGTACGCTTATCATTATGTTGTAAATCATCGGATATCCGATTAATGCAACCAGTAAAATAATACTTGGAGCTAACAATGTATATGCAAAAGCGTTCTGACTTTTTCTTATTTTCTTTAACATATAAGACTCCTTCTTTTAAAAGAGGGCCTTTTATTCAGCCCTCTTTTCTAAACTAAACTATTTTGCAAGTTTTTCTGCCTCAGACTGAGCATTCTTAAGTTCTTTTGAGATATCAGCTTTCTGTACTAAGATATTATTAAGTGCTTTGCTTAATACACCTGAGTTTGTGATATCGCCCATAGCCATAAAGTTCTTACCGTTTACACTTCCGAATAACTGAAGATTATCAAAAGCTGTTCCAACATTATCAAGAAGGTGTGCGTATGGCTTAATTAATTCATTATCTGCATATGCCGGATCATCTGCAACTGCTGATAATACAGGCTGAACTCCGCCAGGTGCCATCTCTAACCATGCTTCATTGTTTTCTTTTTCCATTAAGAAGCTTACAAACTTCTTAGCTGCTTCTGTTTCTGCGTCACTGATAGTATTTGAAATTGATAAAACTTCAATACAACCATATGCTGCTGATGTAGTCTTTGTAGGTACTGCTAACTGAACATCCTCAAGGAATCCTGCATCTTTACATCCTCCAAGAATATACGTTGAATACATACACATTGGTGTATTCTTTCCAACGAAAGCATCCTTAACATCTGCAACCTCTGTTGAACCGGGCATTGAATACTGTGATAATTCCTTGTAGAACTCAGCTGCTTCTTTCATCTTATCTGTGTCAATTGTTATATTTCCGTTTTCATCAAAAGCATTTGCTCCATTTGATAATGCGAACTGTGAGAATACCTGCTCTGTAAATGCTGAATCAGATGTTGGAAGAGCTATACCATACTGTTTCTTTGATGGATTATAAAATGCCTTAGCTATTTTAATTACATCATCCCAGTTCTGTGGTAAATCAAATCCTTTTTCCTTTAACATTTTTGTATTACACCAAATACCCTGAACCCATCCTGATACAGGAACACCAACATAATCTTTTCCGTCTTCTGTCTTTATTACTTTAAGAGCTCCATCAAAATAAGCATCTTCTCCTACTGAAGCTATAACGTCATCTGCTGCCTGTGTGTTTATGAACTGATTCTTTACGCTTGTTTTTGCCTGATCCTGACTAAATTCAATAACAGCCGGAAGTTCTCCGTTACCACCTAATGTAGTAATCTTGCTATCGTAATCATCTTCTCCTACAGGCATCTGTTCAACCTTGATGTTTGGGTTTTCCTTTTCAAATTTCTTAATAACTTCTGAAAGAACATCCTGTCTTTCCTGTTCTACCTGCATGTGCATAAACTGGATTTTTACTGTTTCATCCTTTGCACTGCTTTCCTTCTTTTCACTGCTGCTTCCGCAACCTGCAAACAATGTTGCAACCATAGCTAATGATAATGCTGTTGCTAATACCTTTCTCTTCATCATAATAATCCTCCTTTGTTTTAATTATCTTCCAGTATCCACATACTCTGTAAAGGTTTAAGGGTTATGGTTCCATTAACCTTTTCTGCGCTTAAAAGGTCTGTTCCCTTAAATTCAAGAGCTGTTACGATTTCCTCTGAAGATACATTAATTACTGCTAATATTTTCTTCCCACCGTCCATATATCTTTCCAGTGCGAAAATATGTGAGTCCACATTTAAAATTCTCTGATGTGCCTTCGGCGAAAACTGTTCGTGCACTTTTCTAATATTCAGTCTTCTTATCATTTCATTAAAAATAGTGGCTCTGTTTGTATTACATAAAAGCTGTTCTTCTAATTTTTCCAAATCCAATTTCTGTCTGTTTATTCTTCTTGGAATATTAGAAGTTTCCCTTCCATAGTAATCATTCCTTGAACCCAGCAAACTATGAATGTATATGCCGGGCAGTCCCTGCATTGACATAAGTATTGTTTCTGCTGCCATAAACCTGCCAATTCTTACTTCATCACTGTCTTCCGGTGATGCCAACGCATCCTGATAATTAATGTTTAGCTCATAGGGACTTTTAGTTCCGTCCCCATTGTCTTTATAAGATACAACCCCACCATTAGTTAAAGTTGCATCAATTAAAACCTGTCTCTCTTCATCATTTAATATTCCCTCTACCGGTCTTACACCTATTCCGTCATGAGAACTTAAGAAATTAAAGAATGTTGTATTCTCTCCCGGTTCCTCAAGACCTTTTGCCCACCGGGTAAGTTTTGTTGCATTTCCTGTAATAAGTGAATACATTGTAAGAGGTGGAAGCGGAAACTGATAAACTAAATGTGCCTCGTCCCCATTTCCGAAATAACTTATATTTTGCTCATGTGGTATGTTTGTCTCTGTTATGAAATACACACCCGGTGCATATTCCTCTAAAATTCTTCTATACGACTTCACTACCATATGAGTTTCTTCTAAGTTAAGACATGTTGTTCCCGGTTCTTTCCAAAGAAATGCTATGGCATCCAATCTTATGAATTTTGCCCCATTCTTTGCATAAAACATTAAAACGTCCAATATCTCACTGTAAACATCTATACATTTATAATTTAAATCTATCTGGTCTTCACTAAAGGTTGTCCATATGTACCTGCTACCTCTGTTAGTTTCAAACTTTGTAAGTAGCGGTAAAGCCCTAGGTCTGGTTACCTTTGAATAATCGACATCCGGATCACATTCAATGAAATAATTCCTATAAGGATCCTCTCCTGCCAAATACTTCTTAAACCAATCACTTTTAGCTGATATATGGTTTATAACCCCATCAAACATTAACTTATAATCATCAGAAAGACTGTTTACATCCTCCCAATTTCCAAGGGAGGGATTTATTTCCTTATAATCTACTACCGAAAATCCATCATCTGATGTGTATGGATACATAGGCAATATATGTATTGATGAAATTGCATCCTTCACATGTTTTTTCATAAACTTATGAAGTGTCTTAATCCCTGCCTCATTTTTATCTGTAATTGAATCTCCGTATGTAATAAGCATGGAATCTGTTTCGTCTAACCATGTTTTCTTTGTATCCAGATATCCGTATTTATTTAAAACCCTGTCTATGCGGTCATACAGATTTTCAATAGTTTTCCCATCTTTATATATTATTTTGTAATATTCATATAAATCTTTTCTTAATAAATCATTCATTTTGTACTTCCTAAATCAGGTAGATTCCCTTTCAATAACAGATGGTAAAAATACCGATGTTTTTCTGTTTCCAAGGTCCTCTCCATCTATTAATTTTGTGAGAAGTTCAACACATTCCCTTGCCATGGATTCAAAATCCTGGTCGACTGTGGATATTCTCGGATGAAGGTAATTTCCCATAGGTATATTATCTACTCCTAAAACTGCTATATCCTTTGGAATGGAGTAACCTGCTTCCTGGATTGCCCGATATACTCCTATTGCCCTTTCATCACCTGACACAAAGAATGCATCCGGCTTTTCTTCTTCAAGAACTCCCTTTGCAATTCTGTATGCCTTATCTACTGTATTCGCTCCATATCTTATGTTAAATATGCCATCAGACTTACCTGTGGCATCCTGAAATCCTTTTACTCTTAATTTGTTAGAGTCAAATCTTTCTTCGCCAACAAGAAATTCTATGTATTTATAACCTCTGCCTATAAGGTAACTTCCTCCCTTGTAGCCTACATAATAGTTGTCCAAGCTTACGGAGCATACATCGTCGTCCTCAACCTGTCCAAATATTACAAAAGGAATACCCCGTTCTTTTAAGAACTTTACCCTAAGGTCGTCATATACATGCTCCAGTAAAATCACTCCATCAGCCAGTCCGTTTTCCAAAAGATAATATCCGTCTGTTTCATCTGAAATAAAGCTGTTACTATTACTTGGTGTCATAATTACTTTCAGATTTTTCATCCTTGCATATGAGAACAGATACTTAAGCATAACCACATGCCATGAACTTAAATGTTCCTCCTCATGCCTGTCTGTAAAAACCATTATTACGTTAGTTTTTGCTCCTTTTAAACCTTTAGCCAAAATGCTTGTCTGATATCCCAGTTCCTTTATTGTGGTGTTTACAATATCTCTGGTTTTCTTAGAGACGCTTTCCGAATCATTTACAACTCTGGAAACTGTCTTAATTGAAACTCCACAGGCATCAGCTATATCCTTAATAGTGACCTTACCTTTTCTTGTATTCATATGTATTTCCTCATTTCATTTTATTGATCAATAGCTTGAAACCCTGTAAGAACATGTCTTGTTTTGTCTTACGTTGTCATATTAATATTTTTATGCATTATTGTCAATAAGGCTATTGTTTTTTCTTTATTTTTGTATATTTTGTATATTTTCGTAGGGTTTTTATATTGATTTTAACGTGGTGAAATGTCCGCTTTTGTCCTTATTTTTTCTTTAAAAACCTTTTTTGTCCCGTGGTAGGACATTTTGTTGTCATATAAGATATTTTTCATTTTCTATTGACAAAACTTCTGATTAAAATTACCATACCTATTATAACCTATTTAATATAAAGAATAAGGAGGAATTTCTAATGAAATTATGGAAAAAGGCTGTAAGCCTTGCAATGGTTTCTGTATTGGCATTATCAATGAGTGCCTGCGGAAGCTCAGAAAACAAGAGTACAGGTTCAACTGATACATTTAAGATTGGTGGTATCGGACCTACAACAGGTGATGCTGCAATTTACGGAAAGGCTGTAAAAAACGGTGCACAGCTTGCCGTTGATGAAATTAACAAAAACGGTGGAATCAACGGAAAGAAGATTGAATATAAATTTGAAGATGACCAGAGTGATGCAGAAAAGTCTGTTAATGCTTACAACAGTTTAAAGGACTGGGGCATGCAGATGTTAGTCGGTGCAGTTACATCTAACCCATGTACTGCAGTAGTTGAGAACACACACAATGATAATATGTTCCAGCTTACACCATCAGCTACAGCTGTTGAATCTATTCAGTATGATAACGCATTCCGTATGTGTTTCTCAGATCCTAACCAGGGTTCTGCTTCTGCTGATTACATAGCTGATAACAAGCTTGCTTCTAAGGTAGCCGTTATTTATAACAGTTCAGACCCTTACTCATCAGGCATTTATCAGAAGTTTGCTGAAGAAGCAAAGGCTAAAGGACTTGATGTTGTAGCAGCTGAAGCTTTCACAGCTGACAGCAAGACAGATTTCTCTGTTCAGATTCAGAAAGCTCAGAGCTCAGGAGCAGAATTAGTATTTCTTCCTATTTATTATCAGGAAACTTCATTAATTCTTGCTCAGGCTAAGAAAGCCGGCTTTACACCTAAGTATTTCGGATGCGATGGTATGGACGGAATCCTTGCCCTTGACGGATTTGACAAGAGCCTTGCAGAAGGACTTATGTTCCTTACACCGTTTACAGCTGATGCCGAAGACGAAAAAACTCAGGCATTCGTAAAAGCATACAAGGATGCTTTTGGTGATACACCTATTCAGTTTGCTGCTGATGCTTACGACTGTGTATACACAATTAAAGCAGCTATTGAAAAATCAGGGGTTACACCTGATAAGAGCGTATCAGATATATGTGATGCATTAAAGGCAGCTATGACACAGATTAAGATGGATTGCCTTACAGGTAAAGAAATTACATGGTCTGCTGATGGAGAACCTTCAAAGTTGCCAACAGTTGTCGTTGTTGAAAAGGGTGCATACAAAGTTAAATAAAGTAAATTAAAATAGGTTAATATTGATTTTTTGCAAGATTGCCTGTATGAGCTTTTTTCACTCGTACAGGCTCTCTTTGCTTATAAATGGTATAATAATAGAAAATAGGAGGAAAAACATGAGCTTTGTGTCGTATCTTATTAACGGATTAAGCTTAGGAAGTGTTTATGCATTAATTGCCCTTGGTTACACCATGGTATACGGTATTGCAAAAATGCTTAACTTCGCTCATGGGGATGTCATTATGATAGGTGGTTATGTTGCCTTACTTTCCATGACAAATGCCGGATTATCCCCGCTTTTGGCAACACTCATTTCTATAGTTATCTGTACAGTTTTAGGTATTGTTATAGAAAGAGTTGCATACAGACCTCTTAGAAATGCTACATCTTCTTTGGTTGTACTTATTACCGCCATCGGTGTCAGTTATCTGTTGCAAAACGTTGCACTTTTACTTTTCGGTGCTAACGCACAGACCTTCCCATCAGTTATTTCATGGAAGGGATTGTCTCTTGCAGGAGGAAAGTTAAATATTTCCGGCGAAACTTTTGTAACTATTTTGGTTTGTATTGTAATTATGGTATGTTTAATGCTGTTTGTTCAAAAGACCAAACCGGGTCAGGCAATGCGTGCTGTTTCAGAAGACCGTGGAGCTGCCCTTTTAATGGGTATTAACGTAAACGGTACTATAGCCCTTACCTTTGCCATTGGTTCAGGTCTTGCAGCTATTGCCGGAGTGCTTTTATGCTCCGCATACCCTAGCCTTACACCTTATACAGGTGCCATGCCCGGTATTAAAGCCTTTGTTGCTGCTGTATTCGGTGGAATCGGTTCTATTCCGGGAGCATTTATTGGAGGACTTCTTCTTGGGGTTATTGAAATATTTGGTAAAGCATATATTTCTTCCCAGATGGCAGATGCCATTGTATTTGCAGTATTAATTATTGTCCTTTTAGTAAAACCAACAGGACTTTTAGGCAAAAAAATCCAAGAGAAAGTGTAGGTGAATATTATGTTAAAGAAATTATCAAAACAAAAAAAGAACGACTTAATCACCTACGGTATTGTTATAGTAGCATTTATAGCAATGCAGATACTTATTGGTTCAGGACAGATTTCATCTCTTTTTCAGGGATTAATGGTTCCTCTTTGTACTTATATAATACTTGCAATTTCATTAAACTTAGTAGTAGGTATTCTTGGTGAATTAAGCTTAGGTCATGCGGGATTTATGTGTGTTGGTGCCTTTTCCAGTGCATTTTTCTCAAAAACCATGTCTGATACCATTACCAATTCCTCTCTTCGTTTCTTTATTGCTTTATTAATTGGAATTGTGGTTGCAGCCATTTTCGGTATTATAATCGGAATCCCTGTACTTCGTCTTAAGGGTGACTACCTTGCAATCGTAACTCTTGCCTTTGGAGAAATTATTAAAAACCTTGTAAATGTACTTTACATTGGAAAAGATTCAAAAGGTTTTCATTTTTCCACAAAAGATGTTATGTCCCTTAACATGGATCCTGACGGAAAGGTTTTAGTTAATGGTCCTCAGGGTATTACTGGTGCACCTAAAGATGCAACATTTCTTATTGGATTTATTTTAGTCCTTATTACGTTATTTATAGTATTAAATCTGATTCATTCAAGAGACGGTCGTGCAATTATGGCTATTCGTGATAATCGTATTGCTGCTGAATCTATCGGAATTAACATTACAAAGTATAAACTTATGACCTTTACCATTTCTGCCGGTATGGCAGGTGCAGCAGGTGTTCTTTACGGACACAACCTTTCAAACCTTACGGCAAATACTAATAACTTCGGTTACAATATGTCCATAAACATTCTTGTATTTGTTGTTCTTGGTGGAATTGGAAATATCAGAGGTTCAATTATATCTGCGGTTATTCTTACACTTTTACCGGAATTGCTTCGAGGATTGTCAGATTACCGTATGTTAATTTACGCTATTGTTTTAATTATTATGATGCTCTTTAACTGGGCTCCTAAGGCAATTGAATGGCGTGAAAAATATCTTTCCTTTGGGAAGAAGAAAAAGGAGGCTTCAAAATAATGGATGATTTATTAAGTGTAAAAAATCTGGGAATTTCATTTGGCGGTCTCCGGGCAGTAAATGAATTTAGTATTAATATCAAAAAAGAGCAGCTTTATGGCCTTATCGGGCCTAACGGTGCCGGAAAAACTACTATTTTTAACCTTCTTACAGGAGTTTACAAACCTGACAGTGGTATAATTCTTCTTGATAATGTGGATATTACAGGGAAATCTACTATTGATATAAGTAAAGCAGGGATTGCAAGAACATTTCAGAATATTCGTCTTTTCTCTCAATTGACGGTTCTTGATAATGTTAAGGCAGGGCTTCACAATAAGCATCATTACTCTACATTAGACAGTATTCTCCGTCTTCCACGTTTCCACAAAACGGAAAAGGAAATGGATAAGATTGCCATGGAGCTTCTTGATGTATTCGGACTGGCAGATTATGCAAATGTTGAAGCCCAGAACCTTCCTTACGGTCAGCAGAGAAAATTGGAAATTGCAAGAGCTCTTGCAACGGAACCAAAGCTTCTTTTATTAGATGAGCCTGCTGCCGGCATGAATCCAAATGAAACAGAAGAGCTTATGGATATGATTCGTTTTGTAAGAGATCATTTCCATATGACAATACTTTTAATTGAACATGATATGAAACTTGTCAGCGGAATCTGCGAACAGTTGACTGTTCTTAACTTTGGTGAAGTTTTAGCCCAGGGTGATACATCGACTGTATTAAATGATCCACAAGTTATCAAGGCTTATATTGGAGAATAGGAGGAAACCGTTATGGCAATGCTTGAAGTAAAAGATTTAGAAGTATATTATGGTATGATACAGGCAATTAAGGGTATCTCTTTTGAAGTAAACAAAGGTGAGGTTATTGCCTTAATCGGCGCTAACGGTGCCGGCAAAACCACTACTCTTCATACAATTACCGGTTTGCTTTCTCCTAAAGAAGGTAAAGTCCTCTTTGAGGGAAAGGATATTACAAAGATTCCGGCTCACAAAATTGTATCTATGGGAATGGCACATGTTCCTGAGGGAAGACGTGTTTTTGCGGAATTAAGCGTATATGAGAACCTTAAGCTTGGTGCTTATACCAGAAAAGATAAAAATAATATTGAAGCTGATTTAAAGAGTGTTTATGAACGTTTTCCACGACTGGCTGAAAGAAAGAATCAGGCTGCCGGAACTTTAAGTGGTGGTGAGCAGCAGATGTTAGCCATGGGTCGTGCTTTGATGTCAAAACCGTCTATTATTTTGATGGATGAGCCATCAATGGGACTTTCACCAATTCTTGTTAATGAAATTTTTGATATTATTCAGTCTATCAGCAAAAGTGGTACTACTGTTCTCTTAGTTGAACAGAATGCCAAAAAGGCATTATCCATTGCTGACAGAGCATATGTTTTAGAAACAGGTAAGATTGTTTTAGAGGGTAAAGCCAGTGACCTGCTTGAAAATGACTCTATCAAGAAGGCATACCTTGGTGAATAATGGGATATATATGTCATTTTTCCTTAGAATATGGCATTACATGTAAAGAAGGAGGGAAGTAAAATGGAGAATGTTGTTATTACAATTTCCCGTCAATACGGAAGTGGCGGAAAGACAATTGCTGCCATGCTGGCTCAGAAACTAGGTGTCAACTTTTACAGCCGTGATATTTTAAAAATGGCTTCTGAGGATAGTGGAATTAATGAAGAACTTTTTGGTATGTCTGACGAGAAAATCCGTCGTGCCGGATGGCTTCATACTTTAAGTCACCCTTATGAAGGTAAACTCCTTCCACCGGAAGATAAGGAATTCGTTTCTGATGATAACCTTTTCAATTATCAGGCAAAGGTAATTAAGGATTTGGCTCAGAAGGAGTCCTGCGTTATTGTTGGAAGATGTTCTAACTTCATATTAAGGGATGAACCTAATGTATTAAGTGTTTACATTCATGCTGACAAGGATTTCTGCCTTGCCCGTGCCATGGAAAGAAATAGCATGAGCGAAAAGGAAATGCAGCGTAAAATCGAACGTACCAACAAATACCGTTCTGATTTCTACTACTATCACACAGGTCATAAATGGACGGATGCCAGAGACTATGATTTGTGCTTAGACAGTGGCAAGCTTGGTTTTGAAAAGTGTGTGGAAGAAATTGAAGCCTATGCTAAAATCAGATTTGGTAAGTAAATAAGAGATAGATATTTAAATGCTACCCGGAAATGAAGCAATGATATTTCCGGGTAGTTTTTTTATATTTAGGGATAGTGATGGGCAATGATATTTTTATGAGACTTTTCGACGTATTGGGGGCTTTCTGGTGCACTTTGAGGCTTTTGGACGTATTTGTGGCTTTCTGGTGCACTTGGAGGCTTTTTATCGCTTATAGCCGGCAAAGGTCACAGTGTTTTGGTGATTTTTACCGGGACTTTTCTATGAAATCTTTGTTTTCCCGGTTTGTTTCGGTGGTTTTAGCCGGGGAAGGGGCCATTCGTACCGGGAATTTTTCATCAAATCTTTCTTTTCCCGGTTTGTTTCGGTGGTTTTAGCCGGGGAAGGAGCAATTCGTACCGGGAATCTTTCATCAAATCTTTGTTTTCCTGGTTCTTTTCTTTGATTTCAGCCGACGAAGGGGCAATTCGTACCGGGAATTTTCATCAAATCTTTGTTTTCCCGGTTCTTTTCTTTGGTTTCAGCTGGCGAAGAGGCGATTCGTACCGGGAATTGACTATGAAATTCTTCTTTTCCCGGTTTGTTTCGGTGGTTTCGCACTTTTACCTTTATCATATTTTATAAGTTGATGTTTTATCATATCCTTCATAAATTAATTGACGCTTTTTAATAAATGTGCTACTATGAATATACTCTTTGCACTGCATATAATCTACAGTACAAACTGATCAGACCATTAACTTTGGTTAAGGAGTCGGGCCGTAACATGGCAGTGGAATTTATTCATCCACGGGACAGTAGTTGCTTATACTGATTCGTGGGTGTTTTTTTATACTTTTTTATAAGCATATTAAAAATCTCACATATATCTGGTGCCATAGAACTATCTTATATTATGGAGGTAACTAATATGGAAAAAGACAAAGTTATGACCGAAGGCAGCCATTCTGATACCCTTGATTTTCAGAAGGTTGCAAACAAAGTATCCTTTATTACAATTATTGAAAACGTGCTATTATCACTTTTCAAACTTTTTGCCGGAGTTGTGGCACATTCCAGTGCTATGATAAGTGATGCCATTCATTCGGCATCTGATGTTTTTAGCACAATTGTGGTAATAATAGGAATTAAGCTGGCTTCAAAAGAGTCCGACAGGGAACACCCATACGGACACGAGCGAATGGAATGTGTGGCAGCCATTGTTTTGTCAATAGTTCTCTTTATTACCGGTCTTGCCATCGGTGTAGATGCGGCGGAAAATATTATAAAGGGAAATTATGAAACAATGGAAGTTCCCGGAGTCCTTGCCCTTGTGGCAGCAATCGTCTCCATTGCCACTAAAGAAATTATGTACTGGTACACCCGCCATTATGCTAAGAAGTTAGATTCCAGTGCTTTAATGGCTGATGCATGGCACCACCGTTCAGATGCCTTTTCATCCATTGGTGCCTTAATCGGTGTAGGTGGAGCTATTTTAGGATTCCCTATTATGGATTCTATCGCCAGTCTTGTTATTTTTGTTTTCATTGCCAAGGCTGCATATAGTATTTTCAAAGATGCCATGGACAAAATGGTAGACCATTGTTGCGACGAAAAAACAGAGAAAGAAATTTATGATTATATAATCAGCCATGACGATGTTTTAGGCATTGACCTGCTGCAAACAAGAATCTTTGGAAATAAAATCTATATTGATTTGGAAATCGAGGTTGACGCAAGTTATTCTTTAGAAAAGGCTCACGCTGTAGCGGAGGATGTTCACAAAAATATCGAACAACGCTTTCCAAAGGTTAAACATATTATGATACATGTTAATCCCTATGAAGGGAAAGAGGGGAAATGTTAATAAGTTGGTAATTAATATCTCTTAGCAAATAAGAAATAACCAGTTATTAAGCTTTTTCGCGCTCTACAACGCTTTACAGACTCTACCCCTGACAAATAATAATTAGTACACAAAAAGACTGTATGTTCAAGTTGTTGAACTACAGTCTTTTATTAAACTATAATTATATTTTTAAAAATATAGCTTTTGAAACACATCAGGTGTTTCAAAAGCGTAGTTGACCAGCTCCGATGGAGCGTGCTCTGCGGAGCAGAGTTATGAAACGGTAATCCTATACCGTTTCATAAGTTATATGCTTTACCACATCCCTGATACCAGTATTTATTTTTTTAATCTGTACTTTCCTTTTTCCGTGACCGGACACCGATTCAATAATATCCGCCTGTACCAGATTAGAAATCAGTTTTGATGCACCTGATTTTTTCAGTTCAAGAAGTTCCATAACTGCACTTCTTCCAAATACTTCATCAAATCCAAATTTCTCAAAAAGTCTATGAATATGAACTTTCGTTTTTACAGAAAAATCGCTTTCTTTTTCGGAAAGTACCCTTTCAATGTCCACTTATTTGCCCCCAATGTCCACTTTTGTTCCCTCAATGTCCACTCTTTCGTCCCCAATGTCTACTTTTTCATTCAAAAGTCCACTTATATGAAGATTTCGACTGTGTATTTACATTTTACTCTATCAACTGATTTTTAAGCATAACCCTCAAGTCGCACTTTATCTTTTTGGTTTTAGACTCCAGTTCCACCATTCTGTCATCTATTACCCGTGCCTTACACTCCCCAAGTTTCTTGTGAACAACCTTTCCGGTTTTCTTTATTTCTTCAAGCTTTTCTTGATACCGGGCATCGCTTATATCAATGGTTTTAGTTTTTTCCACTAAGCCATTTTTTACACTAATTGTATTCCCTGACCTTGATGTTTTTCTATCTGCCTTTTCAAGCCCCAGCAATTCATCTGAAAAAGTTGATGCGTTAACAAAAGTAAACAAAACCAGCTCATCTTTTGCCCTTGTAACGGCAACATAGTAAAGCCTTCTCTCCTCTTCATACTCCTTTAGGCTCTCTTTATCCGCTTTTTCAGGTCTGGCAATAACCTTAGATGGAAATATCCCGTCTTTTCCATCCATTATAAATACCCTGTCATATTCAAGACCTTTGCTTGAATGAATAGTAGACAGCACAAAATTACTGTTTTTGTTAAATTTCTTAGTGCTGATTATTTTCGCCAGTTCGTCTAACCTTTCTACCACTCTCATAGCCGACGGTTCCATGGAAGCAATAGCTTTAATAATGTCTATTTTGTCAGTTTTAATTTTATACCGCTGCAAATAGTCGTTATAACCCATAGTACCAGCTATTCTGCCTATTGCCTGTCCTCCATTATCCTTTAACAGATTTTCAAACTGTCTGATTATTTTTCCAACACTTTGCTTAGTTCCTGAAGGAATTTCAGGTATTTTAAGAGCTGCCTGCAATATGGGAATATCTTCTTTTTTGCTTAACCTATATATTCTATCTAAATAATCCTTGCCTATATAAGTGGAGACTTTAAAATAAATCCGGGTAAACAATTCAGTATTCTTTGTGTCATGGGCAAATAAAATTATATCCCTAATATCCTTTACCACCTTGTTTGAAAAAAATGTCAGGTCATTATTTTTCACATAATATGGGATATTCATTCGCTCTAATCTGTCTATAACCGGCAAAATGCACTCATTTTCCGGATACAGCACTGCCGTTACTTTCTGTCCCATTGTTTTTTCTTCAAACCCGGATTCTACCCCATTTATCCGGCTCTGCTCTGTCTGATACTTTTTCATCCTGCTCTGCTCTATCTCATATTTTTCCATCTGACATTGTCTTGCAGCCTCTATTAAATGGGAATACTGGTCTTTTCTGTCATTTACCTTTATTGTCTTAATATCCACTCCCATGTCTCTTGTGGCTTTCATATGCTTTTCATGCCTCATTGTATTTTTACTGACGAACCTATCTGCCGCCTTAACTATTTTCCCGGCAGACCTGAAATTTTCCTCCATTAAAAGAACATTTGCCCCGGGATAATTTTCCTCAAAAGAAATAAGTGCCTCCGGATATGCTGCCCTAAATCCATATATGCTTTGGTCTTCATCCCCCACCATAAACAGTTTCCGGTACTTTCCCGCTAACATATTTATTAACTCATGCTGTATTTTTGAAGTATCCTGTGCCTCATCCACACAAATATATTTGTATGTTTCCTGAAAATCTCTAAGCAAATCCTTACATAGTTTTAACAGATTTATGGCATAAATCATCTGGTCATCATAATCCATCAAAAAGCCGTCTCTAAGTTTCTTATTGTATATGTCAAAGATTTTATGTATGGGAATATCTTCCTTTTCCCCCAAAACTGCTATTTCATCCTTTGAAAGCATCATATTTTTAATATAAGTTATTCTAGTGGACAGATTCATCAAATCGCTTTCCGTAGGTCGGCTGTTTACCGCCTCTGTATAGGCTTCCGCCAAAAGACGATACCTGTCACTTTCCTTATCTAACAGATTATAAACCTCCTTATGAGATTTTTCCGAAAAATAGTTAATAATCTTTGCTGCAATACCGTTAATTGTCCTAAAATTAAGTTTTCCTGCCATCTCCTGTCCAAACATCTCTGCATACCGTGTTTTCATTTCCATGGTGGCAGGCACTGTGTATGTCAGGGTTAGAATACTTTCAGGCTCTATACCAAGGCAGTAAATCATGTAGCCAAGTCTTGTTATAAGAACTCTGGTTTTTCCACTTCCCGGCACCGCCAGAATAAGAGTTGGCTTTTCCACAGATTTCACTGCCGCTAACTGCTGCTCATTTAATTGTATATTGTACTTATTTATAAATTCCCCGAATGTCATGCAAATCCTCTTAAATCTCTTTTTAAACACATTTATAATAGCATAATCGGACTTTTTTTCCCATACAAAACATTCCGGTAACTTATTGATTCTTTTAAAAAGTGAATCTATAATTGTGTTAATACTGAAAAATACTAAAAAGAGGTGTGCAAAATGAACAAAGAAGATGAAATAATAAAACAGGACTACAATCGTGCCGTTAATATGTGGAACGAAACTTACTCCCACTGCAAAATCGTTGATTTAAAAGGAAAATCTCTTTCCGTGGAGCCTATGTTTGATATTTGCTTAGATATTTTTGCCAGCAAATGTAAAAATATTTTGGATTTTGGCTGTGGCACCGGAGATGTGATTTTTCAATGCTATGAATTTGGAAATATGAATTTTGGTCTGGGAGTTGATTTGTCAGAAACAGGCATCCAATATGCCCGCAAAATGACTTCCGTAAATAATTATAAAAGCCTTAACTTCGATATAGGAGACATATCTTACTTTGACAGCTACGAGGAAGGCTCCTTTGACGGAATAATACTGTCAAATGTTTTAGACGTAATGCCTAAAGATGTAGCTGTAAAAACCTTTAATCGCCTTACTGATCTTTTATCCCCGAAAGGTCTAATGTTTGTAAAATTAAATCCTTATTACGACAAAGCCGATATGGCTGAATGGGGGATGACCCAGATTAAGGACAATCTTTTTGAGGAGGACGGGGTTTTAAGATACCGTGAACTTGACACGGCATCCTGGAAACAAAGCTTTGAAAAGTCCTACAACATTTTACGATATTTAGAGTTTCCATACCCATGGCAGGAAGGCATGAACCGTCTGTTTTTGTTAGAAAAAAGGTAATTATTTATTCATGCCCTTAACAATGCCGGAAGCAATGGTTTTTAATGCCTTGTTTGAATGATTGCTGCTCTTATCTCCTACCTCTAAATCCACCGATGGAATGGTAGAGTAGGAGGTTTGAGTTAAATCAATTGCCATTTCCCCCTTTCCATATATTTTAACTCCTGCATTTTCCATTCCCCATACGAGATTTTTTCCTAATTTATTGTGTTTTTTCCAATTTTTAGAAACCGGATACATATTTCTATATGACTGATTTTCAGGTACGCTAATATAAAATGCCCCTTTATCAGATGATGAAGAATCATAATGCAGGGCAATGTGATAATCGGCACAGTTATTGGCAAACACTGTTCTTCCAATATTGTCTATCTGGGAATCTTCGCCTTCCCTTACCATTAAAACATTATAACCTGCTTTTAAAAGCTTCTTTTTCACTACCATTGCCAGTTTCAATGTAGCCTGCGCCTCTGTGGTTCCGTCATTTAAAACAGTTCCACTATTAATTGACGTAGCTCTTATGGCACCTGCTGCCGTACTTCCTCCCGTTACTTTTCCACTGCCATCAGGATGGCATAAAGTCATAACACTTTCGCCTCCTTTAGTTCCATGACCTGCATTTATACACACTGTTTTTTTCTTAGTTTTAGGTGCACTTGAAAAATATAAGGTGGCTGAATCTGTATGTATTTTTGAATAACCTGCAAACTCCCATTTACCATTCCATGGAATTATTTTGGCACAGGTACTCCAATGTGAATAATATTTCTTTTTTCCTTTCCTGACATAACCTCTTACTCTTACATAATATCTCTTTGTATTCTTTAGTTTAGATAGCTTTGCAGATTTTTTGTTTTGTCCCTTTACTGTTTTAACCCCTGCTTTTTTAAAGCTTTGCTTTGTGGAATACTGTACCTGATACCCATTAGCCTTACTGTTTTTGCGCCAGGAAACATGAGTATTTCCTGCTTTTTTGGTTAATATATCAATGCTGCTTCCCTTAAGAAAACAGCTTTTAACTTCCGGAGAAATCACGCTTTTATATGTTTTTCCATTAATTGTTTTATACGCCATAATGCTAAATCCATATAAAGTACCGTTTTTGTTTGCTCCTTTGTCTGTATATTTAGTTGTCTCCTTTTTCACCTGACAGATTTTCTTTCCGTCCCTGTAAATATAATAGCCTGTAGCCCCCTCTATTTTATTCCATGTTATGGCAATGCCATTCCTGTTATTAACAATAGAAGCTATTACCGGTCTTTCTTTTTCAAAATCCATAACCGTTGTAGAAGTCTCCTCCGCCTCTATTACAGAATTAACCGTAGTTCTACCCGGCATTTTAAATCCCGTATTATTAATTCCCGCCAAAATAGTCACTGCTATTACAATAATTCCTGATGCAATTATCATTTTCATTGTCTTTTTATTCATAGGCTACCACCTTTTATATTTATTAACTTTAGTTTAACACTTGTCCCCTTCAATTCAACTGTAAAATACACTATTTCCATTCATTATTTTACCGGAAGTTGAATTTCCGTAAGACATTCTTCCTCTATGGATGTTTCATAATCATCTATGTGGCAAAATTCTATGGGATCACCTGTTATTTTCAGATGATGTTCTTTAGCGTAAGCTATTAGCTTGTCCACTCCCTGTTTGGTTCTTGTAGATGAACCTTTATAGAAAATAGACAGGTACTTTCCGGCAGGAAGGGAATAATTACTATTATATAAAAGTGTGTCAGAATAGAAAAACACCCCCTTTGTAATATAGGAATTGTCCTCGTCATTTACTTTGCTTGTGTCTAACACATAACAGTCACAGGCTCCTATTGTGTCTACTTTGTTTTTGTGGGACTGCATATATTTAACAAGATAATAATCCACGTCATCATCATCTAAATTGGATTCGCTTATCATTACACAGTGTCTCTCTTCAAAATTTTTAAGCCTGATGTTTTCTAAATCAGTGTGATTCATATTTTCTTCTAAGGACTTAATTCTTGCCTCAATACTTATTCTTTTTTCAAACAGCTCAACTATGTTTTGATTAACAATATTAAGCTCCTCCGTAAGTAATGTTTTAGTGGTTTCCACATTTTGATTTTTATCAAATTCCTTTATCCGCTCGGTGGAAAAGTCCAGTCCCAGCAACTCTCTTATCATGGTAAGCTGACGTATATCTGATAAGGTATAAACCCTGTAATTGTTCTCCTGATTTCGCAATGGGTTAAGTATTCCAATCTTTTCATAGTAACGTATGGAATCCGTGCTTACATTAAATAATCTTGATAATTCTCCTATGTTAAAAGTCTTTTTTCGCTTCATTTTCGTTTCTTTCCTTGTATTATACTAATGTTTGTTTGCCAATTATAATAGATATAATAAGTATTTTTAGGTATTATATCTGTATTTAGGCATATTGACATTAGTATTATACCAGACTTTATTATATTGTAGAACAAAAAAGGCAATAAAATTTATTGTTCTTTGGAAAGGATTATTTTTTATTCATTATGAAAGATGAGAAATACAAAATAGAAAACAAAATATTAAAGCTTTCACTGGGAGGCACCATTGCATTTACTTTATTAGAAATTATAGCTTCATTTTTGTTGGGTTCTAAAACCGTAATGACTGACGGAATATTCGATTTATTTGATTTACTTCTTTTGCTTCCAATGTTTGCATTGGTTCCATTTCTGTATAAACCTGTTTCTGAAAAGAAACCTTATGGTTGTTCACAAATTGAATCATTATTGGTATTAATTAAATATGTTGTTCTTTTGATTGTGGTTATTAATATGATTGCTTCGAATGTAGTTGTATTATTACACGGCGGACACACAGTTAATGCATTAAACGTGTTAATTTATGAAGCTTCCCTTTGTGGTGGCTGCATTGTTATGTTGCTGATGTTGAAGCACTTAAGCCGTAAATATTCTTCCATGATTATAAAATCGGAATTATATTTATGGAAGGTTGATATTGTAAGCACTCTTGGAATTTCCGTGGCTTTTTTATTCCAGCTGTTTTTGGCAAATACAAAGCTTAACTTTGTAATACCTTACATTGACTCATCTGTAGCCATTGTTGTGGCTTTGTTCCTGGTTAAGGAACCGGTTTTACAGATTATAAAAAATCTTAAGGAGTTAGTTCTTTTCTCCCCTGAACAGGATGTTATGGATGAAATCAGAAAGGTTGTTAATGAGGATATTCAAAATTATGACTACAGCCTTGATTTTCTTGATGTAACCCAGACCGGACGTAAAACATGGATTGAGGTTTATGTTAAAAGCAAAAATGATATTGTAAAAATTAAGGATTTTAAGAGGATACAGGAACATATCACAAAGGACTTAGAAAATAAATTTGATCAGATATCCGTGGAAATTGTTCCGGCAATATAGCATTGCTGTCTAACTGTAAAAAATTATCCAAAGGAAAATCCGTTAATCAGATTGCTGATGACTTAGAAGAGGATGTTTCCAAAATTAAAGAAATATATGACGTAGCTAAAGACTTTGCTCCTGAATACGATGTTAAGAAAATTTTAGAGAAATTAGGATAATTTTATAAAAAGACTGCAGGCAGGTAAATGAAAATACCCTCACTGCAGTCTTTAATTTCTTTATAATTTTATCTACAACTATGGTCGCTGTCCTAATGCACCTTCTAATGTAATAGTTTCACCACTCATATATTTAAAATCCGGTGATGCCAGCTGTACACAAGGGCGTCCAATGTCTTTTTCAACATCTCCGAAACGTCCCATAGGCGGTACCTTTACATTGGCTTTATATGCCTCAGGATATGCCTTTTCAAAGTTTTCAAGCTGTGCTGTCCAGGCTAAAGGACATACCACGTTTACATTGATTCCATCTGCTGCCCACTCTGTTGCCGCAACTCTTGTAAGACCTCTTATGCCTTCTTTTGCAGCTGCATAAGCACACTGTCCAAAGTTTCCAAACAATCCTGCTCCTGAAGCGAAATTAATAACCGAGCCTTTTGTTTCCTTTAAGTATGGATAGCATTCTTTCATGTAATAAAACGTTGCATAAACTCCTGAATACATTGCCAAATCAAACTGTTGTGTAGTGTGGTCTGCAATGGTTACTCCTGAAGCTGATGCCTGAGCATTATTAATTAACACATCAATACGTCCAAATTCATCTATTGTCTTTTTAACAACCTCTTTTACAGTTGCCTCATTATCTGCACCTGCGCTAATATCTGCATGTACCGGTAAGACCTTTATTCCGTACTTGCTCTCCAGTTCCTCTTTAGCATCAGTTAGCTTTTTAACATTTCTTCCTGTAAGAACAAGATTTGCACCTTCTTTAGCGTAAGCAGTAGCAATACCATATCCTATGGAGCCACAACTTCCATCCTGTAAAACTGCTCTTCCACCGCCGGTGATAATTGCAGTTTTCCCTTTCAAAAATCCCATAAAAACACCTCCAGACATAATTGTCACTAGCTTACTTTTGATTGTCATAAGCCCGACAACTAGATATTAACACTTTGAATTTGCCAGGTCAACGTTATATGTTCTTTTATTTGTCTTTACCTGCCATAATATAAAGCATAACAATGCCATAACTGAAACTATTATTCCTGCCTTAAATCCCGGTGTGTGGTATTCCATAACAATGTGATTTTTTCCCTTATCAACATTTATAACAGTAAATATTCCCTGAGCAACTTTAACCTCTGCTTTTTTGCCATTGCATTTAATGCTCCAGCCTTTATCATAAGGAATTGTAAGAAGAAGCTGTCCCTTTTTTCCGGCATTATAGTCTCCTTCAACATAGCCATCCTTCATTATGTCAGGGAAAAAATTATTTTTCTTAAGAAGTTTTATTACACGCCTAAATTCCTCCATATCCAAATAATAAAACATGCCTCTGATTCCACTTGTTTTAAATATTTTTCCCTTCATTGCCACTGTATGTTTTTGTCCCCTTTTATCCTGAGAAATTTGAACGGTTTTATATGAATTCCACTGACCATAATCCGTTCTTAGTTTTCCATCGACATACAAATCCACTTTATTTTCATATCGCCTTGTAAGATATCCATAAAGCACATTGCTGCATTTCGGACTATTCATTACCCAGGTAATTTTTCCGTTTTTAGAAATTTTCCGGGACTTAACTTTTTTAAACACATTTACCTGTTCACCTACAATGCCACTTAATAATTTGTTTTGATATTCAAAAGAATTTTCCGCTACTATATCCTTATAAATATCCTTATTTGTTAAATATCCTAACCCTAATGCATAAGGATTTTCGTATACATTTTTTTTATTATATTTTTCTATGCTTTTTACCTTTTTGTATCCTAAAGGTGCCTTTTTACTTAAAAGATACTTTATTCCCAAAAGAGAATCACTTACTAAAATAGGTTCCTTATATATAATCACCCTCTTGCACTCACTATATCCACATTTTGAATAAAGCTTCATTATGGAATTATTAAAGGTAGAACTGTAAGAAGCTAACGGCATATACCCATATGCCATACCTTCGTTAAAAGCTCCAAAAGTATTTTTAGGTTTGGTTACTCTGCTGCCTGTTTGTTCCACTCTGTAAAATGTACTGTTATCATAGTTTTTTATTTCATTAATCTGACTTCTGGCATTACTTACATAGCTGTTGTACTCTTTTGTATTTTTAATACTAAAGTTTGAAATATAAATATTAGTATTGTAAAAAAGCTCTCCCACAACCAATATGGTGCAAATCACTGCCACAACTTTAAAATTCTTTATTTTATTTCTAGTGTTAAAATAAGTTGCAGCCAGAAGCACCATAAAAAAGCATATTACAAAAGCTGACCTGCTGTAATACGATGCCACTTTTCTAAAGCCGTTCCAGATTTTTTCCGTTGGATAAAATACATCAGTAAAATTCCACCACATATTTTCTGTCTGATTCCAATGTTTTTCGTTACAAAATATAATATTGTGCCTACTAACGTTAAGGAGCCGCAAAACAAAATCAGTATATTTGAATTATCTACATTTGCATTTATTGGAAATAGTGCCTTAACTACATCCCATATATTGCATCGAAATTGAAACCTGAAAAATTTTTCATGCTCTATCCCTTTTCCATTTAACAACTGAATAGCCATAGGAATAAAGAAAAACATAGTGGTTAAAACTGACAGTACCATTGTCAGGCAGTAATTTTTGAATTTTATAAGTATTTGCTTCAACCCCTGATTATTAAGCTGATTTACCTCATATACGAAATAAAATACTGACAACAGGCAAATCATGTATGCCGTATACCAGTTGGATATAACCGCAACTACCGTTATTATGTACAAAAATACTTTCTTATTTTCAGTAATTACCCTGTATACCCCAAGCATTACAAGAGGCAGAAAAACTACTCCATCTAACCACATGATATTGGTTATCTGTTTTATACTGTAGGTCATCATAGAATAGGACACAGACAATAAAACCGCCCACATCCCTGAGAGATTTTCAAACCTTTTTCTTAAGTATATACAGCAGGTAAGACCTGCAAAGGCTATTTTTGTAATTGCCAAAACCACAATAAACAGTTGGATATCCTTAAAGAAAAACAAAAGCAGATTAAAGGGACTTGATAAATAAAATGACCAAAGTCCTATGGTATTGTCTCCTAAGGATTTTCCAAATGAATATGCAATATTTGCTTCTCCATTAACCACCCTCTTTAACCACTGAAAGAAATCCAGATACTGATAATCCATATCCCACAGGGCAAAATTGTTATTTCCAAAAGGGTAATTTTCCACAAATAAAAGAACTCCTGTCAAAATTATTGCCGGGAGTCCCATGGAAATTATATATGTAAATAAATTTTTTTTCTTTTTCATAGCACACCTTAAAACTTTTCTCTATATATTTAAGGTGTATTATAGCACATACTCTTGAAAAATTAAATATGATGTGAATGTGATGTTTTATCTATTTTCCCCAACATACTCATAAATTACCCTGTTTTTATCCGAGTAAACCTGTTTATAACCCTTATCTTTTGATATATATGTATATAGCAGTCCCTTTTTGTAAAGAATTGCATGAGTAAATTTATACTTATCAAATATATCCTTGTAATAAATATCCCCATCCTCAAGCCTGTTATACTCTTTCATAACATCTGCCTTACCGTTATTTTTCTTAACAAAAACCTCCGCCCTGGCATCCATATATGGCTTAAATCCACAATACTCCGCGTATCCTCCATCTTCATATGTGGTAAATAATACCACATCATCCGGATTATAATTTGCCTTTAAATATTCAACTGCTCCCTTACATTTTGCCTGAGCAGAAGAATCATCAAATTTTATAAATTTAACTGCTACCGCTGCCACAATTGCAATGCACAATACTACTAATAGTATATTAACAGTTTTTCTGTTTGACTCTTGGGACTTTTTATTTTCAGGTGGATACACATCCTTTAGATAGTATGCTAATGGGAACAATGCTCCTGTGGCAAATATAAATATGCTTCTATATGCCGACAACATCAAATAAGTTGTTCCTAAAGTCAGACAAAAATATCTGATTTTGTAAGTACCCCTGCGGTATAAAATATAGGCAAAAACCATTATAAGCATAATAACCGCCATTGCCATTCCCATGGCATCATTAACGTTAATCCCCTGCATTTCAGAAATATACCCGCTTATTTCTTCTAGCCCGTAAGACCTGAACAAATACGTAATAGCTTTAATTCCATATGGATTAATTAATCCGGCAATAAATACCGCAACCATGGATAAAAGCAATGGAATAATTTTTTTATTTTCCCCTTTAACCTTTAATCTTGGAATGGAAATGCTGTCTGCCACATAAGGAAGCATTAACACAATAATCATCCACCACATAGAGGCATGAAGATTTATTTCCAAAACCGATAATATAGGAAGTGCTATAAGATACCTGGTTTTCTGCTCTTTTATAAACTTCTCAAGATAATATAATTCAACTGCAAATATAAGGGCTGTAAAAATCTTAGGTCTGGTAACACATGAAAAAGTATTTATAATAACATACACACAGCCTATAATAAAAGAAATTAAAGTATTGTTGTTAGTAACATACAAGCATATTTTATAAATTATAAGAGTTGTAATTAATGATATAATACTCATGGTCACAACCATTCCCATTACGCCAAATGTATTATAAATTAATGCGAAAATAACAGAGCTAAGCCACTGCTGCATAACAAAATTCCATCCCTGATGCATTGTAAAAGGCTCCGTATGGGGAATGCCATTAGCCATTACATAATCCCCACCTTTTAACAAAAACCAGAAATCATTATCAATAACCGGATTTATGGTAAGCAGTACAAGAACTGAAAGCACGACTCCAAATATAATAGTAATTTTCTTTCCCTGAGTTGCCGGGTTACTATAAGTCATTTTTTAATTCCTCCCCAATTTTCAACCATTAACCTATTCCACCTAAAATTGCTCCGGCAACTAATGCTACAAAAGCCAAAGGAACAAGCACATACTTTCCAAGAGGCATAAACCACTTTCCAATAGGCTTGTCCTTGCCCTGATTTACTGCTTCTAATGCAAAATCTTTTCCTGCTACCCAGAAGAACATGATGCCTGCAAGCATTGCTCCTAACGGACAAATATATATTGAAACGGCATCCATCCATCCTGATACGATTCCCTGAATTGCAAGTCCCACAATACAACCAATAGCAGCTATTACACCAACTGCTGCCGGTCTTTTAAGACCAAACTTTTCCTGCATTGTTGCTACCGGTGCTTCGTATAAATTAACCAGTGAGCTCATTCCTGCAAAAAGTACGCAAATGTAAAATACTATTCCAACTATTTTTCCACCGGGCATTCCATTAAACACATTTACCAAATATACAAACATCAGTCCCGGGCCTCCTGAAGATAACTCTGCACCTCCAACTGCCATTCCCGGAATAATTACAAATGCCGCAAGTAATGCTGCCAAAGTATCAAATATAGCCACATTTCCGGCAGATGTTACAACATTTTCTGATTTGCTTAAATATGAGCCGTAAATTACTGTTCCATTTCCTGCAATGGAAAGTGAGAAAAATGCCTGACCAAAGGCAAAAATCCACAATCTTACATTTAACAGTCCTTTTGGATTAATTGTGAATATGTACTTATATCCGTCACTTGCTCCCGGTAATGTAAATATATAAATACCCAGACCTAAAAACAGCACAAATAAAAGAGGCATCATTATTTTGTTTGCCCTTTCAATTCCTCCTGCAATTCCGAATGCCATAATTACCGCTGTTACTATTACTGCAACCACCAGCCATAAATTGTTACCGAATTTTGTTGCAGTGGTTCCAAACATACCTCCTATGGCATCCATATCCTGTCCCATGCCTGCTAACTGTCCTGACAAGGCAAGAAAAGTATATTTGAAAATCCAACCAACTACTACCGTGTAACCGATTGCCAGGGCAAGAGAGCCAATCACCGGAATAATACCTATTCTCTCTCCTATTTTTTTGTTACCGGTACGAACTTCCGTACACTTTCCAAAAGCTATAATAGGTCCGCCCTTTGCCGCACGACCAAGTGCCATTTCCTCGATAACTCCCGATGCTCCAATTAAAATTACAAACAGAACATATGGAATTAAAAATGTCATTCCTCCCCAATCTGATACCATGTATGGGAATCTCCATATGTTTCCCATACCTACGGCTGAGCCAATGCAGGCAATTACAAAGCCTGTCCGGCTCTTAAAGCCATCTCTCGTTTTTTCCATTATTAGAATTTCCTTTCCTTTAGTATGGTAACTATTGTACCATACAATGTGGGAATCCCCTATAACTTTTTACTGTTCAAGATAGTCCCTTATTCTATCAATATTGTAAAGAGGAATATTGGTCATCCAATCCTGTTTTCTATAATCGGACATAGAAGTTCTCACTGCAAATTTAGGGTTATACTTATCGCAAAATGCCTTTAAGCTCTTAGCCCTGAGATTTTCTTCTGCCTTAACTTCAATAGGAATAACTGAAGTTTTGCCCTGTACTACAAAATCAATCTCCCCTTGAGAATTTGTGGCTGAATAATAATAAGGCATTACTCCATTTTCAGAAATTAATTGTTGTAAAACATATTGCTCTGTAAGGGCTCCTTTAAATTCTGTAAAAATTTTATTTCCCTCTAGAATTACTTTTACATCTAAATCAGTCATTGCAATTAACAAACCAATATCAAGTAAAAAAACTTTAAATGCATTTAAATCCATATAAGCCTTCAACGGCAACGAAGGCTTATTTATTCTCTGTACTTTATGAATTAATCCACAGTCTAAAAGCCACTGAATTGCCAATTCAAAATCCTTTGCCCTGGCACCTTCCCTTACCTGACCATATATATATTTTTTGTTTTCCTTTGCCAACTGCATAGGAATTGAGTTCCATACCAGATTTAATCTTGTAACAAGATTCATCTCCGCATGCTTTGAAAAATCCTGTTGATAATAATTTATAAGATTTTTTTGAAGCTCTCTTACTTTTTTAAAATTTCTAGTGTCAACGTAGGTTTGCACCACTTCCGGCATTCCACCAACATAGTAATATTCACGAAGTCTATCTATATATTTATCTTTAAAGGTATTTACCATATCTGTGTCCTTACCTTGGAGAATGTCTACATATCTCTCTTCTCCTAATGCACATAAAAATTCCTGAAAATTAAGGGGATACAAATCCATAAAGTCAACTTTTCCCACAGGAAATGATGTTTTTTTATGCATTGCTACACCTAAAAGAGAACCGGCAGCCACAATAGCATATTCCGGCGCATTTTCATAAAAATACTTTAAAGATGACAGTGCTCTTGGAACCTCCTGAATTTCGTCAAAAATTAATAACGTATTTTCCCTTTCAATGGTTACACCGGTTTCAATTTCAATAGCCAGTATTATTCTCTCAATATCAATCTGACCTTCAAAAACCCCCTTCATCCTGACATTGCTGTCAAAATTTACATATGCCACATTCTCAAAACACTCTCTTCCAAATTCCTTTATAAGCCATGTTTTTCCTACCTGTCTGGCACCTCGTATAATAAGTGGTTTTCTGCTTTCACTATCCTTCCATTTTTTTAATTTTTCCAATGCAAAACGTCTCATACAACCACACCCTTTTCTTTATTATCCTTCTTCTTATATAATTATATCCATGTTATTTTTACACGTCAACATTTTTAAGGACGTAAAAATGTATTTTTGTTGCATTTTAAGGACGTAAAAGTGTGTTTCGTTAAATTTTTAAGGACGTAATTGTTTTTTTTTTACATAACAAACTCAATCTTCATTGCTTTTCGGTTCATGAGGATTCTTCTTTCCATACATCCACGCTGAAATTACCGAAACCAGCGGTACTGTAAGTATAATTCCAAGTGTTCCCGATATACCTTTTATTACCTCGATTCCAATGGAGTACATATTAATAATCTGCAAATACGGCATCATATATGCGTAAATAAGTATCATCGTGTTTATTGCTCCGCCGGTAAATGCCAATATTAATGTGTTAGACATTGTTCCCATCATATCTTTTCCCACATGTATACCCGATTTAAACAACTCTTTTGCAGTAAGTTCAGGTCGCTTGTTATGTATTTCCTCTATTGTGGCAGAAATGGAAACAGCCACATCCATTACTGCTCCAAGGGAAGCAATTAATATTCCTGAAAAAAACACTCCACCTATTTGAAGCTTACTGTTTTGGGAAACATATACCATCGTTTCTATATCTTCTATATTATAACCGGTTATACGGGTTATTTTTCCAAATACCGTGGCAAATATTCCGGCAATTAGAACTCCAAGTATGGTACCTGCAATGGCACAAATTCCTTTTTTGTTGTAGCCGCATATAAGGTATATGGAGACTATCGTTACAAATATTACCACCAGAACTGCTGCCCAGAAAGGCGAACAGCCAATGTACATTAAGGGAATGTATAGATATATTACGCATACAAAGGTAAATATAAGTGCCAGCATGGATTTAATGCCACGTTTTCCCCCTACGGCAAATAATCCAATGGCTAGAACAGCTACAATCCCCCAAATAATGTTTCCTCTGTCATATCCATATATACTTCCTGACAATTCATCATTGTAACTGCTAAGCTGCACGATTACTTTTGTTCCCTTTGTACAATATGTTCCGTAAAGGTATCCATTCATATTGTTAGCATCACAGATTTTTCCTTTATATTTTCCGGATCTGATTTTCACTTTTACATTTTGGCTCCCACCGTTTACCTGATTATCTGCTGTATTATCCTCTGTTACTTCCAATACTTCGCCCTTTACGAAATTAAAATTGTCATCAGATAGCAAAGGGACTCTGGTTATCCGGGAGTTGAATAACCAAAGTCCTGCTGCGAAAATTATAAGGAAAACAACAAATATAACATTTGAATATTTCTTCATTAAATTAATCCTCAATTCTTTAACAGATTATCTATTTAGCCTTTACTTTAAATGAAACTTTTTTGTTTCCAAACTTTACGGTAATCTTTACTGCTTTTTTGCTCTTCTTTAATGCCTTAATTTTTCCTGTTGCAGAAATGCTTACAACCTTTTTGTTTGAAGTTGTGTATTTAACGTTCTTTCCTGTAACACCGTTTACCGTAAGTTTTAACTGTAATGTTTTACCTTTCTTTAAAGTAATTGTCTTACCTGTTTTAACTGTCTTCCTTCCTGCCTTTAATGACAACTTCTGTACCGGCTTGTTAACCTTGTTATCATCCTTTTTGTCATCATTATTTGTTTCAGCTTTCTTCTGTAAGCCTGATTTTGCCTTTAAGAGGTTATTGTAGTTGTATTCAAATATTTTCTGACCAATAACAAGCTTCGTATCCATTGTCTTATCTAACAATGTGGAAAATCCTGTCTTCAAAGTTGTTGTTTTATCTTTCTGATAATCCCCCTGGGCATATCCATAGTAGTTAAGCATATCATCAGGATTGTCATTGTCGTTGTTCTTATCGTAAGCCTTTACAAGGTCTAATGCACCCTTATCTTCCCCTGTGTACTGCATAAGATTTTTTGCACTTTCAATTGCCTTTTGAAATGTATCCCATGACTGTGTTGTATAACCATCATTCTTAACATTTTCTGCTTCGGTTATTAACTCTTTCATGGAGATATTATCATTTGTTTTGTACAATGTATAATCATCTGCATATTTATTTCCGTTGTAATCATATGTCTTTATTACAAGGGAATTATCTGTAAAATCAATAGTTGAAAATGTTGGAAGCTGTGTATTAGAACGCTCTGCAATGTAATACTGTTTTGTAGTTGCTAATTTGTAGAACTTACTTCCGCTGGCTGAACCTGCTGCAATGTAAAGCGTTCCTTCCGGATTAACTGCAACGGAATCTCCATAATTTATTGCTGTACCATCTGCCATTAAGTATGATCTTGCGTAGGAATGGTCATGACCTGTTAAGCACACATCAATTCCAAACTCATCCATTAAAGGTGCAAACAAAACTCTTAAGTTAGCACCGTCTGTATCAGAATGTGGCTGACCTGAACCATAAATGTCATGATGGAACATAACAACTTTCCACTTTGCATCCTTGTGACTTGCCACTGCTTTTTTAAGTAATTCCTTATGCTCTACTGTATTTCTGTTGTTACTGTTTAAACTGATAAACAACACATCCCCGTAACTAAAGTAATAATCTGAGCCTGAATTCGTGCTTCCTAAATTGTCATCTGAATTAGGGTTATTGTAATGGAATTTGTAATCTGTTCCTTTGCTTTCGTGGTTGCCTATAGTTGTTGCCAAAGGAAGGTTTCTCAAGATTGAAGGATATGTAAATCCTGCATATTCGCTTTCTCTTACATTCTTCCCATCTGAGCTGTCTGTTCCTGAATAATCAATCTGGTCACCTGCTGATAATATAAAGCTTGCATTTGGTGCTGTTACCTTTGACTGCTCCAAAGTCTTATTCCAGTTGTAAGTGTCAACGGCAATGTTTAAATCATCATCTGTTCCCTGTCCCTTTGAACCTGAAGCTCCAACCTGTGGGTCACCTACAAGAATTGTCTGAAATGATGATGTTTTCTTTGTTGTATATGCCTTTGCTTCACTCCAGTTTGGATTTCTAACATCGTCTGTGTAGCTGTAATAATAAGTAGTGTCTTCTTCAAAATAATCTTCTATTGCAACTTTATTTGATGCCTTGTATGTATTTTTCTGGTTTGAACGATTAATTTCCGTTGCTGTTCCCTTAAATTCCTTTGCATCACTTAAATCCGATTTCTTTCCAACCTTAACTGCCGGCTCACCTTTTTCTTTGGAGTACCATGCAAATCCTAAATCCTTAGCGTTTTTTCCCGGTGTAAGAATAATTTTTGATGAATCATAGGCTTCCCCTTCTCTTGTAAGGTTTCCCTCTGAATCTTTTATATTCCATACCTTATCTTTCCAATTGCTGTAGTCTGATATGTTCTGTGTATCAGCGAATAATGTGCTGTTTCCACTTGTTTCTCCATATGCGAATACATTAGCCGGTGCTGATGTAGCCGCCATTGTTACTGCCATAGCTATTGCTGCGATCTGGGCAATATTCTTTTTTCTCATATTAATTTTCTCCTTCTGCCATAACGGCTTTTACTAAATGCACATTTCATTTTGTGTATTTAATTCTCAATTTAATACTTGTCTGATAAGCCTTATCGGGTTTTATTTTATCTGCCCTATGTTAAATTGTAAGGAGGAGTAATATTAAATTTAAGTAAAAATTATTCCCTGTATTTTAAATATTCCAAAAATTTTACCACTGCCACCGGCAGGGG
>OCHA01000103.1_pt1 | contig 118679 bp, 106 predicted proteins | sample 1538591 | NCBI WGS metagenome assembly OCHA01 (sample SAMN04571710, study PRJEB22368) | human gut metagenome | biome: human gut; material: stool | host: Homo sapiens | place: Luxembourg | collected 2012-09-06 | reverse complement strand
CTCTCGGCTCTTTTTTATATAAATTTGCAATTTACACCATTATATGGACTTTATCAACTAACAATGAGGAAAAGACCTACTAGATTGCTAAATATGATGAAATAGTAGGTAAAGGAGGTAAAATATGAGTAACAACATTTTAGCAGATTTACAGCCACACGCTGTCTTTAAATATTTTGAACAGATATGTGCAATTCCACATGGCTCAGGCAATGTGAAGCAGATAAGTGATTATCTGTGTGAATTTGCACGTGAGAGAAATCTGTGGTTTAAGCAGGATGAAAGTTATAATGTGATAATTAAAAAGCCGGCAAGTAACAGCGAGAGCAAGGCTGCACCTGTTATTTTGCAGGGACATATTGATATGGTAGCTGTAAAAACGAATGATAAGGTTAAAGATATGGAAAAAGATGGTCTTGACCTTTATATAGATGATGGATATGTCAAGGCTGACAGGACAACCTTAGGTGCTGATGATGGAATAGCAGTTGCTTATGCGCTTGCTATATTAGACAGCAAGGATGTGTGTCATCCGCCGATTGAGGCTGTGTTTACGGTAGACGAGGAAATTGGAATGCTTGGCGCTGAGGCAATTAATACTGACTGTCTTGAAGGTAAAATTATGCTTAATATAGATTCGGAGGAGGAAGGAATATTCCTTTCAGGATGTGCAGGAGGAGCAACTTTAAAGGCTTCTTATCCATTGAAAAAATCGGACATCACAGGAACGCAGATGTCTATTAAAATTAATGGCCTTACAAGCGGACATTCTGGAACAGATATAATATGCCAGAGAGCTAATGCTAATATTCTGATGGGACGTCTTCTTTTTGCTGTTAAAGAATGTGTGAATATTGTAAGCATATCTGGTGGTGAAAAAGATAATTCTATAGCTCCATTTGCTGATGCGGTTATAATGACACAGGAAGCAGATAAGGTTGCAGAGCTTCTTAATAATACTGCAGATGTCTTGAAAGAGGAGTATTCGGTTACTGACCCACATCTTACCATCAAGGTGAATTGTGAAGGTGAAGGCAGCACTTTGGCATGTGATGATGCGACAACGCAGATGCTTATAAATGTGCTTAATTTTATACCTGATGGTGTTGTTAAGATGAGTAATGATATCAAGGGGCTGGTGCAGACTTCACTTAATCTGGGGGTTGCAGAGCTGGCTGAGAAAACATTTGCAGCAACCTACTTAATAAGGAGCAGTTCGCAGAGTGAAAAAGAATATCTTACTGATAAGGTTGGAAAAATGACTGAATATCTTGGTGGAACTTATGAACTTAAAGGTGTTTATCCAGCATGGGAATTTAAGAAGAATTCTGCAATCAGGGATATGCTGTGTGAATCTTATAATAGACTTTTTAATAAAGAGGCTTTGGTGGAAACAATGCATGCAGGTGTTGAATGCGGTATTATGGCTGCAAAGATTGATGACCTTGACTGTGTATCGTTTGGCCCTGATATAATTGATATCCATACTGTAAAAGAAAAATTGGATATTGCTTCGACACAAAGGACATGGGAGCTTATAACTGACGTTTTAAAACAGTTGGCATGAATAATTGAATAATACTATATATTGTGTTAGTCGTATCTGGTAAAATGAGCTGAAAAAAGCTTTTTTTATACCAGATACGACATTTTTTATACCAAATGCGACATAAACTCAACAGAACATGACAAAACATATAGAATACTATATATATTGTTGACAGAGATTTGCTATTAATATACTATATTACTTGTACAAAACATTTATTAAATTCCGTGCGCAGGGGGATAGGAAACATTTGAAAGGAAAAGGTATATGGAGTATAAGGAATTTGTGGAATATATTAAGATGAATGCAGGGTATATAGCTGGAGAAGGTGGTAATATTACTATTAATCATGTGATTAAGAATAATGGCTGTGAGATGGATGGGCTTGTTATTATGGAGAAGGGGAAAGACATCGCGCCAACTATATATCTGGACAGCTTTTATGAATTGTATACGAATGGTGAGAATATTAAGAACATAATACGACAGATAGAGGTTATATATGAACAGAATAAGAATAATGTTACATTTGATGTAAATATTCTTAAGCATTTTGACACTATAAAGGACAAGATTGTTTATAAGGTCGTCAATTACAGAAGTAATGATAAACTGCTCGAACAGGTGCCGCATAAGAGAATACTTGACCTTGCTGTGGTGTTTTACTGTCTGCTTGATAATGAATATGGAAGAAGTGCAACAGCATTAATATATAATAACAATCTGAAAAACTGGAATGTAACTATTGATGATGTGTATAAAGCTGCTTTGAAGAATACACCGGATCTGCTTCACAGTAAGATTAGTTCAATGGCCGCACTTTTTGAAAAATGTGGTGTTAATGTGGATGGAGAGGAAGTTGATTTAAAAGATTATGTTCCGTCTGATATGTATGTGCTTACGAATGAAAGCAAACTGAATGGTGCAGCCTGCATATTATATGAGAATGTATTGTATGATTTTGCGCAGAAGCTGGGAGCAGATCTGTATATACTACCTTCATCAGTGCATGAGGTTATACTTCTTCCTAAGCTTTCGATGTTTGAGAAAGATGAACTTGTTAATATGGTAAAGGAAGTTAATACAGAAGGGGTTGCTGCAGATGAAGTCCTTTCTGATCATGTATATGAATATAATAGAACAGAAAGATTGATAACTATGTAGGGACAGAATAATACAATAATGTACATGATGGGATTCGAACCCACGATCTTCCGCTCCGGAGGCGAACGCTTTATCCAGCTAAGCTACATGTACACAACATATAATAATTTATATGCTTATATACTATACATTATTAAATTAAAACCCGCAACAATTGAATTAATTTTTTTCTTTTGTTAGAATTAATACATCTGTATATTGATTTGAACTTATCAGCAATGAAGATAAGAATTGGAGGAAACATGTCAGAGCGTATTAATAAATATCTCAGTGCCCATGGAGTCTGTTCAAGACGTGAAGCTGACAGAATGATACAGGAAGGACGTATCACAATTGATGGTAGAATTGCAGTTATGGGTGAGATGGTAGAAGACAATACAATTATATGTGTTGATGGCAGGAAAGTTGACAACACCACACCGCCACAGGTAGTCATAGCTTTTAATAAACCTGTAGGAATTGTATGTACAACAACTGATAAACAGGGAAAGAATAACATAGTAGATTTTATTGGATATAAGGAACGCATATATCCTGTGGGCAGATTAGATAAAGAGTCTGATGGCCTTATACTGCTTACTAATGATGGCGACATGATGGACAGGCTGCTTCGTTCCGTTAATGGTCATGAGAAGGAATACATCGTTTCAGTTAATAAACCAATTAATAAAGAATTTATAAAGAGAATGTCAGGAGGAATATATCTTAAGGAACTCGACAGAACTACAAGAAAATGTGTTGTGGAAAAGATATCAGACAAGACATTCAGAATAATTCTTACACAGGGGCTTAACAGACAGATAAGAAGAATGTGTGCGGAATGTGGATATAGTGTAACTAAACTGACAAGAATAAGGATTATGAATGTGGAATTAGGGAATTTAAAGACTGGTGAGTACAGGGAACTTGACGGTAAAGAGCTTAATACACTTTATGAGCAGATATATAAGCAGATAGAAACAGTCAACATACAGGCTGATAATTAAGGAGCGGATTATGGATTTATTACAGGAATATTCAGAACTTAAGAAGACGATAGATTATCATATGGATAGATATTACAATCAGGACGAGCCGGAGATAAGCGATTATGAGTATGATAAGCTTATGATAAGGCTTAAAGAGATTGAGAAAGAACATCCGGAATGGGTGACATCTGATTCACCTTCACAGAAGATTGGTGGCACTGTAAAAAGAGAAGCCGGGGTTAAGGTCACACATAATGTACCTATGCTGTCTATTGAAGATGTGTTTTCAGAAGATGCAGTGTGTGCATGGATTGATAAGGTTCATGCCATGCATCCTGACTGCACATTTTCAGTAGAGACTAAAATTGATGGTTTAAGCATGAGCTTAAGATATGTAAAAGAAGCAGATGGGAAGCTGCATTTGCAGTTGGCAGAGACAAGAGGAGATGGTCTTATTGGTGAGGATGTGACAGCTAATGCAAGGGTAGTGGGGGATGTGTTACAGGTTATTGACCTTCCTTATGATTCACTAGAACTTCGTGGCGAAGTGTATATGAGCCATGAAGATTTTGAAAAATATAATGAAGAACAGGAAAAACTTGAGAAAAAAACAGCTGCTAATCCCAGAAATCTTGCGGCCGGAACATTAAGACAGCTTGATACTTCAATTACGAAGAAGCGAGGTCTTAAGATGTTTATCTTTAATGTACAGGACGGACCTGATGAGATTATGGAAAGCCACGGCAGGGGAATGGATATATTAAAGGCAGCAGGTGTACCGGTTGTATATCATAAGATATGTAAGACTAAGGAAGAGGTTGTCAGAGCAATTGATGAGATAGGAAGAATGAGAGAAGAACTTCCATATGACATTGACGGTGCTGTTGTAAAGATTGACCATATTGCATTCAGACAGGAGTTCCCTGCAGGAAGCAAGTATTCAAGCGGTCATATTGCATACAAATATCCACCGGAAGAAAAGGTTATTGTTATGGATGATATTCTTGTAGATGTGGGAAGAACAGGAAAACTTACATTTACAGGGATATTCCATGATCCGGAAACCGGAAAGCCTGCAAGGCTGTGTGGTACAAGTGTATCAAGAGCGACTCTTCATAACCAGGATTATATTACACAGATGAATGTAGGTATTGGTGGGGAATATAAGCTGTTTAAGAGTGGAGAGATTATTCCTAAGCTTAATGGATGTGTAAAGGCACCTGAGCATGTGTTTGAAGCACCAAAGGTATGTCCTGTATGTGGGGAACCTCTTGTACGAGAAGAGGACACAGCAGATATAAGATGTGTTAATCCGTCATGTGCAGCACAGTTGTCAAGAACAGTGGCATATTTTACATCTCTTGACTGCATGAATATCATGGGACTTGGTGAAACTCTTGTTGATGCCCTTATAAAAGAAGGATATATACACAATTATGCTGATATATATACATTGAAAGAACACCGAGATGAACTTATTGAGAAGGGAATCATAGGAAAAGAGAAGAATACTGATAAGCTGCTTGCAGCTATTGAGAAGTCTAAACAGAATACACCAGACAGACTGCTTACTGCACTTGGAATAAGAAATGTCGGCAAGAATACAGCCAAGCAGATTATGAATTATTATGATAATCTTATGGCACTTGCTGATGCAGGTGAAGAAGAATTGCAGAATATTCCGGATATAGGCACAACTACAGCCAAATGTATATATGACTTTTTCCATGATGAAGCTAATATTGAATTAATAGAAAGGTTAAGACAGTCAGGGCTTAATATGCAGATGCCAGAGAAAAAAGAAATATCAGATAAGCTTGCAGGAAAGACGATTGTTGTAACAGGAAGTTTTGATAATTACAGCCGTAAGGATATGGAAGAACTGATTGTTTCTAATGGAGGCAAAGCAACAGGAAGTGTCAGCAAAAAGACTGATTATCTTGTTGCAGGAGAGGCAGCAGGCTCTAAGCTTGATAAGGCTAATTCACTGGGGGTTAAGGTGCTTACGATTGATGAATTTATGGAAATGATAAAGTAGAGAAATAACAGATTGATAATGTTATATATGTCTAATATAATATTAATAGAAAACAATTTGTTAAAGAAAGATATGGAGGTGATTATGTATGGCAACTTCAAGCATTACCAAGAATTTTGTGGTTTCAGATAAGAAACAGGTTGAACAATTCGCTGATGCGATTGAAATGTCATATAAAGAATCTCTTTCAGAATCAAGTCCATCTTCTTGCAGATACAGAGAAATACATGAAACAGATGAAGTATACAGAGTAATGGAGAAGTGGAAAAAATTATATGGAGGATGATTTTTTAGTATTAAATATCAGAGAATATATAAAAATGGGAAAAGCTGGAGAAGACATGCTCAGGCAGGTTTTCTCCAGTTTTAAATGTGAGAAAAATCTTGATGTTGAAAGTTTTCTTACAGAACAATCTATAGATTTTACAAAGAAAAACCAGTCGGTTACATATATTGTGATTTTCGCCAGACAAGAATAATATAGTTGGGTATTTTACAATAACAATTAAACCAATTACCGTTAATACAGATGAATTTAGTAATACAGTAAGAAGAAAAATTGCAAGGGTAAGTGAACAGAACTCTGATAATGGAAAATATTCGTTGTCAGCATATTTTATAGCACAGTTAGGGAAAAATTATGATGATAGTATTGGAAATACAATTTCGGGAGACAATTTGCTTTCAATTGCGCTTGGAAAAGTAAAAGAACTACAATATATGGCTGGTGGGATGGTTGTTTTTCTAGAATCTGAAAATAAGGATAGATTATTAGATTTTTATGAAAAGCAGAATGGTTTTAAAAGGTTTGACACCAAAGTTACAAAAAAATATAAAGAAAACTCACATACTTTGGTTCAGTTATTAAAGGTGATATGATATAATCAGACAACAATGATAACAGAAAGAAGGAACAATAATGCCAATTAAGATTCAGAGTGATTTACCAGCTAAAGCAGAATTGGAAGAAGAGAATATATTCGTCATGGACGAAAACAGAGCTATTTCACAGAATATAAGACCTTTGGAGATAATAGTTCTTAATCTTATGCCTATAAAGCAGGACACAGAATTACAGCTTTTAAGAGGGTTATCTAATACACCTTTACAGATAGATGTTACATTTTTACAGATGTCATCACATGTTTCAAAGAATACATCAGCTTCACATATTAAGAAGTTTTATCAGACTTTTGAAGAGATTAAGAACAATAATTATGATGGAATGATTATTACAGGTGCACCTGTTGAGAAGCTTGAATTTGAAGAGGTTAATTACTGGGATGAACTTATAACAGTAATGGAATGGTCTAAGAAGCATGTTACATCAACAATTCATATATGCTGGGGTGCGCAGGCAGGATTGTATTACCATTATGGTATTAAGAAGGAATTACTTCCGAAGAAGCTGTCAGGTGTGTACAAGCACAGGGTTATGAATAGAAAAGAGCCTTTAGTAAGAGGCTTTGATGATGTATTCATGGCACCACATTCAAGATATACACAGGCAAGCAGACAGCAGATTCTTGACAATCCAAGACTTAAAGTACTTGCAGATTCAGATGAGGCAGGAATATATATTGTTCTTGGTGATGGCGGGAAAGAGATTTTTGTTATGGGACACCCTGAATATGACAGATTAACTCTTGATCAGGAATATAAGCGTGATATTGACAAAGGAATTGAGCCTGACCTTCCGGTAAATTATTATCCTGATGACGACTGCAACAGAAAACCATTGCTCTCATGGAGAAGCCACGCCAACAATCTCTATACTAACTGGTTGAATTATTATGTATACCAGATAACTCCTTATGACCTTAATGAAAGTTATGATAATTACTGTATTTAAGGGAGCTGTAGAATTATTGAAATAAATGGTGTGTATATTTTTGCTCAAAAGAATATATTGTTGATTAGCATAGTTATTATTGAGGTCGGAAATGGTTCCTGACACACTCCTCGGAGTACCTGAGATGATGGATACACCGCCCATCCAATAATAATTATGCTTTTTTATTTATAAGATAGCTGTAATGGGTTTATACAGGAGAACACAATGTCAAAAGAACAAGCACTAGAAGAATTATTAAAAATGATAAAAGAGGGAAATATTACAGATTACGATGCAGAATTAGCTTCATATGGGATGTATACATCCCACCCTTTAAAAATCCCCAATCCCATGTTATAATCATTAATCATCAGAAAACGGAGATAAGAACATGAGCGTAGTAACAGAAAAGTCAAAGTGCAGAATTCTTAAATTAGCATCAATGCTTGCGGTAACTATGGGAATTATAATGGCATTTTATGCGTTTTATATTATGTCGGAGCTATATTCATTTTCAGCAACAGAGCAGGGAAAGGCATTATATATGGCTGTCAAGCTGCTGAATATAGCATTTATAGCAGTTATTGTGGAAGGAGTTTACTTTGCAATTGCTGGATTTTATGGAATGACCAATATAGGTGCTGTTGATGCTGTAAAGAAAATCAAAGTTTATGGAATTGTTATGACTATAGCAGGAGTTGTTGATTTAATAATAGTATTTGTGGTATCTAAGTATTCAATAACTGGTAACACGCTGATTCTTATATGCCTTCCAGTTGTAATAGGGATTATGTATCTTGCAGGTGCATTTTATAATGAAAAGCTTATAAAGAATAATAATGGTGTGGAAGGTGATGGCAATGATTGATCCGAATGGAATAATGCCACTTAATTTCTTCAAATACAAGGGTGTGTATACAGGACAGCACAATGGAATGAGATATATGCTTAAGCAGACAGGAGAAAAGCCTGATTTAAAGCTTTCTGCGTGCGTGTGGCGCGGACCATATGCTTCATGTGCTGTTAAGGAAGAAGATAAGACGACAGAGATATTTGAACTGACAGAAGATGGTCGTCTTGCTGCCGTGGAATGGATAAGGCAGCAGTACGAATCCAGACTTGACTATTGGGAAGCGGCACCGTCTATAAAGGACGCTGTTCCGATTGTTCATGAATAAAGAGAATAATATATACAATGCAGCATATGGCGGCACCGGTAAGCAGGAGAGTGTATTCTTCTGCTTCTTTTATTATAAGACCAAATACAATTCGGCATATAATTCTTGATGAAAATATAGATATGACCGCAATACATAATGGCACAATTATACTGCCAAACGGGTCTGGCTGGATGTTCAGCTTCTTGTATATATTAAAAATGTAAAGCAGACTCATGCATATGTTGCTAATAAGAACACCATACAGATAACCGGTTATGCCAAGCTTTGGAATAAGCAGAAATACACAGGCAAGCCGGATGATAATTCCGGTTATATTAATTATGAATGTAAGGGCGGTATGTCCCATGCCATTAGTCACGCTTGTAAGGCTGATTTTTAAGTAGAGGAAAGGACACAGCCATGAAAGAATGCAGGTGTATATGTATACAGAGTCTTCGTGGAACATCATTGCACCTAGGCGCGCACCATAGTTAATGAATAAAAATATGCTTATAATGCCGAGACTCAAACACATGGAAACTGTTCTTTTTACTGTCACAGCAAGATGGTCAGACAGGACATTCGAACTTTCATCAGATACCTTTGGAAGAAGCATAAGTGCAAATGAATTAGCTGCCGTACATGGAAAAAGTACAAGTGGAAGAGCCATTCCTGTAAGTATACCAAACTGGCTTATTGCATCATCTTTGGACAGTCCATGCATGCACAGGATTGCGGGAATAAGAATTGCTTCTGCCCCTTCAAGCAGATGCAGAACAGTCTGATTGGCGTTAATTGGAAATGCATATTTAACAATATATCTGTATTCACGGAGTGAACAGGAGAGCTTCTGCGTCATGCTTTTATTATGAATGGAACGGAAAAACAGCGGAATAGCACAGTATGTGGCAGCTGCAAATTCACCGAATATATTACCGGTAACTGCGTCAGCAATTGATATTGTTGATACATTTTTTATGCGCACATAAAGTATAATAGTGCCAATACGCACAAGCTGTTCGACAAGCTGTGAGGAGGCTGGCAGAAAAGATTCCTTCTGACTGTAATAGTAATTAGATAAGCAGTTATGTATGCACATGAATGGCAGAGAGATTGCAGTTATACGGATTATTCCCTCACAGCGGCTTTCCATAAATATATGGTTTGCAATGAAATCGCTGAATATAAGAAATAAAAGCATAACGGCAATTGAAAGAGAAATAGTAATCTTTAATACGCAGAAAAGCCATTTCAGAGATGGAGATGATGCTGAATATTTTGAAACAGCTACAGAAAATCCACTGCAGCATACTGCAAATGCAAGCGCAATAAGAGGTATGCACATCTGGAATAGTCCGACTCCTGCAGCACCTGTATAATTAGTGAGAAGTATCCGAAAATAAAATCCGAGCAGTTTTGATAGAACGCCGGCAATTGTAAGTATTATGGCGGATTTGAATATGCCACCTTTTAAGGATAATTTATTATTCATAGCAGATACCGCAGATAGACTTATTAACAATATATGCCCTGCCTGAATACAATATTATAAGGAATTGCAGGGCGGAAATATAATGATATATATGGACAATGCGGCGACAACTGCTGTCAGAAAAGAAGTGGCTGAAGCAATGCTTCCATATCTTTTGGGAGATTATGGAAACCCGTCAGGTGTGTACAGGTTGTCTGAAAAAGCTAAAAATGTTGTTGAGGAATCAAGAGATATTATTGCAGATATAATAAATGCTGACAGAAATGAAATATTTTTCACCTCTGGTGGTACAGAAGGGGATAACTGGGCAGTTAAAGCAGAGAGCCTGAAAAGAAAACAGGGACATATAATAGTAAGTTCAATAGAACACCATGCGGTGACGGAATCGGCACTGTGGCTTAAGAATTATGGAATAGATGTCACATTTGCACCAGTTGATGAGCAGGGAATTGTTAAGCTGGAACAGTTAGAAAAAATGATTAGAAATGATACATTTTTAGTGTCAGTTATGCTTGCTAATAATGAAATTGGAACTATCCAGCCGATAGAAAATGTATGTGAAATTGCGCATGAGTATGGTGCAAAGGTTCATTCTGATGCAGTGGCGGCATTTGGACATATTGATGTTGATGTGAAAAAGCTGGGCGTGGATTTCTTAAATGTAAGCGGACATAAGATATGCGGACCAAAGGGCGTAGGATTTCTGTATGTCAGGGGCGGAAAGCCAGAACGGTTCATGCATGGAGGCGGACAGGAGAACGGACTTAGGGCAGGCACTGAAAATGTAGCCGGGATTGCAGGACTTGCGACGGCGGCAAGAATTGCTTATGAAACACTTTCTGACAGGGCAAGGCAGGAAAAGAAAATCAGCGACTATATGATTAAGAGAATACTAAGAGAAATTCCTTATTCAAGACTTAATGGAAGCAGGGAAAGCCGTGTTACGGGCAATATGAATTTCAGTTTTCAGTATGTTAATGGCGGAATGCTGGTTGTAATGCTTAACAAACAGGGAATATGCGCATCTGCAGGTTCAGCGTGTACATCTAATTCAGGAAAGCCTTCACATGTCCTTCTTGCACTTGGACTTGATGAAAAAATAGCAGAAGGTTCACTAAGGCTGACAATTAACCATACAATTACACACAGGGAAGCTGATTATGTGGTTGAGTGTATTAAGAAAGATGTTGCCAGACTGCGGGAATTGGCTTAATATTAATATATCAGACAGTTACGGAGGTTAAAATAATATGTGGTACGAAGAAGCGGTGTTTTATCAGGTATTTCCACTTGGATTTTGTGATGGATTAAGAGACAACGACGGGGTGATGAACAGATGCATATCAGAATTTGCAGACTGGATACCGCATTTGCAGAAGTTAGGAGCTGATGCGGTGTATTTTTCTCCAATTTTTGAGAGCGATTATCATGGCTATGATACAAGGGATTACCGTGTGATAGATAAAAGAATAGGAAGTAATAAGAATTTTGCAGAGCTTGTGTCAAAGCTGCATGAGGCAGGAATAAAGGTAGTCATTGACGGTGTGTTTAATCATGTCGGAAGGGGCTTTTTTGCATTTAAGGATGTATGTGAGAAAAAATGGGATTCTGCCTATAAGGACTGGTTTAACATCAGCTTTGATGGCAATTCACCATATAATGACGGCTTCTGGTATGAGGGCTGGGAAGGATATTACAATCTTGTGAAACTCAATCTGAATAATCCGGATGTGGTTAATTATCTTATTGAGTCGGTGCGTGGCTGGGTTGATGAATTTGATATTGATGGAATCAGACTTGATGTTGCGTACTGCCTTAACAGGGATTTCATGAAGCGTTTAAGATACGAAACAGACCAGATGAAGCAGGAGTTTTTCCTTGTAGGAGAAATGCTTCATGGTGATTACAACACAATTGTGGGTAATGAATGCCTGCACAGTGCAACTAATTATGAGTGTTATAAGGGGCTGTATTCGAGCTTTAATTCAATGAATATGTTCGAGATTGCACACAGCATAGAAAGGCAGTTTGGAAAAGAACCATGGTGTCTGTATACAGGAAAACATCTGCTTACATTTGTTGATAACCATGATGTTTCAAGGATTGCCAGCACACTTACTAACAAAGCACATCTGCCGCTTATATATGCCCTTATGTTCGGTATGCCGGGAATTCCATGTATATATTATGGAAGTGAATGGGGATGCGAGGCAGTTAAGGGGAGCGGCAATGACAATATCCTGCGTCCGGCATTTGATAAGCCGGAATACAATGAGCTGACTGATACAATAAGTTCATTAGGACAAATGTATCATAACAGCAGGGCTTTAAGCTATGGTGATTACACAAAGAAAGTGCTTACAAATAGACAATATGTATTCAAAAGGGAAGCAGATGGAGAAAAAGTGCTTGTTGCAATTAATGCAGATGAGAATGAGTACACAGCGTACTTTGATACAGAATGTGCAGATGCACTTAATCTTATAACAGGTAAGAAGGAAGACTTATCTGGAAAAATAGTTCTTCCACCTTACAGCTTCAGATTTTACAGATGTATGTAGAAGGTGCAGATAAGATACATGTATATAAAATAAGCCTGAGCTCATCATAATCTGATGAACTCAGGCTTTCTTTCATTAAATATTGTGTAGTAATTAAATCCTGCGTTCTTAAGCATATCAGCCACGACATCAAATCTGTAAGCAAAAAACTTAACTTCGTGTGCATCAGAACCTACAGTGATTATCTCTCCTCCGAGGTCGTGATACATTTTAACAATATCAAGGCAAGGATTAGGTTCAGGCATTCCGTATTTAAGACCGGCAGTGTTGACTTCAATTCCTTTTCCTTGCTCAATGATTGTTTTAAGAATTATGCAGATTAAATCGTTAAAATCGTGCCAGTTATATGTGTAAGAATTGGCAGGTATATATCTTGCAATATAATCAAGATGACCATACACATCAAAGTTGTGACAACAGCCAAGATTATCAAGAATACTTTCGTAATAAGTTAAAACAGTATCCTTTGCAGAACGTTTCTCCCAAAACTCAGGGTAGTAGGGATCTTCTCCATATACAAGATGTGACGAGCCTATTATGAAATCAAGCTGTTTTGCAGAATCATAAGCATTAACTCTGTCAGCGACGCTTCTCATAAGTCCCTGTTCAACACCTATGTGAATATTGATTTTATTTTTGTATGATTCTTTCAGATTCTGGAAATACTTAATGTATTCCGGAAAATCAAGGTCAAACATGACTTTTCCATCTTCTAAAGGAGCATCAAAGTCATTATGGTCGGTAAAACAGATGTGTTTAAATCCCAGTGAAATAGCATTGTTAACAACATTTACAGGGTTCTCCTCTGAATCAGAAGAGAACATAGTATGTATATGTGAATCTGATAACAGCATAGTAATGTCCTCCATCAAATATTAGTCATATGCTTAAATGTCAATATACATTATACATAAACATAATTAATCCGCAATTGATATTTTTGATGTTTATGTAGAACATGTAAACTAATGTAAAATATAGGTAATTTTTCCTTGAAAATGATTATTAGTATTGATATTATTAAGAAGACAGCGTATAAATTCTGATTATGTGAATGCGCATAGATGTAGAAGTACCAACTACGCTGTCCGTCCTTGACTTTTATGCGCAGATAGGAGCTTTCGTGAGTTTTGAATTGATACACATTGTGATTATTCTTCTCGGAGGAATAGCGCTTTTCCTTTTTGGAATGCAGCTTATGGGAGATGGATTAAAGAAAGTGGCTGGTGGCAAACTGGAAGTTATTCTGTACAGATTAAGTAATACACCTCTTAAGGGAGTACTGCTTGGTACAGGTGTTACGGCAATTATCCAGTCATCGTCGGCAACTTCTGTTATGGTTGTTGGTTTTGTTAATGCCGGTATGATTAAAATGAAACAGGCTATCGGTATTATTATGGGCGCAATTATAGGTACATCTGTTACTGGATGGGTATTATGTCTTTCTGATATCAGTGGTGGTGCCGGATGGGTAGACTTACTTTCAACAGAGGTTCTTGCTGCTATTATTGGTGTTATTGGCATCATGTTCAGGATGATTTGTAAGAATCCCACTAAGAAGCATATAGGTGATATTATGATAGGTTTCTGTATCCTTATGGTAGGAATGCAGAACATGAGTGCAGCGGTTGCACCATTAAGATCTGAGCCGGCATTTATTGATATGCTTACTAAGTTTTCTAATCCATTTATAGGAATACTTATAGGACTTTTGGTTACTGCTGTTTTGCAGAGTGCGTCTGCTACAGTTGGTATTCTTCAGGCTTTATCAGTTACAGGAGCTATTTCATTTTCAGTAGCACTGCCTATTATAATGGGTATTGCTGTCGGAGCTGCCATGCCTGTTATCATTTCTTCATTTGGTGCGACTACAGATGGTAAGAGAACAGCATTTGTATATCTTCTTGTTGATGCATTGGGTGCTTTAATATGGGCAGTAGTATTTTATAGTGTTAATCATTTTGTGCATTTTTCATTTATGGACAGAACGATGACAACTGTTTCGATAGCATTTGTGAACTCTTTATTCAGAGTTGCAACAGTTGCTGTACTGTTTCCATTCATCAGATTCCTTGAAAAGATGGTATGTGCAATTTTCAAGGAGGTTGTTGATGAGGAAGATAAAGATATTGTTGAAATCAGTGTACTTGATGACAGATTTATTGCTCATCCTACAGTTGCTATTGAACAGGCTAAGACAGTTCTTTGTTCAATGGCACATATGGCACAGAAAAATCTTATTCGTTCCATGGAACTACTGGATACATTTTCGCAGGAAAAATATGACAAGATTCAGAGAAGAGAAGATAAGGTTGACAGATATGAAGATAAGCTTGGAACTTATCTTGTAAAGATTACACAGCAGGAGCTTACTTCTGGACAGAACAAGGAGGTCTCAAAGCTTCTCCATACAATTTCTGATTTTGAGAGAATAAGTGACCATGCTGTTAACATATCACAGGCAGCAGCAGAACTGTTTAATGAAAAGCTTAGGTTTTCTGATTGTGCTGTTGAAGATGTTGAACTGATGTCATTAATTATGAAAGAAATAGTTGGAAATGTAATAGATGCATTTGAACAGAACAAGGTTGAATATGCCTATAAGACAGAGCCGTTAGAAGAACTCGTTGACATATATTGTGATGAAATGAAGATGAATCATGTCAAGCGTGTCCAGAAAGGTGAATGTACACTTCATCAGGGCTTTATATTTAATGATCTGCTTACAGATTTCGAGAGAATTGCTGACCATTGTTCTAACGTGGCAGTTGCGATTATTGAGCTTGAGTTAAATGTGTTTGATACACATGAGTATCTTATTAATCTCAAGAAAGATAATGGAACTAATTTTGATAAATATTTTGAGGAATACAAAGAAATGTTTCCTTTAAGCCAGTATTAAGCAGAGATTAGTGTTAAGTAGACAATATTGGATACAGAATTTGTTAAGATTTCGTCAAAATGACTAATTGATAATGAGTTATTATTGAAAAAAGTGCAAAAATGTAAAAAATGGGAAGAAAGCCTTGATATTTTGCTTCTTCTTATGTAAAATACACGGTAGTTGAAATTTTAACAAACTATGTTATAAAAATTCATTTTAGGAGGAATTGTTTTTATGTCAGTAAAAGTTGCAATCAATGGTTTTGGTCGTATCGGTAGACTTGCATTCAGACAGATGTTTGGTGCAGAAGGATATGAGGTAGTTGCTATTAACGATTTAACAAGCCCTAAGATGCTTGCTCATCTTTTAAAGTATGACTCATCACAGGGAAGATATGTTAACTTCGGTGAGGAAGATCAGGTAACAGCTGATGATGAGGCTGGTACAATCACAGTTAAAGGCAAGACTATCAAGATTTACAAAGAGCCAGATGCTAATAACTGCCCATGGGGAGAGATTGGCGTTGATGTAGTTCTTGAGTGTTCAGGATTCTATACATCTAAGGCTAAGGCACAGGCTCATATTAATGCAGGTGCTAAGAAGGTAGTTATCTCAGCTCCAGCTGGAAACGACCTTAAGACTATCGTTTACAATGTAAACCATGAGACACTTACAGCAGATGATCAGATTATCTCAGCTGCTTCTTGTACAACAAACTGCTTAGCTCCTATGGCTAAGGCACTTAACGATTGTGCAACAATCGAGTCAGGTATTATGTGTACAATTCATGCTTACACAGGTGACCAGATGATTCTTGACGGACCACAGAGAAAGGGTGATTTAAGAAGATCTAGAGCAGGTGCTTGCAACATCGTTCCTAACTCAACAGGTGCTGCTAAGGCTATCGGTCTTGTTATCCCAGAACTTAACGGAAAGCTTATTGGAGCTGCTCAGAGAGTTCCAACACCTACAGGTTCTACAACAATCCTTAATGCTGTAGTTGCTAAGAAGGTTACAGTTGATGAAGTTAATGCTGCTATGAAGGCTGCTGCAACAGAGTCATTCGGTTACAATACAGAGCAGATTGTATCTAGCGATATCGTTGGTATGAGATTTGGTTCATTATTTGATGCTACTCAGACAATGGTTAATGAACTTCCAAACGGTGGTTGCCAGGTTCAGGTTGTTTCTTGGTATGATAATGAGAACTCATACACAAGCCAGATGGTTAGAACAATTAAGTACTTCGCTGAATTAAACTAATCATTTAGATTGTTTTTGCCGGAGAATGGTATGACTATTCTCCGGTTTTTTATAAAGCTGTATATGTAGCTATTTTATGTATTATATGGAGGATATTAATATGCTTAATAAAAAGTCTATTGATGATATCAATGTAAAGGGCAAAAGAGTATTATGCAGATGTGATTTTAATGTACCTTTAGATGGAAGCAGAATTACAGATGAAACAAGACTTGTAGCTGCTCTTCCAACAATCAAGAAGCTTATTGCTGATGGAGGAAAGGTTATTCTTTGTTCACATCTTGGAAAGCCAAAGGGACCAGATGCTGCATTTTCTCTTGCACCAGTTGCAAAGAGACTTTCAGAACTTCTTGGTCAGGAAGTTAAGTTTGCAGCAGATGATACTGTTGTAGGCGATAATGCAAGAGCAGCTGTTGCTGCAATGAATGATGGAGATGTTATTCTTCTTGAGAATACAAGATTCAGACCAGAAGAGACTAAGAACGGTGAAGCATTTTCTAAGGATTTAGCTTCTATTGCAGATGTATTTGTTAATGATGCATTTGGTACAGCTCACAGAGCACATTGTTCTAACGTAGGTGTTACACAGTATGTTGATACAGCTGTTGTTGGATACCTTATGCAGAAGGAAATTGATTTCCTTGGAAATGCAGTTAATAATCCTGTAAGACCTTTCGTTGCAATTCTTGGTGGTTCAAAGGTTTCTTCTAAGATTTCAGTTATCAATAATCTTCTTGATAAGGTTGACACACTTATTATCGGTGGCGGTATGTCTTATACATTCCAGAAAGCACATGGTGGTAATGTAGGTCAGTCATTAGTAGAGGATGATTATCTTGATTATGCTAAGGATATGATGAAGAAGGCTGAAGAAAAGGGCGTTAAAATGCTTATTCCTATCGATACAGTTGTAGCTAAGGAATTCAGCAATGATTCTCCTTCACATGTCGTAGAAGCAGGACATCAGGCAGATGATGACATGGGTATGGATATTGGACCTAAGACATGTGAGCTTTACAAGGAAGCTTTAAAGGATGCCAAGACTGTAGTATGGAATGGACCAATGGGAGTATTTGAATTCCCTAATTTCGCAGCAGGAACAATTGCTGTTGCAGAAGAACTTGCACAGCTTAAAGATGCTACAACAATCATTGGTGGTGGTGATTCAGCAGCTGCTGTTAACAACTTAGGATTCGGAGATAAGATGACACACATCTCAACAGGTGGTGGAGCATCTCTTGAATTCCTTGAGGGTAAAGAACTTCCAGGTGTAGTTGCAGCTAACGATAAGTAATTGATTTTACTGACATAGTTATATAATAATATTTTAATCCAGACCTTATTTTTGTTAAGTGGGGTCTGGATTTTTGTTATTTATTTCACAAACTATACTTGAAATATGTACCAAAGTATGCTATTATTTGTTTTACTAGGATAGTTATATCGGAATAATTTAATAGGATTGTCCATATATATGTTATTATGGATAATTTCCTGTGGGGAGGCGTAGAATGAGAAGAAAAGTAATAGCAGGCAATTGGAAGATGAATATGACACCAAGCCAGGCAGTTAAGCTCGTTACTGAATTGAGACCGAATGTTAATAATCCGGATGTTGATGTTGTGTTCTGTGTACCATCCATTGACATTGTACCTGTGGTGGAGGCAGTGAAGGGATCTAATATACATATTGGTGCAGAGAATGTATATTATCAGGAGAAAGGAGCATTTACCGGTGAGTTATCGCCTGAGATGCTTGTTGATGCCGGGGTAAGCCATGTTATCATAGGACATTCAGAAAGAAGAATGTACTTTAATGAAAGTAATACAGTGCTTAATCTCAAGATGCATAAGGTACTTGAACATGGAATTATCCCAATTCTTTGTTGTGGAGAGACACTTGAACAGAGAGAAAAAGGGATTACACTTGATTTCATTAAAGAACAGATAGTAGAAGCATATGTTGGTGTTACTAAAGAGCAGGTGCTTCATACAATAGTTGCTTATGAGCCAATCTGGGCTATTGGAACAGGAAAGGTTGCAACTACAGCGCAGGCACAGGAAGTATGTGGATTTATAAGAACTGTATTCGAAGAGTTATATGATAAAGAAACAGCGGATCAGATAAGGATTCTTTATGGAGGAAGTGTTAATGCTTCTAATGCAGCAGAGCTTTTTGCCCAGCCTGATATTGATGGTGGACTGGTAGGAGGTGCAAGTCTCAAGCCGGATTTTGCGGATATAGTTAATTATAATAAGTAAATAAGCATGAAAAGACCTTGTTTTGATGATAATATTCAAGACAAGGTCTTTGATTTTTTTTACAAATGTGCTATCATGCTATAGGCAATTAATTAGAATACATTTAAAGGAGAATCACATTATGAGTAAAAAACCAGTAGTTTTAATGGTACTTGATGGTTATGGTTTAAATGATAGAACAGAGGGTAATGCTATTGCTATGGCTAACACTCCTGTTATGGATAAGCTTATGAAGGAATGCCCGTTCCAGAAGGGATATGCTTCAGGACTTGCTGTAGGTCTTCCAGACGGACAGATGGGTAATTCAGAAGTTGGTCATATGAATATTGGTGCTGGTAGAATTATTTATCAGGATCTTACAAGAATTACTAAGGATATTGAAGATGGTACATTCTTTAAGAACGAAGAATTACTTGAGGCAATGGAGAACTGCAAGAAGAATGATTCGGATCTTCACCTTTTCGGACTTTTATCAGATGGTGGTGTTCACAGTCATTTAAGCCATGTATATGGACTTTTAGAGATGGCAAAGCAGCAGGGAGTGTCTAAAGTATATGTTCATGCGTTCCTTGACGGAAGAGATACACCTCCAGCTTCAGCTAAGGGATTTGTTGAGACACTTGAGAATAAGATGGCAGAAATCGGAGTTGGTAAGGTCGCATCTTTATCAGGTCGTTACTATGCAATGGACAGAGATAATAACTGGGACAGAGTAGAAAAGGCTTATGATTCACTTGTAACAGGTGATGGCATTAAGGCCGAGTCAGCTACACAGGCACTTCAGGAGTCATATGATAATGGTAAGACAGATGAATTCGTTGAGCCAACAGTTATCTGTAAAGATGGTCAGCCACTTTCATTAGTTAAGGCTAATGATTCTGTTATATTCTTTAACTTCCGTCCAGACCGTGCAAGAGAGATGACAAGAGCGTTCTGCGATGATAAGTTTACAGGATTTGAAAGAAAGACAGGATTTATTCCATTAACATTTGTATGTTTCAAGGATTATGATGAATCAATCCCTAACAAGAAGGTTGCATTCAAGAAAGAGATTATTAAGAACACATTTGGTGAATTCCTTGCTAATCATGGAAAGAAGCAGTTAAGACTTGCTGAGACAGAGAAATATGCACATGTTACATTCTTCTTTAATGGCGGTGTTGAAGACCCTAATGTTGATGAGTTCAGATTACTCGTTAACTCACCTAAGGATGTTGCAACATATGACTTAAAGCCAGAGATGAGTGCTCCGGAAGTAGGTATGGACTTAGTTGAGGCTATAAAGTCTGACAAATATGATGTTATTATTATCAACTTCGCTAATCCTGATATGGTTGGGCATACAGGTGTTATCCCAGCAGCAATCAAGGCTGTAGAGAAGGTTGATGAGCTTGTTGGCAAGGCTGTAGATGCAGTAAAGGATGTTGACGGAGTTCTCTTCATCTGTGCAGACCACGGTAATGCTGAGAAGATGATTGATTACGAAACAGGAGCTCCACATACAGCACATACAACTAACCCTGTTCCATTTATTCTTGTTAATTATGATGAGAATTATACACTTCGTGAGGGTGGAAGATTATGTGATATCGCTCCTACACTTATAGAAATTATGGGACTTGAGAAACCAGTTGAGATGACAGGTGAGTCTCTTCTTGTGAAGAAGAACTAATTGAATGGTTGAAATTAATTTATTGATTTTTCTTGCACAAAATGTTTATTTGTGATAGAATGACCTATGTTGCCGTATTGGCATAATTATGTAATAAAAAGCGCATGATGCGCAGGAATGAGGATAGTATGAATAAGATAATTCCATTGTTTCATATGTCTGTCGGAGATGTATTAAGAATTGGTTTAATGGGAGTATTTGTGGTAATTTGTATAGCTTTAGCAATAATAATTCTTATGCAGGAAAGTAAGCAGAACGGATTGTCAGGAACAATTAGTGGTGCTGCTGATTCATACTGGGGTAAGAACAAGGGCCGTTCAATGGAGGGCAAGCTTGTTAAGATAACCAAGATTCTTGTAATTCTTTTTATTGTTATAGCAGTTATACTTAATTTTAATTTCTAAATTACGGACACTCTTAAGAAACGGATAATTTCTTAAGAGTGTTTTTTACTTTTACGAGCAATCTGGTGAAATTCGGATATTTTAATGGTAAGAAAGGGATATAAGGGATATGGAGAAGGATATATTTAAACAGCGAAGACAGATGCTTACTGATATGATTCTTAATAATGAACTGTATGTTCCAATGAAAGCTAAAGAAATCGCTATGCTTCTCGATATTCCGAAAGCTAAGCGTTCAGAACTTATGGAAGTGCTTGACAGTCTTGTTGCAGATGGAACAATAGGTGTATCAAAGAAGGGTAAGTATATGAAGCCTGAAAATGTAGCACTTGTCGGAACATTTGAAAGCACAAGCAGGGGCTTTGGTTTTGTAGTAATACCTGACAGGGAAGATGATATATTTGTTAAGGCTAATGACACGATGAATGCTTTCTATCATGATAAAGTCAAGGTTGTGATAACTACTGAGAAGAATGGCGGTAAGAGGGCTGAAGGTAAGATTGTTGCTATTGTTGAGCATGAGGTTAAGGAAGTTGTCGGAACATTCCAGAAGAACAGAACGTATGGTTTTGTTATTCCTGATAATGCAAAGATTAACTGTGATATATTTATACCGCAGGAATTCATGAATGGAGCGGTTGAAGGTTCTAAGGTAGTTGCTTCTATAAGTGATTACGGCAGCCAGAGTAAGAATCCACAGGGGAAGGTCACAGAAGTACTTGGACATATAGATGACCCGGGTGTGGACATAATGTCTATTATCAAGGCATATGATTTACTAGTGGAGTTTCCTGAATCAGTTAAGAAGGCAATTAATGATATTCCTGATGTTGTCAGTGAAAAGGATAAGGCTGGACGAGTTGATTTAAGAAATGTTCAGATGGTTACTATAGATGGTGAGGATGCGAAGGATTTAGATGATGCAGTATCTATCTCGAAAGAAGGACCTGTATATCATCTAGGTGTCCACATTGCGGATGTAAGTCATTATGTTACAGAGGGAAGTGCGCTGGATAAAGAGGCACTTAAACGAGGTACGAGTGTTTACCTTGTAGACCGTGTTATTCCAATGATACCGCATAAGTTATCTAATGGGATATGTTCACTTAATCAGGGAGAAGACAGACTGGCACTCAGCTGCCTTATGGATATTGATGAAAAGGGAAATATTGTTGGACATAGAATATGTGAAACTGTTATTAATGTAGACAGAAGAATGAGCTATACAAGCGTAAAAAAGATTCTTGTAGATAATGATACTAATGAAATTATGAAGTATAAAGAGCTTGTTCCAATGTTTCATATGATGGAAGAGGCTGCGGAGCTTCTTAGAAAGAAGAGATTTGCAAGAGGTTCGGTTGATTTTGATTTCCCTGAAAGTAAGATTATACTTGATGAGAATGGCCACCCGACTGATATTAAGCCGTATGACAGAAATGTAGCAACTAAGATTATTGAAGATTTTATGCTTGCTGCTAATGAAACTGTTGCAGAGGATTATTTCTGGCAGGATATGCCATTTCTATATAGAACTCATGAGAATCCTGATCCTGAAAAAATGCGTAAGTTAGCCACATTTATTAATAACTTTGGTTATACATTAAGACTTACTGATGATTTAAGACCTAAGGAGATTCAGAAGCTTCTTTCTGAGATAGAGGGTTCTGATGCTGAGAATCTTATAAGCAGACTGACACTCCGCTCTATGAAGAAAGCTAAGTATACTACTGAATGTGTAGGACATTTTGGACTCGCTGCCAAGTATTACTGTCATTTCACATCGCCTATCAGAAGATATCCTGATCTCCAGATTCACAGAATTATCAAGGAGAATCTTCACGGAGGTTTAAGTCCTAAGAGAGCTGCCCATTATGATGCAATATTACCGGATGTTGCTGTCCAGACAAGTGCGATGGAGCGGCGTGCGGCAGATGCTGAAAGAGATACAGACAAGCTTAAAATGGCTGAGTATATGGAACAGTTTGTTGGAGAAACATTTGATGGAGTTGTTTCGGGTGTTACCGCGTGGGGCGTATATGTTGAACTTCCAAACACTATCGAGGGCATGGTTTCTATCAATAATATGAAGGGATTCTATACATTTGACGAGGAACACTATGAGATGGTAGGAGAACTTGGGAACAGAAGTTATAAGCTCGGACAGAAGGTTAAGGTTGTGGTTATAGGCACCGATAAGATACTAAGAACAATTGATTTTGCATTTGCATAGAATAGAATGGAGACTGACATGGCATCAAAAACAAGCGCATCTGGAAACAGACTTATAGCGAACAATAAGAAAGCTTATTTTGATTATTTTATAGAAGAGAAATACGAGGCGGGCATGGTACTTCACGGCACTGAGGTTAAATCAATCAGAGCAGGTAAGTGCTCAATTAAGGAATCTTATATCAAGATTGAGAATGGCGAAGTGTATGTATTAGGTATGAATATTACACCATATGAGAAGGGAAACATATTCAATAAAGATCCTTTAAGACCTAAGAAGCTGCTTCTTCACAAGAATCAGATTAATAAGCTTACTGGTGAACTTACAATTAAAGGTTACACACTTGTTCCTCTTCAGGTATATCTGAAAGAGGGAAAGGTGAAGATGGAAATTGGTCTTGGAAAAGGTAAGAAGAACTTTGACAAGAGAGATTCTATTGCAAAGAAAGACCAGATAAGAGATGCACAGAAGGAATTCAAGAATAAGAATCTCAGATTTTAGAAATATTTTATCAGTTTTGAATAACAAGTTCATTGACTTGGCATTATGCCAATGTTAATATAAATAAGCAGATAAAACTGCTTACACACGGGCTAGTAAAGGTTTCGACGGGGATCTTGAAGCTGGTGAAGCTATCCGCAGGAAAGCGTCAAAATCCAAACTTAAATATAAACGCTAACGATAATTTAGCATACGCTGCCTAATTGCAGCAGTCTGACTTAAAGCACCTACACTTTAAGACCCAGGCTTCGAACATGTAGGAAACGACAGTATCAAAGCTTTGAGATGCTGGTCGTATCATGAAGCTACTAAAGGTGCAAGGGTGTTGATTCTCGTGTACCGGAGGGAATGTTAAACAATCAACTATGATAGTAGAAGAACAGGGAATGGGTTTTCGGACAGGGGTTCGACTCCCCTCTGGTCCATAGGAAAAAGGGAGTGAGGAAGCGTGAGCTTCTTCGCTCCCTTTTTCCTATGGACCAGAGGGGAGTCTTATTAATGGATAAAACATGGCGTAGCCGGGTTTTTGGACAGGGGCGCACGAGGTCCGGTGGACCTCGGTTTTGCGCCGACCGGAGCGGAGCGAAGAATTCGACTCCCTTTTGTGGGGGAGGTGGATACACGGCAGATTGGACGTTGAAGCGGAGATATGGCACGAGGAAGTCCAAAAGGGATGAGCAAGAGCGGTGGATTGGATGTTGAAGCGGAGTTAAGGTATGCTGAAGTCCAAAAGGGATGAGCAAGAGCGGTGGATTGGACGTTGGAGCGGAGTTAATGTATGCTGAAGTCCAAAAGGGATGAGAAAGCGTGGCAGATTGGACGTTGAAGCGGAGGAAAGGTATGCTGAAGTCCAAAAGGGATGAGAAAGCGTGGCAGATTGGACATTGAAGAGAATGTAAGGTACGAGAAAGTCCAAAACACCAGGTACACTTGCCACACAATACTCAATAGCGTAAAATAAGTACAATCACATAAGTAAGGAGGAGCCAGCTATGAACAGAGCTGTTGTTTATTATTCATTATCAGGAAATACAAAGGAAGCTGCAAAGGTTATTGCAAGAAAGTTGGGAGCAAAAATCTTTGAGATAGATTTAGTTAAGCCATTACCTAAGAATACAGTGAGGCAGATGATTGTTGGAGGAATGCAGTCAACATTTGGAAGAAGACCTAAGATAAAAGGTGTTCCGGATAACATAGATTATTATGATGAAATTATATTAGGTATGCCGGTATGGGCAGGTATGCCGGCGTCTCCGGTCAACACATTTATAAAAAATTACGGCGTGGCAGATAAAATTGATGCTGTGTTTACATTCAGCGGTGGTGGTGACAATGACAGATGCCTTCTGCAGCTGTCAAAGAGTCTTAAGAATCTAAAAAATCAGGTTGCGTTAGCAGACCGCAGTAATAATGCTGCAAAGGATAATCAGGAGAAGCTTGAAAAGTTTGTTATGAGTATCAAGTAGAAATTATACAATAATATGGCAGGTTTATGATATTAGTCAGGGGTAGAATATGAGGTTTAAAAATGTGTTTTGTACACAATTATATAAAGATACATTTTCTAAAGTTTTAAAAGAAGATGAGTTTACACACGGAGATGAGATTCTGGTTGATATGGAAGAACCAGATGGAGACAGGATATCTTATATTATAATGCACCATGGACATTCCATATCTGATTGCAAGGCATTTGTCACGACAACTGATGAAAATGTTCTAATTGCTGTGTTTGACTTGTGGGGAAAGTTTTATAAATGTTATATCATAAAGAATGATAGTATAAAAAATGTTGAAGTTGAAAATGTTCTTGGCGGTAAGGAGATAAAATTTGATGGTGAATCACAATATGGAAAAATATCTGTAAAAATGGCAGCGGTCAACAGACAGTTTGGCACAGATTTAAAGTTTCAACGGGAACATCTTCAGTTATTTGCTGCGAATCTGAAAAGAATTTCTGAAAATCCCAAGTGCTTTATACAAGATAAAGATCAGGTAAACAGCAACAATAATATTGATAGTGATGAAATAAGCATAGATTTAAGTCTGGTTGAATTGACAGATACTCAGAGAAGACAACTGATAGGTAACAGAAAATTTGAGGATTTCAATCTTGAAAGCCATAATATAAATATTATTTATGGAGTCTATGAAGCTAACAGAGATATTGTATTGACCCTTACAAGCTTTACATCTACAATATTGACCCAAGATGGCGGCGACTATAATTATTGTATTTTGTACAAAGAAAAAGAGTATGGCGTTACATATGGTTTTAACTGGGATGATAAAAAATTAAATGGAATACATAACAGAACACCATTTTGTCAGAATGTAGTTGAAAGCATGGTCAGATATTATGAAGATTCATTTCACGAAAGATCGGAGCTGGAAGAAAATGTTAGAAAAAGATTTGAGAAAGAATATAATATGGAGATACATGATTTCCTTAAATTTTATATAGAAAATGTTATGGATAACTCATAAGAACTACATTTATTTTGTTATGAAGCATAAAGGAAGTAAAAGAATTTGTGCTATAATAAGCATACTAAATATTTACATAGACTGGAGGATACGAACATGGACGAAAATGTAAAGAAAAGAAATGAAGTACTGGCACAGACTGTAATTAATGGCTTACAGTCACGAAACATGTCAGGATATTATGCAGAGGATAAAGAAGCAGCTTTAAAGCAGGCTCTGGAGTTAATTGATGAGGAAAGCACAATTGCTATGGGCGGCTGTCACAGTGCACAGGAGATTGGACTTGTGGAGGCTTTGAAGGAGGGCAATTACAATTATATAGACCGTTCAAAGATGACTCCAAGAGAAGGACTTCTGGCTTCATATGACGCTGATGTGTTCTTATCAAGTGCAAATGCGATGACAAGTGATGGAATACTTGTAAATATTGATGGCAATTCCAACCGTGTTTCATGCATAGCGCAGGGACCAAAGAAGGTAATCTTTATAGTTGGAATGAATAAAGTCTGTTCAGACCTCGATTCGGCAATGAAGCGTGCAAGAAATATAGCTGCACCAACTAATGCACAGAATTTTGATGTCAAGACACCCTGCAAGACAACCGGAAAATGCTTTGACTGCAAATCACCAGACACATTATGTTGTCAGTTCCTGATTACAAGATATTCACGCCATGTCGGAAGAATACATGTAATACTTGTAAATGATACACTTGGTTATTAAAAGGAGAAACTATGATTAACAGACTTCATATGGCAATGATTGAATTATATAAGGGAGACGCTAAGAGAATACAGCATTTTTGCAAGGTTCACAGCTATGCAAAGCTGATTGCACAGATGGAAAATGTTGATGACAAATGTCTTTTTATAATTGAAACAGCGGCACTCACACATGATATCGGGATTCATACATGTGAAGAAAAATATGGTGAGTGCGGAGGAAAACTGCAGGAAAAAGAAGGTCCTGCTATTGCCGCAGGACTTCTTGACAGGCTTGGCTTTGACAGTGAAGTATCAGAAAGAGTGCAGTATCTGATAGGACATCACCATACTTACAATAATATTGACGGCATTGATTATCAGATACTTGTTGAGGCGGATTTCTTAGTTAACATATGCGATGATAATCTTACAAAGGATGCAGCATTGAAAGCATATAATAACATTTTTAAGACGGAAAGCGGCAAAAAGATATGCCAGGAGATGTTTGGTTTGTAGATAATGAGATTTAATGTTACAATTAACAAAAATGTGCGTGGGAAGTGGAGTTTATGAGCGATAATAAAAATGTTAATAATAAGGAAAAAGGCTTTGTTGTCGGCGGATATACTTTTAAGACGAAGCAGGAAGCGCAGGAAGCAAAAGATGAGATGAATGCTATTAAGTATCTGTCTGGAAAGACGGACAGTAAAGATCCGAAACAGGTGTATGTGTTGTATAATAAGATAATTGACAGACAGTTATTTTATACATCCATTGGACTAAATTATCTCAAGAATTTACAGCAGTTTCTGTATAATTCACCAGATATTCCAGATGATAAGATTAAGCCGATTCCGGTAAAGAGTGAAACACAGGCTGCAATTGACAGAAGGCGTGAAAGAAATGAGCATAGAAGTGAGCTGCATACGCTCTCAATTCAGGTGGCAAAGTACAAGAACAATTTTATGAGAATTATGATTGTAAATGTGTTTCTTGTTATTGCGTTAATTGCAATGTTTTTTATTCTTAAGACAGGCTCTAATTCTAATGTCATTAATTATGAAGTGAATGTACAGAATAAGTATTCTTCATGGCAGACAGAGCTTGAATCTAAGGAAGCCAAGTTAAAGGAAAAAGAGAAAGAGCTTAATTCAAGGGAAGCGGAACTTGAATCAAAGCAGTCTTTAAAATCATCATCACAGCAGTCAACAAAGTAGTCATAATATAAATATATGAGCAGAGTACACATTTTAAACATATTTATCAGATAGTATATAGATAATTAATTCACCGTGAAAGTGAGGATTACATATGGATAAGATGAAGGTTTTAGTAGTAGATGATGAAAGCAGAATGAGAAAGCTTGTAAGTGATTTCCTTACAAGAAAAGGATATGCTGTTATTGAAGCGGCTGATGGTGTAGAAGCTGTAGATACATTTATGGAGAATAAAGATATTGCACTTATAATTCTTGATGTTATGATGCCAAGAATGGATGGCTGGGAAGTGTGCAGGCAGATAAGAAAGGATTCTAAAGTTCCTATTATAATGCTTACAGCAAAGGGCGAGGAGATGGATGAACTACAAGGCTTTGAATGTGGAGCTGACGAATATATTGCCAAGCCATTTTCACCCAAGATACTTACAGCCAGAGTTGATGCAATTATAAGACGTGCATATGGTGTTGACAGCAACGAGATAATTGAGATTGGTGGAATTACTATAGATAAAGCAGCACATATCGTTAAGATTGATGGTGAAGAGATAGAGTTAAGCTATAAGGAGTTTGAACTGCTTACTTATTTTGTTGAGAATAAAGGGCTTGCGTTGTCTAGAGAGAAGATTCTTAATAATGTATGGAATTATGATTACTATGGAGATGCAAGAACTATAGATACTCATGTTAAGAAATTAAGAAAGAAAATGGGTGAGAAGGGTGATTACATCAAGACAATCTGGGGTATGGGTTACAAGTTCATTGTTGACTGATTCTGCGTATAAGGAAGGCAATTAAAGATGAAGATACATTCAATTAAGTTTAAGATTACACTTCTTCTGGTAGTTACTGTTACATGTCTTGTGGCTATGCTTATTGGATTTAACAGCATTTTTTCTGAGAAAGTGTATATGAACCGTAAGCAGAAGAGCATGATTAATTCTTATGAGAATGTCAATGAAATCATGCAGAAATATACTGATTCACAGATAGATAAAGATACTATGTGTGCTGATATGGAGAACATATCTACAGCAAAGGGAATATCAGTGCTTGTAGTTGACAGCAGCTGGTGTACCATATATGTAAGTACTCAGGGAGATGATTCAATGATGGAACGTCTTCGCATGAGTATATTTAATGGGGATATTTTTAAGAATAATGGTTCACCTGATAAAGCACCGGAACCTAAGGAACAGGAAGATGATTCAGATAACCCGGCAGACAAGGATGATAAGAAAGATCATAGAAAGCGTCTGGAAGATATTATTGATATGTCAGGTACATCACTTGTTGAGAACAGGACAATTATAAGCTCCAATGATAATTACACATTACAGAAGGTGTATGATGAAAGGCTTGGAGATTACTATCTTGAGATATGGGGTACACTTGACAATGGATATTCAATTATATTAAGAACTCCTATCCAGGGAATAAAAGATAATGTAAATATATCGACAACTCTTATTAAGTATGTTGGAGGAGCAATTCTTGCTGTTGGTATAATTGCAGCATTTGTAGTATCAACATATATTACCAGACCGATTAAGCAGCTTTCTAATATTGCTGAGAAGATGTCAGAGATGGATTTTGATGCAAGATATGAGGGAAGTGATAAGGGAGAGATTGGTCTGCTTGGAAAGAGCATGAACAATATGTCTGAGAAGCTTGAACAGAATATTGCTGAGCTTAAGAAGGCTAACCTTGAACTTAAGAAAGATATTGATAAAAAAGAAAAGCTTGAGATAATGAGAACAGATTTTCTTTCAAATGTATCTCATGAGTTAAAGACTCCTATTGCACTTATACAAGGATATGCTGAGGGGCTTAAGGAAGGCATAACAGATGATCCTGAAAGCATGGAATTTTATTGTGATGTTATTATGGACGAGGCAAACAAGATGAATACAATGGTTAAGCGACTTCTTACACTTAATCAGATTGAATTCGGAAATGATGAGCCTGAGATGGAGAGATTTGATATTAATGAGCTTATTGCTTCTGTAGCAGATGCCAATGCAATAAGAGCGGGACAAAAGAATATGAGTATAGTATTTGATAACCGTAATGAGCATAATTATGTGTGGGCTGATGAATACAAGACAGAGGAAGTGCTTACTAATTATATATCTAATGCACTTAATCACTGTGATGGAAAGCGTGCAATTGAGGTGAGAACTGAAAAATCAGAGAATGGAGGAACTATTACCGTTACTGTATATAATAGTGGAAAAAATATTGCTGATGAAGATCTTGAAAGAATATGGGAGAAGTTCTACAAGACTGATAAAGCGAGAACAAGAGAATATGGAGGTAATGGAATAGGACTGTCTATTGTAAAGGCTATTATGGATTCAATGGGGCAGGAATATGGTGTCAGAAATGTATCTGATGGTGTAGAATTCTGGTTTAATCTTGATTGTAAATCATAATATGATATAATTGTTATCAGTGTATGAGAATAATTGGTATATTCATCATGAACGGTGATAATAATTATAAAGGGAAATTGAGGAAATATATATGAAAAAAGTTATAACAGGTCTGCTTGTGCTTTTGTGTATATCTGCACTCACAGGTTGTGGCAAAGATGATGTAACATTAACCAATGAAGATAATGATCTGGTTGCTGAGTATATAGCAGGAACGCTTCTTAAGTATTCATATGAAAATGAATGGAAGTATCAGAAGCTTAATTCAGCACAGAATGGTGGAGGTACAACAAGTTCGTCTGGTATACAGAAACCGTCACAGACACAGTCTGCAACTACAGGACATAATAATACAATACAGACTACTAAGGCGTCAGGTAATTCAGCGAACGCATCAGCAGATTTATTAACAGGGCTGCCAACTGCACTTGGATTTAATGGTGTGACACTTACATATAAGGATTATACTGTGGGAAATCAGTATCCGGCAGAGAATTATGTGGTTTCAGTGCCGTCACAGACGGGCTGTAAGGTTGTTGCTGTTGAGATGACACTTACTAATACAAGTGGTTCAACAGTTAATCTTACATCATCAGGTGGTGTTGTATTAAAGCTCACAGCCGGCTCAACAGCTGTAAGCAATTATGCTTCAATGCTTAAGAATGATATTACAACACTTAAGAATGTTTCACTGGCGGCAGGAGAGAGTAAAGAAGTAGTTGTATTATTTCAGGTAAAAGAAAGCGATGCCAATTCATTAGCCGGTTTGGTTATGTCGGCAACATCATCAGGAACATCGCTTGGTTCATTAACAATCAATTAAGAATGCATAACATTTTCAATGTTGTAAAAGGCAGCTTGTGCTTCATCTAACTGATGAACATAGGCTGCTCTTTTTTCAGGCTTATATCCATCGCCATGTCCATTATATTCAGCATAATATACAGTTTCATGTGATTCAGGCTTATTCCAGTCAGTGAAGCCCTCATCAATAATCTGGTCGGAATATTCACAGTTAAGAAGAACAACCTTGGCATGAATTCTCCAAGGTCTGCTTAAAGCAACGCTTTTAGGCGGACAGTTTCCTGTAAATGTGCAATTATCAAATACATAACCGAAAGCCTGACCTTCATATGTTGAAGGTGCAGTATAATAAGAGTTGATGGGTTCATTCCGGTTTAATGCAAAAAGTGTGCAGTTTTTAAAATAAGCTGTGGCACTTCCGAAAATAAAATCAATTTCACCACATATAAAGCAGTCTTCATATAACTGGTGAACGAGCTTTCTTTCACCGTCTATTGTTGGACCTGTAAAACCACCTGGTTGTTTTTCTTTAAGAGGCAGCGGACCGGTAAATAAAGTGTCCTGATGACCGAGAATTTTACAGTGCTTAAATGTGATGTTGTCACCTTCAGCGTATACAGCTATTGCCTGACCGACATTATCACCAAATCCGGCGCTGTTTTCGAATGTTATATTGCTTGCAGAGAAATTATCGGCATATACAAGAAATGTATAGGAACGGAAAGTTCCACGCTTAGAGCCGTCAGGCATAATCATTCTTGCATAGAAGCCCTCAGTAATAATAGTTTCATCTGTATCTTCACCAATTAAGGTAATATTATTTTTCCGGATTTCAATACGTTCTTTATATATTCCTTTTTTGATAAATATAGTTTCGTTGTTATTATCAGAAACAGAATCAACTGCTTTCTGTATTGAATCAAAATCACCAGAATTGTCTTTAGCTACCGTAATCATAAAAATGCATACCTCCTATTTTTTGCTATTATAGCACACTGGACATTAATAAATAAAGCGAGTATAATTCCATTCGTTAAAAAAATTGTAGGAAATAGAGATTATGATAAGAATAGTAGAAGATATGAGAGATGTTGATATATATCTTTCATTAAGAAAACAGGTTGGCTGGATTAAGTTAGATGAAAATCAGGCTCAGAGAGCATTGGATAACAGTGTGAAAGTATTCACAGTATATGATGATGACAAGCCTATAGGAATGGGCAGAGTAGTTGGAGATATGGCTGTAATAAGCTATATCCAGGATTTAATAATAATACCGGAATATCAGAGTAAGCACATAGGAAGCATGCTTATAGAACATATAATAGCTTATGTCAAAGGAATTACTCAGGAAGGCACAAGAATGATGCTTTGTCTGATGTGTGCCAAGGGCAGAGAGATATTCTATGAAAAGCATGGATTTATCGCAAGACCGACACCAGAACTGGGACCGGGAATGATACAGTATATATTACAATAGCATTGTAAAATGTAATGTTAACCTAATGTCAACCTAAATTAATAACGGGTTGACAATTACTTTTCAAGTGTGTACAATAACAAATGTTGTATTACTACATTTGAAAAGAGGACTTTAATTATGAAAAGCAAAAAGGTTACTATTTATCAGCTGACATTTATGGCTATGATGGCAGCAGTTACATGTATTCTTGGACCACTTTCAGTTCCAATTGGTCAGATTCCAATATCTCTTACTAATCTTGTGATTTATTTCACAGTATTTGTACTGGGCATATGGGCAGGAACAGGAAGCTATGGAATATATCTGCTGCTTGGTGCTGTAGGACTTCCTGTATTTTCAGGATTTGCTGGTGGATTAGGAAAGCTTCTTGGACCAACAGGAGGATATCTTATAGGTTTCATATTCATGGCACTTATTGGAGGAGCTGTGATTGAGCTTTCACACAGAAATATTTTTCTTACAATGTTAGGCTGGGTAGTTGGAACTGCTGTTGCATATGCATTTGGTACGGTATGGTTTGTATACCTTATGAAATGTTCAGTCACATATGCACTTACAGTATGTGTATATCCATTTATCGGATTTGATATTGTCAAGATAGTTATTGCAACACTTCTTGGAAAGACAGTAAGATATGCAATAACCAAAGCTGGTCTTATACAGAAAGCAGCATAATAAGTAAAAGAAAAAGGTGTCTCCGGATTAACGGAGACACCTTTTTAAGTACAATGCAGAATTAATTATCTGAGAGTCTTAACATACTCAGCAATCTTCTCATCCTTGCAGTTAGCAAAGAAAAGCTCTTCAAACTTCTCACCTGCAACAGCACCCTTAACGAGATCCTGATCAAGCTCCTTAAGAACTTCTACGAGATCCTGCTTAAGAGTAACAGCTCTTACGCCATCAAGAATCTTCTTGTTTCTCTGTTCAGGAACAACTCTTTCTTTAGGATATCCGCCACCTGGTTCACCCTCGAAAAGCTTTTCAAAGATGTATGTGAGGTTAAGCTCTGCACCCCATCCGAAGCCCTTTGCAAATGGAAGAGCAATAGCGTTACCGTCGTTAATCTGCATGAACATATAAGCGTCTGAAGGATCAACAACATGTCCACAGAGAACTCCAGGGAAAGAGTTAAGTGCTAACATAGCACCTTCACCAGTACCGCAACCTGTTACCACAAAGTCAGCAGCACCGCTGTTTAAAAGAATAGCAGCAAGGATACCGTTCTGTACGTATGTAAGCTGTGCTTTATCATCAGCTGAGTACATACCATAATTATCAACTGTATGTCCCTTGCTTTCTGCAACTTTCTTAAGTGATGCATAAATCATCTCGTTCTTTGCAGCCTGGCTGTTTTCATTAATTAATGCGATTCTCATTATGAAATCTCCTCTTTTCTTATATTCTATATAAACTATAAGCTGTGGGTCTGCTTTTGTCAAATGTGTATACTGAAATAATACATTTACCAAATGCGTACTTATGTGTTATATTATACAGAACGAATTAAGTTGAAAGAGGTTAGATAATATGGCTGAAAATAAAGATTCCCAGGCAGCATTTATGGAGGCTGTCGGAAGCATTAAAGAATATGCCAAGGTTAATGGCAATATTGTTACAAGAGAGGATGTACACAGCTTTTTTAAAGATATGGCATTAGATGATGCCAAATTCCAGATGATTTCAGGATATCTGATGGCTAATGGAATTAAGATACAGGGTGAAGACAGCGTAGATAATGAATTCCTGAAGCTGATGGAAAGTGCCTCAGATGATAATATTGATGAGTCAGGACAACATATTTCTAAGGAAGAACAGGAAGATAAGAAGGTTGCGGATGATATTGTAAGTCATCTTGATTATGAAGAGGATGAGAAGTATCTGAAAATATATCTTCAGGATATATCAGGAATACAGCCTATGACAGATGTTACAAGATCATATCTTCTTATGAACATAGTTGAGGATAATGATAAAGAATCACTAAAACTGCTTACAGAAAGTTATCTTGAAAAGATTGCGTCATGGATAGAACCATTCAGAGGAAAGGGAGTTCTTGCATGTGACCTTGTACAGGAGGCCAATCTGGCTATGACAGCATATATAGGACAGCAGGAATGGCTTAATAATTATGAGTGGAAGGATAAGATTAAAGAAGGTGGACAGGAAGACCTTCTTAATGTGCTTAAAGGAATTGACGAAGCAGTTAAGGAGCTTATTGAAGGCAGTCTTAATATGCTTATAGATGAACAGACGGATGTTAATATGGTTTCGGGAAAAATTCTCAATAAAGTCAATCTTGTAAATGACTGGGGAATAAGACTTAAAGAAGAATTAGGAAGAAAACCTACGGTGGAAGAAGTAGCAAAGAACATGGGAGTTGCAGAAAATGTGGTACTTGAGGCTATCAGGCTTTCAAGTGAAACAATTGAAGATATCAAGTACGAAAAGACGGTTCCTAAAGAATAACTGATTAATAAAATTAATATATACACGATTTCGAGAAAAATTTAACAATTTTTTATTGATTTTAATTAGGGCATGGTATAGAATTAAAAAGAATTTTGTAATAATTTACAAGAAATTATAAGAAAAGAGGTTTATGTAAGATGGCAAAAATCGATTTAAGCAAGTATGGCATCACAGGTGCTACAGAGATCGTCTACAATCCTTCTTATGAATTATTATTCGAGGAAGAGACTAAGTCTACTAACGAAGGTTATGAAGTTGGTAAGGAAAGCGAACTTGGAGCTGTTGATGTTATGACAGGTATCTATACAGGTCGTTCTCCTAAAGACAAGTACATTGTTGTTGATGAGAACTCTAAGGACACTGTATGGTGGACATCAGATGAGTATAAGAACGATAACCACCCAATGTCAGAAGATGTATGGGCTAAGGTTAAGGACATCGCTAAGGCAGAGCTTTCTAATAAGAAACTTTTCGTAGTTGATGCATTTTGTGGAGCTAACAAGGACACAAGAATGGCAGTTCGTTTCATCGTTGAAGTTGCTTGGCAGGCACATTTTGTAACTAATATGTTCATTAAGCCAACAGCAGAAGAACTTGAGAACTTCGAGCCAGATTTCGTTGTATATAATGCTTCTAAGGCTAAGGTTGAGAACTATGCTGAATTAGGCCTTAACTCAGAGACATGTGTTGCATTCAACATTACAAGCCATGAGCAGGTAATCATTAATACATGGTATGGTGGAGAGATGAAGAAGGGTATGTTCTCTATGATGAACTACTACCTTCCATTAAAGGGTATTGCTTCAATGCACTGCTCAGCTAACACAGATAAGAACGGAGAGAATACAGCAATCTTCTTTGGTCTTTCAGGAACAGGTAAGACAACACTTTCAACAGATCCTAAGAGACTCCTTATCGGTGATGATGAGCATGGTTGGGATGACAATGGCGTATTCAACTTCGAAGGTGGATGCTACGCTAAGGTTATCAACCTTGATAAGGAATCAGAGCCAGATATCTACAATGCAATTAAGAGAAACGCTCTTCTTGAGAACGTTACACTTGATGAGAATGGAAAGATTGATTTCGCAGATAAGAGCGTAACAGAGAATACTCGTGTATCTTACCCAATCAATCATATTGAGAATATAGTAAGACCAATTTCTTCAGCTCCAGCAGCTAAGAATGTAATCTTCCTTTCAGCAGATGCTTTCGGAGTACTTCCTCCAGTATCTATTCTTACACCAGAGCAGACACAGTACTACTTCCTTTCAGGATTTACTGCTAAGCTTGCTGGTACAGAGAGAGGAATCACAGAGCCTACACCTACATTCTCAGCTTGCTTCGGACAGGCATTCCTTGAGCTTCATCCTACAAAGTATGCAGCAGAGCTTGTTAAGAAGATGGAAAAGAGTGGAGCTAAGGCTTACTTAGTTAACACAGGATGGAATGGAACAGGTAAGAGAATCTCTATTAAGGATACTCGTGGTATCATTGATGCTATCCTTTCAGGTGCTATTAATACAGCTCCAACAAAGAAGATTCCTATGTTCAACTTTGAAGTTCCTACAGAGCTTCCAGGAGTAGATCCAGCAATCCTTGATCCAAGAGATACATATGCTGATGCTTCTGAGTGGGAGACTAAGGCTAAGGATCTTGCTGCAAGATTCAATAAGAACTTTGTTAAGTACACAGGTAACGAAGCTGGTAAGGCTTTAGTTGCTGCTGGTCCACAGCTTTAATTTTCAATCATTACAGAGTTTGAATTATGATTATATACCTGCGTCTGAATTGAATTCATTCGCAGGTATATTTGAATTTTTTTGACATATAATATTGTGTAATCAGTAAAGAAGATGTATAATCAATACATCGGTACAGATTACGTATCAATAGAATATTTCCTGGGACGTTCGCAAAACCACATTATTTTGATCCTACATTTCATCGACGGGATTCCTATATCTCCATTCCAATGTCAAGCCTCCTTAGTCAGTGGAAGGCAGCGGTCTGGATGCGGTTGCCCACCTAGCTTCGCTAGGAGTCGAAAGCGTGGGGAGCGGCGTTTTGGGATATTATTAACAGGCTGTCACATAAGTGACAGCCTGTTTTTTGCGCGAAAAGCGATGAGAATATAAAATTATAAAAGCGGCCATGCTTGCATGCGTCGCTTTTTATGATTTTATATTCGAGGAGCAACGCGACAATGCCAGAACTTAGTTCTGGCATATAAGCTTTTTGCGCGAAAAGCGATGAGCATACCTAGTTCTAAAACTTCAATTCTCAGCATATACTATCAAGAGCTTGTCTGAACAAGGACACTTAATTTAGTATGGAGAATAGTATATGAAACAGAGAACAAAAATAATATTCTTAGCCTATTCTGCACTGGTGATTTTTATGTCATCAGCATGTATATATATGTCACATATGATTAAATCAAGATATCAGGACACATCGTCAGAAATCAATATTTATAAAAATGTATATGTAACTAATATAGAAGACAACACGATAACTGCCAATATGTATGGTAATATAAAGAAATTCAATAGTGGAAAGATAGCAGAAGATGTAACCGGGTGTTTATGTGATATTACCGTTGAGGATGGAAAGATTGTTGGAGTTAATACCAAGACGGATGTTGTAAGTGGAAAGGTGCTGTCAGTTTCACAAGACAGTGTTGAAATTGAAGGTTATGGTTCTGTTAAGCTGGATGAGGACTTTATTATGTATGAAAAAGAAAACTCATTGATAAGTAATTACAGCAGTATAATTGTCGGTTATGCATTACAGGATTTTATTGTGGCAGATGGAGAAGTCTGTGGTGCTATTAAGAATAAACCTTTGCAGGCTGACAATATAAGAGTAATTATCAAGACAAGCGGATTCAGAGATATATTTTTTAATGAAGCAGTTTTTTGTGCTGATTCAGGAATGATAGTTGAGACTGGTGAAGAATCTTATGAGACAGCACCTGGGGAGACGGTTGTGTTTAATCTGGATACAGAAGACTTTAATGAGGGCAGAATAAAACTAATTCCTAAATCAGGTGAGATACAGTTCCAGTCAGTAAACAGAGGCATAGGAACACCTTCATACGGCGGAACTCTTGAAGTTTCACTGTATGATGAGGGAATTGTTGTTGTAAATGAAGTGGGGATAGAAGATTATCTTAAAAAAGTTGTCCCTAGCGAGATGCCGTCAGGGTTTAATCTTGAAGCACTGAAATGTCAGGCTGTATGTGCAAGAAGCTATGCTTATACGGAACTTTCTAATAACTATTATAGTGCTTATGGAGCGCATATTGATGACTCAATACAGTTTCAGGTATATAATAACTCATCGCGGGCAGAATCAACAGATACTGCAGTAGATGAGACAGCGGGACAGGTGCTATCATATAACGGAGAAGTTGTTAAGACATATTACTATTCAACCTCATGTGGAAGCACAACAGACGTTACACTTTGGGGCAATACAACAGAAAACTATCCGTATTTTGTTGCGGAGTGTGTGGGTGGAGTGGACAGAGGACTTACACTGACAGTAGAATCGGAGTTCAATACATTTATAAAAGGTGAAAATGAGGCTGATTATGATTACGACTGCACCTTGTACAGATGGAGCATGGAGGAATCTGTTAAAGAGATAAGTGAAGGATTTGCACGTTCTACAGGGGAGAATGTAGGAAACATAAAAGATATTGAGGTACTTGAGCGTGTTAATGGAGGAGCGGCAGTAAAAGTTAAGGTTACAGGTGATAAAGGCGAGACAGTGATAGACAGTGAATCAGCGATTAGGGCAGCATTTGGCAATGCAAATGTGGATATGAACACTAAGTCAGGAACGACAAGATATGCTAATCTGCCAAGTACATTCTGTGTGTTTGAGAAGGTGATGGAGGGAAAGAAGCTTACAGGCTTTAAGATAACAGGAGGTGGCTACGGACATGGAATCGGCATGAGTCAGAATGCTGCCAATAAAATGGCAGAATCCATGACTTACGCGCAGATTCTGGAATTCTTCTACAGAGGTACTACGCTTACTTTGATTTCTTCCCAAGATAATGTTTGAATATTTTTTCATCATTGATAAAGTAGTTAATCTCTGCACCTATGAATATTATAATCATACAGGCATACATCCATATAAGTGCTATGATAATAGTAGCAAGACTTCCGTACATATATGAAAAGTTCGGTGAGTGGCCAACATAAAGAGAATACAGTGCTGTAAAAAGATACCATCCTAAAGCAGAAAAGAAAGCTCCAGGAATCTCTTTATAGAACTTTTTTCCTCTTCTTGATACAAGTGAGAATGCTATAGTAAAGAAGAGTGTGAATATACTTGGAAAGAGAAAATGTTTACTGTTAAATATTCCTCTGAATATCACGACTACATTAGTAAGCTGTGGTATATATTTCATAGTGAAGTTCATAATATTGTTACCAAATACCATAAGTATAAGGCTGGCAATAATAAGAATCATAAATATAAGGGCATAGATACTTGCTCTTATTCTCTGGAAAAGCCAGTTCTTCTGGTTATCTTTTCTGTATATCTGTTTTAATCCACGGACAATAGCCATGAAACCTTTACCGGCAGCCCATATGATAGCAATTGCAGTAATGAGGGTTAATGCAGTTGTTGAATTGTCATATATATCAGTGAGCATTGCCCGGACAATAGGCTGCAGCTGAGTTGGAAGAACGCCGTATATGATTTTTAAAAGGTCTGCCTTGGAAACTGGCAGGAACTTTATAAGGCTTAAAAGACCAATAAAAAACGGGAAAAAGCTCAGCATGAGATAGTAACATGCTGAGGATGCGTAGTCGCCGATGCGGTCTTCAGATATTTTAGTGACAATTCTTTTGATTAATAATATTAAATTGAGCATTCTTATACCTTAATCCTTAATTGAATGTTTTCAAGATATTATATGTTATTTTATAGAATTTAGCAATTACTTGCAAACAGCAGTTATTTTATGTAAAATGTGATACGTGTAATTATGCACAGTAAATATAGCGAGGCAGATATGGGAATAAGTGTTAAGCTTCAGGTGTTTGAAGGACCTTTAGATCTTCTTTTACATTTGATAGATAAGAATAAAGTTAATATATATGATATTCCGATTGCAATGATTACAGAACAGTATATGGAATATGTTGAGCAGCTAAAGAAGGAAGATCTTAATGTGGTAAGTGAGTTCCTTGTAATGGCGGCAACTCTTCTTGATATTAAGTCAAGAATGTTACTTCCTAAGGAAGTGGATGAGGAAGGCAATGAGGAAGATCCAAGAGCAGAGCTTGTTGAAAAGCTGTTAGAGTACAAGCTGTATAAGGCTATGGCACAGGAATTAAAGTACAAGCATACAGATGCAGAGAGAACTTATTATAAGAAGCAGAATATTCCGGAGGCGGTTGCAGCATATACACCGCCGGTTGATCTTACAGAGGTTATTGGTGATACAACACTTATGCGTCTTAACAGAATATTTGCTGATGTTTGTAAACGTAAGGAAGATAAGATAGATCCTGTACGAAGCAAGTTTGGAAAGATTGAGAAAGAAGAAGTTACCATGAGTGAAAAGCTTGTGGATATTAAAGCATTTATGATGGAGCATGAAGAGTTTAGTTTCAGGGAGCTTTTGTGGAATAATCCGTCAAAGGTTGCTGTTATAGTAACATTTTTAGTTGTGTTAGAGCTTATTAAGACCGGATTCGTTGAGGTTAAGCAGGAATGCCCGGAGGATGATATATTCATAAGGGTGGTCAGGGATCCTGAGCTTATTGAAGATATAACAGAGGAGTAGAATGATGAGTTTAGAACAGATGGAAGGCATAATTGAGGCTGTGCTTTTTACTATGGGTGATTCTGTGGAAGCAGGTAAGCTTGCAGATGCCATAGAACAGGATGTGGATACAACTGTTAAGATAGTACACAATCTTATGGATAAATATGAATCAGAAAACAGAGGAATAAGAATCATTGAGCTTGAGAACAGCTTCCAGCTGTGTACCAAGCAGGAATATTATGATGCACTAATAAGAGTGTGCAGCCAGCCAAGAAGATATACATTGACAGACGCGGCATTAGAGACATTGTCGATAATAGCATATAAGCAGCCTGTAACTAAGATAGAGATAGAGAATATCAGAGGTGTTAATTCAGACAGAGCAGTAAGCAAGCTTGTTGAGCTCGGTCTTGTGAAGGAAGTTGGAAGACTTGATGCACCGGGAAGACCAATGCTTTTTGGAACAACAGAGGATTTCTTAAGGTCATTTGGAGTACAGTCGATAGACGAGCTTCCAACAATCAGTGAAGATATGGTTGAACAATATAAGGAAGAGGCAGAGTTAGAGCTTGCAAGCGAAAGCTTTGATGCAGATAATCAGGAAGATTCTGATGGTCAGATAACATTAGGAATATAGAAAGGAAGTTGACATTATGGAAAGAAAGAATGCATGGAAGAAATATTCAGACGAAGATAAGAACAATGTATTCACATTTGCAGATGAATATAAGACTTTTATATCTGAGTGTAAGACAGAAAGAGAATGTGTAAAAAAGGCTGTAGAACTGGCAAAGAAAGCCGGATACAGAGATTTACAGGAGATAATAGCAGCTAATGAGACACTTAAAGCAGGTGATAAGGTATATGCTGTTAATATGAAGAAGGCAATAGTGCTTTTTAATATTGGAAGTGAACCGATAAGCACCGGTATGAATATACTTGGGGCACATATTGATTCACCAAGACTTGATATCAAGCAGAATCCTATGTATGAAGATTCAGACCTGGTTCTTCTTGATACACATTATTATGGAGGAATCAAGAAATACCAGTGGGTAGCAATTCCTCTTGCACTTCATGGTGTTGTTGCATTAAAGAATGGCGAATGTGTTGAAGTTGTAATCGGAGAAGACGCTTGCGATGCGGTTGTTGGAGTATCAGACCTTCTTATACACCTGGCTGCTAAACAGATGGAAAAGAAAGGAAGCTCGGTGGTTGAGGGCGAGGACCTTGATATCCTTATAGGAAGCATGCCGTCAGCATCAGACAGTGATAATACAGATGAGGATAAGGAAGAAAAGGAAGCAGTTAAGAAGAATATTCTTGCAATTCTTAAAGAAAAATATGGGATTGAAGAGGAAGATTTCTTATCAGCAGAGCTTGAGGCTGTTCCGGCAGGACCTGCAAGAGATTATGGTCTGGACAGAAGCATGATTATGGGATATGGCCATGATGACAGAGTGTGTGCTTATCCGTCGCTTATTGCACTTCTTAATACACCACAGGTTACAAGAACTGGCGTATGTATTCTTGTAGATAAAGAGGAGATAGGAAGCGTCGGCGCAACAGGTATGCATTCAAGATTCTTTGAAAATATGGTCGCAGAGGTTATGGACAGATGCGGTGATTATTCAGAGCTTAAATTAAGAAGAGCACTTGCTAATTCTTATATGTTATCATCAGATGTAAGTGCAGCATATGACCCTAATTATGCATCAGTGTTTGAAAAGAAGAATTCAGCATTCTTTGGAAAAGGTATGGTATTTAACAAGTATACAGGTTCAAGAGGTAAGAGCGGTTCTAATGATGCTTCTGCTGAGTTCATTGGAAAGTTAAGAAAAGTTATGGATGATGCAGATGTGTATTTCCAGATGGCAGAGCTTGGAAAGGTAGATGCAGGCGGTGGCGGAACAATTGCATATATCTTGGCTAATCTTGATATGAATGTAATCGACAGTGGAATTGCTGTACAGAATATGCATGCACCATACGAGGTAATAAGCAAGGCTGACCTATATGAGACATTAAAGGGATATGAAGCATTTTTACAGATGTAAAATGTTTGTGTTAACGAAAGGACAATAATATGAAGTGGAATAAATATTCAATCCAGACAACTACAGATGCAGTTGATATGATAAGCAGCGCGCTTAATGATATAGGAATTGAAGGTATCGAAATTGAGGATAATGTACAGCTTACTAAGGAAGAGGCTAAGTCAATGTTTGTAGATTTCATTCCTGACCTTCCACCTGATGATGGCAGAGCTAAGGTTAATTTCTACATTGACAGTGAAGAAGATGATGGCTCAATGCTTGAAAAGGTTAAGGCAGAACTTGAAGATTTAAGAATGTTTATTGATATTGGTGAGGGTACAATCACAGAATCAGAGACAGAGGATAAGGACTGGATTAATAACTGGAAGCAGTACTGGCATACATTTACAATAGGAGACTTATTCATTAAGCCTACATGGGAGCCGGAGACAGAGGAGATGAAGGGGCATGCTGTACTTAGCATTGACCCGGGAACAGCTTTCGGAACAGGTTCACATGAGACTACAAGAATGGTTATAAAGCAGCTTCAGAAGTATGTTAAAGATGGTGATGAGGTGTTAGATGTCGGCTGTGGAAGCGGTATACTTTCAGTAGTTGCATTAAAATATGGTGCAAAGCATGCATTTGGTACAGACCTTGATCCTAATGCAATTATTGCATCAGAGGAAAATGCAGAGCAGAACAATATAGATAAGAAGCAGCTTGAGGTTATTGAGGGTAATATCATTGATGACAAGGCTGTTAAAGATGCCTGTGGCTATGAGTGCTACGACATTGTGTGTGCCAATATCCTTGCAGACGTATTAGAGCCACTTTCAACATGCATACATGAGCATATGAAGCACGGCGCTTACTTTATTACTTCTGGTATTATAGATACTAAGGAAAAAGAGGTAGCAGAGGCATTTAAGAAGAATCCTGAGTTAGAGATAGTTGAGATTAACCATGATGGCGAGTGGGTTAATATCACAGCAAGAAGGAAGTAGTGTATGTATCATTTTTTTGCAGAGCATGAGAATATCCATGATTCATATATAGATATAGTTGGAAGTGATGTTAATCACATTAAGAATGTATTAAGATTCAAAGAAGGCGACAAGCTTCTTATAAGCAGCGGAGATAATGTTGATTATGAATGCAGTATCGCTTCTATGTCTGATGAATATATAAGGGCAGATATACTAAGCAAGGACGAGCAGGGGAAAGAACTGCCTTCAAGAATAATCCTGTTTCAGGGACTGCCTAAGGCTGATAAAATGGAGCTTATAATACAGAAGGCTGTAGAACTTGGAGCATACAGTGTTGTTCCTGTAGCAATGAAAAGAAGCGTTGTAAAACTGGATGCGAAGAAAGCTAAAGCTAAGGTTGAACGTTGGAATGGTATTGCATTAAGTGCAGCCAAGCAAAGCAAGAGAAGTATCCAGCCTGAAGTGACAGAAGTTATGACATTTAAGCAGGCACTTGAGTATGCGGGAAAGCTAGATAAGCTTTTACTGCCATATGAGTGCGCAGAAGGCATGGAAAAGACCAGAAAAGTGATTGAAGAAATCGGACATGGAGAATCTGTTGGTATATTCATAGGCCCTGAGGGCGGATTCGACAGGTCAGAGCTTGACGAAGCTGTAAATGCAGGCTGTGAGATAATCACACTAGGTAAGAGAATATTAAGAACTGAGACAGCGGGAATGATGCTGTTGTCAGTGCTTATGTATAATATGGAAGAATAAGCGGAAAAGAGGCAATATGGAAGCATATCTTGATAATTCTGCTACAACGAAGTGTGCAGCAGAGGTAGTAGAAACAGCAGTAAAGGTTATGTCAGAAGATTATGGTAATCCATCATCAAAGCATATGAAGGGCGTTGATGCAGAGAAATATATCCGTGAAGCTAAAGAGGTAATAGCAAAGACTCTTAAGTGTCAGGATAAGGAGATACTCTTTACTTCTGGTGGAACAGAATCTAATAACATGGCAATAATCGGAACAGCAATGGCTAATAAAAGAAAAGGAATGCACTGCATAGTATCATCTGTAGAACATTCATCAGTTAAAGAGCCATTCAATTTCCTTGAAAAAGAAGGCTTCAGAATAACATATCTTCCAGTTGATAAAGATGGAATAGTTGATATAGAGGCTCTGAAGGATGCACTTGATGATGAGACAATACTTGTTTCAGTAATGTATGTTAATAATGAAATTGGTGCAGTTGAACCGATTGAAGAAATCGGACATATAATTAAAGATTATAATCCTGATATTGTATATCATGTTGATGCGATTCAGGCTTATGGCAAATATAAGATATATCCTAAGAAGCTTGGAATTGATCTGTTATCGGTCAGTGGACATAAGATTCACGGACCTAAGGGGAGCGGATTCTTATTCATTAATGATAAGACAAGAATCAAGCCTATTATATATGGTGGAGGACAGCAGAAGGGCATGCGTTCAGGAACTGAAAATGTTCCAGCTATAGCAGGACTTGCAACTGCCGTAAAGCTTATATATAATAATGACTTTGAAAGTAAGATAGCACATTTGTATGAGTTAAAGGATTACTTCATAGATGAGCTTGAAAAGCTTCCTGATGTGCAGGTAAACAGCAAGAAGGGTACGGATTCGGCACCACAGATTGTAAGTGCAAGCTTTAAGGGAGTAAGGGCAGAAGTACTTCTTCATTCACTTGAAGATAAAGAAATCTATGTATCATCAGGTTCAGCATGCTCATCTAACAAACCGGGACTGAGCAACACACTTGTTGCAATAGGACTTGATAAGGATTTGCTTGATTCTACACTTCGGTTCAGCTTCTGCTATGAGACAACAAAGGAAGAACTTGAATACACAATAGAAACACTTAAACAGCTGCTTCCAATGCTTAGGAAGTACACAAGACGATAATTGTGTGAAAATATATTTTCACACACAAGATTTGTGCTTTGCACAAATCTTGATATGCAAAGGAAAGGCGGAAAACGATGTATAAAGCATTTTTGATAAAGTATGGAGAAATAGGCGTTAAAGGAAAGAACAGATTTATCTTTGAGGACGCCCTTGTAAGACAGATTAAATTCTCACTTAAAGATGTTGAGGGAGAATTTGATGTAAGAAGAGCAGATGGAAGAATCTATGTTAATGCACTTTCGGACTATGATTATGATGAGGTAATTGAGAGCCTTACAAGAGTATTTGGTATAGTTGGAATCTGTCCTGTAGTTCAGATTGAAGATAACGGATTTGATGACCTTGCTAATCAGGTTATCAATTATCTTGATAAGGCATATAAGGATAAGAATCTTACATTCAAGGTTAATGCAAGAAGAACAAGAAAGAATTATCCAATGAACTCAATGGAGATTAATATGGAGCTTGGTGGAAGAATTCTTGATGCATTCCCAGAGATGAAGGTTGACGTCCATAAGCCTGAGGTTCTTTTACAGGTTGAGATAAGAGGAGATGTAATCAATATTTACTCTATCGAGGTTCCGGGTCCTGGCGGAATGCCAATCGGAACAGCAGGAAAGGCGATGCTTTTATTATCAGGCGGTATTGACAGCCCTGTTGCAGGATATATGGTTGCCAAAAGGGGTGTACAGATTGAAGCAACATACTTCCATGCTCCACCATATACAAGTGAAAGAGCAAAGCAGAAAGTAATTGACCTTGCAAAGATTGTATCTAAGTATTCAGGTCCTATTACACTTAATGTTGTTAATTTCACAGATATCCAGATGGCTATATATGAGAAATGTCCACATGATGAGCTTACAATTATTATGAGAAGATATATGATGAAGATTGCTGAAGATTTAGGAAAATCAAGCGGATGTCAGGGACTTGTTACAGGAGAGAGTATCGGACAGGTTGCAAGCCAGACAATGGCAAGTCTTTACTGTACTAACGAAGTGTGTACAATGCCTGTATTCAGACCGGTTATTGGTTTTGACAAGCAGGAAATTATTGATATATCAGAAAAGATTGGCTCATATGAGACATCAATACAGCCATTTGAGGACTGCTGTACAATATTCGTTGCAAAGCACCCTGTAACCAAGCCTAATCTTAATGTTATCAAGCAGCATGAGACTAACCTTGATGGAGTTATTGAGGAGCTTTACAAGACAGCAATTGAGACAACAGAAAAAATCGTAATTGAATAAAATAAAACCGCTTTATCTGCAACAGATAAAGCGGTTTATATGTTCTTACACATCATTACTCAACGATGTATGGCTTTAATACGGCAAGGATTGTATCAATATCATTGTCTGCATGAATGTTCAGGTCAATTGGCTTAGAAAGATCAAGACTGAATATACCCATTATAGACTTGGCATCAATTACATATCTGCCAGAAACAAGATCAAAGTCAACATCGAATTTAGTGATATCGTTGACAAAAGATTTTACTTTGTCGATTGAATTTAATGAAATCTTTACAGTTTTCATTAGAATACCTCCTTAAATGTTTTTCTATAAACTATAATATCTATTTGTTAAACCTATGTCAATAAAGAAATGTAACAAAAATTAACAGGAAATGAGGATTAAATTGAAAAAAGTTGCTATACACAGTCTGGGCTGTAAGGTTAATTCCTATGAGGCAGAATCAATGGAGATAATGCTTAGGGATGAGGGGTATGAGATAGTGCCTTTCAGTGAAGATGTTCAGGCTGATATATATATAATTAATACATGTTCAGTGACTAATATTGCTGACAGAAAATCAAGACAGATGCTGCATAAGGCAAAGAAGATGAATCCGGAGGCGGTTGTTGTTGCTGCTGGCTGTTATGTGCAGGCAGACCCTGACGGAGTTAAAAAGGATGAATGTGTTGATATCATTCTTGGCAATAATATGAAGATAAGTATTGTTGAAGCATTAAATGATTATTTTGGCGGTTCGGATAAAACAAGCTATCTTGTTGATATTAATGACAAGTATCAGGAGTATGAATCGCTTAAGATTAACCAGACAGGGGAACACACAAGAGCGTATATCAAGATTCAGGACGGATGCAACCAGTTCTGTTCTTACTGCATAATACCATACGTAAGAGGCAGGGTAAGAAGCCGTAAGCCTGAAGATATAGTAAATGAGGTTAAAACGCTTGCAGCTACAGGTGTTAAGGAGGTTGTTCTTACAGGAATTCATATATCATCTTATGGAACAGACCTTGAGAATATAAGTCTTATAGAACTTATAGAGGCAATCCATGAGATTGAAGGAATTAAAAGAATACGTTTAGGTTCGCTTGAACCAAGAATAATTACAGAAGAATTTGCAAAAAGGATTGCCGGCTTAGAAAAGATATGTCCACATTTTCACTTATCATTACAGAGTGGATGCGACAAGACATTAAAGGCAATGAACAGAAAATATAATACAGAAGAGTATTATGAGGGCTGCGTAAAGTTAAGAGAAGTGTTTGAGAATCCGGCAATAACTACTGACGTAATCGTGGGATTTCCGGGCGAGACAGAGGAAGATTTCCTTGAGACACGCAAGTTCCTTGAGAAAGTACATTTTTATGAAATGCATATATTCAAATATTCAAGAAGAAAGGGTACTGTTGCTGACAAGATGAAGGAACAGGTAGCAGACACTGTTAAGTCAGAAAGAAGTGCAGTTCTGCTTGCGTTAGAGAAGGCACAGTCACTTGAATACAGAAAGATGTATATCGGAAAAAGGCTAGAAGTTCTTATAGAAGAATTGACAGAAATAGATGGCAGGTCATATTATACAGGATATACAAAGAACTATATAAGAGTGGCAATAGCCGCTGATGAGTTTAAGGATAATCCTGTTAATGACATATATGAATGTATGGCTGATAAGCTTATCTGTGACGGGGTTACTATATTAGCGAGGTGTAATTAATGTCAAGAAAGAATACTAAAGGAACAATATTAGCTATAGATATGGGCAATACTAATATAGTTATTGGCTGTGTTGATGATGATAAAGTAATATTTGAGGAAAGGCTGAGTACAGACCTTTCAAAGACAGAGCTGGAGTATGCCATCAGCTTTAAGAATGTTCTTGAAATTTATAATATAAAATCAGAGGATATCAATGGTGCAATTATATCGTCAGTTGTTCCACAGCTTGTTAATGTTATTAAAGCTGCTGTTGAAAAGGTTGTAGATATAGAGCCTCTGGTTGTAGGACCCGGAGTAAAGACTGGACTTAACATTCTTATGGACCAGCCGAAGCAGGTGGGAAGTGACTTAATAGTTGATGCAGTTGCAGCGACACATGATTATGGTGCACCTGTTATTATAGTTGATATAGGCACAGCTACTACTATAAGCACAGTTGATGAGAATGGTAATTATATAGGTGGTGCAATCCTTCCGGGAGCAGGCGTTTCAATGAATTCACTTTCATCAAGAACTGCGCAGCTTCCAAGAATCAGCTTTGATGCACCAAAAGGACCGGTTGGAAAGAACACGGTTGACTGTATGAAGAGTGGTCTTATATACGGACATGCAGGAAGTATAGACGGAATTATAGACAGAATAATAGATTGCTGCGGATTCGGAAAGAACGGAAAGCCTGCTGCAAAGCTTGTGGCAACAGGGGGGCTTAGCAAGGTTATAATTCCATTCTGCAGGAATAGAATTGAGACTGACCCTGCACTTCTTATAAGAGGTCTGAAATACATTTATGATAAAAATGTCTAGAAAGTGGCTGAATAGGCGGGAGGAGATAATATGCTTAAGGGAAAGACAGTTGTTCTTGGAGTAACAGGCAGTATAGCAGCATATAAGATTGCTAATCTTGCTAGTATGCTTGTAAAGAAGCATGCCAATGTGCATGTTATAATGACTGAGAATGCATGTAATTTTATTAATCCGATAACATTTGAGACACTTACAGGAAACAAGTGTTTAGTTGATACATTTGACAGAAACTTCCAGTTTAATGTTGAGCATATCAGCCTTGCAAAGCTGGCTGATATATTCCTTGTAGCACCTGCTTCGGCAGATGTAATAGGAAAGATTGCAAATGGGATAGCAGACGATATGCTGACTACAACAATTATGGCATGCAAATGTCCTAAGCTTATATCACCTGCAATGAACACTAATATGTTTACTAATCCTATAGTACAGGATAATCTTAAGAAATTAGAGCATTATGGATATGAAATTATCCAGCCTGACAGCGGTTATCTTGCATGTGGAGATACAGGTGCGGGAAAGATGCCATCGGAGCAGGTTCTTCTTAATTACATCTTAAGGACAATAGCTAAAGATAAAGATATGGCCGGAATTAAGCTTACAGTTACTGCAGGACCTACAAGAGAAAAGTTAGACCCTGTAAGATTCTTATCTAATAATTCCACTGGAAAAATGGGATATGCAATTGCTAAGATGGCAATGCTTCGTGGAGCGGATGTAACACTTATATCAGGAAAAGTAAGCCTTGAGCCGGTGCCATTTGTTAAGATGGTGGATATTGTTTCAGCAGAGGATATGTATAATGCAGTAATTAAGAGTGCTAAAGATGCAGATATAATAATCAAGGCAGCAGCAGTTGCAGATTACAGACCGTCTGATGTAAGTGAAGAAAAGATTAAGAAAAAAGATGGTGATATGTCAATTCCTCTTGAGCGGACTAAAGACATAATAGGCACACTTGGAAGCAATAAAAGAGATGGATTGTTTCTGTGCGGATTCTCAATGGAAACAGAGCATATGCTTGACAATTCCAAGGTGAAGCTTACAAAGAAGAATCTTGATATGATAGTGGCTAATAATGTCAAAGTGGCAGGAGCCGGATTTGGAACAGATACCAATGTGGTTACTGTTATTACTAAAGACGCAGACGAGGAGCTTCCTATGATGAGTAAGGAAGAGGTTGCTGACGCACTTCTTGACAGAATAATGAAAGCAAGACAATAATAAAAAATAAAAACAGGCTGCCGGTTAACTGGCAGCCTGTTTTGCTACATATCTTCGCCAAGTGCCTTGATTCTTCCGTAAGTACTTAAAAGATATAAGCCAGAAAGACCTACAAGTGCGTAGATTATACGGTCAACCATAACTGATCTGAATATAAAATGCACAAGATTAAAGTTGAGGAAACCGATAAGTCCCCAGTTAAGCGTTCCTACAATGGCAATTGTAAGAGCAATGTAGTCTATAGGTTTAGAATTCATAAAATGCCTCCTTAAAATAGCGGATTTGGTTTTGAAATTAGTATGGAAAATGTAAGATAAATCATACTGGTAAAATATGGATTTTGTTGAGAAAAAGTGTAAACTTGACGACTTTAAACCTTGTATCATACTGTCTAAAATGCTACAATTACAGTGTTTGTGAATCAGCACAGATAAAGTGCGGAAATAATGAGGTTTATCATGGCGGGAAAGAAAGTAGTCAGATACAGAAGAAAGCCGAAAGCAGCAGCAATTATATTTGGAATAGTGCTGGTATATATTGTGTGCTTTATAGTTATATATGTTTCAAAAGCAAAGGTACAGACATATGAAGTTGAAGTGGGATCATTAATGAATAATGCTTCATTTACAGCGGTTGCCTTAAGACAGGAAGAAGTCTATAATTCTTCATATTCTGGTGATATTAACTATTATCAGCGAGAGGGAACAAGAGTTATGACCGGTGATACAGTGTATACGGTTGATGAGACAGGAAGAGTTTCAGATATACTTGCACAGTATACATCAGGAGATGGCAATGCACTTTCAGATGAGAATCTTACAGTCATTAAGAATACACTTACTAATTACAAGACTGAGTATGCAGACAGTGGATTCAGTGCAGTTTATGATCTCAAGTCAGATCTTAATGCAACTGTACTACAGTCTATTAATGAGAATATTATGGCCAATCTTGATTCAATTGTAGCAAGCACAGGAAGTCAGGACCTTTTCAAGACTGCAAAGTCAGATAAACCTGGTATAGTTGTTTATTCGGTTGATGGTTATGAAGGAGTTACCGAGGAAACAATTGGCAGTGTTGACTTTAAGAAAAAATCATATGATAAGCAGAGTCTTAAGTCAGAAAAGCTTATTACAGCCTCAGATCCTGCATATAAGCTTATTACAAGTGAGAACTGGACACTGATGTTTCCAATTACACAGTCAGATATAGATAAGTATTCTCTTTCATCTAAGGATACATTATCGATTAAGTTTACCAAGGATAATATTACAGGCACATTTCCATTCAAGATAGTTAATGATGGTAAGAACTCATATGGCAAGATAACATTATCAAAATATATGATAAGATATGCTACAGAGAGATTTCTTGATATTGAGATAATTGTGTCAGGGAAATCTGGAATCAAGGTTCCGGTATCAGCTGTAACTGAGAATGAATTCTATAAGATACCTAAAGAATATCTTATAACTAATGGTGAAAAGGGTGATTATGGATTCCTTGTAGAACAGAGCGATTCAGATGGTAAGCTGAATCAGGTATTTAAGGCTGTTGATATATATAAGTCAAATGATGAGGCTGTGTATATTAAGAAGACAGAACTGGCAGCCGGCACTGGAATAATCAGGATGGATTCAAGTGACAGGTTCGTTGTAGGACTGGTTGAAAAGCTTAGAGGTGTGTATTGTGTTAATACAGGATATACAGTATTTAAGCTTGTAGAAGTAATAGATGGCAATAATGAATACTACATATTAAAACAGTCGCTTAGTCATGGTGTGTCAATATATGACAGAATAATTCTAGATGCAGACAAGTATTCAGAGAATGAGATGATATATTAAATGTTTATGCATATCAGATTAATGACATTCAGGAGGCATTATGTTAAAGGATAATCTTATTGAAGTAGAAGAGCATATTAAGAAAGCATGTGAGAAATCAGGAAGAAATCCAGAAGATGTGTGTCTTGTTGCAGTAAGCAAGACTAAGCCAAAGGATATGCTTATGGAAGTATATGACTGTGGAATAAGACAGTTTGGAGAGAATTATGTTCAGGAGATGGTGGACAAGGCAGATACACTTCCTAAGGATATAACATGGCATATGATAGGACATCTGCAGAGAAACAAGGTAAAATATGTTGTAGGACGAGCTGCATTAATTCATTCAGTTGATTCAGAAAGACTTGCCGTTGCAATAAGTGATGAAGCAGTAAAGAAAGGCCTTATACAGGATATTCTTATTGAAGTTAATGTTGCAGGAGAAGAGAACAAGTTCGGTGTAACATGTGAAGAAGCGGAAGAATTTGTGAAGAAAATAGGAGTGCTTCCGGGAATTAAGATAAGAGGATTCATGACAAGTGCACCATTTGTTGAAAATCCTGAAGATAACAGGAAGTATTTTAGAGAATTAAAGCAATTACTGGTTGACATCAATAACAAAAACATAGATAATGTATACATGAATGTTTTGTCCATGGGGATGACTAACGATTATACTGTTGCTGTAGAAGAAGGGGCAACTCATGTAAGGGTTGGAACAGCGATATTTGGAGCCAGGGACTATTCACATTAATATGTTTTGGGGATACTAAAGAAAGTCAGATTATTAGATATAGGAGAGTGTTTATAATGGGAATGTTAGACGGTTTAACTAATATGTTTAAGATGCATGACGATGATGATTTTGATGACGATTACGAAGATTACGATGATGATTTCGGTGATGACTACGATGATGAGAAACCATCAGAAAGAAAGAATCTTTTTGGAAGGAATACCAAGAAAGATACAGTAGCAGACGAAGATGTTTCATATACAGCAGAGAAGCCAAGATTTGCTTCCAAGTCTAAGGTTGTTCCTATGAAGACACAGTCTCCAAGAGGACTTGAAGTTGTTGTAATAAGACCAGAATCTATGGAAGATGCTAAGGAGATAACTGATACACTTCTTACAGGTAAGGCAGTTGTGCTTAACCTTGAAGGAATCCATGTTGAGATAGCACAGAGAATAATAGATTATTCTGCTGGTTCTACATATGCAATAAGGGGTAACCTTCAGAAGATAACTAATTATATTTTCCTGGTGACTCCACCTAATGTAGATATTTCGGGTGATATTCCTGAGATAGTAACAGGAGGAATTGATCTTTCATCATTTAACAAGAATGAAAACAGATTTTAATTGATCTTCACAGCCACCCACATATAATGGGTGGCTGTTTAAGTATAAGGATAAGGGAGAATGTTATGAAGTGTATTAATGTAAAGTGCGAAGGTAAACCAGCATACGATATTGTGATTGAAAGTGGATTCGGGGGACTTTCAGAAGCCTTTAATAAGCTTGAAATAACAGGGAGAAAGTTATGTATTGTGACAGACAGCAATGTAGGTCCTTTATATGCAGAACAGGTAAAGAATGAACTTGAAAAAACAGGCAATGCAGTATATGTGTATACATTTGCAGCAGGAGAAGAGAATAAGACTCTTGACACAGTACAGGATGTATATGAATATCTTATAGAGAATCATTTTGACAGGAATGACTGCCTTGTAGCACTTGGCGGAGGAGTTGTTGGCGACCTTACCGGATTTTCTGCGGCAACATATCTTAGAGGGATTAAATTCATACAGGTTCCTACATCACTTCTTGCGCAGGTTGACTCAAGTATTGGCGGCAAGACAGGCGTTGATTTCAGGGCATATAAGAATATGGTTGGAGCATTCCATCAGCCAAAGCTTGTATATATGAATATGTCAGTGCTTAAGTCACTCAGTAAGAGACTTTTTAATTCTGGATTTGGTGAGATTATTAAGCATGGTCTTATTAAAGACAAGGAATATTACAACTGGCTTAAGGACAATGCAGAAAGCATAAAGGCGCTGGATACAGATGCACTTGAGCATATGATATATGTGAGCTGTAACATCAAGAGAGAGGTTGTTGAGAATGATCCTAAGGAAAAGGGAGAAAGAGCACTGCTTAATTTCGGACATACATTAGGACATGCTATAGAGAAAGAGATGAATTTCTCGCTTTATCATGGGGAATGTGTTGTGCTTGGAATGATAGCTGCACTCAATATATGTGTGGAACTTGGAACGATTACTGGTGAAGAAAGAGATGATGCGCTTAATACATTTGCATTATATGAATTCCCTGACCATGTAACAGGAATTAAGATTGATGATGTTGTTGCTGTATCCAAGAATGACAAGAAGATGGATGCCGGAAAGGTTAAGTTCATTCTTCTAAAGTCAGTTGGAGATGCTTATATTGACAGAGATATAACTGATGACCAGATGAGAAGAGCACTTGAAGGTGTTATAAGATAAATGATTAATAACGGAGGCTGAAAGTGAATAATAAAAAGAAAATATTCAATTTGTTATTTTATATTATAGGAATTGTTGTTCTGACTGAATTAGACCAGATTACCAAAGCACTTGCAGAAGCGAAGCTTTTAGGAAAACCGGATTTTAAGATAATAGGAGATGCTTTCGTATTCTCTTATCTTAGAAATTCAGGTGCAGCATGGGGCATGTTAAGCGGTAAGATTAATCTGTTTCTTGTGTTTACAGTTATAGTTATGCTTATAGTAACTTATGTAATTATTAATCTTCCTGCAACAAGAAAGTATATGCCACTTCTTATAACATGTACATTACTTGTATCTGGTGCAGTAGGAAACTTTATTGACAGGGTAAGATTCGGATATGTAAGGGATTTTATATATTTCAAGCTTATTAATTTTCCGGTATTCAATGTGGCAGACTGCTATGTTACTGTTTCAGTTGCACTGCTTATAATTCTTATTCTTTTTGTCTATAAAGAAGACGATTTCGGATTCTTAAAGTTATCGAAGAAGGGTGATAATAATGAGTGATTCAGTGCAGAATTTAATTGCTGAACCAGAGGATAAGGGGACAAGAATAGATAAATATCTGTCACAGGAGTTAGAAGATGTGTCAAGGTCACGCATACAGAAGCTGTTAGATGATGGAGATATTACGGTTGATGACAAATGTGTCAAGTCCAACTATAAGCTTAATGGAACGGAACATATCACAATAACAATTCCTGAACTTATTGTGCCACAGATACTCCCGGAAAACATACCTCTGAATATAATATATGAAGATGATGATGTGATACTGATAGATAAACCGAAGGGAATGGTTGTGCATCCGGCTGCAGGACATTATACAGGAACAGTTGTCAATGCACTTATGTATCATTGCAGGGATAATCTGTCAGGAATTAATGGCGTTATGCGTCCTGGAATAGTACACAGAATAGATATGAATACCACAGGTGTTATTGTTGCATGTAAGAATGACAAGGCACATAATGATATTGCTGCACAGCTTGCTGTCCATTCAATAACAAGAAAGTATTATTGCATTGTCCATAACCGCTTTAAAGAGGAAGAAGGAACAGTGGATGCACCTATAGGGCGTAATCCAAAGGACCGCAAGATGATGGCGGTTGACAGAAAGAATGGAAAACGTGCTGTCACACATTACCGTGTACTTGAGAATTTTGACAAATACAGTTTTATAGAATGTCAGTTAGAGACAGGCAGAACTCATCAGATAAGAGTACATATGGCAAGTATAGGACATCCGATACTTGGAGATGATGTGTATTGTCATGCCAGGAGTGGATATAAGCTGCAGGGACAGACACTACATGCGGGTGTTCTTGGATTTATACATCCGTCAACAGGCGAATATATGGAGTTCAAAGCACCATTGCCCGAATATTTTGAGAAGCTGCTTAAGGATTTAAGAAATGGAGGTAGCAATTGAGACGCAGGGAATTTATAGATATGATATTGAACGGTATTTCAGATACATTTGATATATACCATAATTACTGGTTTGAAGGTAGAAAGTTTGTTATATATGCTTACAGCTATAATAAGAAAGACAGATTTTCTACAACAGATGATGCCAAGTTATGGGACTCAAAATGCTATGAGCATCTGTTTTTCATTAATTGTGATACGCTTGGCATGAAAGAGCTTGATGATTTATATGATTTTGCTGTTAATAAGATTGAACCGCATTTTGTACGAGGTGACGGAAAGCTGCCTGCTAAGAATCATATGTATACACATATATCATTTATAATAATCACAAGAAATCAGGTGCTTCCTGATGTTGAGAAGGAACTTAAATCTAAGAATTATAGTAAGAATTATATGTTTGGTGCAAGAGGTTTTTCTAATATCAGACTGGCTTGTGTTACACCGAGCAGATACAGTGTGATATCTAATAAGGCTGGAACTAAGATAGCAGAATTTCTTACAGAGATACTCTTGCATATAGACCATTATGAAGAATAAATAATAATTATTAAAGATTAATTTAATTATGCTTAATATGTAGATTTTACCACAGAAATAATGTATAATATATCTAAAGTATTTCGTATACAATTGAAACCAGGAGGTAGGAACTATGGATGAGAGAACAGTTATTACTATCGGACGAGAATTTGGAAGCGGTGGACATGAGATAGGCATGAAACTGGCAGAGAAGCTGGGAATAAAGTGCTACGACAAGGAACTGCTTGAACTTGCAGCTAAGGAGAGTGGACTTTGTGAAGAACTTTTCGCATCTCAGGACGAGAAGCCTACTAACAGTTTCCTTTATTCTCTTGTAATGGATACATATTCACTGGGATATACTAATTCATATGTGGATATGCCTATTAATCACAAGGTTTTCCTTGCACAGTTTGATGCTATCAAGAAACTTGCAGAGAGAGAATCATGTGTTATTGTAGGAAGATGTGCTGATTATGCATTGGAAGATAATCCATATGCAGTAAGTGTATTTATCAAGGCAAGTCTTGATGAGAGAGTACAGAGAATTAAGAGAATCTATGAACTTAATGATTCTAAGGCTGCAGATCTTATCCAGAAGACGGATAAGAGAAGAGCAAGCTATTACAATTACTACTCAAGCAAGAAGTGGGGAGAAGCTAAGAGCTACAATCTCTGTATAGACAGTGGACTTGTAGGAATAGATGGTGCAATTGATATGATACTTAAGTTTATTGAATTAAAAGAGAAGAACATGGGCAAAGATATTTAATTCACTTTTAATATATACACGGTTGGTAAGTTATGGATTTTAATGGCTATAAGAGAACGAAGAAGTTTGATATTAAGAGATGGTTTAAGGGAACTAATTCAATCGTATACCTTGTTATACTTGTTGTAATGGTTCTTGGACTGCTATTTGTGTTAAGAACTGTTATCAGTATGCATAACAGCAATAAGAATTCTGATAATGTATCACAGGAAGAGACCACAGGTGAAACTGATTCATCAGAGACGGATACACAGACACAGACAATTGCAAAGAACCAGTCATATTATATCAGAATAAGCATAGCGAAGCATACGCTGGTTGTTTATCAGCTTGATGACAATAAAGAATTCTCTATTCCTGTTAAGGCTTTTAAAGTGGCTCTAGGACCTAAAGTTGCTCCTGCCAAGACGGCTATATCAGAGAAATCTTTATGGCGTAAGATTACAGATATATATTATGTCAGATACTCTTCAAGACTTGATAATGCTGAGTATCTAAGTACCGCAACATATTACAGCCAGAGTGATAATAATCTTAATCCAAAGTCATACAATGCCATAGGTCAGAATGTGTCGGAAGGTTCAATACTTATGACATGTGCCAATGCCAAGTGGATATATGAGAATTGCGGTGCGAAGACAACCGTAGAGATAGTTGAAGATTTTGATATCAGCTCAGATATTAAAGTTGAAGGCATAAGCCGGATAGCTGATGATGCATATAGGGACCCGACTGATAATGTGAATGGCAGCAGTAATATACAGAATAATAACGTTTCACAATACAATCAGACAGAGGCTGAAACAGAAGCTGTCACGAATGATGACAGACCTCAGGAGACTGAGGCACAGACACAGAAGAATGATTCTCGAGAGACACAGCCGACAACTGTCAGTCAGCAGGAGACTACTGCCCAGTCATCAGAGGCACAGAAGCCGTATGACAAGACCGTGTCAGAGTAATTTAACAACATATTTATAATAATAATTAATCCCTTTTCGCTTTTTATAAAGCTGAATGTATGCTATAATAGGTACATTCGTGTATTTATGAAAGGAAAAGGGATTATTTTATGTCAAACATTATTATTTTAGCAGCAATTATACTTTACCTGGGAATGGTAGTATGGATAGGTGTAATCTGTTCTAAGAAGAACAGTGATGTAGGAGACTTCTATCTTGGTGGAAGAAAGTTAGGACCTGTTGTTACTGCAATGAGTGCAGAAGCGTCAGACATGAGCAGTTACCTGCTTATGGGTGTTCCGGGACTGGCATACCTTACAGGTCTTGCTGACGCAACATGGACAGCAATTGGTCTTGCACTTGGTACATACCTTAACTGGCTTATTGTTGCCAAGAAGATAAGATTATATTCACATGGTTATCAGGCAATAACACTTCCAGATTATTTTTCTAAGAGATTCGGGGATGACAAGCATGTAATTACATTAATATCAGCAGCACTTATTGTAATATTCTTTATACCATACACAGCGTCAGGCTTTGCTGCCTGCGGAAAACTGTTTAACAGTCTTTTAGGTTTTGATTATCATGCAGCAATGATTGTCAGTGCTGTTGTTATTGTACTTTACTGTACAATGGGAGGATTTCTTGCGGCAAGTACATCAGATCTTGTACAGAGTATTATTATGACATTCGCACTTGCTGTCGTTGTAATATTCGGAATTGTGCAGGCTGGTGGAATGGGAGCTGTACTTGATAATGCCAAGGCACTTCCAGGATATCTTGATATGTTCCATACACATATTGCAGAAACTAACAGTTCAGGAGACTATGGATTCTTTAAGATTGTTTCAACACTTGCATGGGGACTCGGATACTTCGGTATGCCACATATCCTTTTAAGATTCATGGCTATTGAAGATGAGAACAAGTTAAAGATTTCAAGAAGAATTGCTACTGTATGGGTATTCATATCACTTATTGTTGCAACTGGAATCGGTGTAATAGGACTTACACTTTCAAAGAATGGTATTATTGATACCCTTACAGGTTCAGAATCAGAGACAATTATTGTTAAGATATCACATTATCTTTCAACATTTAACCCTGTAGCAGCATTTATAGCAGGAATTATCCTTGCAGGTATTCTTGCAGCAACCATGTCAACAGCAGATTCACAGCTTCTTGCAGCTTCATCAGCAATATCACAGAACCTTGCAGTTGAGGTGTTACATATTAATATGTCTAAGAAGACATCAATGCTTGTTGCAAGACTTACAGTTGTTGTTATATCAGTTATATCAATATTCTTTGCACTTGATCCAACAAGCTCAGTATTTAAGATTGTTTCATTTGCATGGGCAGGTTTTGGTGCGGCATTCGGTCCTGTGGTTCTCTGCTCACTTTTCTGGAAGAGAGCTAATAAGTACGGAATTGTATCAGGAATGATTGCAGGTGGAGCGATGATATTCATATGGAAATTCGGTATTGCAAAGCTTGGAGGAATATTTGCTGTATATGAACTGTTGCCAGCATTTATCTTCGCAACATTAGTTATTATTGTTGTAAGTCTTGCAACAGGAAAGCCATCTAAGGAAGTTATGGATAAGTTCGAAGAAGTTAAGAATATGAGCAAATAACTATAGAGAAGGTGCTTTATATATGGGATATACAATCGCGATATGTGATGATGATAAGACTATGGCAGACAAGCTGACGGCTTCATTGAAGAATGAGTTCATGAAAGCAGGCAGGAATGATGTAATCATAGATTACTATGACACAGGCGTGCAGTTACTGGAAGCTCTAAAGAATAAAATGTATAAAGCAGTACTCTTGGACATTAACATGGAGCCGATGGATGGATTTGCTGTGGCTGAGGCTATTGGAAAATCAGGATACAGGACTAAGATTATATTCGTTACTTCGCATGAAGACGTTGTATATGATACATTTGATTATACTCCGTTCTATTTTATCAGAAAGTCAAGATATGAGACTTATGTACAGAGAGTCGTTAAGAAGCTAATCGCCATTGATGGTTATGAAAAGACGATTGTTCTTGATGATAAAGATGGAATTATCAATATTAATTCAGGTGATATAACATATGTTCACAGTGAGGACCATTATCTTACAGTACATACGGCTGATGGGAATTCCTATGTAATCAGGAAGAATATGATGGAATTCGGACAGGATATAACAGGTACGGATATAGTAAGGGCTCATAAAAAATATATGATTAATTACAGGTATATTTCAAGAATCAACCAGAGTACTAATGAGGTTATTATGATTGATGGTGAAACTCTCAAGCTTGGAAGAAGCTATAAAGATACATTTATGAAGGGATATATGCAGTACAGGCACAACAGACAGACATATGAATGATATATTGTTAAATATTGTTAATATCAGAATGGCAATAATGATATGTATAGGAGTAATACTTGTAAGAGAGATATATCTGGTACTGAACGGCTATATTGCTAAAGCAGCGTATGTGGTATCGGCACTGGTTGTCATTGCTATAGCAGCTATTACTTATGGCGTGATATATATTGTAAATGTTAATCTTATTATATATAAAACGGGAATGTATGAGTTCACTGTTATAGTTATATATATGACATTGATTGCACTTGTGAATACATTTAAAACAATCAGACATGGCAGTTTTACGAAGATAGATATAATTAATATAGCAGCATATGTTTTGGTATTATGTTTTAATATATATCTGTTAATCAGATTAGGAATTTCTGATGGCGGCCATGATGTCATGCTGATTATGAACATTATAGTGTTAAGTCTGGTGCTTGCAATTATATTCTACAGAACGCTTGTAAGGCTCTATCAGGAGAATTACAAGGGACAAGAGGCTGAACATTTAAGAAATGTAATAGAGTCAGGTGAGGATTATCTTAAAAATGTTCAGGCAATGGATAAGCAGGTAAGAACCGTAAGGCATGATATGAATAATCAGCTTCAGGTTATATATGGTCTGCTTTCACAGGAAAGATATGAGGAAGCTAAGGATTTTCTTAAGCAGTACAGTATAAGTCTTGAGAAAACCAAGGGATATATTCATACAGATAATCCGATATTCAATACTGTTATTAATAATAAAATTGAATATGCCAAGAGTGAAGATATCATAATAACGACAGGTCTTCATAAGACATTAAAGCCTATGCATGGCAATGACCTGTACACGATTATGGGAAATGTGCTGGACAATGCAATAGAGGCTGAACTTAAAGAAGATATATGTAACAGGGAAATAGAAATCCGTTCCGTGTGGAATGGTAATGATATGATTATAACTGTAGAGAATTATATATCAAAGTCAGTATTAAATGATAATAAAGAGCTTCATACAAGTAAGCAGGACAAGAAATCACATGGTCTTGGAACTCAGATTATTAAGAAGCTTGTAAAGAAGAATAATGGAACATGTGATTATCATGAAGAAGGTAATATGTTCTGTTGTGAAATAAGATGGTGATAGAGCCGGAACAGTTGGATTAATCTTTCTGTTCTGGCTTTTTGTAACTATACTTATAGTCACCATGGTCGTTCACGACAAAGTTGCTGTCGTTCACGACATTGATGTTGAAAAGGGGAAGCATGAGCGATACTATAATTATAGAGAACATGTACAGGGAGAATTAGTATGAAGATATATAAAACAATACCATGTTTTTTCCTTATGGCTGCGTTGTGCGGATGCACAACGCAGTCCATAGAGGACGCTAAGAATATAGTTGAAACGAAAACATATGCTTACAGATATGAATATGAGACAGAACAAAATGGAGAGGCAATAACACAGTATCACGAAGAAAAACCGACAAATACAGATTACGTTGAAGATACAGAAGAAAATATTTTATATCTGCAAAGTAAAGCAAGCATGCTTAAGTTTATGAAAATGAATGAAACATTTACAAATGGAGATTGTGAATATAAAGTTACAGATGTAATTGCCACAACATATCGTGACTATGCATATGAACTTGTAAATGATGAGTATACCGAAGGAATGATGGACTATCTGAAAAAGATTAGAAATGTTGATGATAATGGCTATTTAACAGATAAAGAGTATAGATTTATCTGGGTAAAACTCAATATTAAATATAATGGAAGGTCATCAACCAAATTAAATATGAGCACATCATTATATGTAAAAAAGAATGATAAACTTGTAAGTTATGGAAGTTATTTAATTGAAAGTAAAGAGCTATGGCTTTTACCGGATTCAGAAGAAAAGGTTGCAGGAAGAGTGGCAGTTAATCCCGGTGAAGAAATGGATATGTGGATATGTTTTAAGGCAAAATATAATAGTGGTTACACATATTATATGACAGGCTCTTTTGGTTATAATGATGACCCGAGATTGTATACGGGAAATCTTATAGAATTAAATATAGAGGATAAAGAATAATGAATATGAAAGTAACAAAAAAATTACTTTTAATAGAATTTAGGAGAGTTTTTAAAAGTAAATTGTTTTATATAAGCTTGATGATTGGAATTATACTGGTAACGGGGGCTTTTATAAATGAAGCTGTTCCACATATGGATATTTTATATGCGTTTGACGGAAGTGCTGCATCATATCCTTTTTCTGTATTTAATTCATGGATTGGAAACTGGATGGGATATGAGCCATTTGCTACGTCATATTTATATGTGTGTATTTTATTGGCATCGTTACCATATTGTCATACATTTTCAAAAGATAACAAGAATCAGTACATATTGCAGTATTATTGCAGAATTGACAAAAATAAAGTACATCTGGCAAAGTTTATTACGACATATGTTACAGGTGGAATGATAGTATTTATCCCGGTATTTCTGAATCTGATTATGACAATGATGTTTATACCAGCATTGAAACCGATTGAGAACGGTATGTTTATAGGGGCGGGAATGACTATATTGTCAAGATTATATTATGATAATGCATTTGTATATGTTGCTATATATATGGTTCAGTTTTTTATATATGGCGGAGCTTTTTCTGTTATAGCACTTGCATTTTCATATTTTTTTGATAATTCATTTCTTGTTATGTTAAGCCCTTTCGTAGCTTTTTTTGGATTGGGAGTGATATCAACATTATGTAGAAGATTGTTTGGATTGATTACTTTTAATCCAAATGTTTTAATGGCACCTTCGCATCTTTTGTATGATATAGAACTAATTCCTTTTATCTGTGAACCGATTGTGATTACTCTAATCAGTGCGTATATTTTTTTCAGGAAGGGAAGAAACAATGAAGCGATATAAATGGGGGATTCTGACAATTATCCTTGTGATATTAATTACATGCATTGGAATGATAATAAGAATAAATGTCTTGTTTCCAAATGCCAAAGTTATTACATATACAAGCGATAATCCAGCTGATTTAGATGGATTGATAATTAAACCGGTTAATTATAAAGTGTATACCATGGAAGAATATTCTGAAATTTCGTCAAGATATAAGAATATTCAAGGGGAAAAAGCGGATAAAAGCAGAGTTGTGGTACTTAATATTTTACTGAAAAATACAACAGAAGATATAATTACATATTATCCATCAGGGAATATGGTGATTGAAAAACTTCATGCACGAAATGGTGTTACATTGCAGGAACCAGACAAGATGACTGTAACAGTTATGCCAGGAGAGGAACTGGAAGTTGGCTTACATGCGTATATTGGACCAAGTCAGTTAGATTATAAATTATTTAATAGGATAGATTCATCAACGGTTACATTTGTATATGCCTATTATCCGTACAGACAAAGGCTTGTTTTTAATAAATGAAGATAATATGGAGGGCAGGAATGAAGGTATACAAAACAATACCATGCTTTTTCCTTATGGCTGCGTTGTGCGGATGTACAACGCAGTCCATAGAGGATGCTAAAGCAATAGAAGAGACAAAATCATATGCATACAGATATGAGTATGAAACTGATTCAGCAGGGGAGGCAGTAACTAAGATATACAATGAAAAGCCAACCTATGATGAGAATGAGCAGGTAGAAGAGTATCAACAGGGATCATTGAGCAATAAAACAAGCATGATGAAGTTCATAAAGATGAATGAAACATTTGAATATTATGATTGTGAGTTTACGGTAAAAGAAGCGGTGGCTACACGAAATTATAATTATGCGAAAGAAATTATTGATGATAAATATATAGATGAAGTTATGAAATATTTTAAGAAACAGATTGCGTATGATGTCGATGGTAATTTAAAGGAAGATGACAATCGCACAGTGTGGATTAAGATACATATGAAATATAATGGCAATATTTCCAAAAATGTTAATATGTGTTCAGGTTTTGTTGTTAAGAAAGATGATGGAAAATTATATCCTTTTGGAGTGCAGTTATTTGTAGACAGAGAGGAACGTTTTACGAGCAGCAAAGATAATTCTATAGCATACTGTATGGACATTAATCCAGGAGATGAGTATGATATGTGGATTGGATTTGAAGCTCCTGTTGTGAATAGCTGGACGTATTATCTTGAAGGTTCATTTGGATATATATTCCAGCCTACTGGTTATACTGGATATCTTATAGAACTGGACATAGAAGATAGGGGATAATTATGCATGAATTAAATATTTTATTAAAGATAGAATTTAGAAGAGCATTTAAGAATAAATTGTTTGCCGCAAGTATTGTTATAGGTCTGGCATTGGCAGCAGGTGCATTTATCCAGACTGTTGTACCTCATATAGATGTACTTGGGGGATATGATGGAAGCGTGGCAAGTTATCCTCATTCAGTATTCACTTCATGGATGGGAATCGGAATAGGGTATGATATATGGGCGACTGTTTATTTATATGTATGTATATTACTTGCAGCATTACCATATTGCTCAACATTTGTAAAAGATAATAACAGTCAGTATATATTGCAGTATTACAGCAGAATATCAAAGAACAGATTACATATTGCAAAGTTCATAACAACTTTCGTAGTTGGAGGATTGATTGTCGTAATTCCATTACTTGTTAACCTGATAGCAACAATGATGTTTGTTCCTGCGTTAAAGCCAATTGAAAATGGTCTTTTTATGGGAAACGGTTCTTCTTTTATGAATGTATTATTTGTGAAACATACGTTCATATATACGTTTATATATATTGTGCAATTCTTTATATATGGAGGAGCATTTTGTGTAATTGCCCTTGCTTCGTCATATATATTTAATAATTCTTTTCTGGTGATGCTTATGCCATTCGTTACATTTTATGGTTTGGGTGTTGTTTCCAATATGTTAAGGAATATGTTTGGAATGGACAACTTTAATCCGATGAGATTACTGGCTTCTAATATGTTATCTGATAAGCAGCTTGCTGCATATATATTAGAACCAATAATTATAACTGTTATAAGCGGTATCATATTTTTTGTGAAAGGAGCAGATAATGAAGCATTGTAAATTAATAGTTTTATGTATAAGCTCTATTGCAATAGTAATATGTGCGGTGATGATTATAAGAATAAATGTGCTGTATCCTAATGCAGAGGTTATAAGTTATACCAAAGATAATCCGGTTGATATTAATGGTCTGGAAGTTAAGCCAATAGATTACTCGGTATATACATTAGATGAATTTTCGGAGATATCTTCGGAGTATGACAGGTATCTTAAAAGAGAGAATAAAGATAAGAAGCGGGTTGTTGTATTTACATTATCAGTAAGAAATACAACTGATGACATTATTAGTTATAGTCCATCTTTTGTCATGGTAATTGAAGAACTGTGTGCAAGTAATGGTGCATTTCCAATAATTAATAATGACAATCCATCACAGCAGAGTATTAATGTTTTGCCGGGTGAAGAAAGACAGCTGGTATTAAAAAGCATGCTTTCAACATCAATGCTTAAATACGAAAATTTTGATAAGATTGAATCATCAACAATGACGCTTGTATATTCGTTCTATCCATATAGAAGAAAGCTTGTATTTGATAAGAGGTGAATGTATGGGAAACAGAACGGGGAAAAAGCTGTGTATTGCACTGATATATCTGATACCAGTTATCATATTCATTAATACACTTTCTAAAATGTATAAAGTATTCTGGAATGTGAACGCATGCATGTCAGATTATTATCTTGCCGTATTTGATTGGAAGACGATTTCTTTCATGGGATTATTCGAGATGATATATGTATCTTTTGTATCTATTGTAATTATTAAAAGAAATATGACTTTGAATAGAATTGTTCTTTACCAGTCAATGGGAAAAATGTGGAGAGAGTGTATTAAAAGAGGCATATTAATAACTTTGCTTATTCCAGTGGTTAATTGTCTTATTATATTGCTGGCTGGATTAAGAGAAGGGGCAGTATTTAAGTGCAACTGGAATATTACAGGAAGTCTTGCAAAAACATGGATACCTTATCATGAACTGGCATATGAGAATACATTTGCAGTAATAGTCCTCATGTTATTACTGGATATCTTAAGACTTCAGATTGTTTATGTGCTTTTATGTCTGCTTTACTGGATTACACGCTCGGCTGTGTGGAGTTTTATCATAATATATTTTAATGTATTACTTTTAAGTATAGGTAAAACAGGGCTGTTTGACAGATTTGTGATGTATCAGACGGACATGTACATATATGGAATATCTGTATTTGATAATGTAGTACTGCCTGTTATTATCTGGGCGGTGTGTGCAGCAGTAAGTTATCTGACATTCAGGTTTTATAGAAAGGACATGCTTAAGAACTAATGAGATGTTTTATTAATGTATTTAAGGCAGACCTGAAAAGGTTCTGGAATATTGCATGGAAATTATACATAGCATTTGCAGTGTATTCTTTAATGCAGGCTTTAATATTCTTTGCTAATATGAACAAATCAATCAATAAGGGGAGGATAGCAGCGGTGTCATTAGGCGACAGCCTTATGGATTTCTTTAAAGGAGCTAAAGAGTTCTATCCCGAAAGAAATCTGGCGATGGATATTCCGGTGCTTGAGATATTTGTCCTTTTATTTCTGCTTTTTATTGTTGCGTATTATATTAATTCTGACAGGAGTGCGTTAAGCAGGAGCATAATGATTGCCTCGCGTTCACCAGTGTACTGGTGGGTCAGTAAATATATTATCGCAGTATTAGCTGCACTTGTATATATGGTTCTGATAATTGTAACATTTGCAGTCAGTGGTTTTGCAGTTCTAGGAAATAAGTTCAGTCTGAGGATGCATTTTACCGCCAGAGAGAACATAAAACTCATACTTGGAAGTGAAGATATAAGCTGCAATACCAATGTTGTTTTACTTATGGTTCTGTGTACGCTGAGCTTAATTACTGCATGTATTATAATTCTGCTGGTTTCATATGTGTTTAACTCTATATTTGGATTTATTATTAATCTATTGTTATTCATATTCAGCATATGTTATATGAAGTGGTTTGGCTTCTATAATTATATGATGATGTACAGAATCCCACATGTTTATGACAGATGGTATTTTGGAGCGTTATTAATGCTGGGGATAGATGTGGGGATTATGGCTGCTGGAATTATATATTCAAGAAAAAGAGATTTTCTGTAGGAGGAGTAAGTATGTATATTGAATTGAAAAATGTATCTAAGAAAATTAAAGGCATTGATATTCTTGATGATGTCAGCCTTAGAATGGAATCTGGAAAGATATATGGTTTCAGGGGAAAGAATGGAAGCGGTAAGACAATGCTTATGCGTGCAATAGCAGGTCTTATCAAGGTTACAGGAACAGTTGATATTGATGGGAAGATATTAGGAAAAGATGAAATGTTTCCGCCAAGCATAGGTATTCTTATAGAGAATCCGTCATTTATAAGTAATTATACTGGGTTTGAGAATCTAAAGACTCTTGCTTCAATCAGAGAAAGAATTGATGATAACAAGATAAGACAGACACTTACTGAGGTTGGGCTTGAACCGGATGATAAGAGAACATTTAAAAAGTATTCATTAGGTATGAAACAAAGACTCGGTATAGCCGCTGCGATAATGGAAGATCCAGATATTATTATTCTTGATGAACCGATTAATGCGCTTGATGATTCAGGAACTGAGCAGGTAAGGCAGATTCTTTTAAAGCACAAGCAGAGAGGTGCGTTAATTATTATTGCCTGCCATGATGCTGATGAACTGGAATTCTTATCAGACGAGATTATAGAGATAGCAGAGGGCAGAATACAGCCAAAGAAAGAGAAAAAATAAGAAAAAAGTTCCTGCAGCAGATATTTAAAAATATCAGACTGCAGGAACTTTTTCTTAATCTTCGTCGTTAATATCTTTCTGTGCAACAGCAGCGGCTACAACTGATATGATAACCACAGCAGCAATAATAGCAACTGCAACACCTATAATTGGTCCGATGAATAACATAAAACTCATAATATCACACCTCTTCGAACATATTTATTATATCCATTATATATCGGTTTTATAATATGTACAAGCAATTAAGCGTCTTTTTTAGATTCTTTTTCTTCTTTAGCAAGGTTTTTGTTAGCAGTTGAAAGCATAAGCTTGATTCTGTTTAACTGGTTAACTTCGGAAGCACCAGGATCATAATCTACAGCAATTATGTTAGCTTCAGGATATGCTGCACGAAGCTCTTTGATAACTCCCTTTCCTACAATGTGGTTAGGCAGACATGCAAATGGCTGACAGCATACGATATTGCCTACACCATGATGGATAAGCTCAATCATTTCACCGGTAAGAAGCCAGCCTTCACCAGTCTGATTGCCAAGTGATACGAAGTCTTTAGCGTAATTGGCTGTCTCACTAATCTTAGATGGAGCATCGAATCTCTTGCTTTCTGCAAGTGCCTTGGTTCCAGCCTTTCTGAAGGTTTCAAGTATCTTTATAAGTGTACTTGAAAGAATAGCCCCTTTCTTAGGTGTCTTTAATAATTCATGCTTATATGTTGAATTCTGCATACAGTAGAGAAGGAATCCCATAAGGTCAGGCATAACAGCCTCAGCACCTTCTGCCTCAAGTAACTCAATAATGTGGTTGTTAGCAGCAGGCATGAACTTAACAAGAATCTCTCCAACAACACCAACTCTAGGCTTCTTGATATCCTTAAGCGGAATATTATCAAAATCCTTAACAATAGCACGGAGGTTCTTATTGAACTCTTTCATATGAACCTTATTTTTAGTAAGCTGCTCAATGCAGACCTTCTTCCATTTTTCATGAAGTGCATTAACTGAACCAGGAACTGCCTCGTAAGGTCTTGTACGGTACACAACATTCATGAATATATCACCATATTCAACAGCCATCATAGCTTTCTTAAGCATTGGTATGTCATAGCTGAAGCCCGGATTAGATTCAAGCCCCTGTGCACTCAGTGAGATTACAGGAACATCTGGAATACCAGCCTTTATGAGTGCTCTTCTGATGAATCCGATATAGTTGGAAGCACGGCATCCACCACCTGTCTGTGACATAATCACAGCAGTTCTTGAAAGGTCGTATTTGCCTGAAAGAAGGGCGTTCATAATCTGTCCGACTACCATAAGTGAAGGGTAGCATGCGTCGTTATTAACATATTTAAGACCTACATCTACTGATGACTTGTTGTCGTTCTCAAGGACTTCAATATTGTAGCCACATGAATTAAGGGCAGGACCTAATATGTCAAAATGTATTGGTGACATCTGAGGGCAGAGAATTGTGTAATTCTTTCTCATATCTTCAGTAAACTGTACTCTGTGGTAGGCAGATGACTGAATCTTTCTCTGGTAGTTCTTCTGTTCACGTACTCTTAAAGCAGCGATTAGTGAACGTACTCTGATTCTTGCAGCACCAAGGTTATTAACCTCATCAATCTTAAGTACTGTATATATCTTTCCAGACTTAGTAAGTATATCGTTGACAGCGTCAGTAGTAACGGCATCAAGACCGCATCCAAATGAATTGAGCTGGATAAGGTCGAGATTATCTACAGTCTTTACATAGTTAGCAGCAGCGTAAAGTCTTGAATGATACATCCACTGGTCAAGAATGATAAGAGGTCTTTCAACTGTTCCTAAATGTGCAACACTGTCCTCTGTAAGTACTGCAAGTCCGTATGAATTAATAAGTTCAGGAATACCATGGTTTACTTCAGGGTCAACATGGTAAGGACGGCCGGCAAGTACAATACCGCGCTTTCCGGTTTCGTTAAGGTAAGCAATTACTTCTTCACCTTTATTTCTGACATCCTGTCTGCAAGCCATCATTTCATCCCATCCGGCTTTGACAGCAGACTTAATCTCTGCGGCAGGAATGTATGATGAGAATTCCTCAACGAGTCTTTTTGATATCTTCTCCTCACTTTCAAATGACATGAAAGGATTTCTGAAATCTATATTTTCTGACTTAAGTTCTTCTACATTATTCTTAATGTTCTCGGCATATGAAGTAACGATAGGGCAGTTATAGTGGTTGTTGGTGCCTTCATATTCGTTATGCTCATAAGGTACACATGGATAGAAGATAAATTTAACTCCCTGCTTAATAAGCCACATGATATGTCCATGTGCGAGCTTTGCAGGATAACACTCTGACTCTGATGGAATTGACTCAATACCTAATTCGTAAAGCTTGTGGCTTGACTGAGGTGAGAGTACAACCCTGTATCCGAGTTTTGTGAAAAATGTATACCAGAACGGATAGTTTTCATACATATTAAGAACTCTTGGAATACCTACAGTACCTCTTGTAGCCTTTTCTTCTGAAAGAGGCTCATAGTCAAAGAGTCTGTGGAACTTATAATCGAAAAGGTTAGGAAGCTTTTCTTTGTTCTTCTCTTTACCAAGTCCACGTTCACATCTGTTACCTGTGATAAACTGTCTGCCGCCAGAGAATTTATTGATTGTAAGGTGACAGCTGTTAGTACATCCCTTACATCTTGTAAGCTTTGTTTCATATGTAAGAGAGTTAATCTTATCTATAGAAAGCATAGATGATTCTGATATACCGTCATATCTTTCTCTTGCAATAAGGGCAGCGCCAAAAGCACCCATAATACCTGCGATATCAGGTCTGATTGCCTGAACGCCTGTAATCTTCTCAAAACTTCTAAGAACTGCGTCGTTGTAGAATGTACCACCCTGAACAACGATATGCTTACCTAAATCATCAGGGTCAGAAATCTTGATAACCTTGTATAAAGCATTTTTAATAACAGAATAAGCAAGTCCGGCAGAGATATCTGCAACTTCAGCGCCTTCCTTCTGAGCCTGCTTAACCTTGGAATTCATGAATACTGTACAACGTGTTCCCAAGTCAATAGGGTGGTTCGCAAATAAAGCAGCCTTGGCAAAGTCCTGAACTGTGAAGTTGAGGGATTTTGCAAATGTTTCTATGAATGAACCACATCCTGATGAACATGCTTCGTTAAGCTGTACAGAATCTACAGTCTGGTTCTTAATCTTGATACATTTCATATCCTGTCCACCGATATCGATGATACAGTCTACTTCAGGGTCAAAGAATGCAGCAGCGTAGAAATGTGACACTGTCTCAACTTCACCCTCATCTAACATAAGAGCCGACTTGATAAGTGCTTCACCGTAACCTGTTGAACATGACTGTACAATCTTGGCTTCTGGTGGAAGCAGTGTATATATCTCTTTAATAGCTTTAATTGTTGTAGCAAGTGGTGAACCGTTATTGCTTGAGTAGAATGAGTAAAGAAGATTACCGTCTTCATCAACTAAAGCAACCTTTGTTGTTGTTGAACCTGCATCAATTCCGAGATAGCAGTTGCCCTTGTAAGATGCGATATCAGCAGTCTTAACATGATGAGAGCTGTGACGCTTTGTGAATTCATCATATGCAAACTGGTTCTCAAAAAGAGGTTCCATACGTTCAACCTCGAACTCAAGCTTAATCTTTCCTTTAAGTCTTGCGATAATGTCTTCTACAGGAACACATACATCTTCACTGTAATTCATTGCTGAACCAACAGCAGCAAATAAGTGTGAATGGTCAGGAGCAATGATTTCATCCGGACCTAAGCTTAATGTACGGATAAATGCCTGTCTTAACTCTGATAAGAAATGAAGTGGTCCGCCTAAGAATGCAACATTACCACGGATTGGTTTACCACATGCAAGACCACTGATTGTCTGGTTTACAACAGCCTGGAATATAGATGCAGAAAGGTCTTCCTTAGTTGCACCTTCATTGATAAGAGGCTGGATATCAGTCTTGGCAAATACACCACATCTTGCGGCAATAGGGTATATTGACTTATAGTTCTTGGCATATTCATTAAGTCCCATTGCGTCTGTCTGTAACAGAGTTGCCATCTGGTCAATGAAAGAACCTGTACCGCCGGCACATATTCCGTTCATTCTCTGGTCAATACCGTTAGTAAAGTAGATAATCTTAGCATCCTCACCACCAAGCTCGATTGCAACATCACACTGTGGAGCATAATCCTGAAGGGCAGTAGACACGGCTACTACCTCCTGTGTAAATGGTACTTCTAAATGTTTGGCAAGAGTAAGTCCGCCTGAACCTGTGATAACAGGATATACTTCAAACTCGCCAAGCTCAGCCACTGCCTTTTCAAGAAGTGACTGGAGTGTTTCCTGGATATTCGCAAAATGCCTTTCATAATCAGAAAATAAAATATTATTATTATCATCTAAAACAGCGATTTTTACAGTTGTTGATCCAATATCAATACCTAATTTGAATTTGTTCATAACCTAATACAGCTGTAGCTGTCCTCCTTAAAATAAATATACAAAAGTTACCCATTGCATAGTGACTTTGGCGAAAAAACGCAGAATATGTCATTTTCTATGCAACCTATGCATTATAGAGTAAAATGGAATAAATTTCAATATTAATAGGAAATAATAAAATAGCTTTAATTATTTATGGTGGATATTTTTATTAAAATTTAAGAACTTAAGAGTAAGTTTAATTGACATCATATTGTTTTGTTTATTATAATTTCTTGTATATGATTATGAATTATTAGTCTGTAACATGTGTAAGACTGAAAGGAACATTTTATGAACTGGTTTGCTAAATTTGAGAAAAAATTCTCTAAGTATGCGATTAAGAATCTTATGTTTTACATCATTGTCCTTTATGCAATAGGATTTGTGATGAATACATTTTTTAATGGATTATATGACGCATATTTTTCACTTGATTTTGCTATGATTTTCAAAGGACAGGTATGGAGACTCGTCACATTTATATTACAACCTCCTTCTAACAGCATAATATTTGTGGTATTTGTGCTGTATTTCTACTATCTGATTGGTTCGGTACTTGAAAGAATATGGGGCTCGTTCAGATTTAATGTATACTTCTTTACAGGAGTTATCCTTAATATACTTGCATCACTTATTATCTATCTTATATGGGGATTAAGCTTTAAATTAAGTACGAATTATATTAATCTTGCGTTGTTCATGGCATTCGCTATGGAGCAGCCGGATATGGAGGTTTTATTATTCTTCATTATCCCAATCAAGATTAAATGGATGGCAATACTTGATGCTGTAATATTCGGAATTACTATAGTATTCGGATATCTTGTGCCTTTTCTTCCAAGAAATGTATGGTACAGCCTGTATGCAGCAGGTTTCCTTGCGCCATCAGCAATTATGTGTTATGCCAACGCAACGGCGGCGCTTGTGTCAATGCTGAATTTTATAATATTCTTCTTCCTGTACAAGAAAGGCCCGGCAAAGAGCAGTACACAGAGAAACTTCGACAAAGCAATGAGAACAGCAAAGAAAGCACAGCAGAACGCCAGAAAAGACTATTGGCAGCAGAATAGTTGCAACACTCAGGGCAATGGTGGCACATATGGGACAGCATCATCAGATAACAGAACACAACAAAGTCAGGCACAACACGCGAAGCGCGGTGTGCCGAAGCACAGATGTGCAGTATGCGGAAGGACAGAACTTGACGACGAAAACCTCACATTCAGATTCTGCTCAAAATGCGTCGGCAACTACGAATATTGTTCCGATCACTTATATACCCACATCCATGTAACCGGGGATAAACAGTAACCATCTGGGGTAGAAGTGTAAGCAAAGAGAAACAGGGATGGTGTCAGAATTGAATTTTCTGAGTTGTGTGGGAGTTAAAGCCAGAGTTTGCGAAGCGCGGTTCAAAAAATCGCGTTCAAGCGAAGCGCGTTGATTTTTTGAACAAAAAAGCGAAGCAAAAACTGGCTTTTACTGCCACTAAACGAAGAAACCTGAAAGACTGACACCGTCCCTGTCTCTCTTTGCGTATCCTTCCACCCCCTAAAAAGCTTGTTAAATAAAAAACTTAGTTGATTTGACACGCAAATATGTTATTATATTGTAGGTATGTGTTTGAAAAGATTTTAATTATTTTGGAGGAAACAATGAAAAAGACTAAGATTATTTGCACAATGGGTCCTAATACTAACGACAGAAACCTTATTAAGGATCTTGCGTTAGCAGGAATGGATATTGCAAGATTTAATTTTTCTCATGGTGACCATGAGGAGCAGGCAGGAAGATTTGCCTTAATTAAGAGTGTAAGAGAAGAACTTAATATCCCTATTGCAACTCTTCTTGATACTAAGGGACCTGAGATCAGAACAGGTGCTGTTAAGGATGACAAGAAGGTTACACTTGTTGAGGGACAGAAATATACATTAACAACAAGACAGGTGCCAGCAGATGATAAGATTAATATGGTAACTTATGCAGGTCTTCCAGAAGATGTTACTACAGGTAATATTATTCTTATCGATGATGGTCTTATCGAGCTTAAGGTTGATAAGGTTGAAGGTACAGAGATTGAATGTACAGTAATTAATGGTGGTGATCTTGGTTCTAAGAAGGGTGTTAATGTTCCTAACGTAAGCATCAGACTTCCAGGCATCACAGAGAAAGATAAGGAAGATATCATCTTTGGTGTTGAGCAGGGATTTGATTTTATCGCAGCTTCATTTGTAAGAAATGCAGCATGTATCGAGGAAATTAAGCACCTTCTCTGGGAGCATGGTTCAGATATCCCAGTTATTGCCAAGATTGAGAATGCCGAAGGTATTGCTAATATAGATGATATCATCAGAGTTGCTGATGGTATCATGGTAGCACGTGGAGATATGGGTGTTGAGATTCCTGCTGAGGAAGTTCCACACGTTCAGAAGGAAATCATCAAGAAGTGTAATGCTAAGTATAAGCCAGTTATCACAGCTACACAGATGCTTGATTCTATGATTAGAAATCCAAGACCTACAAGAGCTGAGGTTACTGATGTTGCTAACGCTATCTACGACGGAACAGATGTTGTTATGCTTAGTGGTGAGACTGCTAATGGAAAGTATCCATTAGAGGCTGTTAAGATGATGGTTAAGATTGCAGAAAGAACTGAGCAGGAGATTAAGGGACATTCAGTAGAATATTCTAATCTTCACAGCAAGAGAAGCATTTCAAGCGCTGTATGTAATGCTGCAGTTCAGACAGCAGATAACCTTGGAGCTAAGGCTATTATCTGTCCTACAATTTCAGGATTTACAGCAAGACTTACATCTAAGTTAAAGCCAGAAGCTGAGATTATCGGATGCTCTCCATACGATAACGTTCTTAGAAAGATGCAGATTTACTGGGGTGTAAGACCTCTTAAGACTGCTACAGAAGCTTCTACTGATAAGATTATTGAGCATGCATTAGTAGTTTCTGAACATGCTGGATTCGTAGAAGAAGGAGATACAGTAATTGTTTCTGCTGGTATCGCTACATCTTCTGATCCTTCATCTAAGAGAGGACTTACTAACACAATGAGAGTAGTTACAATCTAGTGTTAATTTGATACATTTGTTTCGGAATGAGGCTTGATTTTAATATTCTATTATGTTATAAGTAATACACAATTAATATTACAAAGCGTTGATGGAAACAAGTAGGTTATTACTGAACTTACAGAAAGCAGCCGGTTGATGAGAGGCGCAAGGGTAAGGGTAACTGAATACATTCCGGAGCGGCGAACTGAAAGCATATTTGTAAGTAGGGGCAGCCGGAGTAGCACACGTTATAGTGCATAAGTCCATGCTGGTGGACTTAGTGAGGTGGCAGATGCGAGTCTGTCATGAATAAAGGTGGTAACACGTAAGTTCAGGCTTTCGTCCTTTTAAAGAAGGGCGGAAGCCTTTTTTGTAAGCAATGAGCCATGCAAGCCAGAATGTGCTTGCACAGATTCTGGCTTATATGGCGAATGCAGATAATGAACAACGGAGCACGGAGTGCGGAAGTTGTGAATTATCAAGGCTCGGGAGCAGCAAAGCTGCGGAGAGACTTGGCTTACAAAGTTGCGCAAGCAGCAATAAGAAAAATGAAAAGAGAGGAAACAAAAATGACACTTTATGACGAATTAGTTGCAAGAGGTCTTATTGCACAGGTAACAGATGAAGCACTTATCAAAGACCTTATTAACAATGGAAAGGCTACATTTTACATCGGATTTGATCCAACAGCAGACAGCCTTCATGTAGGACACTTTATGGCACTCTGCCTTATGAAGAGACTCCAGATGGCAGGAAATAAGCCAATCGCACTTATTGGCGGTGGAACAGCTATGATTGGTGATCCATCAGGACGTACAGATATGAGAAAAATGCTTACACCAGAGCAGATTCAGCACAATGTTGACTGCTTCAAGAAGCAGATGGCAAGATTCATTGATTTCTCAGATGACAAGGCATTACTTGTTAATAATGCTGACTGGCTTCTTAATCTTAACTATGTAGAACTTTTAAGAGAGGTTGGAGCATGCTTCTCAGTTAATAACATGTTAAGAGCTGAATGCTACAAGCAGAGAATGGAAAAGGGATTAAGCTTCCTTGAGTTTAACTACATGATTATGCAGTCATACGATTTCTATATGTTATACCAGAAATACGGCTGTAATTTACAGTTTGGTGGTAATGACCAGTGGAGCAACATGTTAGGTGGAACAGAGCTTATCAGAAGAAAGCTTGATAAGGATGCTTCAGCTATGACAATCACACTTCTTCTTAACTCAGAGGGTAAGAAGATGGGTAAGACAGCTTCAGGTGCTGTATGGCTTGATCCGGATAAGACAAGTCCTTACGATTTCTACCAGTACTGGAGAAATGTTGATGATGCAGATGTTCTTAAATGCATCCGTATGCTCACATTCCTTCCACTTGAAGAGATTGACAAGATGGATAGCTGGGAAGGTGCTCAGCTTAACAAGGCTAAGGAGATTCTTGCTTATGAGCTTACAAAGCTTGTTCATGGTGAGGAAGAAGCTAAGAAAGCAGAAGCTACAGCAAAGGCAATCTTTACTGGTGGGGATGCAGCTAACATGCCTACAGCAAAGCTTGAAGCAGACAGCTTTACAGATGATGAAATTGATGCAATTAATCTTGTGTTTGGAGCAGGACTTGCAACAACTAAGTCAGAGGCCAGAAGAACTATCCAGCAGGGTGGTGTTTCTGTAGATGGAGAGAAGGTAGCAGATATAGCAGCTAAGTTCCCTAAGAGTATGTTTGAAGGAGACGGAGTAGTTGTTAAGAAGGGTAAGAAATCTTTCGTTAAAGTATCTGTTAATTAATTGTTTCCCTGAAAAGGAAGGATTATGAAAAAAGATGAGATTACAAGGGTGAGGCTTTTAAGCCTCGCCGTTCTTATGGCACTGAGTCTGTTTATTTTACTTGTTCTTGTAGGAAATAATGAATTTGGACATATTATTAGTAAAATGAATAATAATTCACTTAATATTTCTGAAAATCAGAATTCAGTATACAATCTGTATTACTATACGGGATTTAATGTTGTATATCAGTTATTTTTCTCACTGACGGTATTATTTACGGCAGTATCACTTACAGGAATTCTTTTAAGAATAGGCAACACGGGTATAATTGCTTCTGTTGCTGCTATATTTAATATGATGACTGGAATATTGCTTTTAATGGCAAGAATATTGGAGTCGTCATCATCAATGCACGCATGGATAGATTCTTTCTATATTGATGGTGTGGTAAAAGGACAGATTGAGACAGCACAACTGATGGATAAAATACCTGTGTTGTATATATTGTTGGTGATTTTGGGAATACTTGAGCTGATGATGGTGAAAAGCTCCGGTATCAGACACATAAAAATGTTTTCTAAAAATAAACAGACTAACGCAGTGGTTTTTCTTATGCCTGCTCTTGTTATATATGTGTGGGAAGGCTTTATAAGAAGGAATATATTGTCAGAAATTATAAAAAATGGTGATTCCCAAAGAACGACAGTTAATGAATATCTTACCGGATATTATATTGGTAATAAAATATTCTTTAACTGGTCATGGATGATAATGCTTTTAATAGCAACCATTCTTTGTATAATTATACAATCAGGTATTATCAAGGGATTAAGCGGCAGGGCAGGAATGTTGGCAGGTATCGGTATTCCGGCACTTGTAACGATAATGCCATCTGTAATATATGCATTTAACCCGCCTGCACTGTTTGGATATATTACGCTGGATATATCGTTATGTGATATGACTGATAACGCATTTTACATGTATCTTGTAACTTTCTGCGTGTGCATGACGGCTGCATACATACTGATATATCTTGTGATAAGCGGGCTTCTGGATATGAGAAAGCTGGCAGGGATATTTGTTATAAATGTTGTTATAAGTGTAATTCTTATGATTATTGTTTCGGGCAAATCTTCACTTGCAATCCAGTATATGCCGTGGATAGTTGCAGACTGCGCATCAGTTATACTGGCGTTCATATGTGTGGCTGTTAAGCCTGTTAATAAGAAAATGGCTGAGTTATGCGGTGCCCCCAAAAAAGTCTGACTTTTTGGGGCACCGCATGATTAAATTCTGATTCAGCCATTATTTTATAACTGTTTAATATCTTTAATGTCGGTGTCTGCAACCATTGAGTAGTTGGTGTAATACACAACGAATCCCGGTTTAGCACCGGCAGGCTTTTTAACTTCTTTCTTTAATACATAATCGACTTCAACTTTTTCCTGCTCACGGCCTTTAGAGTAATAGGCGGCAAGGCTTGCTGCTTCTTCAAATGTCCTGTCAGGAACTTCCTTTCCATCTGTTTTAAGAAGTACATGAGAACCTGGCATCTGCTTGGCATGAAACCACCAGTCATTACCATTGCCTGTCTTGAATGTAAGTTCGTCATTCTGCATGTTATTCTTTCCAACATATATGTCAAATCCATCACTTGATACAAAATGCATCGGCTTGTTGGCTGTGATTTTGTGTTTTCCTTTAACAGTCCTTTTAATATATCCAGTTTCAATAAGCTCTTCCTTAATGTTAGCAAGATCAGCCTCTGTTACTGAAATCTCAATTGCATTGATAATAGATTCAAGGTAACTTATTTCTTCAGTAATCTCTTGAATAAGACGGATTCCGGCTTCATAGGTTCTTTTAAGCTTGTTATATCTTGCAAAATATTTGTTGGCATTCTCAATTGGTGTGAGAGTGTTATCAAGCGGAATCTTAATTGTAGTATTATCGTAGTAATTAAGTGCTTCATATTCCTTAGAACCTGCAGGAATACTGTAAGCGTAGGTTGTAAGAAGTTCGCCGTAGATACGGTATTTGTCTTTTTTCTCAGTGTCCTTTATCTGTTTTTCCTGAATGTCAAGCTTCTTGTATGCTCTTTCAAGATGTGTTGTTACAATTCTTCTTATATCAACAGACTTCTGGTGGATTCGTGTTGCAATCTCTTTCTGTCTGTAATAATCGATAATCAGTCTGCTTATCGAATCATATTCTGTGTGGTTGTCATACATAGAAAGCTTCACAGCGGCAAATTCTGCAGGCACACCGTTGTCAGTTACCATATCGGGGTGGTAGATACCATTTCTTACATCGGACATAAGTGCGTCAAATACGTTGTATAATGCATCTTTCATAGGCTCATCAAGACAGTTGGCAGGATGCCCGCCATCAACTCCGGCACGGTATGCGAGCTCTTCTGCTATACATGTGCTTATTCCTGTATAGCTTGAAAGCAGCGCCTTGACAACAGGTACAGGCTTTGTAAATACTGTTTCGTCAAAATGCTTTCTGTCAGCTTCAAGCGGATTAATCTTGTCAGAAGTATTAGGAATGAAATAAGGTCTTCCAGGTAAAACTTCCCTGACTGAGCTTGTCTGTGCTGATATATGCTTGATACTGTCTAATATAGTATTATTGTCGTCACATAATATTATATTGCTGTGCTTGCCCATGAATTCTGCGATTATGTGCTTTCTGCACAGGTCACCGAGTTCGTTTAAATGTTCTGCCTCAATATCAATTACACGCTCAAATTTTGGCTGTGTTATAGATATTATTCTTCCGTTGTTCAAATGTTTTCTAAGAAGCATGCAGAAATTCGGTGCAGTAGCAGGGGATGGCTTGTTATCGTCTGTAAGATATGCAAGAGGAAGCGATGCATTTGCAGATAAAACAAGTCTGTACTGACCAGATTGTGTCTTTATTGTAAGCATTATTTCATCGGCTTCAGGCTGTGATATCTTGTAAAGTCTTCCGCCGTTAATTGTGTTGTTTAATTCATTAACAATACTGGATATTGTAATTCCATCGAATGCCATAATGTCTCCTTTAATTAATATTCATTAATCTTATTGCATTATATTAACATACTTATTGCTGTAAGTCTTGTTATCTTTCACAAAAATTGGTATACTTTCCTAAGCATTATATGCGAATGGAAGGATAGAAACAATGATTAAAAGTATGACAGGCTTTGGCCGGAGTGAAATTGTTAAAGGTAACAGAAAGATTTCAGTTGAGATTAAGTCAGTTAATCACAGATATCTTGAAGCAGGTATCAAGATGCCTAAGAAGCTTAATGTATTCGAGAGCAGAATGAGAGACTTACTTAAGAAGTATGCAACAAGAGGCAAGATTGATATATTTATTAATTATGAGGATGATTCAGAAAGTCAGGTTAATCTTAAGTTCAACCAGAATATAGCTGATGAATATATGGCTATATTTAATAATATGTCCGAAAAATACAATCTTAAAAATGATATGACTGTTGGAGGTCTTGCCAGATTTCCAGAGGTTATCACAATGGATGAAGTGCAGGAAGACGAAGAGGAGTTGTGGCATTTTATAGAGGAAGCCATGAAGGCAGCCTTAGAACAGTTTGTTAATACAAGAATTCTGGAAGGTGAGAATCTTAAGAAAGACCTTTTAGGAAAGTTAGACCACATGGAGGAGCTTGTCGCATTTGTTGAAAAGAGAAGTCCTGAGATTATGAAGGAATACCGCAGCAAGTTAGAGAGTAAGGTAAAAGAGCTTCTTGGTGATACAACTATTGATGAGAGCAGAATCGCAACAGAGGTTATTATATACGCAGACAAGATATGTGTTGACGAAGAAACTGTAAGATTAAGAAGCCATATCGAGCATGCAAGAAAATGTCTTAACGAGGATGGCGGCATTGGAAGAAAGATGGATTTCATTGCACAGGAGATGAACAGAGAGGCTAACACAACTCTTTCTAAGGCTAATGACATTGAGATATCTAATGCAGCTATTGACTTAAAGACTGAGATTGAGAAGGTAAGAGAGCAGATTCAGAACATTGAGTAGGCTTTCAATATATTTTTAATGGGTTTTGATTAAATTTACTTGATTGTTTCGGGCTTGTTAGGTATAATAACTTGTGCACTTTATGTGCAGAATGAGGTAATTATATGAGCAAAGGACTATTATTAGTTATTTCAGGATTTTCTGGTGCAGGAAAAGGAACTGTTATGAAGCGCCTATTAGAGCTTCATGACGAGTATTCACTTTCTATATCAGCTACAACAAGAAAGCCAAGAGAAGGCGAAGCTGATGGAAGAGAATATTTCTTTAAGACTGTAGAAGAATTCGAGAAGATGATTGCTGAAGATGCTTTAATAGAGCATGCACAGTATGTTGGCAATTATTACGGAACACCAAAGGCATATGTTGAAGAACAGCTTGATAAGGGCAACAATGTTATTCTTGAGATTGAGATACAGGGTGCCATGAATATCAAGAGAATGTTCCCAGATGCAGTGCTTATGTTTATAACACCACCGTCAGCAGCAGAACTTGAAAAGAGACTCCGTGGCAGAGGAACAGAAGACGAGGCGACAATCAAAGCCCGTCTTTCAAGAGCAGCAGAGGAAGCAGAAGGTGTTGAGGATTATGATTACATAGTTATCAATGATGAAGTCGATTTATGTGTCGGCCGTATTCATGATATTGTGTTATCTGAGAAGATGAAAGCTAAGTATAATCTTGGACTGATTAATAATATTAAAGAAGAATTAAAGGTTTATTCGAAAGGAGAATAATATAATGATACATCCATCGTATACTGAATTAATGGCTGTAATTAACAGTGAGGTTGAAGAGGGCGAGCAGCCTTTAGTACAGAGCAGATATTCAATTGTTAAGGCAACTGCTAACAGAGCTAAGGAAATCATCGATGCAAGAAGCGTTGAGGAGAAGATTGCCAAGGCAAGAATTGAAGCAAACAACAAGGAAAAAGAGAAAGAAAAGGACAAGGATAAGATTGAGGAGAAGAGAATCTCTAAGGAAGATGAGAGAAAGCTTCAGGTTGGAACTCCTCTTGTAAGATGTTCAGAGAAAGACAAGCCATTATCAATCGCAGTTAAAGAATTCTACGAAGGTAAGGTTAAGATTCTTGGAAGTACAGACGAGAATACTTCATTATAATTAACAAAGACTGATGTTAAGGGCAACTGCTTGTATGGGCGGTTGCCCTTTTGTGCGAGTAGTGATGAGAATACAAGCGGGAATCACACAATCATGCTTGCATGTATTGTGTGATTATCGCTTGCATTCGAGGAGCACTGCGACAACGACAGAACGAAGTTCTGGAGTATGAGCTACGAGAAAAAATGAGGAGTTTGAAATTTTATGACGAATAGATATGATGAGAAAGAAAGACGGATTCACTGTGCATTTTCAGAAAAATGCGGTGGATGTGATTATGCCGGGATGAAATACGACAATGAACTTGCAGTTAAGAAGAAGTACATTGAAGAACTTTTTGGAGAATATGTAAAAGTTGATGATTTTGTAGGAATGTACAGACCAATACATTACCGCAATAAAGTTCATGCAGTTGTGGGACTTGATGATTCCAGAAATGTAATAGCAGGAACCTACGAGGAAAACAGCCACAGAATAGTTGATACATCGGACTGTATGATTGAAGATTCACAGTGTACAGACATTATTAATGATATTAAAGGACTAATAGCTTCATTTAAATATCAGCCATATGATGAAGATGCGGGAAAGGGAATGATTCGACACATTCTTTTAAGAAAAGGATTTTCGACAAAGGAGATTATGCTTGTTATTGTTACAGCAGGAGTCGCATTTCCATCAAAGAACAATTTTCTTAAGGCATTATGTGAGAAACATCCGGAAATTACTACAATTGTGCAGAATATTAATGACAGGCGCACAAGCATGGTGCTTGGAAAGAAAAATATTGTTCTTAAGGGAAAAGGTTATATCGAAGATGTGTTGTGCGGCTGCAGGTTCAGAATAAGTCCGACATCATTTTATCAGATTAACCACCAGCAGACTGAAAAGCTGTACAAAAAGGCAATCCAGCTTGCTGACATATCAAAGAAAGATACTGTAATTGATGCATACTGTGGCATTGGTACTATAGGAATAGTAGCATCTAAGAAGGCTGGTAAAGTTATCGGCGTTGAACTTAATTCAGAAGCTGTGTCAGACGCCAAGATAAATGCTTCAATTAACAATATAAAGAATGCCACATTTGTTAATGCTGACGCAGGAGATTTCCTTGTTGAGTATGCGAAAAATGCAAAGGCAGATGTTGTTATCATGGATCCGCCAAGAAGCGGAAGCACACCGGAATTCCTTAATTCTCTTCTTAAGATTAAACCAGACAGGATAGTGTATATTTCATGCGGACCTGATACACAGGCAAGGGATATAAAGGTACTTGTGAAGGGTGGATATAAGGTTACGGCATGTCAGCCATTTGATTTGTTTCCTCATACGGAGCATATAGAGACAATAGTTGCACTACATCGGACAGATTTGTAAGAATCCTTGATTTTAGGCACTTTGAGAGGTTTTTCAGGTTTGACCAGAGTGACCGAAAAACATACAAAAAGGCAATTTCTGATGGAGTAAATGTGTCTGTGGTATTGGACTGCGGCTTCGGAAACACATCAAAGAGAAAGTAATACATTTATCATTCAACTAAATAACAGAAGCGTGAAAGACCGTTCATTTTCAAGAAAAATTGAAAGTGAGTGGTCTTTTTTTATACCTTTAAAACGGATTTTTATTAAGACGTTTTAAAGGGCTGATTCGATGTGTTCGAGAAAGGCGATTTTATGGAGACGATACGGAATGTGGAGATAAATCAGTTGCATGATTTTAAGAATCATCCGTTTAAGGTAGAGGTAAATACGGAATTATGTGAGCTGATGAAAAGTATTGAGAAAGAAGGTGTACTTGTGCCACTTCTTGTAAGGACAAATCCCTATGGAGATGGGTATGAGGTGATATCCGGTCACAGGCGAAAGGAAGCTGCTATATGGGCAGGAGAGACGAAGGTTCCGGTTGTGATAAGAGAATTGGATGATGATCAGGCAGTTGTGGCAATGGTTGACTCTAACCTGCATAGAGAGAATCTGAAGCCAAGTGAGAAAGCATTTGCGTATAAGATGAAGCTTGATGCCATGAAGCACCAGGGAAAGCGGTTACCGGAGGTTTCATCAGTAGATGATGGTGAAGAACATTCCATGATAAACAGCAACGAGCTTCTTGCAAGACAGGTCGGAGAAAGTGTAGCACAGATAAAAAGATATATCCGGCTGACGAATTTCATTCCTAAGATACTTGCTATGGTGGATGAGGGAAAGATAGCGTTTACGATTGGTGTGGAATTATCCTATCTGTCAGAAGAAGAGAGTGGGATGTATACATACGTTAGAGCGTTCAAAAAATAGTGTAGATGGAATATAATAATAAAATTTGAGTTTACCTCGGTAAGAAGAAAATTTTTACCGAGGTTCATTTTTTATGAAAAGGTCTTTATGAAATAGGTTGTTGACCATTTGAACTTATAGACATATAATTTGTTTATGCAATGCATAAAGAGGTGGACTATGGAAGCAAGAGAAGAATTGAAAAAATTAAGAGAAAGTACCGGTATGAATCGAAAAGAATTTTGCGAATACTTTGAAATTCCTTATATGACGGAAACAGATTGGGAATTAGGCAACCGGAGAGTTCCAACATATCTTTTGCGTTTGATGGAGTATAAGATTCGGATAGAGCAGTTGGCTGATAAAAAGAATCAAGAGAAGACGGAGGATAAGAAATAATGGATAAGAAAACAATAAGTACTATGAAAAAAATGTTTGATGATATTATGCATACAACAGAGGATGGAACAGTTGAATTTTGGTATGCAAGAGAGCTTATGGGATGTTTGGGGTATACAACATGGCGAAGATTTAAAGATGCGATAAATCGAGCAATAGAATCTTGTAAAAGTGCTGAAATAGAGGTTTCAGACCATTTTGCCGACGCCGTCAAAATGGTTGAGATTGGTAGTAAAGCGGTGCGAGATGTGGATGATATTTTGCTTACCAGATATGCATGTTATCTTATTGCGCAAAATGGAGATCCAAGAAAAGAGGAAATTGCTTTTGCACAAAGTTATTTTGCTGTACAGACAAGAAAACAAGAACTGATAGAAGAAAGAATTGCTTATATTCAGAGAACAGAAGCAAGAGGAAAACTACGAGAATCTGAAAAAAGGTTATCGCAAAATATTTATGAACGTGGCGTGGATGATGCTGGATTTGGGCGAATTCGTTCAAAAGGTGACCAGGCATTATTTGGAGGAAGAAGTACGCAGGAAATGAAGGAAAAACTCGGCGTAAGCGATAAACGACCATTAGCAGATTTTCTGCCAACGCTTACGATTGCAGCCAAGAATCTTGCAACAGAGATGACCAATTACAACGTGGAAGAAAAGGATTTAAAGGGAGAAGGAGCTATTACTACGGAACATGTGCAGAATAATACTACAGTTCGTGAAATGCTTGGTACCAGAGGAATTAAACCGGAGGAACTCCCACCATCAGAAGATATAAAGAAGTTGGAGCGTAAAGTAAAATCGCAGGAAAAAAAGATTGCGAAGGAATCTGGAGTACTTCCGAAGAAGATTGAAGAATAAATTTTATTTTTATTGAATTCGAGTGATTAAAATTTGGAACAGAGGGGATGAAAATGGAAAAGATTGAAACACTGGAAGCCGCGCTTAAGAGAATAGCAGAATTGGAAAGTGAAAACGAGAAACTTCGTGAAGAACTGGAGTAATCAAGGATTATAAAAGGCTGAAAGCAGATGGAAATAGTCGTTTTTCATAGGTCATTGTGCCGTTGGATATGTAGACGGTGAGATTCCTAAGGCTGCAAAAAGGAAAGAAAATAGAGTGTTTTGGGTGGATTGACAACTTCAATTTAGTAAGAGGTTTAATTCCATAAAATTGGTCTAAAGTAATTAATTATTGTCGAAGATACATATTTTGCAAGTGTCACTTTATTGGTACATATATGAATGTATCATTTAGATACAAGATAAGTAACAACAATCTTGTAAGGAAGAAAGGGCTTAATTGTTTAGATAGTAACAGAACAGTTAAGCAGATGGAGGTGGCAGATATGCATATATTAACATTGATTATAATATTTGTTATAGCTTCAATTGGAGCGGCCTGTAAGGGAGACTTTTCTGGAGTAGCAGCAATAGGTAAATTTGTAGGGGTAATTGCATTATTAATATGTGTGGGGTTACTATTTTGTTATCCGCTTTTAGCGATTATTGTAGGGGCAGTAGTGGCTACAATTGTTATATGTAGCAGTTCAAAGTAACATAAAATGGTCACCCATATAGGGAGAATGGAGAGAAGATTATGAATAATGATTTTAAAGCTGGGATTATAGGGGGCTTAGTATTCTTAGGAATACTATTATGTTTGGGGTTGGTAGAAAACACACTTGAAAGCAGCAGCGATAAAAAAGCATCTCCATATAGCAGATATTCATATACACCAAATTATGGAACATCAAAGAGAAGTTCTTATTCAAGTAGAAGTAGTACATCAGGAAAATCATCAAGTACAACAAGTTCTACTAAGTATTCAGGAACCAAATCGACTTCTACTGGTAGCAAATCAACAAGTTCATCATCAAAGAAATCAAATTCTTCAAGCTCATCAAAGAGCAGGTCAAAAAAGAAGAATTATTATAATTCATATGATGATGGCTATGATTCAATCTATGATGATGGTGATTATGATGATTACAGATATGACAGGGATTCAGACTATGCTGATGGTATAGATGATGCAATGGATGAACTGGAATGGTAAATTTCTCTTAAATATTAGTTTGTTTATCTAAAATAATAGTGTATAATGATACATAGTTAATTGTTCGGAAGTGAGAGGATAAATATGGCTACGGAGAGAAAAGAAAAACTTATAAGGGTTTTGCAGATAATGCAGACAACAGATGAAAAAACGCCATTGAATGCAACTCAGATAGTAAAAAGACTTGATACAGAATATGAACTTGAGGGAGTAGAGAGAAGAAGCATATACAGAGATATTGCTCTGCTTCAGGATTGTGGATATGACATAGTGCAGACAGAAGATAAAAGAAGTGGGTGGTATATGAATACTCATGCATTTGCAGACTGGCAGATAAAGATAATGATAGATGCAGTTCAGCAGGCGAGATGTGTTTCATTAAATGAGGCAACAAAGATTAGAGAAAACCTTCTTAATCTTACAAGTAAGAGAGGACGAAGCAGGCTTACACATATGATGCAGCAGCATCCTGGCAATGTAAATGTAAATGAGAATATCGGCATATATATAGAAACTATGCTTGAAGCCATATACCAGAACAGAAAGATTGAATTTCAGTATACAGAGATAAATGATTCAATGAAGAAGGTGCTGCGTCGGGAAGGCAAAAAGTACCTCCTTAATTTATATGCAATTTATTGGTCTGATAATAATTATTATCTCATTGGTGCACATGATAATCATGACAATCTGGTTAATTACAGACTTGATAGAATTGTCAATTTAACTATGACTGATGAAAAGACTATTGATGCAAAGGAAAAGGTCGGGGTTAATCCTGAGATGATGATTCAGGATTATATAGAAAAGAGTGTGGATCATTTCCAGGGAGAACTGATAAGAGTAGAAGTTGAGTATGAACCAGGTCAGGCAGCAAATGCAATTCTTTACGATTTCGCTGGTGGAAATATAAGAGTAAGGAAACTCGAAAATGGACACTGCGTTGCCAGTTTTCAGAAGATGGACAGCGTGACACTTGTGGGATGGTTTATGCAATATGCTAATATATATAAGGTATTAGCACCAAGAGAATTAACTGATAGTATAAAGAAACGTATCAATGAGGTAGCAGATAAATACATTATTTAATTCTTCGATATTTATTGGTGATGTGATATAATTATAATGTATAATTTTTTTAAAGGTAAAAGTAAGATTGATATGATAGAGAAAATATGTCCAAAATGTAAAATACCAATGAAAGGTGATAGATGCATTAAAACAACATGTAATGAGAAAACAATCTCGTCTACTACAATATATTGGTGCAGTGATTGTAATATTCCTTTGTTTGATAATGAATGCAGCATTTGTGGTAAAGAAACAAAATATATTTGCACAGATATCAGGCCAGTATTTCCTGAGGAAAGTTTGCTTGTTGCAATTATATTAGGTAAGGATAATGTACATTATTTTGAGTCTTGTTCAATTTGGAATAGTGGATCTTATTATATTGTGAATGGAGAAAAGTTGAAACTTCCAATTTCACAAATTAATAGTTGGCCAATGGATAAAATGAGGCAAATAAGAGACATATATAATGAAAACAAAGGTGATATAAATTATCATTATTTTAATGAAAATATTAAAAAATGGATTACTGCAAACAAAGCAAGATATGATTTCATAAATGCTGAAGCAGTGGACTTTGTTCAAAGTTATAGAGACAAGTACAAGTTAGAGGATATGATGGTATCATTTAGTGGAGGAAAGGATTCAACAGTTACTTCTCATATTGTTTGTAAGGCATTAGGAACACATAGAGTATTGCATATATTCGGAGATACGACATTAGAATTTCCGTTAACAATGGAATATAGAAAAAGATTTTCAAAAAATCCTGAATCATCTGGTATAGTGATTTTATCGGCAAAAAACAGAGAAAAAAACTTTGAACAATTATGTGATGTAATAGGGCCACCAAGTAGAGTAATGAGATGGTGTTGCACAGTTTTTAAAACAGGAGCAATTCAAAGAACAATATCATCGGCGTTCAGAAATAAAACAAATATACTTACATTTTATGGAATAAGACATAGTGAATCAGCATCTAGAAGTAAATATGATAGAGAAAGCGACAGCCCTAAAATAACAAAGCAGACAGTAGCATCACCAATTATTGATTGGATAGATTTTGATGTATGGTTATATATATTAACTGAAAAAATAGATTTTAATGATGCATACAGATTAGGATATTCTAGGGTTGGATGTTGGTGTTGCCCTAATAATGGAGCATGGTCTGAAATTCTTTCTAAGATACATATGTATGAACAATATGAGCATTGGAGACATTTATTGATAAGTTTTGCAAAAAAAATAGGGAAACCTGATCCAGAAGAATATGTTGATAGCGGAAATTGGAAAGCAAGACAGGGTGGAAATGGATTAGAGGAGGCAAAAAAATCTATTGTTTCTTTTGAACCTTGTGCGACTGATGAAAATAGCTATAATTATGAACTGCAAAAACCTATAACTGAAGAATTGTACGAACTTTTTAAGCCATTTGGATACATTAATAAGGAACTTGGTAATAAGAGGCTTGGAGAAGTTTATGTTATGAATAAAAAAGGAGAAGTGGTTCTTATTTTACAGGGTAAAATAGGTTCAACTTCACTTAAGATTACAATTAAGAAATATAATATTGCAAATGCCAGAAATTTAAAAGCTGCAGAAGGTAAAATTCAGTGTCAGCTTACCAAGTATCAAATGTGTTTAGGATGCAAGGCGTGCGAAAGTGTTTGTAAACATGATGCAATTTCGTTGAAACATGATGATAATGGAAATACATTATACAAAATTGACGATCAAAGATGTGTAAGATGTACCGAGTGTGTAGGGCACTTTAATGCTGGATGCTATATGCGGAAAGTTTTAACAATAAAAAGAGGAAAATAAAAAATGGGAAATGAGATCAAAATTAGACTACAGGGACATGAAAAATTTCCGTTAAGAGAAGGATGGTTAAATAAGGGAATAAAGGCTGTAAAAAATAATCCAATGGTATTTCAGAAGAATGGAACTGATATATTAGGTGTTGGTACAAATATGGTGAAATCAATTAGATTTTGGCTAAATGCTTTTCAATTAATTAAAGAAAGCCCTAAAAATGGTGCTGTTTTAACAGAATTAGGAGAAATTATTTATAAATATGATAAAAATATAATTGATGATTTTACATTGTGGCTGCTGCATATGAATTTAATATGTAACAACAGGGAAGCAACAAGCTGGTATTTGTTCTTTAACAGATGTGATATAAATGAATTTGATAAGAAAACACTATTTAATCATATGAAGAGAGAATTAATAAAATATACGGGAAATGATAACTTTTCTGAAAATTCATTGAATAGTGATATAGATGTTTTATTCAGTATGTACAGCAAAAATAAAAATGTGGGAGATCCAGAGGATAAAAATACATCTCCATTTTCAAAACTTGGATTATTACAGAAAATGGGTGATATTGTATACAAGACACAGCCTGATATAAGAAAAATTAATGAGTGGGTTGTTTTAGAAATTATTGCAAGATTCTTAGAGAACGATATATCAGTAAGCATTGATACAGCAATTATGAGCGAAAATGGAGTAGCTAGGATTACTCAATTAGGAATAATCGCAATAAATGATATACTTGATAAATTAGATATGATTGGTTGCATAAGGATAAATAGAACAGCAGGATTAGATATGATATATAGAGTGGAAAATTATAACTATGATTCTGTTGCGATAGCAGAGCAGTATTATACAAATAGAGAGTAGGAAAAATATGAAAAAAGCAACATGTTTGAATGATATTATAAGTGTAAATGCAGATTTTAAAAATGCAATTAACCTTTATTTGAATTTAAATGATAAAGATAAGATATTAAGTTATATACCGACAAAATCATCTATAAGTATGCTTAATACTTACTTAGAATCGATTTATTACAATAAAAATAATGCATCTATTTTAGTAGGCCCTTATGGAAAAGGAAAATCGCATCTTCTTTTATTGGTAATGGCAATAGCTTCACTTGACAGAAATGAGCAGAATGAAAAGGTTTTAGAAGAACTTAAGGATAGAATAAAAATAGCGGATGCCGAAAATGTAAAGACTATAGAATTAATTGATAAGATATGGGCAAAGAAAAAGTTTTTACCTGTTATTATAATGAGTTCATATAGTGATTTAAACCAAGCGTTTTTGATGGCACTTAATGATGCATTAAAGCGAGAAGAATTGCAGGACATTACACCTGATACATACTATTCAGTTGCAATTAAAAGAATTGAAACATGGCAGAATGAATACCCATCAACATATCAAAAGCTGAAACTTACTTTAAGTGAAAAATCAATCACTCTTCAAAAATTGATGATTGGGTTAAGGCAATTTGATAAGAATAGCTTAAGTTTATTCTCTGAGATATATCCAGAGTTAACTTCTGGAAGTAAATTTAATCCATTAGCACAGCTTGAAGTATTGCCGTTATATAAGAGTGTGTGTGACAAATTAAGTAAAGAATATAATTATAGCGGTATATATATTTTGTTTGATGAATTCAGTAAATTTATTGAGAATCAAGATGAACAAGTCATGGGTAATAATATGAAATTACTTCAGGATATATGTGAATTATCGTCAAATTCAAAGGAATCGGCTACATTTATAACAATGGTAGCACATAAGAGCATAAAAGAATATGGAAAGTATTTATCTAACGATATAATCAACGCATTTACAGGAATAGAGGGTAGATTAGTTGAGAACTTGTTCATCACAAGTTCTAAAAATAATTATGAATTGATTAAACATGCAATAATTAAGAATACAGATGTTATAAATCCATATAAAGATATATATTTGTCAGATGATATAATAGATAAGTATTATAAAGTTCCATATTTTAACGGGGCATTTAATAGAACAGATTTTAAAAATATAATAGCTGAAGGATGCTATCCGTTGAATCCTATTAGTTCTTATCTATTAATGAATATTAGTGAGAAAGTTGCTCAGAATGAGAGAACACTCTTTACTTTTATTTCAAAAGATGAACCTCATAGTATGGCGCGTTATATAAATGAACATACTCAAGATAAGCCATGGATTATAAGTGCGGATTTAATATACGATTATTTTTCAGGTTTATTTAAAAAAGATATAAATAATGAAAATGTTCATACTCAATGGCTTAATGCTGAATATGCTCTTTCTAGATGCAAAAGTGAAGAAGAGCGAAGCGTAATAAAAGCATTAGCTATTATTTTAATTGTAAATAAGCCAGATGAAATACCAGCTACAAATGCATATATTCAATATGCAGCAAATAATGATAATGTTGATATCATACAGGCATTACAGGAAAGAGGGATTATATATAAGAAGGCATCTACAAATTGTTATATGTTTAAAACCAGAGCAGGTGCAGATTTACGAAAAGAAATAAGAAAGAGAAATACTTTTTTTGAAAATTCTAATCCATCATGGGTATTTAAAAAAGTATCTGATAGTGATTATATTATGCCAATGGGGTATAACAATGATTATTATATGACTAGATATTTTAGACATATATTCATGTCAGTGGATAATTTCTTAAATATTAAAGATATTTCAGTAATATATGATGATATTGGATTTTGTGATGGTTGTTTGATTTCACTATATTCAGATCGAAATATAAAGGATATAAATTTAATTCAGGATAAAGTTTTAGAGTTAGAATCTGAAAATACCATAGTTGAATATTCAGAGGTTCCTTATAAATGTAAAAAACAAATTCAAGAATATGAAGTGCTTAATAATATATGCAATGATGAACAATTTATAAGAGAAAATGAGGTTATGACTAAAGAAATACCTGTATTAGAAGAGGATTTAAGGAATGTTATTCTTGCAAATCTTGATTTAATGTATTTGGATGGAAATCATTTATATTTATATTTCATGTCTGGAAAAGTGAAACTTGAGAAAAACGGAATAAGAGAGAATATAGTCGATAAGGTTTGTTATAGTATATATAATAAAACACCAATTATTAATAATGAATTTGTTAATAGAAGGAAAATTCCAACAGCACAAACTAAAAAGGCAAGAAAGATAATTATTGAAAATATACTTAATAAAACTGATAGCGAAGATTTCTATGCAGGAAATGGTCAGGAAGCTAGTATTTATAGGGCTTTGTTTATTGTAACAAAGTTAAAGGAAAATGAAGCCTCTACAGAGTTAAATGAAATAATAAATATAATTAAGGACTATATTAATCAGTGCGTGGGTAATAGAAAATCAATTGCAGATTTATACAAAAATCTTGTAAAAAAACCATACTCTATTAGAGAAGGGTTAATGCCATTTTATTTTGCGTATGTAATTTCTCAATATAATGAAGATATCGTTTTATATTTCAATTCAATGGAAATTGAAATTAATACAGAAATAGTATCAGAAATGTTTGAGCATCCAGATGATTTCAGTATATATGTATCGCAAAATGACAGAGATAAAGAGGATTATCTTAATAATTTGCAAAAATTATTTGATGTTCCAGTAAATAAGATTACGCATGAAAATAGAATAGCATTAACAGCTGAATATTTTAAGAGATGGTATAGAGGGCTTCCACAAATAAGCAGAAACATGACAGAGCCTTCTTATGAATATCTAAAAGATGACACTGATTTCAAGAAAATCAGAAAATTAAAAAAAGTAATTCAAAAAGTAGAAAGCAATCCTTATGAAATGTTGTTCGACAGCATTCCTAATATTTCCGAGTCAGATAATTTGAATGATACATTTTATTGGATAAAGGAAAGTAAAAAACTATTTGATGGATATTTTGATTGGATGGTAAAAAATATAGTAAATGTGATTTATCAGCTTATAGCTCCAAATAGTAAAGATGATTTGTATCATATTCTTAAAGAATGGTATGAAAAGCAAAGTGCACAATTAAAACAAGGATTGTTTGATGGTAAAGTTACACAATTTGTATCATGTTTAAGAAACATTAATTCATATGATGATCATGAAATTGCAGAAAAGATTGCAAAGGTTGTTACAGATGTTTATGTTGAAGATTGGAATGATAAGTCAATATATGACTTTAAAGAGAAACTTGAAGTTATATTACAAGACATTTATCAGATTAAGGATAACAGCATATCAATAGGAAATTATAAGTTGAAATTTATTGGTCATGATAATACTCCTATTGAATTGTATTATAATCCTGTGGGAGAAGAAAAAGGCACAATTTTCAGAAATATTGTTGAGGACACAATTGATCAATTTGAAGATGATTTATCAGTAAATGATAGAGTTGCAATATTGCTTGAAATGATAGAAAAGATGATAAAGTAGGATTAAGTATGGTAAGTGAATATATATACTTGGATAATGCTGCCACGACATTTCCAAAACCAGAAGAAGTATATGTGGCAATGGATAATCTAAATCGGACTGGTGCAGTTAATGCTGGAAGAGGATCATATAAGTTAGCTCAAATAGCAAGTGAATTGTTATATGATACGAAAAATAAAATAGCAAATTTGTGTAATGCACCCAATGCGGCGAAGGTCATATTTACCCCTTCTATAACAATCGCATTGAATCAAATTTTGCAAGGAATACAATTAAAAGATGGTGCCAATATATATCTTTCTCCATATGAGCATAATGCTGTAGCTAGGACGATAGAACTTATTACAGAAGAGTCAACTTATAATGTGTATGAATTACCAATGGATGATAATACATATGAAATAAATCTAGATAAAACGCAAAGTATGTTTGCAATTCATGAGCCTAGTTTAGTATGCTGTACTCACATAAGTAATGTTACAGGATATATTTTGCCGGTGGAGACAATCTTTGATATGTCTAAAAAATATAATTCAATAAATGTGTTAGATACCGCTCAATCAGCAGGTTTAATATCAATTGATTTAAATGTTATTAAAGCAGATTTTGTTGCATTTGCTGGTCATAAAACACTTTATGGACCATTTGGAATAGGTGGTTTTATAGATGTAAATGGAATTGAATTGAGAGAAGTAATTGTTGGGGGGACAGGAAGTGATTCACTAAACTTGTATATGCCAGAAAATTCACCAGAAAAGTATGAATCTTCAAGTCAAAATATTGTTGCTATTGCAGGTTTAAATGCAGCTCTTGATTTATTGGATAAGAATGGTGTTCATTACAAAAAAGAAAAAGAATTGACCGATTATCTAGTAGATAATTTATCGAATGTAGAAGGAGTGAAACTATATATTCCTTCAGATAGAGAAAAGCATGTTTCTATAGTCTCATTTAATGTAGATGGATATAAGGCAGATGATGTCGGTAATATTTTAGATGAAGAATTTAACATCGAGGTAAGGACAGGGTATCATTGTGCACCTTTTATTCATAAACATTTAAATGATATAGATTCATTAGGGACTGTCAGGGTAGGAATTGGAATTTTTAATTCAAAAGAAGATATAGACAAACTTGTTGAATGTATTACAGAAATTACTGAGTATTAATCATGGAGAATCATCATGAGTTTTTTAAAATTAGATTTAAAAACAGAATATAGAAATCAGCATATTGATGTATTAAATGAATTTTATTTGCCTTTATTTGAAGAGTCAAAGTTATATTGTAGAGCTGTTGGTTTTTTCTCATCATCAATTTTTGCAAGATATGCAATTGGATTGCACAGTCTCGCGAAGAATAAGGGCAAAATTAAGATTGTGGCATCTCCAGCACTATCAGATGAAGATTTTGAAGCAATAAAGAAGGGATATGAAATTAGAAGTAAGATTATTCATGATGCTATTTTGAGAGAGTTGTACGAACCAAAGAATCTATTTGAAAAACAAAGCCTTAATTTATTGGCTAATTATATAGCAGATGGAACATTGGATTTGAAAATAGCATTGTTGGGCAATAAAAATCATAATTTAGGCATATACCATGAAAAACTTGGGCTATTATATGACGAAGATAATAATATTGTTGCTTTTTCGGGGTCACCAAATGAAAGCCAAATGGCATTAGAATATAATTATGAAACAATAGATGTGTTTTGTTCATGGAAAAATAGTGATAAGGAAAGAGTTAGTGAAAAAGAACAGGCATTTAATTCAATTTGGCAAGGAAATGATGATAAGATAGAGGTATTTGATTTTCCAGATGTAAACGAAGAAATAATAAAGAAATATAAGTATACAAATACGAAAAATGAACTAGATGAAAATGTATACGAGATATTGCCTGAAAACAGTGATTATGAAACAGAAAATGTTCAATTACATCAGACAATTGAAATACCTGAAACAGTTACATTATATGACTATCAAAAGCAAGCTATTAATAATTGGCAGCAACATAATTACATTGGTATATTTGATATGGCTACTGGAACTGGTAAAACATTCACGGGTATAGGGGCATTATGCGAATTATATAAGAATCAGGGAATGGTGTTTGCTGTAATAGTATGTCCATATCAACATTTAGTAGAGCAGTGGGTAGAAGATTTGGAAGTATTTGGTATAAAACCAATAATTGGATATGGTTCACCGCAGTATAAAGGATTTCGTAGAAAATTAAAGAATGCGGTATTTGATTTTAATCTACAGGTAAAAGATTTTGGATGTTTTATATGTACGAAGGATACATTTGCTGATGAAGATGTTCAAAAATCAATTAGCGAAATACATGATAATTGCTTACTATTGGTAGATGAAGCACATAATATTGGAGCGCAAAGTTATTTAAAGTTATTGAATAAGAATATGTACAAGTATCGCCTAGCATTATCAGCTACATTGGATAGATTTAATGATGAGGTGGGAACGCAAATTTTGCATGATTTTTTTGGAGAAAAATGTATTGAATATGATATTGAGAGGGCAATTAATGAAGGTAAGTTGACAAGGTATTATTATTATCCGATAACTGTTGAATTGACTGAAAGTGAATTGGAAAAATATATTTCAATAAGTAAAGAGATATTTAAGCACACTAAAATTGATAAATACGGTAACAGTATTTTAGATGAGAGTGGAAAAATGCTAGCAATTAAAAGAGCTAGAATTGTTGCAGGCGCTAATAATAAAACTCAAATGCTTTTAAGAGAAATTGAACAGTATAAGAATGATAATCATATTTTGATATATTGTGGTGCAACAACTCAAAAAGAAAATGAATATAATGAGGAAGAAATCCGACAGATAGATAATATTTCTAAGCAGTTGTGGAATCAACTTGGAATAAAAACTGCGCAGTTTACAGCTAACGAAAATTCAATGGAGAGAAAACAACTCATAAGAGATTTTGCTGAAGGAGATGTTCTACAGGGATTAGTTGCTATTAAATGTTTAGATGAGGGAGTGAATGTTCCTGCTGTCGATAAGGCATTTATTCTTGCAAGTACAACTAATCCTAAAGAATATATTCAAAGAAGAGGAAGGGTATTAAGGAAATATAAAGGGAAAGAATATTCTGTAATATATGATTTTGTTACATTACCGCGTAGGTTAGCTGATGTTAAATATTTAACAGAAGAAGAAATGAAATATGAAAGAACATTAATAAAAAATGAGTTAACAAGAATAATTGAGTTCTCAAGAATAGCCGAAAACTCTATAGATTCTGTTAATTTAATGATGAAACTTAAAGATGCATATGGACTTTATGAGGAGGAAGATAATGATTGAAAAACAAGAGTTAGATGAAAATGCATTAAAAATGATGAAATTAAAATTGATAGGGATTGAAAGAGAAAATGCAAAGACGAAGGAAATTGATGATAAAACCATGGTAGGGAAAATTCAAAAGATAATTGAGGAAGAGGTGAAGTTAAGTGCTGATTAAATCAATAAAAATACACAATTTCAGAAATTTTCAGGATGTATCTATAGAGTTTAGTACACATGAATTCAAGAATGTAACTGTCATTATGGGAGATAACGGATCAGGAAAGACAACACTTGCACAGGCTTTTCAGTGGGTTTTGTATAATGAAACTCATTTCAAAAAGAAGGGATTATTAAATGCTAAAGTTGCTGATAACCTATTTGAAGGTCAGATTGTGCCTATGAGTGTTACACTTGATATTGAGTATAATCATACAGATTATATTATTAAAAGAAAAGAAGAGTATAAAAGAGTAAGAAATGGCTTAGTAGTAGATAAAGCTGAATTTTTGGTTGCCGAAGTTGTAGATGGTAATACAACATATTTACCAGAACATAAAAAGAATTATTTGATAAGAAGAATATTACCTAAAGATTTATCACGATTTTTCTTTTTTGATGGTGAAACAATGGATGATATGGCAGAAGAATTAGATGCAGGAAGTTCGGAAGAGTTCAAAAAGGCAGTTGAAGGAATTGTAGGATTGAAGGCAACACAAAATGCTATACAACATTTAGATGCTAGTAATATTAATATTAACCCCAAACCTATTAATGTTGTGTCTGAGTATGAGAAAAAAATTTCAAAGAACAGCAAGTCTATAAAAGCTTTGAATAATATTAATGTTAAAATGGGAGAAAAGTTATCTAGAAAAGACGAACTTGAGAGAAGAAATAATCAATTAAAGAATCAATATACAGATACACAGAAACAGATTGACGAATTAAATGATATAGTGATTAGAGAAAGCCCTGAGTTTGAAAAGAAGAAAAAATATGAAAAGGTAACTAACGACATCAGAAGGTTAGAATCGACAAAAATTAATCAGATAAAAGATTCTCTCATAAAACCATTTCAAAAAGATTGTTATGGCTTTTTTGCAACTCCTATTTTCAATGAAGTGGGGAAAATTAAAGAGTTAAATGAAGGAATTCATAAGACTATACCAAAGTTAACACGACCTACATTGAAATATATAATTGAGCAGGGAGAATGTATTTGTGGAACAAAGTTTGAGGTTGGAGATCAGATATTCACACATATTACAGATCTTATGAACTATGTTCCGCCTAAAACATTAGGTCAATTATTGGAAGATTATGATAAGCAAAGAAATGTGTTAAAAGCATCCTCTGAGGGATTTTGGAACACATTCGTTACAGCAGTAAAAACAATAAGGGATACAAGTGCTCAGATAGAGGGAATGACTTCTGAGCAAAATGAACTTTTTAATTCATTAAGTAACAACGAGTCAGGGGAAACAGCTAAGAAGAAACTTAATGAGTTAAAACCAGAGTTGGAAAAAATACATAACAACCAAGTTAGGGTAGAAGCCGAATTAGTTAATATTGATAAAGATATTGCCAATCTCATCTCTGATAAAAATAAATATATAAACATAGATGAGAGTTCATCACATGATTTATTACTTCTGGCATATGCAAAACGATTGGTACAGATGCTCAAAGAAGATTATGCCAAGAAAGAAAAGCAAACCAGATATAATCTACAGGTTAAGATTAATGAAATTTTTGCAGACTTATATGATGGAAATATTAAGATTAATGTTGATGAAAAATATAAGATTTATGTGAATGCTGTAGATGATTTATTTCATGGAAGTGATATAGAAAAGAATACAGCTCAAAAATATGCGATTATTTTTGCTTTTATATCAGCTGTTATTGATTTGGCGAAGCACAAAGCTAATGATGTTACAACCGATGAGAAGGATATAGTTGATCTCGATTCAGAGGGTTATCCGCTTGTAATGGATGCACCATTATCAGCATTCGATAAAACGAGAATATTGAATATATGTGACGCATTACCTAGAATAGCTGATCAAGTAATTATTTTCATTAAGGATACAGATGGTGAAATTGCAGAGCAGTATTTAGGAGATAAAGTGGGAAAGAGATATTTGATAAATAAAGACAATAATTTAAATTCTACAATTGAAGCTAGATGAAAGGATAAGTTATGTTTGATAACGAATATATTTTTTATGGTAAACATGCAAATATGGTAAATAAACTCAAGGGAAAGTTAGGTGATACATTACCTGGTTTATTTTCATCTAATTATTTGTTGTATAATATAGCTCCATATATAGGATATCGATATAAGAGAAAGGGTACGATTGATAAGAGTACAGATGTTACTAGCAAAATTCTTAAGGGTGAAATGTTGGAGCATGCGGATGAGTTTACGGTAAATTATCGTTGTTTAATGATGATAATCAATAAGGATATATCAGATAAGGAGAAAATTGATATTGCTTTCAGGTTGGATGATAAAGACAATGAAAGAAAACCTTATGATGATATTTTTAACAGTTATGTATTAGGTGGAATTGAAGTTCTATATGAGGAGATATTTGAAAAAGATTCGCCAGAAGGGATAGATGATTATATCAGGAATTTGTTCCTATTTGTTCAAGATTATTATCAGCGTTCTTATGATAGCAATAGCGAGGATAACGATAGCGTATTTTGACCATCATACTCAAAATGATAAATGAGAGTGTGCATATATGACTGTTAAAAGCAGATAGTGTTATGTTAGCTTTTTATGTATGTTGCATGGTCAATGATTTTGATGTATTTGAACAGAGAATTAAAAATAAGTTTTAAATAGAGAATATGTGTGAAAATATATATCCTCTATTAACTTATTTGAATAAACTATTACAATTCACTTTGATATCATCTTTTCTTTAATGGCAGCTTCTAATGGCATCTTTGAATACGAGGATGCCTTAAGTGCTCCAAATGACTATTGTTCACCTGCATATGATATTTCTTTAATGAAAATAGCTATTTCATTTTTTTATGGTAATCGTGAGGTAGAATCTGAAGAAAGCTGTAAGTAAATCTCTGGTCTGACGGACAGAAATCACATATAAGGCTAGTAAATCGTTTTCGAAATAACTACACCATTCTCTTGCCTGCGAATTCGATTGGTATAGTTATTTACTAAATGATTTACTAAGCTACGAGAGATAAGTTGGTAAAAGCAACACAAACATATAAATTTAACCGCCGCCCTGCAGGAAAAGCAAAGCGGCGAAAATATTTTATAAATCTCTCAACATATTCAGTTTTTTCATAGCTGGTCGTAATGCAAGATATATGATTGAAGCAACTATAACAGCGATAACTGCATTAACAGATGTGGTTATCGCACCTATTTTAGCAAGTGTTTTGGCAAGGTCCTGAGGCACACCAAGAAGGTATGTCTTATAGAAATATCCGACTACAGGGTCAGCGACAATATTGAATGCCATACCGCATATGCTTGATACAACAGTAGCAACAGTAACATATTTTGCAGAATGTTCCTTAGAAAGGTGGAAGAGCTTATGTGCTACAAAACCAACGATAAGACCGATACATAACTTAAGAATAAATGTCTTAGGAGCGCTTGTTACATAGGCTGTTGACAAATCACTTATTGTCATGCCGATTGCTCCGGCAAGACCACCCCATTCGCCACCGATAAGTAAAGCTGCAAGAACGCAGAATACATTACCAAAGTGGAACATGGTTCTTTCTGTTCCAACAGGAATGTCTATCTTTATAAATGTTGCACCAACATAGCAGAGTGCGGCACACAAAGCAGCCTGTGCAATAACCTTTGCGTCTACAGGCTTTCTCTCTTTCTTTGAAAATGTTCTGTATAATCCGGCAGTAAGAATAACAATGCCAAGGATTGTTACAAGAAGTGAAAATGCGTATGCTTTATTACCTTTTACTATGTATGTGTTGACACATAACACAATACCGATAACAAGAATAATAGCACCAATTAATGTCTGGATTAAACCTGTTTTTTTGTCTTTCATAATTATCTTTTTCTCCTTTGATTCATATTTTCAGCAAAGAATAGTACAATTCAGGGCTTATTAAAAGTGCCAGTTTGATAATGTTTTATATGGTCAGATTATGTAAGGGATATGTTTACATTTGCAAAAAATGTGTTACAATGAGGAGTACTATGCAGGAGGTAATGCAGTATATGAAGATTATGTTTGCATCTTTAGGTTGTGATAAAAACCTTGTAGATACAGAGAATATGCTTGGAATCCTTAACGATAAGGGTTTTGAGTTTACAGATGATGAAACACAGGCAGATGTTATTGTTGTCAATACATGCTGTTTTATTGGTGATGCCAAGCAGGAGAGTATCAACACGATACTTGAGATGGCACAGCACAAGGAAGATGCTGTGTGTAAGGCACTTATTGTTACAGGATGCCTTGCTCACAGATATAAGGATGAGATTATCAAAGAGATTCCGGAGGTTGATGCATTTTTAGGAACAACTTCTTATGACAAGATTGCGGAGGTTGTTACTTCAGTGCTTGAAGGTAAGGGCTTTAATGTCGTTGATGATGCCAACAGACTTCCTATTGTTAAAGAAAAGAGAATTATTACTACGCCGGGATATTTTGAGTACCTTAAGATAGCGGAAGGATGCGATAAGCATTGTACATACTGCATAATTCCTAAGGTTCGTGGCAATTTCAGAAGTTATCCTGTTGAGTATCTTGTGGAGCAGGCAAAGCACCTTGTACACAATGGAGCAAAAGAGCTTATACTTGTAGCACAGGAGACAACTCTTTATGGAACAGACCTTTACGGAAAGAAATCACTTCCAATGCTTATACATGAGCTTGCCAAGATTGAAGACCTCAAATGGATAAGAATTCAGTACTGTTATCCGGAAGAGATTAATGATGAGCTTATCGAGGCTATTAAGAATGAGCCTAAAGTCTGTCATTATCTTGATATGCCAATCCAGCATGCAAGTGATAATGTATTAAAGCGCATGGGAAGAAAGACAGATAAGCAGGAGCTTCTTGATATTGTGGCGAAGCTGAGAAAAGAGATTCCGGACATTGCATTAAGAACAACTCTTATTGCCGGCTTCCCGGGAGAGACACAGGCTGACCATGAAGAGGTTATGGAATTTATTGATGAAGTTGAGTTCGACAGACTTGGAGTATTCACTTATTCAAGGGAAGAGGATACCCCGGCTGCAACAATGCCGGACCAGATTGACCAGGATATAATGGATACGTGGAGAGACGAGCTTATGGCTCTGCAGCAGGAAATATCCATTGACAAGTCAGCACAGATGGTTGGAAAGACTATTGATGTTATGGTTGAAGGCTATATTGCAGAGGACAATACTTATGTCGGACGTTCGTACAAGGATGCACCTAATGTTGATGGAATGGTGTTCTTTGAATGTGACAGGGAACTTATGTCAGGAGATTTCGTATCTGTAAAGATTACTGGTTCAACTGAATATGATTTAATGGGAATAATGGAGGAAAATGTTTAAATGAATTTACCTAACAAACTTACAATTGCAAGAGTTATTATGATTCCTTTGTTTCTGATATGTCTGTATCTTAACATTGGATGTGGCAAATATATTGCAGTAGGAATATTTATTCTTGCAAGCTTAACAGACCTTTTAGATGGTAAGATTGCAAGAAAGTATAATCTTGTTACTAACTTCGGGAAATTTATGGATCCACTTGCAGATAAGCTTTTAGTATGCTCTGCACTTATTGCACTTGTTGACCTTAACAGAATTGCAGCATGGATTGTTATTATTATAATTGCAAGAGAATTTATTATTAGCGGATTCAGACTTGTTGCATCAGATAATGGTGTTGTTATAGCTGCAAGCTATTGGGGAAAGTTCAAGACAGCATTTCAGATGATTACAATTATTATGCTTGTTCTTAATCTTAATCTTAATGTACCATTTATGAATATTATTAATACTATTCTCATATATATATCATTAGGATTGACAGTGATTTCTCTTATTGATTATATTGCAAAGAATTATAAAGTTTTTCTGGAAGGTTCGGGTAAATAATAATGGTTGATTATCTCGGCTGTCTTGATAAGGCTCTTGTTGAGACATTAAAGAACAAATCCCTGACTATAACTACAGCTGAGTCATGCACAGGCGGCATGGTTGCTTCGTCTATAGTTAATATAAGCGGTGCTTCAGACATTTTTAAAGAGGGCTATATTACATATAGTAATGAGGCGAAGGAACGTATTCTTGGAGTTAAGCATGAGACTCTTGAGAAATATAAAGCTGTAAGTGCTGAAACTGCTGCCCAGATGGCAGAAGGAGCAGTAAGAATATCTAAGGCAGATATAAGTGTTTCTGTAACAGGTGTTGCAGGACCTTCAAGAGAAGATGACAAGCCCGTTGGACTTGTGTATATTGGATGCTGCTATAAGGGTGAGACACATGTTAAAGAATGTGATTTGTCAGGCGACAGGCACACGATAAGGTGTCAGTCTACGAAGGAAGCACTTAAGTTTGTTCTTGATATAATTAAGACTAACAGGTAGAGATTATTGTAATTATTAGTTTTATTATATTATTTACTATATTATTTGCTATGGCGTTGAAGACCTACTATTAAGCTTGAAAGATGGCTTGAGTAGGTCTTTTTTGCTGGGATTAGAGTGGGCTGGAGCGAGCTGGAATGTGAAGACCTACTAAGTGAGTGAGATGTGAGTGTTGAGTAGGTTTTTAGAGCCGTATAGGAGGCGTGAATGGGCGAGAAGACCTACTAGATGAGAAAGAAGTGGGCATTGAGTAGGTCTTTATCCTTCAGAATTATCTTTTACCAAGCAGAAATATAAAAAAGACCTACTACATCATGCAATTCCAAAGATTTAGTGGGTCATCAAGCATAGACACATTGTTTAAAATGTAAAAAAAGACCTACAAAACAAAGAGAATATTGCTTTTAGTGAGTTTTATAACGACATCGGATTCAATATTACAATGAATTGATACAGGTATCATTCGAGAGGTTGTGCAAGTAAAAAAAAATTTTGTTAAATTTATGCATAAAATATTATATTAAGATACAATAATATAAAATAGGCGTTTACAAAATATATATAATATGATATATTTTTACTATTCCAGTATACAAACAAACATAACGAATAAATGTTCGAAAGGTTCTTGACAATGCAGACATAATAAGATATTATTTAGAAAACGAACACATGTTCAAAAGGAGAGTTTAAGGTATGGTTAATGAAGATAAGATGAAAGCCCTTGATGCGGCAATTTCTAATATTGAGAAACAGTTTGGTAAGGGCTCTGTAATGAAGCTTGGGGAATCAACAGCTAATCTTAATGTTGAATGTATTCCTACAGGTTCTTTAAGTCTAGATATCGCTTTGGGAATCGGTGGAGTTCCTAAAGGAAGAGTTGTAGAGATATATGGACCTGAATCAAGTGGTAAGACAACAGTTGCACTTCATATGGTTGCTGAAGTACAGAAGAGAGGCGGTATTGCAGGTTTTATTGATGCAGAGCATGCTCTGGATCCTGTATATGCTAAGAATATTGGGGTTGATATTGATAATTTATATATTTCGCAGCCTGACAGCGGCGAGCAGGCACTTGAGATTACAGAGACTATGGTAAGATCCGGTGCAGTCGATATTGTAATTGTCGATTCAGTTGCAGCTCTTGTTCCTAAAGCAGAGATTGATGGTGATATGGGCGATTCACATGTAGGTCTTCAGGCAAGACTTATGTCACAGGCATTAAGAAAGCTTACACCTGTTGTAAGCAAGAATAACTGCGTTGTTATATTTATCAACCAGCTTCGTGAAAAGGTTGGTGTTATGTTTGGAAATCCGGAGACAACTACAGGTGGTCGTGCACTTAAGTTCTATTCTTCTGTAAGACTTGATGTAAGAAAGATTGAGACACTTAAGCAGAATGGTGAGGTTATTGGTAACAGAACCAGAGTCAAGATTGTTAAGAATAAGGTTGCCCCTCCATTCAGAGAAGCAGAGTTTGATATTCTTTTTGGAAAAGGTATATCTACAGAAGGAGATCTTGTTGATCTTGCTTCTAATGCAGGTATTATCCAGAAGAGTGGAGCATGGTTCTCATATGAGGGCAATAAGATTGGACAGGGACGAGAGAACGCTAAGCAGTTCCTTCTTGATAATCCAGAGATAAGAGAAGAAGTTGACAGAAGAGTAAGAGAACACTACGGAATTGTGGACGGTGTTAAGGAAGCAGAAGCATCTGATGATGCTAAGCAGGCTAAGGCTAAGAAGAAAGCAGATACAGAAGAGTAATATTAAGGTGGGTTATGGAAGATAATATTGAACTTATTGTCACATCCATTAAAGAACTTACTAAGAAACGCAGGCTTGTATATATTAATTATGAGCCTGCATTTGCTTTATATGCAGCAGAATTAAGAAAGTTTGGAATTAAGGATGGAGAGTCTGTCAGGAAAGAAGCATATGATTCTCTGATAGATGATGTGTTATCTAAGCGTGCAACGGTAAGAGCGATGGCATTGCTTAAGAATAAGGATTATACAAGAAAAGGATTAGAGGACAAGCTTAGAGATGGATATTATCCTGATATGTGTATAGATTATGCATTAGAGTATGTAACCAGGTTTGGATATATTAATGATGAGCGCTTTGCAGAGAATTATGTTAATTTTAAGGCAGGTAATAAGCCAAGAAGACAGATTGAACTTAAGTTAAAGCAGAAAGGCGTTGATGCAGATATTATCAGCAGGGTTTGTGATGAATTCTATGAAGATAATAGTGATATAGAATTAGAACAGGCAAAGGCATTTGTTGAAAAGAAACATATAGATATAGAGAACGCTGATTATAAAGAGCTTCAGAAGGTCAAAGCTGCATTATATCGCAGAGGATTCAGTATGGATATTATTAATAAAACATTGGATTCTAAGGGGCTTTTCCTTGACATAATCGACAATTGAGTATAATATTAGATTGTTGTATTTTTTGTACAATGAAAACTAAATAAGGAGGTGCTCCTGCGTTGATTCCAATAGTAATCGCAATTATTGCTACTTTAGTGATAGTCGCTCCTATTACTTGGCTTATCTCGTCTAATGCAATCAACAAGCGTAACGATGCAACAATCGGTAATGCCAATGAGAAAGCAAGAGAGATAATAGATGAAGCTCTTAAGACAGCTGAAACCAAGAAAAAGGAAGCTCTTTTGGAAGTCAAGGAAGAGTCTTTAAAGACTAAGAACGAACTTGAGAAGGAAACTAAGGAAAGACGAGCTGAGATAAGCAAGTATGAAAAGAGAGTTCTTTCAAAAGAAGAGACACTTGACAGAAAGATTGAGGCTGTAGAGAAACGCGACTCTAACATTACCAGGAAAGAAGAAGAACTTGGTAAACAGAAGCAAAAGGTTGAAGAACTTGAGAAGAAGAGACAGCAGGAACTTGAACGAATCTCAGGATTGACCTCCGAACAGGCAAAAGAATATCTATTAAAGACTGTTGAAGACGAAGTTAAACATGATACTGCTGTAATGATTAAGACATTAGAAAGCAGAGCGAAAGAGGAAGCAGACAAGAAGGCTAAGGAAATTGTTGTTAATGCAATTCAGAGATGCGCCGCAGACCATGTGGCTGAGACAACAATATCAGTAGTTCAGCTTCCTAATGACGAAATGAAAGGCCGTATTATTGGTAGAGAGGGTAGAAATATCAGAACTCTTGAAACACTTACAGGTGTTGAACTTATCATTGATGATACACCTGAGGCTGTAGTTTTGTCGGGCTTTGATCCGGTAAGAAGAGAGGTTGCAAGAATCGCTCTTGAGAAGCTCATACTTGATGGAAGAATTCATCCGGCAAGAATTGAGGAGATGGTTGAGAAAGCCCAGAAAGAAGTCGAGACATTAATTAAAGAAGAAGGTGAAGCTGCAACCCTTGAGGTTGGTGTACATGGTATCCATCCAGAGCTTGTAAGACTCTTAGGTAAGTTAAGATTCAGAACAAGTTATGGACAGAATGTTTTAAAGCATTCTATTGAAGTAGCACAGCTTACAGGTCTCTTAGCTGGAGAGTTAGGACTTGATGTTAAGATGGCTAAGCGTGCTGGTTTATTACATGATATTGGTAAAGCTGTTGACCACGAGATGGAAGGCTCACATATTCAGTTAGGTGTTGATCTTTGTAGAAGATATAAAGAATCAGCTCTTGTTATTAATGCAGTAGAAGCACATCATGGAGACGTTGAGCCAGAAAGCTTAATTGCTTGTCTTGTACAGGCTGCTGATACAATTTCAGCTGCAAGACCTGGTGCAAGAAGAGAAACGTTAGAAACTTATACAAACAGACTGAAACAATTAGAAGATATTACCAACTCATTCAAGGGAGTTGAGAAATCCTTTGCCATTCAAGCAGGTAGAGAGGTTCGTGTTATGGTAGTTCCTGAAGTCGTTAGTGATTCAGATATGGTAATCATGGCTCGTGACATTTCTAAGCAGATTGAGGATCAGATGGAATATCCTGGTCAGATCAAGGTTAGTATTGTCAGAGAATCAAGAGCTGTAGATTACGCAAAGTAAACTAACATAAACCAAGGCTGTTACATAATGTTAATTCGTTATGTGACAGCCTTTTTTGATTTTAACACACTTAATTTAATTAAGCATTTTAAAGAGATGTTTTAAAATATTAAGTTATTTTTAAAAATATTTGCAATTATGAATTATACATTGTAGAATAGAGCATGTTGATTATATGCTGATTAGGAGGAAGATTATGCAGTACAATGATATGAGTAAAGAAGAGCTTTTAGCTTTAAAGGAAAGCTTGAACAAAGAGTATGCAGAAGCTAAGGCAAAGGGGCTTGCGTTAGATATGTCAAGAGGTAAGCCCTCAGCTAAGCAGCTTGATGTTTCATTAGGACTTCTTGATACAATCAATAGTTCATCAGACCTTAAGGCTTTAGATGGAACAGATTGCAGAAACTATGGTGTTTTAGATGGTATTCCAGAAGCAAAGAAGCTTATGGCAGATATGATGGGAACAACACCAGATCATGTTATTGTGTATGGAAACGCAAGTCTTAATATTATGTATGACCAGATTTCAAGAGCATACACACATGGTATTCTTGGTAATACTCCATGGTGCAAGCTTGATAAGGTTAAGTTCTTATGTCCAGTTCCTGGATATGACAGACATTTTGCAATCACAGAAAGATTTGGAATTGAGATGATTAACATTCCAATGTCAGAGTCTGGTCCAGATATGGGTATGGTAGAAGAGTATGTAAGCAAGGATGCTTCTGTAAAGGGTATCTGGTGCGTTCCAAAGTATTCTAATCCTCAGGGATATACATATTCTGAAGAAACAGTTAAGAGAATGGCTGCACTTAAGCCAGCTGCTGAAGATTTCAGAATTTTCTGGGATAACGCTTATGTTATCCATGATTTATATGATGACAATAAGGATGAGATAGCTGATATCATCAGTGAATGTGAGAAAGCTGGTAACCCTGATATGGTATTTGAGTTTGCTTCAACTTCTAAGGTGAGCTTCCCAGGTTCAGGTATTGCAGCACTTGCTACATCTGCTAATAATATTGCAGATATCAAGAAGCAGCTTACAATCCAGACAATCGGACATGATAAGCTTAATCAGTTAAGACATGTGAGATTCTTTAAGGATATCAATGGACTTAAGGAACATATGAGAAAGCATGCTGAGTTTATAAGACCTAAGTTTGAGGCTGTTGAAAGTGTTCTTGAAGAAGAACTTGGCGGACTTGGAATTGGTTCATGGACAGAGCCTAAGGGTGGATATTTTATATCATTTGATGCTATGGATGGATGTGCCAAGGCAATAGTTGCAAAATGTAAAGAAGCAGGTGTTAAGCTTACAGGTGCAGGCGCAACATTCCCTTATGGAAAGGACCCTAAGGATTCCAATATAAGAATTGCCCCATCATTCCCAACTCCAGAAGAGATGAAGCAGGCTGCTGATCTTTTTGTACTCTGCGTAAAGCTTGTAAGTGTAGAAAAGTTACTTGAAAACAAATAATTAAATGAATATAATTAATATAAGCTTGCTTTTTATAAGCAAGCTTATTTAATAACTGAGTATATAATAAGCAGATGTTATATATCATGATATAGTTGGGAGGATATACATATGGCTAAGATTGGTTTTATTGGAATGGGTAACATGGGATATGCAATGCTTAAAGGTGCTTTGGCAGCATTTTCACCATCAGATATTATATTTTCATCACCAGACAGAGAAAAATGCGAAAGAATATCATCTGAGACAGGCGTACGATTTGCAGAAAGTAATGCAGAGTGTGGCAATAATGCCAAGTATATTGTGCTTGCAGTAAAACCACAGATGTATCCAACAGTACTTAAGAATATTGTCAATGTGGTAACAGAAGAAAGTATTATTATATCAATTGCACCGGGAATTACTATTGCGTCTATTAAGAACGCTCTTGGAAGCAACATAAGAGTTGTAAGAGCAATGCCTAATACACCTGCACTTATTGGAGAGGGAATGACAGGAGTATCATATAATATGACAGATTTTTCATTTGACGAAAGAGATGTTATTGATAAATTCTTTAATTCATTTGGAAAGGTTGTTTATGTTGATGAAAAGCTTATGGATGGAATAGTGTGTGCAAGTGGCAGCTCGCCTGCCTATGTATATATGTTCATTGAAGCCCTTGCTGACAGTGTTGTAAAGTATGGAATAAAGAGAGATGACGCATATAAGCTGGTTGCCCAGACTGTCCTTGGTTCGGCAAAGATGGTACTTGAGTCAGGAGAACACCCGGCAGTACTTAAAGATAAAGTGTGTTCGCCTGGTGGAACAACAATTCAGGCTGTTTCTGCACTTGAAGAGAATGGTTTCAGAAATGCACTTATCAAAGCAACTGACGCCTGCTATGACAAATGTACAAGCATTAAGTAACACTTTTATATAGAAAGGCTGAATATGAAAGAACATATTAAAAGAGTGGATAGAATTCTTAAATATAAGGGTTCAATACTTGATATATATACAGATGTTATAGAGACTCCCGACGGACATAGGGCAGAATGGGATTATATTGACCACAGAGGAGCGGCAGCTGTTGTTCCGGTGTTAGATGATGGACGTCTTCTCATGGTAAGACAGTACAGAGACGCACTTGACAGAGAGACGATTGAGATTCCTGCAGGTGGTCTTAATGGCTGGGATGAGCCGACAATTAATGCGGCAGCAAGAGAACTTGAAGAAGAGACCGGATACAGGTCAGATAATCTTACTAAGCTTGTATCAGTTGTTACTGCGGTTGCGTTCTGCAATGAAGTGGTAGATGTATATCTTGCAACAGATCTTGTAAAAACAAGTCAGCATCTTGATGAAGATGAATTCATAGATGTAGAAAAATACACACTGGATGAACTTAAAGATATGATATTTGCAGGAACGATACAGGATTCCAAGACAATTTCAGCAGTTCTTGCTTATGATGCCTTACTTAACCGAAAAAAGAATAATTAAGACAAAGTCTTCATATATTGATTCAAAGTACATTTTGATGGATATATATGAAGGCTTTTTTATTGTGGGTAATTAAGAATGTAAGATTTGTTGCATTAATTATTGCGGGAATTATACTTGGTACATGCTTTATAAAAATGTGGCGCTATGGTGATGTGTTTTCAACTGAATATTTGATTGTATACATTAATTCTGATGTTGCATATGCAAATGTATGGCAGGAGGTGCTATCTTACAGATTAAGGAAGTTCATAACATTGGTAGTATTCATGATTACCCCATTCAGAAAATTGTATGTATACTGGCTGTGTCTATACAATGGATTCTGCCTTGGAATATGTATGACAAAGGCTGTTATGTATCACGGTGCAGGGGGAGTAGTTATGGTTCTTGTATGGCTGTTTCCACATTATCTGTTATATATAATGACCGTTCTCCTTATGTGTCATTATTTTCTAAACAGAATTGACACTTTAAGAAGAACGGTCATTATTGTGAGTATGTCATTGTTACTTACATTAATCGGAACATTTGCAGAAAGCTACATTAATCCCGACATAATGAAAATGTTTTTAAATAAGGTCTGCAATATCGTATAAAAGCTTTTCAGATTCAGTCCATCCGAGGCATGCGTCTGTGATTGATTTTCCATAAACACCGTCGCCAACCTTCTGGTTACCCGGCTCAATATAACTTTCAATCATAACACCCTTAACAAGCTTCTTAACATCAGCAGAGTGATGGCAGCTGTGAAGAACTTCCTTGACGATACGGATTTGCTCAAGATACTGCTTACCTGAATTGCTGTGGTTAGCATCTACAATAACAGCAGGATTCTCAAGATCTCTTGCAGCATACATGTTATAAAGTCTTATTAAATCCTCATAGTGATAGTTAGGAATAGTCTGACCGTGTTTGTTTACAGCACCTCTTAATATTGTGTGTGTAAGAGGATTTCCAGGTGTGTTAACTTCCCAATTTCTGTATATAAATGTCTGCTTAGACTGGGCAGCAACTACAGAATTTAACATAACTGAAAAATCTCCACTTGTAGGATTCTTCATTCCGGCTGGAACATCAATTCCTGAACATACAAGTCTGTGCTGCTGGTTTTCAACTGATCTTGCACCAACGGCAACATATGAAAGAACATCTGAAAGATACCAGTAGTTTTCAGGATAAAGCATTTCATCAGCAGGACTAAGATGTGTCTCTTTCATTACATCAATATGCATTTTTCTGATTGCAACAAGACCGGCAAGAAGATCAGGCTTTTTTTCAGGGTCTGGCTGGTGAAGCATTCCTTTGTAACCTACGCCTGTCGTTCTTGGTTTGTTAGTGTAAACTCTTGGAATAATAATAACTTTGTCTTTAATCTTCTCCTGAACCTTAACAAGTCTTGATGTGTAATCAAGGACAGCAGTTTCATTATCTGCTGAGCAAGGTCCGATAATAACAAGAAGTTTGTCTGATTTGCCAGTGATAACATCAGCAATTTCAGCATCTCTTTCAGCTTTTAATGTTTTTATTTCTTCTGGTACAGGGTACTGTTCTTTGATTTCAGTAGGTGTAGGAAGCTTTGTGACGAACTCGAAACTCATATAATTTTCTCCTTAAAAATGTATATTCAATTAATTACATTTGCATAAAAAACACAATGTATATGTGATTATAACATTTGTTTTCAAAAATGCAAAATAATAATACAGAAAGTATTCTTTGTGGTACAATATATTAAAGATTGTCGGGAGGCGTGGCTATGAATATTAACAGAATTATATGGATAGTTTTAGATAGTGTTGGAATTGGTGAGGCCAGGGATGCAGCTAAGTTTGGAGATGAAGGTGCAGATACATTGGGACATACTGCAGAGGCTAATGGAGGTCTTAATATTCCTAATATGGTAAAGCTTGGAATAGGCAATATAGACGGTGCACATAACCTTGAGCGTTGTGATAATCCCATCGGGTGTTTTGGAAAACTGGCAGAAGTGTCTGCAGGAAAAGACACGACAATTGGACACTGGGAGATGGCAGGAATATATTCTCCTGATCCGTTTCCTGTGTATCCTGATGGATTTCCAGACTGTATTATTGATGAATTTATTAAAAAGACAGGAATTCCAGGAATACTTTGCAATAAGCCGGCTTCAGGAACACAGATAATTGCTCAACTTGGTGATGAACATGTTGCGACAGGAAAACCAATTGTATATACATCAGGAGATTCAGTTTTCCAGATTGCATGTCATGAAGATGTTGTGCCGGTAGAAAGACTTTATGAAATGTGTGAGACAGCAAGACATATCCTTACAGGAAAGAATGCTGTGGCAAGAGTTATTGCACGACCTTTTGTCGGGGAGAATGGCAATTATAAGAGAACACCTAACAGAAGGGATTTCTCACTAAAGCCAAGTGAGGATAATATATTGTGCAGAGTCCGTGATAAAGGGTTTGATGTAATCGGAGTCGGTAAGATTCATGATATATTTGCCGGAGTTGGACTTACAGAGTCTAAGCACACTAATGACAATCAGGATGGAATGGATGTAACACTTGATTACATGAAGCAGGATAATAAAGGAATTATATATACTAATCTGGTTGAGTTCGATTCAACATGGGGACATAGAAGAGATTATAAAGGGTATGCCAGAGGTCTTGAAGAATTTGATGATAGACTCGCACAGGTGTTAGACACTATGAAAGACACAGATATGCTTGTTATTACGGCTGACCACGGTTGTGACCCGACCTATAAGGGAACTGACCATACAAGGGAGTATGTTCCGTTGCTTGTATATGGCAAATGTTTAAAACATGGTGTTAATCTTGGAACAGGTGACACTTATGCTGATATAGCACAGACACTGGCTGAGATTTTTGGCACAGAACCGGTTAAGATAGGAAAGAGTTTTCTTAATAAGATTATGTAGGAGGTCTGCATTATGAGAATGGTTGATATTATAGAGAAGAAAAGAGATGGTGGAAAGCTTACTAAAGAAGAGATAGAGTTCTTTGTTAATGGCTATGTCAGGGGGGATATACCTGATTATCAGGCTTCTGCCCTTCTTATGGCAATATATTTCAGACATATGGATTATGATGAGACTCTTAACCTGACGCTTGCAATGGAAAACAGCGGAGATAAGCTGGATTTGTCGGGTATTAATGGAATTAAAGTAGACAAGCACAGTACAGGTGGCGTTGGAGATAAGACTTCACTTGTTCTTGCACCTATGGTTGCAGCACTTGGCGGCAAAGTTGCAAAGATGAGTGGAAGAGGACTTGGACATACAGGAGGCACGATTGATAAACTGGAAAGTATTCCGGGATTTAACACTTCTTTGTCTGAGGAAGCATTTGTTAAGCAGGTTAATGATATAGGAATTGCAATAACAGGCCAGACAGGTAATCTTGCACCTGCAGATAAGAAGATATATGCGCTAAGGGATGTTACGGCAACGGTCGAGAATATTTCGCTTATTGCAAGCAGTATTATGAGTAAGAAACTGGCTTCTGGTGCTGATGCGATTGTTCTTGATGTCAAGACCGGAAGTGGCGCATTTATGAAAAATGAGGCTGATGCCGTAAGTCTTGCTAAGGAGATGGTTCGTATTGGAAAGGGAGCTGGAAGAAATGTAACAGCACTTATTACTGATATGGACCAGCCGTTAGGATATGCAGTCGGTAATGCACTTGAAGTTATCGAGGCTATCAATACTTTAAAAGGTGAAGGACCAGAGGATTTAACTAAGCTTGTCCTTAATCTTGGAACATATATGGTGCTTGCTGCAAGAGATGACCTTGATAAAGAAACCGTAAGAAAAGAATTGGAGAGAGTAATAAGTGACGGAAGTGCTTTGGACAAGATGGCAGAGTTCGTTAAAGCCCAGGGGGGAGACCCTGACGCAGTATATAACACAGATAAGTTAAAGATATCTGATACAATAACAGAGGTGTGTGCAGATAGCGATGGATACATCCAGTCAATCCAGTCTGAGCTTATAGGCAAAGCCTCAATGATTCTTGGAGGCGGAAGGACAGCCAAGGACGATGTGATTGATTTATCAGTTGGAGTTGTGCTTTCTAAGAAAATAGGCGACAAAGTCAGCAAAGGTGATGTGATAGCAAGAATTTACTGTGATAATGCAGACAAGACTAAAGAAGCAGAAACAATGATTAAGGATGCGTATACATTTTCACAGGAATATGTCGAAAAAAATGTACTTATAAAGGGAATAGTTGGTTAATAGTTGTAAATAATTGGATTTTGTGGTATTATAAACACCAAACGGGGCTTTGCCCTAGGTTTGTGAATTGAAAAGGAGAGTTACGATGGAAGTAAGACAGGGTGCTAACGCAAGAGATGTAAAGGGTTATGATACAGAAAGACTGAGAAATGATTTTCTTATCCAGAATCTTTTCCCAGCTGATGATTTCAAGCTTGTTTACAGCCAGATTGATCGTATTATCGTAGGCGGATGTATGCCGGTTAATAAGGAACTTACACTTGAGGCAGGTTCTGAACTTAAGGCTGCATATTTCCTTGAGAGACGTGAGATGGGTATCTTTAATGTAGGCGGCAATGGTTCAGTTATCGTTGATGGTACTGAATATAAGTTTAAATATAGAGATGGTCTTTATATTGGTATGGGTTCTAAGGAGATTAAGTTCAAGAGCGAGGATTCTTCTAAGCCAGCTAAGTTCTACTTTAACTCAACACCAGCACATAAGACATATCCTACAGTATTTATTGATCCAGAAAAGGATATCAAGGATGAGTTCAAGCTTCAGCTTGGTTCTGTTGAAGGATGTAATAAGCGTCTTAACAGAAAGTATATTTTACCAGGTCAGGTCGAGACATGCCAGTTAGAGATGGGTATCACAACTCTTGAGCCAGGAAGCGTATGGAATACAATGCCATGTCATACACATGACAGACGAATGGAAGTTTATTTCTACTTCGAGATTCCAGAAGAAGATATCGTTGTTCACTACATGGGTGAGCCAACAGAAACTCGTCATATCATCATGAGAAGCGAAGAAGCAGTTATTTCACCAAGCTGGTCAATTCATTCAGCATCAGCTACACATGCATATGCATTTATCTGGGGAATGGCTGGAGAAAACCAGGATTTCGATGATATGGACTGGGTAGACATGAAGGATTTAAAGTAATCCGTCAGTACATATTTTACTAAGGAATGTAACCTGTAGAGGGTTTCATTTATAAATTATTATTAGGAAAAGGAGAATTAAAATGTCAGTTAATTTTTCACTTGAAGGTAAGATTGCATTTGTAACTGGTGCATCATATGGTATCGGCTTCGCTATTGCTAGTGGTATGGCTAAGGCTGGTGCAAAAATCGTTTTCAACGATATTAAGCAGGAATTAGTAGATAAGGGATTAGCAGCTTATAAGGAAGCTG
>OCHA01000101.1_pt1 | contig 118976 bp, 104 predicted proteins | sample 1538591 | NCBI WGS metagenome assembly OCHA01 (sample SAMN04571710, study PRJEB22368) | human gut metagenome | biome: human gut; material: stool | host: Homo sapiens | place: Luxembourg | collected 2012-09-06 | reverse complement strand
TGCATGATTTCTGTGCATCGCGAAGCGCGTTACTGTGAACGGAGTGAACAGTAACAAGTAAAGGAAAAGAAAAGGAGTCCAAGTCTTATGATACCAAAAGATCCTATGATTCTGCTTAGTTATGTAAATACCCAGCTTCGGGATTATTACGATTCTCTGGAAGCACTGTGCACCTGCCGCGGACTGAACAGGGAATCCCTGTTGGATAAGATGGATTCCATCGACTACCACTACGACGAAGAGACCAATCAGTTTATTTGAAATCACAATATTCAATAATTTAATACCGCTTGTCAAAGCTGTGAAAACCGCTTGGCAGGCGGTGTTTTTTTGCTACAGGAATTTCCTGTTACGTATTACATAAAAAGCTTACCAGGCGGGATTGCACTGCGACGGAAGGGGTGTTGTCGCTCCAGGCGACCCGCCGCAAATGGAGAATCCTGCAAGCAGGATTCTTTTTACCATGAAAATTCCGGACAACAGATAATGTGGTCTTATACATAATAATTAGCCGACAAAATAAATACATATTTTAAATTCAATAAATTTAAGACACAAATCTAAAAAAAATATAAACTGCACAAAAAACACTTGCGTTTCTTGTGAAAAAGTGTAAACTATAAAATTAGTCGGCTAACTAATATGAGAAAGCTGAACAGGAACTTGAAACTGTAATACACACTCCAAAGCTTGTATCTCAGTTTCAGACAGCAAGTGAGGTGAGAATTTGGAAAACAACAATGAGAAAAGCATTCAACGTCTGATTATGGAAATCAGCCGCATGTATATGGAAAAATGCTTTGGTAAACTTAAAAGTCTGGGAATCCATCCAAGACAAATGCCTATTCTGGCTGTTCTGTGGAAAGAAAACGGATGCAGCCAGAAAGAACTGGCCAGCCAGTTAGGCGTGAAGCCGCCTACTGTTACCGTAAGTATCCAACGCCTGGAAAAAATCGGTATTATAGTTCGAAAACAGGATGAAAAAGATCAACGCATAAGCCGGATTTATCTTACAGAAGAAGGAAAAGCAATAATTAATGAAGGTATGCGCATGGCAAAGGAAGGAGAAAAACAGGTTCTGAACGGATTTTCCGAAAGTGAGTTATGTCTGATGAAACGATTCTGCATACAGATTAAGGAAAATATTGCGGCAATGCCAGCACCAGAGTTTTCACCGGAAGAAATGTGCATGGGACATTTTTGCCATAATAAAAAGTAGCACAGGAAACTGAAAAACAAAGCAACAGGCAGAAAAGCCTGGATGTTTTGAAAAAATGTAGAAAGGACAACCCAAGCATGATTAAATTAATGAAGTATCTGAAAAAATCAGCAGGCTACGTCGTCCTGATCATTGGACTGCTGTTTTTGCAGGCATACTGTGATCTGTCCTTGCCGGATTATACCTCCAAGGTAATTAACGTAGGTATCCAGCAGGGGGGAATACCAGATGGTGTTCCGGAAAAAATGCGTCAGAGCACAATGGAAAATCTGCAGATTTTTATGGACGAAGACACACAGAAAGAAGTTCAGGACTCTTATGTCCTGGATGGAGACACATATGAACTGAAAGGTGGCATTACAGGGGATAAACGTGAGGAATTAAACGATCTTCTGTGCAAACCTCTGATGATGTACACCTCTTTTACCTCTGGCAGTGAAGAGAGCCAGAAAATGCTTTCCCAGATGCAGGTACCGGAAGGAACGGACCCAATGCAGGTTTTGTCAGCAATGCCGGAGGATGCAAAAAAACAGATGCTGGAGGCTGCAGATGAGAAGCTTTCCGACATGCCGGAATCCATTCTTACACAGGCCGCTGTCAGTGGTGTAAAAACAGAATACGAAGCTATGGGCGAGGATTCGGACGCAATTCAGATGAATTACATCCGGACATCCGGAATCCAGATGGTTCTGATGGCGCTGGTGATCATGCTGACCGCTGTAAGTGTTACCTTCCTTTCAGCAAGAGTGGCAGCAGCCCTTGGACATGATCTGCGAGATAATGTATACCGCAAGGTTATTCATTTCTCCAGTAACGAATATCATAAATTTTCCACTGCATCCCTGATCACGCGAAGTACCAACGATGTGCAGCAGGTACAGCAGGTTATGACCATGATGTTCAGAATCGTTCTGTATGCGCCCATCCTTGGCATCGGAGGCGTGATCAAGGTTCTCCAGACCGATTCCTCCATGACCTGGATCCTTGGAGCCGCAGTAGCCATCATTCTGATTGTTATTTTTGTACTGTTCCAGATTGCAATGCCGAAATTCACCAGGCTGCAGACTCTCATTGACCGTCTGAACCTGGTAACCAGGGAAATCCTTACCGGAATCCCGGTTATCCGCGCATTCAGCCGTGAGAAGCATGAGGAAGAGCGTTTTGAAAAAGCAAATATGGATCTGACAAAGACAAACCTGTTTGTAAACCGCTGTATGACATTTATGATGCCGATCATGATGCTGATCATGAACGGTGTATCTGTAGCGATTATCTATTTCGGTGCACATGGCGTTGACAATGGAACTATGCAGGTAGGAAATATGATGGCATTTATCCAGTACGCTATGCAGATTATTATGTCCTTCCTGATGATCACAGCTATTTCCATTATGCTCCCAAGGGCAAACGTGGCAGCAGGCCGAATCTGTGAGGTTCTGGAAATGGAGCCATCTGTAAATGATCCGGAGGAACCGGTAATGCCAGATAAGCAGGAAAAAGGAACGGTCGAATTTGACCATGTAAGCTTCGCTTATCCGGAAGCAGGGGAAAATGTCATCAACGACATTACCTTTAAGGCAGAAAAAGGCCAGACTGTTGCTATCATCGGAAGTACCGGAAGCGGCAAGAGTACGCTGATCAACCTGATCCCCAGATTTTATGATGCAACGAAGGGCTGTGTCAAAGTAGATGGTGTGGATGTACGAAATATGACACAGCATGAGCTTCGTGACCGTCTGGGCTATGTACCTCAGAAGGGAGTCCTGTTCTCTGGAACCATCGACTCCAACATTCGTTACGGTAAGCCGGATATGCCAGAGGAAGATGTAAAACTGGCAGCTCAGATCGCACAGTCTGATGACTTTATTGAAGCGAAACCGGAAGGCTACAAAGCACCTATTTCCCAGGGAGGAAATAATGTATCCGGTGGCCAGAAGCAGCGTCTTTCCATTGCAAGAGCGATTGCCAAAAAGCCGGAAATCCTGATTTTTGACGACAGCTTTTCCGCACTTGATTTCAAGACTGACAGCAAGCTTCGCAAGGCCCTGAAGGAAAAGACAAAGGATATTACCACGATTATCGTAGCACAGCGAATCAGCACCATCCTGAATGCAGATCAGATCATCGTGCTGGATGACGGAAATATGGCAGGCATCGGTACCCACAAGGAACTGATGAAGAACTGTGAGGTTTACCGCCAGATCGCCATGTCACAGCTTTCAGAGGAGGAATTAGCATGAGTGAAAACAAAGCCAGAGGCCCTGTGATGGGTGGTCATCGGAGCCGTGCAATGAACTCCGGGGAAAAGGCAAAAGACTTTAAAGGAGCAATGAAACGACTTTTGAAATACATGGAACGCTACAAAATCCGTTTCGTTCTCATGTTTCTGTTTGCAATTGCAGGAACTATTTTTAACATTGTAGGACCAAAGATCCTTGGAAAGGCAACAACAGAGCTTTTTAACGGCCTGGTAGCCAAGGTAAACGGCACCGGAAGCATTGATTTTGAAAAAATTGGCTATATTTTGTTATGGACATTAGGACTGTATCTGGCAAGTGCCTGCTTCTCCTTTATCCAGGGTTATGTGATGACCGGAATTTCCAACGACGTTACCTACAATTTACGTAAAGATATTTCAAAGAAATTCAGCCGCCTCCCAATGAACTATTATGAGAGCCGGACAAACGGCGAAATCCTTTCCCGCGTAACGAACGATGTGGATACCCTTCAGATGAGCCTGAACCAGAGTATTACCCAGCTGATCACATCAGTTACCACCCTGATCGGTGTGTTTGTGATGATGCTGTCCATCAATGTGTGGATGACTCTGGCTGCCCTTCTGATCCTTCCGCTGTCCATGTTTATCATCAATTTCGTTATGAAGCACTCCCAGAAATATTTCCAGGCACAGCAGAAGTATCTGGGGGAGGTAAATGGCCAGATTGAAGAGAACTATGGCGGACACAATGTAGTGAAGGTATTTAATAAAGAAGAAGACGTAGTTGCAGAATTTGAAAAAGACAACCAGAAGCTTTACGAATCAGCCTGGAAATCCCAGTTTTTCTCCGGAATCATGATGCCGGTCATGCAGTTTGTTGGAAATCTTGGATATGTTATGGTAGCCCTTCTTGGAGGATGGTTCACGATCAAAGGTTCTATTGAAGTAGGTGATATTCAGTCCTTCTTCCAGTATATCCGCAACTTTACCCAGCCCATCCAGCAGATTGCACAGGTAACCAACCTGCTTCAGTCCTCAGCTGCCGCTTCCGAGCGTGTGTTTGAGTTTCTGGATGAGGAGGAAGAGGAGACCACCAAAGAGAATGCCGTTTCTATTGACGGGCTCAGCGGAAATGTAGAATTTGATCATGTAAGCTTCGGCTACAATCCGGAAAAGATCATTGTCCATGATTTTTCGGCAAAGGTCAGAGACGGTCAGAAAATTGCAATTGTAGGTCCTACCGGTGCAGGAAAAACCACCATGGTTAAGCTGCTCATGCGCTTCTATGATGTAAACAGTGGTTCTATTAAAGTAGATGGCCATGATGTAAAAGATTTCAACAGAAGCGAGCTTCATGAAATGTTTGGAATGGTGCTTCAGGATACCTGGCTGTTTTCCGGAACCATTATGGAAAACATCCGCTATGGACGGCTGGATGCTACCGATGAGGAAGTGATCGCAGCAGCAAAGGCTGCTCATATCCACAACTTTATCATGCAGCAGCCGGGAGGCTATAACATGGTTCTGGATGAGGAGACCAGCAATGTTTCCCAGGGCCAGAAGCAGCTCCTGACAATTGCAAGAGCCATTCTTGCAGACAATAAGATTCTGATCCTGGATGAGGCTACCTCCTCCGTTGATACCAGAACCGAGGTACAGATCCAGAAAGCTATGGATAACCTGATGAAAGGCAGAACCAGCTTTGTCATCGCTCACAGACTTTCCACCATCAGGGACGCAGATCTGATCCTGGTTATGAAGGATGGTGACATTATCGAGCAGGGCAGCCATGAAGAGCTGCTTGCAAAGAAAGGCTTCTACGCAGATCTTTACAACAGCCAGTTTGATAAGACGCAGACTGCATAAAAGTAAGTGAAACAGATAAAAAAATACAGCAGCTTTTTCGGAAAATATACGGAAAAACTGCTGTTTTTTTGTCTTCAGAGAGAAAAAATCCAGGGATTTGCTGTCTGTACTTTTACCCTCAGATAATGTATAATGGAGCAAAGTTTCTGCCGGAAAGGAAGGCAGGGACAAAGTCATGACAACGAAAAAACCTCATTTATTGCAGCAGCTCTGGGTGTCTTTTTACAAGACTGGTAGAAAGGGCTGCAGCGCGAATGTTAAAGGAGTATACCCCCAATGACAATTGATAATAAAGACGGAGCAGCTTTTCTTGCATACGTTACAGATAAATTAGAAACCAGGATCGCCCATATCAGCCAGTCCATTCTGGAAGGACAGAAGGATATCGAAGGAATGCATGAGTATTACTGGGAGAACTATACGGAGATGGACCAGTATGGTTACGAAAATTTCGATAACCAGCAGGCACTTCTTCACCAGATCAACGCCAACGAGCAGCAGATCCATTTGCGAAAAAGATTTCGTAAAATGCTGGATTCCCCTTTCTTTGGAAGAGTGGATTTCGTATTTGAAGGGGATGAGGAGCCGGAGATTTTTTATATTGGAATCGGAAATTTTGCAGAAGAGGCAGGGCATACGCCGCTGATCTATGACTGGCGTGCTCCTGTCAGCGGGCTTTTCTACGACTATGATAAAGGTCCGGCGTCTTACCAGGCACCGCTGGGAACCATCTGCGGTGAAATTGCCTCCAAGTGGCAGTACAAGATTCGAAATGGCCGTATGATTTACCAGTTTGAAAGTGATGTGAAGATTGATGACGAGATTCTTATGGCAGAGCTTGGCAGCGGAGGCAGCACTGCGCTGAAAAATATTGTCCGCACCATCCAGAAAGAGCAGAATGCCATCATCCGAAACACCAGGGATAAGATCATGGTAATCCAGGGCGCAGCCGGAAGCGGCAAGACCTCCATTGCCTTGCACAGAATTGCCTATCTTTTGTATCACGACCGCAAGAATCTGAAATCCTCCAATATCCTGATCCTGTCTCCCAACAGCATTTTTTCTGATTATATTTCCCATATACTTCCGGAACTGGGAGAGGAAAATATTAAAGAAATGAGCTTTGATCTTTTTGCCTACAGACAGTTGAAAGATACGGTATCTGACTGCGAAGACCGTTATGACCAGATTGAGCGCAGCCTGAATTTCCCGGATATGCCTTCCTTATATAAGGAAAAACAGTCCAGGGAATTTTTGAATCAGATGGAGGGGTATCTCACCTCCTTAGAAGATGAGCTGATGGATTTTCATGATGTGGAATATAAGAGCTTTACGAAAAAGGAAGAGGAGATCATTGATCTTTTTTACTTTAAATTTCAGGATATCCCTCTGTTATCACGTATGGAGGCAGTTGCAGAGAATTTCATTGATGAGGTAGAGACGCTTCGGGACAATGATATGGATGAGGAAGAACGTGCCATTGTAATGGAGAAATTCATGAATATGTATGAGACACAGGATCTCTATGTGATCTACAGCCGTTTTCTGGAAAGCTGCGGCTATCCGGGACTTCCTCATGTACAGCTTCAGGAGCGAAAGCTTCGGTACGAGGACGTCTATCCGGTGCTTTACATGAAGTACCGCCTTCTTCGCCAGACCAGTCACAATGGTATCAAGCACCTGGTAGTAGACGAAATGCAGGATTATTCAAGGCTTCAGTATCTGATTCTAAAAATGATGTTCCCCTGTCGTATGACCATTCTGGGGGACAAAGCCCAGACTATGGAAGATGAGGCTCAGGATGTCCTTGGGTTTTTACCGAAAATTTTCGGAAAAGAGATCCGCAGGATCGTCATGAACAAAAGCTACCGAAACACTGTGGAGATTGCTTCTTATGCGAATCAGCTTGCAGGGATTACAGATATGGATTTGTTTGATCGTCATGGCGATCCGGTGGAAGAATTATTTTTTAAAGGGAAAAAACAGCAGGCAATGGAAGCGGCTCTGGACGAGCTTGTGAATAAGCTTCAGCTGGGAACGGAACAGTTTGAGACAGCTGCGTTGATCCTTCGCACGGAATCTGAGGCAAAAGAAGCCGCCCGCATTTTGAAAGAAAAACTGGAAAATACAGGGTTTGATATGGAAAATCGTTTCTCGTACCTGCATCGTGATAGCAACAGCTTCTGCAAAGGCCTTACAGTTACTACGTTTTATCTTGCAAAAGGTCTGGAATTTGACCAGGTATTTTCCCTGTTCCCTGCAGCAGATCAGAGCCTGATTGCAAAACAGGGACGTTATATTGCAGCTACCAGAGCGCTTCATAAATTGCATATGTACGAATACGGAAAATAAATATTACAAAAGTATGACAAACAGAGCGTAAAATAAAAAAGAAATTCAGGTTAGCAAAATATGCTGTCAAATACAACGTACATTTTGCAGACAGGATTTTACCAACACTCTTTGAAAAAATGTATAAAGTTCGTCACGAAAGTTTATAATATTTTCACAGCAAATTTAGATTCTGCAGTGGGAAATCCATTGACAGGATTGTAATAAAATTGTAAAATACAGCTCGGGAGATTTTTATAAACGAGAAATATTTTCGTTTTGTTAATGAAATAGAATAATGTAGATTTACAAAATTTACTTATGAAAAGAAATAAGGAGGATACTATGAAGAACAAAAAGATTTTAGCAATCTTAACGATATCAGCAATTATTTCTGCAGCTGCTACAGGCTGCAGTTTTGGCGGAGACGAGCCGGAAGAACAGGTAGTGGTAACTGAGACACCTGCTCCGGAAGCAACCGCTACACCTACTCCGGAGCCAACCATCGCGCCAGACGTACAGGACAGCACCTATACATCAAGCAATGGGGCTGTCTCCATTAAGCTTCCAGATGCTACCTGGTCCAATAAGGCGGATGAGGCAGATATGCTCAGCTTCGAATCCCCGGAGCAGGGTAAGATACTGATCCTTCATGGACAGGGAGAAGAGGATATGTCTTCTGCTATGCTTCCGGATACGCAGGATCTGGCTGTGGCATTAGAGCAGGCTTCTGACCTTGCAGAAGGTACTGACTTTGAGATCCAGGATTATACCGCCAGTGATGTGGAGGGAGTAGGCGTTTATTCTTACACTGTGAAGTACACAGATGCTTCCAAGAGCGGCGGATATGTTTATGCGATCCATAAAATTTATAAGAGCTCTGATGAGTATTACAATATCTGCGGATCTGTTGTGGATGAGGCTTCTTATGCAGGAGTTAAGGCTGCAGTTGATTCCTTCGGAATTGCAGGAGAGTCTTCTTTGAAAGCTGCTGCACCGGTACAGTCTTCTGACAGTGCAGACGGAAGCACTGAGGGAAGCACAGATGGTTCCACTGACGGAACACAGAGTGCAGGTACTGATTCTGCGTCCTCAGGTGATGGAAGCAGTGATGGAACAATCACAAACTCCGGCGGATTTACCCAGGAGCAGCTTACAGACACCAACCAGACCAGAACTATTTACCGTAACTCCGATGGCCATCCCCTTGTAATTACTCCGGATGGAAATGGAAACTGGGTTGACTTTGATGGAAATACCTATCGTTTTGTAAATAATGAGGACGTTTACGATCAGAATGATGTGGATTATTACTGGCATGGAGAAGGTGCAGACGTATATTATATGCCTGTAGAGTAATAACAGAAAAAGCAGAATGTTGACTTACACGGACACAGCTACCCGGGATGGATGGCTGTGTCCGTGACAGTTGGAGGGAATATGGATAATTTTCAGGCTTATGGCGAATTTGCCAGAGTATATGATATGTTCCAGGACAATGTGGACTACCAGACCTGGGGCAAATGGCTGAAGCAGCAGCTTGCAGCGCAGGGAATCACAGACGGACTTGTGCTAGATCTTGGCTGCGGCACGGGAACCATGACTGAGATACTGGCAGAGGCTGGCTATGACATGATCGGAGTGGATAATTCCGGGGAAATGTTGGCAGAGGCCATGGAGAAACGGGTAGAGTCCGGGCATGACATCCTGTATCTTCTTCAGGATATGCAGGAGTTTGAACTTTATGGAACCGTACGGGCTGTGGTAAGCGTGTGTGACAGTCTGAATTACATAACAGAGGAAGAGGAGCTGGAGCATGTGTTTGCCCTGGTAAATAATTATCTGGATCCTCAGGGAATTTTTCTGTTTGATATGAATACGGTTTATAAGTATCAGACTATGATCGGGAATACTACGATTGCTGAGAACCGGGATGAGGGAAGCTTTATCTGGGAGAACAGTTATGATGAGGAGACCGGGATTAATACATATGAGCTGGCTCTGTTTATTCCAAGAGAGGACGGACTTTATGAGAAGGATGAGGAGGTTCACTATCAGAGAGCCTATTCTTTGGAGAAGATCAAGGAACTTATTGGAAAAGCGGGGATGGAGCTTCTGGCAGTGTATGATGCTTATACACTGGAGCCACCGAAGGAAGATAGCGGCAGGCTTACCTTTGTAGTAAGGGAACATGGTAAATGATAATATAATAATAAGATAAATAGCTATAGGATTACGATTAACATTATAACAGTATAGATTGGAGAATACACATGAATGATTATATCATCCGCGCGACTGCAGCTAACGACCAGATCCGTGCATTTGCGGCAGTGACCACTGAGATGGTGGAGACTGCAAGAGAGCACCATAATACAAGTCCGGTGGCTACGGCAGCGCTTGGAAGACTTCTGACTGCAGGAGCCATGATGGGCTCCATGATGAAGGGGGAAAAAGATGTTCTGACCCTTCAGATCAAGGCCGGCGGTCCCCTTCAGGGAATTACGGTAACTGCCGATTCCCAGGGAAATATAAAGGGCTATGTAGGAAATCCAGATGTCTGCATTCCAGCAAATTCCAAAGGTAAGCTGGACGTTGCAGGAGCAGTTGGTCCTGGATTCCTGACTGTGATTAAAGATATGGGGCTAAAAGAGCCTTACAGCGGACAGGTTATGCTTCAGACCTGTGAGATTGCAGAAGACCTGACCTATTATTTTGCAACAAGTGAGCAGGTACCGTCCGCAGTTGGACTTGGAGTCCTGATGAATAAGAATAATACAGTACGTCAGGCTGGTGGATTTATTGTACAGCTGATGCCATTTGCAGAGGAAGAAGTGATTTCCAGGTTAGAGCAGAACGTACAGAAGATCAACTCTGTCACCAACCTGTTAGAGGAGGGACATACCCCGGAGAGTCTGCTGGAGAAAGTGTTGGAAGGCTTTGACATGCAGATTAACGAGAAGATGGACACCCGCTTCCACTGCAACTGCTCCAAGGAGCGAGTAGCGAAAGCGTTGATCAGCATCGGCAGAAAAGAATTAAACGAAATGATCCAGGAAGGCAAGCCAATCGAGATGAACTGCCATTTCTGTAATACCAACTACAATTTTACAGTAGAAGAGCTGAAAGAAATTCTAAGAAGATGCAAATAAGCTGAATTGAGACAGAATCACTATTTTCCGTCGTAGACGCACATCTTGCAGAAAGCCTTTTTCAAACATGCTCTAAGGCGTGGAAATGGTTAGATAAGAGAGGACTAGGATATGAATCAGGGATTTATTAAAGTAGCGGCAGGAACGCCGCAGGTTACAGTTGCTGATTGTAAGGCCAATACCAGTGCAATTCTGAAAGTAATCCGTGAAATGGAGACACAGCATGCAAAGCTGATGGTACTGCCGGAGCTTTGCATCACAGGCTATACCTGCCAGGATCTTTTCCTTCAGAGAAGACTGCTGGACAGTGCCTGGGAGAGCCTTCTGACTATTGCAGAGGAGACTGCGGATGTGGATGCGCTGATCTTTGTGGGACTTCCTATGCGGATGAACGGCAAGCTCTACAATGTGGCAGCAGCATTGAACCACGGAAATATTCTTGGATTTGTACCTAAGACTCATATTCCCAACTATAATGAATTCTATGAGCAGAGACACTTTGCTTCTGGGGCGGATGTGTGGACAGATGTGACAGTTGGGGAGGAAAGCGTACCTTTTGCCAGCAATCTGATTTTCTCATGTGAAGGATTGCCGGAGCTGACAGTTGGCGCAGAAATCTGCGAGGATCTGTGGGTTCCACTTCCGCCTAGTGTAAATCTGGCACAGGGCGGTGCCCATATTATCGTCAATCTTTCAGCCAGTGATGAGATGGTTGGCAAGGATTCCTACCGCCGTGATCTGGTGAAGGGTCAGTCTGCCAGACTGGTGTGCGGCTATATTTACGCCACAGCAGGAGAGGGTGAATCCTCCCAGGATCTGGTATTTGGCGGACAGAACCTGATCGCAGAGAATGGCACCATGCTGGCAGAGGCGAAGCGCTTCCAGAACACTGTGATCTACGGAGAAATTGATGTGCAGAGACTGGCAGATGAGAGAAGAAGACTTTCCACCTATCCGGCATCTGATGATGCTGACTGCCAGATCGTACCTTTTGAGGTGGAAGTGGAAGAGACCTCTCTTACCAGGAAGTTTGCCCCCTATCCTTTCGTACCTTCTGTAAAAGAAGAGCGTGATATGCGCTGTGAGGAGATTCTGAACATTCAGGCTATGGGACTTAAGAAAAGAATGAGCCACATCCACTGTCAGAAGGCAATGGTTGGTCTTTCCGGGGGACTTGATTCCACACTGGCATTGCTTGTAATTGCACGTACTTTCCAGCTGATGGGACTGCCATCTGAGAATATCCGCTGCATTACCATGCCATGCTTTGGCACCACAGACAGAACTTACCAGAATGCCTGCAAATTAAGCCAGTGCCTTGGTGCTGCTCTGACGGAGGTAAATATTAAAGAGGCGGTAAATATCCATTTCCGTGATATCGGTCACGACGATTCTGTTCATGATGTAACCTATGAGAACTGTCAGGCCAGAGAGCGTACGCAGATTCTTATGGATATGGCAAACCAGGAGGGAGCACTTCTTGTGGGAACCGGTGACCTTTCCGAGCTTGCTCTTGGATGGGCAACCTATAATGGAGACCATATGTCCATGTATGGTGTAAATGCCTCTGTTCCCAAAACGCTTGTAAGACATCTTGTCCGCTATTATGCAGATACCTGCGGAGAGAAAGAGCTGGAAGAAGTTCTTCTGGATATTCTGGATACTCCGGTAAGTCCGGAGCTTCTGCCGCCTAAGGACGGCAAGATCGCGCAGAAAACAGAAGATTTGGTTGGTCCTTATGAACTTCATGATTTTTATCTGTATTATATGCTTCGTGCAGGCTTTGAACCGGATAAGATCTATCGCATTGCCTGCCGTACCTTTGAGGGTACCTATGACAAGGCTACGATTCTGAAATGGCTGAAAATCTTCTACCGCAGATTTTTTGCCCAGCAGTTCAAACGCTCCTGTCTTCCTGACGGCCCGAAGGTAGGTAGTGTGGCGCTGTCTCCAAGAGGTGACCTGCGTATGCCAAGTGATGCAAGCGCAGCGGTATGGATGGAAGCTCTGGAGAAGCTTGAAGTATAAAACGATTGTGCGGTATGCTTTCCATGTATTTTACAGCTGTATTTCGCGGAGCATGCAGCTGTAAAGGCAGGAAATAATTAGGTTTGTTTATTGCTCTGCCGGCGGAGAACTTACATGGTTCTCCGCCTTTTTTAATGCATCTTCAATGGCAGAAATAAGCAGCTGTGACGTATATTTCCTGTCTGTGGAATATTTCAGGTCGTCCAGGGACTGGCTGTCAACAATCTGGCTGGCCAGTGACTCCAGAGAAGGCTTTACCAGCGGAAACATGGCAGTGGTGCTTTCACTTAAATTTACCAGCTCAATAGACTGGATATTGTTTTGATCTACTGTAACTTCCACGTCAAAAGTATTTTTATTCAAAGTAAGGGAACTGCGGTAAACGCCAGGCGTATAAAGCCCCTCTCCAGCAGCAGAAGTGGTCTGGCTTTTTCCAGGCCCGAACATAAAGTAGATCAGGATTCCCAGAAGAACAGCAAGAATCAGAAAGGCGATGGTATATACCACTTCCTTCATATGTAACACGATGATCCTGGTTTTCGAACTCATGGACTGCGCCTCCTGTATCGCACTGATAATGAAAAAAATAATCCTGGCCGCAAAACCAGGCTCTAATCTTCTTATTCTATCCTATTATCAAAGCATGGAAAATATGATAGAATATAAAACAGAATGATTTTTTATCAGATATAGGCTTTTTTATTCCATACAATTGGCAGAAGGAGGAAAAAACGTGTCCCTACAATTCATCATCGGCAGCTCCGGTATTGGCAAGACGCATTATGCATGTGAACAGATCATCCGGGAATCTATGGAAAATCCACAGCACCTGTACTATATTATCGTCCCGGAACAGTTTACCATGCAGACACAGAAAAACGTAGTCGAAATGCACCCCGGAAAGGGAATCCTGAATATCGATGTGCTCAGCTTTCAGCGCCTTGCCTATCGTATTTTCGAGGAGACAGGCGGTGCCATGGAAGTGCTTCTGGATGACACTGGAAAAAGTATGGTTCTTCAGAAGTTGGTGCAGCAGCATCGCAAAAATCTGCCCTACCTTGGCAACCAGATGAACAAACCGGGCTATCTGGACGAAGTGAAATCTCTGATTTCAGAATTTATGCAGTATGATATCCGGGAAGAAGAACTGCAGGACATGCTGGGAAAAACAGGGGAAGACTCTCTTCTTCATATGAAAATGCAGGATGTGGGTGTCCTTTATCAGGCCTTTCTTCAGTATCTGGAAGGTCATTATATGACCGGCGAAGGCGTGATGGACGCTTTGAAAAAAGCTATTCCTTTTTCTGATAAACTGAAAAAATCCGTACTCCTTCTGGATGGCTTCACCGGTTTTACTCCGGTGCAGATGAACGTGATCCGGGAACTTTTAAATGTCTGCGATAAGGTTCTGGTAACTGTCACCATGGATGCCAGAGAAAATCCTTTACAGATGGGAAAACCACATCAGTTATTCTATATGAGCAGGAAAATGATCCACACCTTGTCCGGTCTGACCAGCAATCTGGATGATCCCGTTCTTCTGAAGGATGAGAGAAAGGGCCGCTTTGGAAATTCCACCTCTCTTGACTTTCTGGAGAAGCATCTTTTTCGCTACAGAAGATCTGTCTATGAGAAGAAACAGGAAGAAATCTGCATATTTGCAGCAGAATCCCCTGTAAAAGAACTGGAAGAGACAGCCAGGAGAATACGCCGTCTGGTCCGTGAAAAAAATCTGAAATACGGAGAAATCGCTGTGATTACCGGAAATCTGGAGGCGTACAAAAGTATTGCATCTCAGGTATTCGAGGAATCCCGGATCCCTTATTTCCTGGATGAGAAGCACACCATTCTGATGAACCCATTTATAGAATATATTCGTGCTGTTCTTGAAATGGTTACAAAGGGTTTTTCCTACGAAAGTGTTTTCCGGTATCTGCGCTGTGATATGTCCGGCCTTGGAAGGGACCAGGTGGATATGCTGGAGAATTATGTGCTTGCCCTTGGAATTCGCGGCTACAAAAAGTGGTCCGAGAAGTGGGTGAGAGTTTACCGGACCATGGATCCGGAGGATATTCAAGTCCTGAACGAATACCGGGAAATATTTGTGAGGGAGGCTGAGATCCTGGCTCAGGGATTTTCCAGTGGAAAGAGAAAAGTATGTGAATATTGTTATAGTTTATATCAGTTTATCGAAAGCTGTGAAATACAGAAAAAACTAAAGAAACAGGAGCTTTTCTTTAAAGAAAAAGGAGAAAAAGCTCTGGAAAAAGAATACGCCCAGATATACGGAATTGTTATGGAACTTCTTGACCGCATGGTAGAGATCCTTGGAGAGGAAGAAATTACAAGAACGGAATTTGTCCAGCTTCTGGAAACTGGTTTTGCCAAGTCAAAGGTTGCGCTGATCCCGCCCAGTATGGATCAGGTCCTTGTTGGAGATATGGAAAGAACCCGTCTGAAAGAAATAAAGGCATTGTTTTTTGTAGGTGTAAACGAGGGGAATATTCCGAAAAATACAGACTCTGGCGGAATTTTGACCCAGATGGACAGAGAATTCTTTGCAGATGAGGGAATGGAGCTTGCACCAGGTCCGAAAGAGCTGATGAACACCCAGCGCTTTTATCTGTATCTGAATCTGACAAAGCCAAGTGAGCATTTGTGCCTTTCCTACAGTTTATCAAATGGAAAAGGAGAACCTATAAGTCCTGCATATCTGATCCACAGTATACAGGCTCTATATCCCGGACTGGAGGTGAAAAATGCAGGTGATGAGGAATTCAGCCTAAACGCCATGGAGCTTCCGGGAACCAGTCTGGAATGCTTCCTGAAAGGTCTTGGAGAGGGCGCTGTGGGACAGGGAAGTCCTTTGTACAGCGAGCTTTACAGCTGGTATCTTAGAAGTCCTAAATATAGGACTTTAGCCAGGAAGCTGGTGGAGGCTTCCAGAACCAGAAAGCCTGCCGATATTATCAGCGAAAGTGTGGCAAAGGTTCTCTATGGAGAGGTGTCGCCCTACAGTGCCACCAGGCTGGAGCGTTATTCTGCCTGTGCTTTTGCCCATTTCCTCCAGTATGGTCTCAAACTTACGGAGCGTGCAGAGTATGAATTCCGCGCCATGGATATGGGAAATATTATGCACAAGGTGCTGGAGTCTCTGATAAAGGAAGTGAACAAAGAAAAGCTTTCTCTGGCAGAGCTTTCTGAGGAAGAGAGGGATGCGCTGGCAGACCGTCTGGTAGATACAATAAGTGCAGATTATGGCAATACCATTCTAAAAAGCAGTGCACGCAATGAATATATGATCCAGCGCACCAAGCGAATGGTACGAAGAACTGTGTGGGCAATTCAGAAACAGCTGAAATCCGGGGAATTTGAGCCGGAAGGTGTGGAAGTTGTTTTTCAGGGCGGTCGGATCGATCGCGTGGATACTATGGAGACAGATGATGGGAAGTTGTATGTCAGGGTTATTGATTATAAGACCGGGAATACTTCTTTTGATCTGGTTTCTTTGTATCATGGTCTGCAGCTGCAGCTGATGATCTACATGGACGGTGCCCTTACCGTAGAGCAAAACAAGCATAAGGATAAAGAGGTGATTCCTGCAGGGGTATTTTATTACAATATTAAGGATCCTATGATTCAGGAAAAAATAGATGCAGATATAGAGACTGTCCAGGAGAAAGTGCTGAAGGAACTAAAGATGAATGGACTGGTTCTGAAAGACAAAGAACTGGTACAAAAAATGGACAGTTCCCTTGTGTCAATTCCCGTATCTTTTAACAAGGACGGAAGTTTCCGGAAAAATTCTTCTGTAGCCTCAAAAGAGCAGTTTGATATTTTAAACCGTTATGTAAAAACAAAGATTTCTCATATCAGACAGTCCATTATGACCGGAGATGCCCAGGTTTCTCCATATATGCTGGGAAAGAAAAATGCCTGTACCTACTGTCCTTACAGTGGCGTATGCGGTTTTGACATGGACATTCCAGGCTATGAATTCCGCAGGCTGAAAAACTTTACAGATGAAGAGCTGTGGGATGCTTTTGTGAAGGAGGTGGATGAATAATGGCAGTGAACTGGACGAAAGAGCAGGAGCAGGTTATTAATTTAAGAAACCGGAATATTCTGGTAAGTGCAGCAGCTGGTTCCGGAAAGACTGCGGTGCTTGTGCAGCGAATTCTAAAAAAGGTGATGGATCCGGAGCATCCTGTTGACATTGACAGGCTGCTGATCATGACGTTCACAAGAGCAGCAGCAGGGGAAATGCGGGAACGAATTGCAAATGCCCTGGAAGATGCTCTCTGTGAGAATCCAGACAATGAGCATCTGCAGCGCCAGACTACCTTGATCCATACGGCGCAGATCACCACGATAGATGGCTTCTGTGCTTATGTGATCCGCAATTATTTCCATCTTATTGGTCTGGATCCTGGTTATCGGACAGGAGAAGAGGGAGAATTGAAGCTTCTGAAAGAGGACGTGATGAAGGAGCTTCTGGAGAACTATTACATAAAAGATGACAAAAAGTTTAAGTATTTTATCGAATGCTACGCATCAGGCAAAACAGATGATGGAATCAAAGAACTGATTTATTCTCTGTATAATGCTGCCATGAGCAATCCATATCCGGATACCTGGCTGGAAGAATGCATAGATAGTTATAGAAATATGGATTTAGAGTCTGTAAAATCATCAGAATGGATGAATTTGTTATGGAAAAACATTACGGAGGATCTTTGCCAGGCAAAGGAACTGATTACCCAGGCAAGAAGCTTTTGCAATGCGCCAGGAGGACCATACCTGTATGATGAAGCACTGCAAAGTGATCTCATCCTCATTCGTGCAGCAGAAGAGAAAGCCGCCGCCGGTGATTTTGACGGAGCAGGAGAGCTTCTTGGCAAACCGGCTTTTGCCGCTCTTTCCAGAAAGAAACCAAAAGATCCTGTAGATGATACGCTGAAAGAGCAGGTAAAATCTCTTCGGGAAAATGCAAAGGATATTTTAAAGGATATTGGAACACGGTATTTTTCCGTAAAGGAGGAGGAACTTCCAGTGCTTCTGGAAACCTGCCGGGAGCCTGTAGAAATGCTGGTGGAGCTTACCAGGGAATTTATCCGTATGTATGGAGAGAAGAAGCGGGAAAAAAATATTCTGGACTTTACGGACATGGAGCATTTTGCGCTGGAAATTCTGATTCAAAGGGTTCATGCAGCGGAAGAAAATGGCGAAAACGACGGTAATTGGACTGGAGAGAGCAAGTATATTTATCACATGAGTCCGGCAGCACGTGAACTTTCCCTGAAATATGACGAGGTCATGGTGGATGAGTACCAGGACAGTAACCTGGTACAGGAAATGATCACTAACTGTGTTTCCGGCTGGGCAGATGGAAGAAAAAATATATTCATGGTAGGTGATGTGAAGCAGAGCATTTACCGGTTCCGCCTTGCCAGACCAGAGCTTTTTATGGAAAAGTATGAACAGTACAGTTTAACGGACAGTACGGAACAGCGAATCGATCTTCATAAAAATTTCCGCAGCCGGTCTCAGGTATTGGATAGTGCAAACTTTATTTTCCGTCAGATTATGGGAACAGATCTTGGTGGAATTGCCTACGATAAAGCCGCAGCTCTTTATCCTGGAGCTGTGTTTCCGGAAGGAAACAAGGAAAGCTTTCTTCCTGCAGAAGTTCTTCTGGTAGAAAAGGATTCTGAAGAACTGGAGGATCTGATGGAAGGAAAGGATGCCCGGGAACTGGAGGCTCTTGCTATTTCCCACAGAATTAAGGAAATTGTGGGAAAAGAGCTGGTACTTGATAAAGAAACCAAAGAATATCGTCCTGCGAAATACGGAGATATTGTAATCCTTCTTCGCACCGCCTCCGGCTGGTCAGAAACCTTTACAGAGGTGCTTTCTGCCCACGGAATTCCTGTGTATGCCGCTTCAAAGACGGGATATTTTTCCGCACTTGAGGTGGTTACGATTCTGAATTATCTGCAGGTCTGCGATAATCCTCTTCAGGATATTCCTTTGACGGGTGTGCTGAGGTCGCCGCTGGTGGGATGTACTACCCAGGAGCTTGCCGTTTTGCGGGAAGAACATCCGAAGGGGATGCTGTATGACAGCGTGTTGAATTTCCTGGAAGAATATGAGGGGCAGGAAAGAACTCTTTACAACAAATTACATGGTTTTATAGTCCTGCTGAATGAAATGCGTGATCTTGCGGTGTACACTCCTGTGCATGAGCTGATTCTTGAGATTCTCCGCAGAACCGGCTATGGTAATTATGCGAAAGCTCTGCCAAATGGTGCACAGCGGAGCGCCAACCTCGCTATGCTGGTGGAAAAGGCAATGGATTATGAGAAGACCAGTTACAGAGGCTTATTTAATTTTGTCCGATATATTGAACATTTGCAAAAATATGAAGTTGATTATGGCGAAGTAAATCTTTCTGGCGCAGGAGAAGGTTCCGTGGAAATCATGACGATCCACAAGAGCAAGGGACTCGAGTTTCCGATTGTAATCCTTGCCGGTATGGGAAAACAGTTCAATATGCAGGATCTGAACGCCAGACTTCTGATTCATCCGGATTACGGTCTTGGCGCTGACGCCATTTTGCCAGACCGGCGGATGATTGTGTCAACACTGTATAAGCAGGTGATCCGCCGTAAGCTTCTGGAAGAGACTCTGGGGGAGGAAATCCGAGTACTTTACGTTGCCCTGACGCGTGCCAAGGAGAAACTGATCATGACCGGAACAATAGGAAATCTGGAAAAAAGGCTGCTTTCTTTATACAGATTCCGCGAAAATGAACAGGAACTTCTTCCGGCAGAAACGAGACTGAATGGAAAAACTTACTGGGATTATGTGCTTCCTGCGCTTGCAAGGCACCGCTGCATGGATGAACTTTTTGAGGAGTTTGGATTGCTGCCATCCCATGATAATCTGCTTTATGATGATCCGGCAGAGTTTCAGGTGAAAAGGATCACAGCGCGGACTTTAACGGAGGCTGAAGTGGTGGAACAGGCTGTCGGGCAGATGGAAGACGATATTCTGGATAACTGGGATTGTGAGAAAATCGTGGATCCTGAAATCAAAGCGGAACTGGAAAAGCGTTTTGGATTTGTATATCCTTATGAATATCGTAAAGATATTCCGGTGAAGGTCAGCGTATCGGATTTGAAAAAGAAGAGTTACCATGAAGATACGGATATTGAAGAAGCTGTATATTTCGAACCGGACATTGTTCCGCTGGTTCCAAGATTTATTGAGGAAAAGAAGGAAACGGAAGAGGCGTTCACAGGTTCGGCAAGAGGTACTGCTTACCATCGTGTGATGGAATGTCTTGAGTACAATAAAACGGATAGTGCACAGCAGCTGAAAGAGCAGATCAACGCATTGGTTCAGAGCAAAAAAATGTCTGAGGCAGAAGCAGAATGTATCAGAATTTCAGATATTCAGTCTTTTGTGAATGGGGCACTGGGGCAGAGAATGAAAGTCGCTGCATTATCGGGGCTTCTTTTCAGGGAACAGCCTTTTGTCATTTCCAGAAGTGCTGCTGAAATAGATGAGGCATGGGATCCCAAGGAACGTGTGCTTGTGCAGGGAATCATAGACGCTTATTTTCTGGAAGGGGATGAGATCGTGCTGGTTGATTACAAGACGGATCGTGTGCGCAGGGGGGAAGAGCAGAAGCTGGTTGATCTGTATCACACTCAGCTGGAGGATTATGCTCAGGCACTTCATAGAATGACTGGGCGCAGGGTGAAAGAGAAGTATATTTATTCCTTTACGTTGAAAAAAGAGATATTGTTAGGATGATTGCTTGTGTTCGCAGAAGGTGCGTGGATGTGGCGTGCCTGATCTGAGAACTGTGCGAAGAACCCGGAAAATCTAAGAGGACAGGATTTTGCTAAAAGCGAAGACATGAGAGGCCAAACTCGCTCCTTCGGAGCTCAGACAGTGTCCTCTCATGTCTTCAACGCAAAATCCTGTCCTCTAAGATTTTCTCGGAACCTCCGCAAAGCCCTCAGACCAGGCACGCCACATCCACGCACGTCGCAGGCGGAAGGGAAAGCGAAAATTTGACAAACTTACACTCTCCACCCCGCTGGATACTTATTTTTCAATGTCCCATTCACAAGTTTTCCAAACCCAAGGGGATACCCTTCCACACAAAGCAAATGCCATCCTTTAGAATGAGCAGCCTCCTCAGGCTCAATTGTAAGAGTTTCCCCTTTCAGATACCGCTCCAGTCTTGGATCATCTACAGAAAGGGAAATCACAGCTTCAGCTTCATTTTTCCGGAAAGCCAGTGCAAGCGGCTGAGCCGGTTCAAACCGGTTTTTCTTCAGATCTCCCAGATAAAGTCCGTTCCGAATAAACGTAAGTCCTCTGAAATTATAGGAAACAGACGGCAGATAATAAACTTTATCTGCCCGGACCTCCACCCGGTTCCAGTCAAACTCCTGGCCATCTAAAGTTTTCAACCCGATTTCTCTGAAAAATTCTTCCATATACTTCCGGACATCTGCAGCCAGACGACTGGTCTTAGAAGTACCAGCGGAAGGTCCAGCCGTTCCCTCCTTTTGCAAGAGGGCTAGAAAATGCCCCTCCCCCTGCATCTTATGGGGAAAAATGCGCACACATTTTTTCAGTTGTGGATTCCCATCTCCCCATTCAGGATTTCCGGTGGAAAAGCCCTCATAATCCTCCATGGAAATCAGAGACAGTTCCGGCCGTTCCCTGAGAAGCCAGGAAATGATCTGCTCATCCTCACAAGGTGCAAAGGTACAAGTAGAATAAAGCATCTGTCCTCCCGGCTGCAGCATGTCTGCCGCATTCAGACAAAGCTGTTTCTGAATTCTGGAAAGCTCCTCAGACTTCTTAGGAGTCCAGTCTTTGGCAAGAGCTTCCTCCTTACGGAACATCCCCTCTCCGGAACAAGGTGCATCCAGAATGATCTTATGGAAAAATTCCGGAAAATTCTTTACCATTTTTTCAGGCTTTTCATTGGAAACAAAAAGATTGGGAATCCCAAACAGTTCCAGGTTTCGAAGCAGTGCTCTTGCCCTGGTAGTGCTGATATCATTTGCAACCAGAAGTCCTTCACCCTTTAGGGCGGAACCAACTGCAGTTGCTTTTCCTCCAGGAGCTGCACACATATCCAGCACATATTCCCCTGGCTCCACCGGAATACGGGAAGCGGGGGTCATGGCACTTGGTTCCTGAAGATAATAAAGTCCAGCCTGATAAAGAGCACACCGGGATGGCCTTACATCCTCATTGTAAAAATAACCATTCGAAACCCATGGGATTTTTTTCACTTCAAAGGGCACAATCTGTTCAAACTCCTCACAGGAAATCTTTGCCGTGTTTACCCGGAGCCCATAAGTACGCGGCTGTTCATAAGCTGCCAGAAAAGGTTCAAAATCATCCCCAAGCATATCCTTCATCCGATGAAGAAAAGCCTGAGGCAGAGCTGATAATCTATCTGAATCCATAGAAAAATCTCCTTAGTACTGAAATAGAATGATATGAGTGTCAGATTTACTGCGTAAATTTCACGAAAACAGTGAAACACATCTTGCAGAAAGCATTTTTTAAACACATTTTAGTATAGCGGAAGAAAAAGAACAAGTCAAACATAAGCAAAAGCAAAAGAATCCATTGGAATTTCCTGTCTTTTCCACTATAATTAAAAATAGAATGATCATTAGAGCGTGTTTGAAAAATTATTCCTACAAATCATACTCCGGAAACGGTGTAAACAGCAATATACTTATAAAACAAGAGAGTGAGGGTATGAAATGCCAAAAGAAAAAATCAGCCTGAATTCTATTTACATATCAGAACGTTTACAAAAATCCCTGCAGCCTGTTTCCAACAGCGCGCTGACAGCCATAACAGCCCCTATGGGATATGGCAAAACAACCGCCGTAAACTGGTATCTGTCCAGACTGGCGAAAGACACTCAGGCTTTGCTGATCCGGATCAGCATCTACTCCCAAAATCTTTCCATCTTCTGGAAAAGTGTGCAAAATGCATTTTCCTTCGCAGGTCTTAACTTTCTGGAAAACTACGACTGCCCGGAAGATGAAGCCTCCGCTGGATTTTTGACGGAAATTCTATGCTATCAACTGGAAAAATGTGAAAATTGTTATATTTTTATAGATGACTTTCATCTGTTAAAAGATGACCGGGCGGCCACTTTCCTGTGCAGAATGGCAGGGAGGATTCCGGAAAATGTGCATCTGATCGTAGCAAGCCGAAATCATTTTATCAGTGATGACTGGATTGTAAGACTTGGAGGAAGACTTCACAGAATAGAAATAGACGATCTGCGTCTAAACGCTGGGGAGCTGTCAGCCTATATTCGCCGCTGCGGAACTAGCCTGACAGACAGCCAGCTTGAGCAGCTTCTGAAATCCAGCGAAGGATGGTTCGCAGCTGTTTACCTGAATTTGTGTTCTTTTTCAAAATCAGGAGAATTGCCAGGAAAAACATCTGATATTTACCAGATGTTTTCCGCTTCCATGCTGAATCCTTTGCCAGAAGACAGAAAAGAATTTTTAAGTGCCATGGGGCTTGCAGATGAATTCACGGAAGAGATGGCAGAATTTATTACAAAAAGAGAAGACGTACACCAGATCCTGAAAACGCTCACCAGGCAGAATGCTTTTGTCACCTGCCTGAATGACGGGCAGACTTACCGCTTTCACCATATGATGAAAGAGTGCGCGTTTCGTGCGTTCAGAACACTGGATGATTCCAGACAGGCTTTCTATTATGAAAGATATGGTGCATGGTATGAAAAATATGGTGCCTATATCCATGCCTTGTCAGCATACCGGCGAAATCAGAATTTTGCAGCTATTCTCCGGGTGGTGCAAAAAGATGCCGGAATCTTACTTGCTTCTCTAAAACCGGAAGAGGTTCTGGAAGTTTTGAACAGATGTCCGGTTTCCGTTTTAAAAGAATATCCGCTTGCAATTCTGGTTCTTATGAGATGCATGTTTAACTGGAAAAATATTCCCAAAATGCTGGAACTGAAAGAACTTCTTCTGGCATCCATCAGAGAACATCCAAAGCTGTCTGAGGAAGAGAGAGGAAATCTTCTGGGCGAATGCGACCTGATCCAGAGCTTTCTTATGTACAATGATATTTCGAGAATGAGTCAGTTTCACCGCAGTGCCAGCGAGAAGATGACAAGACCTGCCATCAGTATCCGAAGTGACGGAGGCTGGACGTTTGGCTCCCCATCTGTACTTATGATGTTTCACAGGAAAAGCGGAGATCTTGACAAAGAGCTGGAAGAGATGAACCAGTGTATGCCTCATTATTACAAGATCACAAACGGACACGGACAGGGTGCAGAAACGATTATGAGCGCAGAGGCTCACTTTATGCGCGGAAATTTTGTTGATGCCCACATAGCATTGGAAAAGGCTTATACCCAGATTCAGGGAAACGGGCAGGAGAGCATTGCACTTTGCTGCGATTTTCTGGCACAAAGGCTGTCTATCTGCATGGACATAAAAATGAGAAATACATTTGAAGAACGTCGAAAAGAACTGCTGCAGGGGCATAATACCACCTGGGTCAATATTTTTGACAGCACCTGCGCCTATTACTATGCAGTCACCGGACAAACGGAGCGGATTCCGGCTCTCTTTGGAGCGCATATGCTTTCTACGGTGAATTTTCTGGCACCTGGGAGACCGATGATGGAAATGATCGAGAATCAGGTTTATCTTGCCCAGGGAGAATATTCGAAGGTGATCGGAAGAAGCGAATCCATTCTTGCCATGTGTCAGGCTCTTCACTACGATCTGGTGGCGCTTCATGTGCAGATCCAGCTTCTTGCGGCCAACTGGAAGCTGGGAAAAACAGAACAGGCGCTTGAACTTTTGAGAGGATCACTTTCCCAGGCTTTTCCAGATGGAATCCTTATGCCATTTGTGGAGAATTATCCATACATAGAGGAGCTTTTGAAGGGAAGCTTTTTCGGAATCAATGAAAATTTTCTTTTCAGGATCACCAGAATGGGGAAAGAATGGGAAATGCGGTGCGATCAGTTAAAAAAAGAGGAGGCGTATCCGCCGGTCTTTAAAGTACTGTCAGATCGTGAGCTGGAGATTACGGAGCTTATGGCGAAGCATATGAGCAACAAAGAAATCGCCCAGAGTCTGTTTTTATCCGAGGGAACTGTGAAGCAGTACATCAATCAGATTTATTCCAAATTACAGATTCCCGGGGATGTCCGGGTGAAGCGCAAGTATCTTTTGGAGATGATGGAAGGGAAAAGCTAACTGGAAGTTAATACTATTTTTGTCAGAGAAAACGTATAGTAAAGGTACAACATATTTCGACAGGAGGAAAATGGTATGAAGAGAAAAATAGTTACAGCGGTCATCGCGTTTATTTTATGTGCAGCAGTTGTTCCCACAGCTGGTATTTACAGCGTAATGGCAGAAAACGAGGATACGCTTCAGGTAGAGGACGGAGCTGACTATGCAGCACTTTCCGGTGTATGGAAAAATGAAGATGCACAGGCTGATGAAACTCTTACCTTAAGTGCAGACGGATTGTTTGTATATCACACCGGAGAAGGCGATGATGTTCAGGGATATCTGGAATATGTGGATGAATACAACGACGGAAATGGCAGATATGACATGTACAATCGCATGGGCATGTGGCTGGAGGGATTTTATCTGGACTCCGCGGATACTCTTCATATGGGAAATGACGGAGCTGCGGTTTTTACCAGAGCAGAGGAAGATCAGGCAGAAGAGAATTCGGAAGGTCAGACTGAAAACGAAGACAGCGTGGAAAAGAAAAGCTATGTCCTCATGTCAAATAAACGCTATACAGGACTGCGCCCTCTTTATAACAATTCCAGTTGGGAAGGAGGGTATTTCTATTCCGATATGACAGAGGACTGTATGACGGTGATCGTCAACTGCAGTGCTTTAAATGACAATGAATTCACCGGTACCCCGGAGGAATATATGGAACAGTTTGCAGGCTTTGTAAGTGAATCGGAAATAAAGGATTTCACAGCAGTACAGAACCAGGAATATACAGAGAAATTCACTTATCCGGCATATGAACTGGAATTTACCACCGGAGCAAATGAAGATACCTGCAAATGGAAAATGCTGTATTTCCAGACGGATACCAATACCTTTGCTTATGCTTACAGAGTTTCAGCGGATTTTGCTGAGGAGATGGAGGCGGAATACCGGGATGCCATTTCTTCTCTGGAGCTGACGGAGATTGAGGGCGTTGAAAATACAGAAACCACTTTCACTCAAGGGGAAGATTATGATCCAAGTGCCGAAGGAGAGAGCCTGGAAATGTTTATCTCTTATTTTGACAGCTGGTACCAGTATGGAGATTTAAATGCCATGAATATCCGGCTTTATGGAGAAGGAACCTGGGAAATCTACAACAGCCTGAATAGTGATAAAACAGGGGGATATTTTTTTGACAGCGGTACTTTTACCACACTTGGCACAACTGCCCTGAAATTGGTCAATGACAGCGGAATCTATGTGGCAGATGTTACTTTGGATGGAGATGGCGATCTGATGCTCAGTCCTGTGATTTCCGGATATGGAAATATTTATGCAGGTGCAGCTTTTTTACGAGAGTCCGATTCTATCGCCTACGAAGCCCAGACAGCTGACGATGGTGAAGGATACGGAGACTACATTCCTGATGAAGATTATGTAGAGGAAAGTGATCCGGGAGATACTTATTACTGGTATGATGGGGAAGGAAATGTAATGTACTTTGATGGTTCCGACAGCTATTATATAGGACCGGATGACGTGTTCTATATTGATGAGGCAGGAAGGCTGATGGAATACTGATAAGCAGGTAAAACTAGTACATCGTTTCGTAAATAACTATACCAATCGCGTAGGATGGGGATTCGAGTGTGCAGATTGCAGAAAGCCTTTTTCAAACACGCTCTGGGACGTGGACAAAAAGAATTTCCTGAAAAATATATGACAAATTTTGCAAGCCGAATACCTATGTGTATTTCGGCTTGCTTATTATTTACTGTTTTAAGATCATAGGGGATTTCATAAGCTTTCATTTTGTGATAAACTATGTGATAAAGCTAAACAAGCTTCGTGTTTTGAGCAGCGGAGATTTCATTTTGACAAAGATATGGGCAGGAGCTATCAAGGATGCAGATATGGAAAGATATCTTGAGATAAGGATCACAGAGTCTGGAAAAGTAGGAGAGGTTTTGCGGGCTGAGGCAGGGCTTACAAAGAGGCAGATCAGTCAGGCAAAGTTCAGGCCGGGAGGTATCCTTAAAAATGGAAAACAGTGCCGTGTAACGGAAATAGCAGTGCCTGGTGATCGGCTTCAGGTATGTCTGGAAGCGAAAGGGATTGATTCAAAGCAACTGGTGTGTCCAGATACAAGTAGTTTCATAGAACGAGGAAAAAAACAATTATTGGATTTCGAAAGACAAGAGCTGGAAGACGGATTAAAACCCCAGAAACTTCAGATCCTTTATGAAGACCAGGATTTACTTGTAGTAAACAAGCCGGCTGGTATGGTGACGCACCCATCCGGAAGCCATTATCAGGACAGCATTTCTAACCTGCTTGCAGCCTATTTTCGTGAAAAAAATGAGACAACACGCATTCGGTCCATTGGACGTCTGGATAAAGAGACCTCCGGGATTTTACTTTTTGCCAGAAACCAGGTGGCGGCAGCCAGATTGCAGAAGCAGAGGGAAGAAGGAAAGCTGCAGAAGAAATATCTGGCGCTTGCAGAAGGAGATTTATCAGAAGCAAATGATTCTGTATTCTGGAAAGAAATTGCTATACCACTTGCCCCGGATCCGGAAAATCCCATGAAAATGACAATTTCTCCAGATGGACTGTTGCCAGGAAGCAGGAATGCAGTTACGTATTATAAAAACATAAAAAATTTCGGTAACGCGACTCTTGTTGAGCTTCAGCTGGAAACCGGACGAACCCATCAGATCCGGGTTCACATGTCAGGGATAGGTCACCCTCTTCTGGGAGATACGATGTACAATCCTAGAGTGTGTTTGAAAAATCATTCCCACAATCTGCACGCCCCACTTTGCGGTATATTTTGCCCGAATTCAGTTGCCGTAGCCCGCTACGGCGCCCTCATCCGGGCAAAATCTCCCACAAATTGTGACGCACATCTTGCAGAAAGCCTTTTTCAAACACGCTCTGGAGCGTGTTTGAAAATGAGTAACAGCAAAGAAAAAAAGAATACGGAAGGCAGAATTAATAATAGGAATGACTGCTTCAAAAGAGCTGCGCTCCATGCCTGGAAGCTGACTTTTTGTCACCCATTTACAGATGAAATAATCACTCTGGAAGCTCCCCTTCCAGATGATTTCTGCCGCTTTTTGAATGCAAACGAGGAGGAAAAAACATGACAGAAACACAGCAAACCATAAATAATGTTATCGCAAAAATGATCGCATATTCCGATGGAAACAAGCATGATATTGCCCATTTCCTGAAAGTATATACATATGCCAGAATGATTGGCGAGATGGAAAACTTAACCGAAAGAAAGCAGGAAACTCTGGAAATCGCAGCCGTGATCCATGACATTGCCTGCCCTGTATGCCGTGTAAAATATGGTAATACAAATGGCTCCAACCAGGAAAAAGAAAGTCCTGAGCTGGTAGAAAATTTCCTCAAGGATGTGGAAATTGATGATGAAATGAAAGAGAGAATCAACTATCTGGTCAGCCATCACCACACTTATACAAACGTAGACGGACTGGACTACCGCATTCTTCTGGAAGCTGATTTTCTTGTAAATGCAGATGAAAGTGAAATGTCTGAGAATGCTGTCGAAACAGCCAGAGAGCGCGTATTTGAGACCAATACAGGCAAAAAATTACTCACAAGTATCTATAAATTGCCTGCCAGGTAAAGCAATAGAAGATGTTGAAAAAGAAAAAAATTGAGCTTGTAGTGAAGGATAAAAAAGGCTTTCACCTGTGACGGAGAAATTTATCAGTTATTTGAAGTGAAAGAAAATATGTTGAAATATTGGCGTGGCATTGGCCGCGCCCTTTTTTGTAAATGATGGGAATATAGAAATTTGTTTTCAAAAATAGTATTGACAAAACTATATTATATATCATATATTATTGTTAATTAAACAATATTGATGGACTATATAATATGATTGGAGTGATCAGATGGTATTTAACACAGGAGCTGCACTTCTGGACGCTATTGTCCTGGCGGTTGTGTCCAAGGAGCCGGAAGGTACTTACGGATACAAGATCACCCAGGATGTACGCGGAGTTCTGGATATTTCAGAATCCACACTTTATCCAGTGCTGCGCCGCCTGCAGAAGGATGACTGCCTGGAAGTTTACGATCAGGCATATGCCGGACGAAATCGCAGATATTATAAACTGACGGAGAAAGGGCAGGCACAGCTGAATTTGTACAAGATCGAGTGGAAGAATTATTCCACCAAGATAGGCAGTATGTTTGAGGACGTTGGCAGAAATGCGGACAGCGGCCACATGAGGGAGGAGAATTAACAGGTATGGACAGAGCGCAGTTTATGAAACAGCTAGAGAGGCTGCTGTCTGATATTTCGGAAGCAGAAAAGCAGGAGGCGCTGGCTTACTACAACAGTTATTTTGATGAAGCCGGTCCTGAGAATGAGGCTTCCGTGATCAGAGAGCTTGGAAGCCCCGGAAAAGTGGCTGCCATAATAAAGGCAGACCTTGACGAAAGCAATGAGGAATATGCACAGTATACAGAGAATGGATATGAGGACTTGAGGGAAAACAAGGCTTCTTATATGCCGGAGATTCGCCAAAGAGATGGGAAACATGCAGGAAAAACAGATCGTATCCACAGGGGATATCGCCCGAAAGAGAAGGGAAGCAACAGCAGGTTTATCCTGATCCTAATTGCCCTGGTATTTCTTTCCCCATTTATCATTACAGCAGCTAGTGGCGTGTTCAGTATTTTACTGGTGGTGATCTTGTTTCCGTTTTTGGCGATTTTTGTATCCGGAGTTGTGGCGTTCGCATTTATCGTAGCAGCTTGCGCCTGCATGAGTGTGGGTGTTGGAATTTTGGTTACCAATACAGCTGTGGGACTTCTGGTAATGGGAATCGGCTGTCTTTTGTTTGCATCAGGAATTCTCTTCTGCATTTTAACAGGATGGCTGGGCTCCACGATTTTCCCATGGATTCTTCGTAAGGTGACAGACTTTTTCCAGAAAATCGTGTATCGGAATAAGAAGGAGGAGCAGGCATGAAAAAAGGAACAAAGGGAATGCTGATTGCAGCAGGTGCTTTCGCAGTGGCAGGAATTGGTTTCTGTATCGGTGGAATTTCTGTAGCAGCAGTGGAAACAGGCGGAAACGTGTTTGATCAGGCTGGACAGCTGCTTCAGGATAATGATTATCCGCTGGCTGGTCTGATCCATTGGGGAAACGCCCAATATCATTCTTCTGACATAGATTGGGATGCTTTAGATGGAAATACTGTGGATATGGATTTTGCCAGTGATCTGGAAATCAGTTTGAAGTATGATGAGCTCCTTATCCAGGAATACGATGGTGACAAGATTCGGGTAAATGTGGCAAATGATGCGAAGAACGATGTAGTGGTTAAGGAAACTTCCGGGAAAATCACGATTACAGATACCCGCAGTGGCAATGTAAAAAAGAAGAAACAGATAAAAGTCAGTATTCCTTCAGTGAAAGAATTTGATACGGTAAGCCTGGGTGTTGACATGGGAACCATTGATCTGGAGTGCGATTTAAAAGTACAGGAGCTTTCGGTGGAAGTTGGTGCCGGAGAATTTTGCGGTTATGGAAATATCACAGCAGCGAATTGTGATCTTCAGGTTGGCGCCGGAACCATCGACATTGATCAGATTGATGTTCAGAAACTGAATGCGGACTGCGGTGCTGGTGAAATTGACATGGTAGTAACTGGAAAAGAGAAGGACTATAATTACGATCTTTCCTGTGGTATGGGTGAGATTGATTTGGAGGATTCTGAGTACAGTGGACTTGGCATTGAGAAAAACATTTCCAATGAAGGTGCCAGAAAAGATATGGTGCTGGAATGCGGAATGGGCGAGATTGATGTGGAGTTTACTGGGGAAAACTAAATCTTGCAGAAAGCTCTTTTCAGACACGCTCTGGTGTAAAGTTATGTAATGGATAAAAAATGAGACAGAAATGTCAGATCGGAGGAATCAATTATGAGCAATAAGCGTTTATACAAATCAACCGTAAACTGTATGCTGTGCGGTGTGTGCGGCGGAATTGCCGAGTATTTTGATATCGACCCAACCCTGGTCCGCCTAGCCTGGGTGATTCTGACCTGCTTCGGCGGCGCCGGAATCTGGGCATATATTATTGCAGCGATTATTATTCCGAAAGCATAAGAAGAACCGCACAAGCTCCACTGCCTGCGAAAACTTAGCTGCGGGAGGCCGAGCTGCTTAGTTGTAGTTGACAGTCAGCTTGGCAGAATATTGCGACGGTTCGCGTGGAATATGCCATGTCAAATTGCATCCACTTTGAATAAATGTATTGTATTTTGTCCATACTCCCTATATACATCCAAACACTGTAAAAAGGAGCATAGACATATGAACAAAGACAAAGAAGTAGAAGCTTACAAATCCGGAAATCTTACCCCTGAAGAACAGACAAAATATGAAATTGCGCAGGAACTTGGCATTCTGGATAAAGTCTTAGAAGGGGGCTGGAAAAGCCTCTCCGCCAAAGAAACGGGCCGGATCGGTGGCATAATGGCGCGAAAGAAACCGAAAAAATAATAGTATATTATTTGCCCCTGCAACCTGTTATCAGGCTCTAGGAGGGGCGGGGAAATGGGGGACGCGTAAGCGTCTCCTTTTCAGAAAAAACGGAGGAAAACTATGCGTATCCTGATTGCAGAAGACGAGGTAGAAATTGCCCGGGCACTGAAGGTTTTGCTGGAAAAAAACAAGTCCTGCAGGACAGTTTGAGAGAAAATATTCAAACTGTCCTTTTAAAATATATAAAAATTGGATATTTATAACGGTACAGTATTCCTGTATGCTTTCAGACAAATAAAAGGCAGTTGAAGAAATGGAAATCTGTTAAAACAGTGCCCCACAATTTTTCTGCACAATACATACAGGAGGAAAACAAAATGAGTCAGGAAAGATATGCATTAAATAAACAGCTTGCGCAGATGTTAAAAGGGGGAGTAATTATGGATGTTACAACTCCGGAGCAGGCAAAAATCGCAGAGGAGGCAGGCGCCTGCGCAGTAATGGCACTGGAGAGAATCCCAGCAGACATCCGTGCAGCAGGCGGTGTTTCCAGGATGAGCGACCCAAAAATGATCAAAGGAATCCAGGAGGCAGTCTCCATTCCGGTTATGGCGAAGTGCCGTATCGGACATTTTGTAGAAGCGCAGATCCTGGAAGCAATTGAGATTGATTATATTGATGAGAGCGAGGTACTTTCCCCGGCAGATGATGTTTACCATATTGACAAGCGTCAGTTTAAAGTACCATTTGTATGCGGAGCCAAAGATTTAGGAGAAGCTTTAAGGCGAATCGCAGAAGGCGCTTCCATGATCCGTACAAAAGGCGAACCAGGAACCGGCGATGTGGTACAGGCGGTGCGCCACATGCGCATGATGAATAGCGAGATCGCGAAAGTGGTTTCCATGCGTGAGGATGAGCTTTTTGAAGAAGCAAAGAACCTGCGTGTACCGTATGAGCTGGTTGAGTATGTACACAAAAGCGGAAGACTTCCTGTGGTAAACTTTGCAGCAGGCGGTGTTGCGACTCCTGCAGATGCGGCACTTATGATGCAGCTTGGCGCAGAAGGTGTGTTTGTGGGCTCTGGTATTTTCAAATCCGGTGATCCGAAGAAGCGTGCAGCAGCTATTGTAAAAGCGGTCACCAACTATCAGGATTCCAAAATGCTTGCAGAGCTTTCCGAGGATCTTGGTGAGGCTATGGTTGGAATCAATGAGCAGGAAATCCAGCTTCTGATGGCAGAGAGGGGCAAATAAGATGAAAATCGGAATCCTTGCTGTGCAGGGAGCTTTTGCAGAACATAAGAGCAAACTGGAAAAACTGGGTGCCCGGTGCGTGGAGCTGCGGAAAAAAGAAGATCTGGATGGAGGCTTTGACGGACTGGTTTTGCCAGGAGGGGAGAGTACGGTACAGGGAAAACTCCTTCGGGAGCTGGAAATGTTTGAGCCTTTGAAAGAGAAAATCCAGGCAGGAATGCCGGTGCTTGCCACTTGTGCAGGGGTGATCCTTCTGGCTGACCACCTCTCTAATGACGGGCATGTGTATTTCGGAACCATGCCTGTGACAGTAAAAAGAAATGCCTACGGCAGACAGCTTGGCAGTTTTCACACCATCAGGGAAATGAAAGGAATCGGTCAGGTTCCCATGACATTCATTCGTGCCCCTTATATTGAAAAATGTGGGGAAGGCGCAGAAGTACTGGCTGAGGTGGATGGAAATATTGTAGCTGTAAAGTATAAAGAGCAGTATGGACTGGCATTTCATCCGGAACTGGATGAGGATGACAGGATACATGAGGCGTTTCTGAATAGTGTAAAGAAATATGCAAAGAAAAATTCCCCAAACACCTGGCTATAGAATGAAACTATAACCAGATATTATTTTTACATATTAGACAGATAATCCCCAGTATGTTACTATGCATTCATCAACAAAAACAAAGCAACAGCAAAGAAAAACATCAAAAACAATAACAAAACTAACATTAACAAAAAATGATGAAAAATAGTAAACATACGGAGGAAAGAAAAATGGCAGATATCAGAGATTCTAAAAACTGGGGATTTGAAACAAAACAGTTACACATTGGACAGGAGAAAGCAGATCCGGTAACAGATGCAAGAGCTGTTCCAATCTACGCTTCCACATCTTATGTGTTCCATAACTCACAGCATGCAGCTGACCGTTTCGGACTTCGCGATGCCGGAAATATTTATGGAAGACTTACCAACCCTACAGAGGATGTTTTCGAGCAGAGAATTGCTGCTCTTGAAGGCGGAGTTGCAGCACTTGCAGTTGCTTCCGGTGCAGCAGCTATCAATTATACATTCCAGGCACTTGCAAAAACAGGTGAGCACATTGTAGCTTCCAAGACCATCTACGGCGGAACATATAACCTTCTGGCACATACTCTTCCGCAGACCAGCGGTATCACCGCAACATTTGTAGACCCGGATGTAGAAGGCTCCTTCGAATCGGCAATCCAGGAAAACACAAAAGCAATCTTCATTGAAACCCTTGGAAACCCGAACTCCAACCTGATTGATATTGAAGAAGTTGCAAAAATTGCGCACAAACATAACATTCCTCTTGTAGTTGATTCTACATTTGCAACTCCTTACCTGGTTCGCCCGATTGAGTATGGTGCAGATATCGTCGTTCATTCTGCCACCAAATTTATCGGCGGCCATGGAACTGCAATCGGTGGAGTGATTGTAGACAGCGGTAACTTTGACTGGAAGGCATCCGGCAAATTCCCGTGGATTTCTGAGCCGAACCCAAGCTATCATGGAATTTCCTTTGCAGAGGCAACCGCTCCGGCAGCATTTGTAACTTACATTCGTGCAATCATCCTTCGTGATACAGGAGCTACCCTTTCTCCATTCCATGCATTTATGTTCTTACAGGGACTGGAAACTCTTTCCTTAAGAGTGGAGCGTCACGTAAGCAACGCCCTGAAAATCGTAGATTACCTGTCTAAACATCCACAGGTAGAAGCTGTTCATCATCCATCACTGGAGAGTGAGCCAAGCCATTATCTTTATAAGAAATACCTTCCAAACGGTGGCGGTTCCATCTTTACATTTGAGATCAAGGGTGATGCACAGACCGCTCAGAAGTTTATTGATAACCTTGCAATCTTCTCACTGCTTGCAAACGTTGCAGATGTAAAATCTCTTGTGATCCATCCTGCAACAACCACACACAGCCAGTGCACAGAGGAAGAACTTCTTGACCAGGGCATCAAACCAAACACAATCCGTCTTTCCATCGGTATTGAGAAAGTGGAAGACCTGATCGCGGCTCTGGACGCAGCATTCGAGGCAGTAAAATAATTAAAAAATAAATTCATTTTTGTAAAAGGTACTGTATCTCCTGAAATGGGAAATATAGTACCTTTTTTACGGGCTGCAACAAACGAATTCGGGCAAAATATGCCGCAAAGTGTGACGTGCGGATTGCAGGATGATTTTTCAAACAGGCTCTGGCATCTACGGAATGGTTACAGATTATCATAAAAATGTTTGTATTATTTATTCTTCTGTTTATACTTTTTTAACATTTTATGTGCAGAATTGTCAAAAACTGTAGACAGAATTGTGCAAAGTATGGTAAAATATTGATGTATTAGGGGAAAAGGGAAGGCAGTGATTTTGTGTGATAGATATCTCTAATCTTGACAGCCATATATTTGATGCTCTGTCTCAGACTTCAGATAATATGTACATTTATATAGCAGACCTGGAACGCGATTTTTCCAGATGGTCTAAGCCAAGTGTGGATTACTTCAATCTGCCGGGAGAATTTATAGAGAATACGGCGAAGGAATGGGTACAGCATATCCATCCTGCAGACCAGCATATTTTTCTGGAGGATATCGGTCGTATTTTTGAGGGGAAAAGCAACCGGCATAATTGTGAATACCGGGCTTTAAATAAATATGGGAAATATGTATGGGTAAGGTGCCAGGGAATTGTGGAGCGGAATGCGGATGGAAGCCTTGGCCTTTTTGTTGGCACGATGATGAATCTTGGTGTGAATGCCAAGTTTGACCAGCCCACTGGTTTATATACGTTTCATGAGCTGAAGAAGCAGCTTCCGTCATTTATCAGTCATGGAATGGAAGGTGCGGTTCTTCTTTTTGATGTGGACAGACTTCAGAGAATCAATGATATTCTTGGGTATCTGGTAGGAGATGAGGTGCTGCAGCGTCTTGGACAGAAATGTCAGAGTATGGAGGGCGTTATTTCTTATCGAGGACCAGGAGGTAAATTCTATTGTATTACCACGGAGAAATCCGAGAGTGCGCTTGACCGGATTTACCGGGAAGTGCAGAGATTTTCGGAGGAAGTCCCCAGGGAGATGAATCTGGAGATCCAGTTGACAATTTCCTGCGGAGTGGCCTTTTTTCCACAGGATGCAGAGGATTTCGAGACTTTGCATGCAAATGTGGAATACGCCCTTGAGCAGGCGAAGAAAGTGGGACGTGGCAGCATTGCGCAGTTTTCCGGACAAATGCACAGAAAAACAGTGGAGAAATTCCGACTGCAGGAAGTGCTCCGTGAGTCTGTTGCCAATAATTGCAGAGGGTTTGCACTGGTATACCAGCCTCTGGTGAACGGAGAGACTCAGGAGGTTTATGGTGCTGAGACTCTGATGCGTTTTTATCTGCCGGATGGAACCCTGGTTTCCCCAATGGAATTTATTCCCATCCTGGAGGAAGACGGAACCATCAGACAGGTGGGAGAGTGGCTTTTGAATGAGGCACTTGCCCAGGCGGCCTTGTGGCGCATGGAGAATCCTGATTTTGTAATTTCCGTGAATGTTTCTTATATCCAGATACTTCAGGAAGGCTTCAGGGAAATGGTGACACGGATCGTGGAAGAATCCGGCACACCGGAGAAGCAGCTGATCCTGGAGCTTACAGAGAGCTGTAAGGTATCCGATCCCAACGGCCTTCGGGATGATTTTGAATATTTTAAAAATATGGGGATCAATATGGCACTGGATGATTTCGGCACGGAGTACTCATCCATTGCATTGCTTCGCAAGCTGAAACCACAGTGGATCAAGATCGATCATACGTTTGTCCGTTCCATTCAGGATGATGAGATGGATCAGGCGATTCTGGAATATATTATGAATCTGAGTAAGCAGACCAGAATAAAGGTTTGTGTGGAAGGTGTGGAGAATGAGGAAATCCTTTCCGTTGTCCAGACTTATAAGCCGGAATTGCTTCAGGGATACTATTATTCCAGACCTTGTCCGGCGGAGGAATTTTCAAAGAAATATTTCAATGGAAAAGATAAGACAGGCAGCTACGGTTGTCTGAAAAAATAATTCTGATAAGTGTTTTTTTCAAACACACTCTAGCCTCATGCTATAGAGCATGGGGCTTTTTTTGTGTGCATAATGCAATAGATCAAATCCTGTATTTATATGAGATTCTGGTGTATTCCACGAAAGGTTAAAAAACTGCAATAAGAGGTTCTTAAAGTTTCGCAGAATAGTCACATATTTTTTTAAGTACATTTCAGGTTCAGCTTCTATAATTTGGAATCGATATATCCAATATTTGTGTGTTTATTATATTGGATTTGTAAAAAGCGGAGCTTGTATTGGAAAATTACAATATGTCAGACTCCGGGAAGGGAGGATGAAGCAAATGGAGAAAAAAGAACATTATCGTCATGAGTTAAAATATACCATAAACTACTGGCAGTATCTGCAGCTTCGGAGCCGTTTCCGTCAGGTGATGAAAATGGATCCCCATACAAGGGCAGATGGAACCTACAGCATTCGAAGTATCTACTTTGACAATATCCAGGATAAAGCACTGCGGGAAAAAGTGAATGGTATGGCAAAAAGAGAAAAGTTTCGGATTCGCTACTATAATGATAATTTTGAACGGATTACACTTGAAAAAAAGATAAAAAATAACAATCTTTGCATAAAAGTAAGCGCTGGCTTGACGGAAAAAGAGTGCAGAAAACTACTTAATGGTGATTTGGAGTGGATGAAGACACATTCCTCTTCATTGGTTCAGGAACTTTATGGAAAAATGAAGTACCAGCAGCTGCGGCCGAGAGTACTTGTTTCTTATACAAGGGAGCCCTACATTTATGCGGCAGGAAATGTACGGATCACCTTTGACTGGAATGTACGGACCACTATGTACCACGGAAAATTTCTGGAAAAAAAAGTGTATGATGTGGAGACGGGACAGCAGTGTCCGGGAGAGATGATCATGGAAGTAAAGTATGATGCTTTTTTGCCCGGGGTGATACAGAATCTGATCCAGACAGATGGAGTAAGGCAGGAATCTTTTTCCAAATATGCAGCATGCAGAACATACGGATAAAGTGTTCAGTATCATAGTATATTCGCCCGTTGTGGCTGCTCCGGGAAGAAAGTATATTAGATGGATATGATTTCATATTTAAGAATGTAAAATATAGGAGTATAACAATTATGACATTTAATGATATTTTTAAATCCAGTTTCTTGGAAAATATAACAGAATTTTCAGCAACAGATACCCTGATCGCAATGGTGGCAGCTCTTGTCATCGGGATGTTTATTTTTGTGGTTTATAAGAAAACTTTTAACAGTGTAATGTATTCCACCGGTTTTGCCATGACTCTGGTGGGGATGACTATGGTGACTACTCTGGTAATCCTGGCAGTAACATCAAACGTTGTGTTGTCGCTTGGTATGGTTGGTGCTCTTTCTATTGTGCGCTTTCGTGCAGCAATCAAAGAGCCTATGGAGATTGTGTATCTGTTCTGGGCTGTAGCTGCAGGAATTGTAATTGGTGCCGGAATGCTGCCGCTGGCTGTGATTGGCTCTGGTATTATTGGTGTGATCCTGATTCTTTTTGCCAATAGAAAGGTACATGACAATCCATATCTGCTGATTCTGGACTGTCAGGACGAGAATGCAGAAAATGCAGCTGTTTCCCTCATGAAAGAAGCCGTAAAAAAGTATGCCGTGAAATCAAAGACGGTAAATGCACAGGGAATTGAATTTACAGCAGAGATTCGGATGAAAGATGGGGAGACTGCTTTTGTGAATCGTCTCAATGAGATCACAGGCGTGGAAAACGCGACTCTGGTAAGCTATAACGGAGAATATATGTCCTGATGGGAATTGCTCAGAGACAATCCGGGAAGTGCAGAAAAAATCCTGAAAAGTTCTGCGAGGCGTTCGGTGTGAACAGTACTTCCCCTGACAGATTTTCAGGAAAAGGATGAGAAAAAACTGACAGGAGGAATAGACATATGGTTACAAATAAATATATAACAAAAATCATTTCTGCACTTATGGCACTGGCGGTGATTCTCTGTCTTGCGACATCCGCTTTTTCCAAGCAGCTTCAGGCTGTTTACGGAAATAATGCTGTGACCATGGAATACGAAACCGAACTGTTTGATACAGACCAGGTTATGGATATCGATATTCTTATGGATGAGGATGACTGGAATGAGATGCTGGAAAATGCTATTTCTGAAGAATATTATTCCTGCGATGTTGTGGTAAATGGCAAGAAGTTCTATTCTGTGGGAATACGGCCCAAGGGAAATACCAGCCTTTCGTCTATTGCAAGTGCCCCCGATACAGATCGGTACAGCTTTAAACTGGAATTTGATCATTACATTGAAGGGCAGACCTGCTATGGTTTAGATAAACTGATTTTGAATAATAATTATGCTGACGCTACCAATATGAAAGAAGCTGTTGTTTATGATATGTATCAGTATCTGGATGTGGATGCATCACTTTATAATTATGCAAAAATCTGTGTAAACGGAGATTACCGGGGCATGTATCTGGCTTTGGAAGCTGTAGAGGACAGTTTTATGCTGCGCAATTATGGCACAGAAGATGGAAATCTGTATAAGCCGGAAAGCATGGGTGTTGGCGGCGGTGATGGGGAGGAAGGGAAAGATGGAGGCGAATTTCCCGGTATTGACGCAGAAAAGGTAGGAGAAGACAGTCAGGAAAGTGATGGTGAAAAGACAGGAGAAGACAGCCAGAATAGTAACAGGAAGGAAAACGAGGAATCCGGTACAGACAATGGGGAAACGGCGGAAAGTGAAAAAGAAAGCCCATCAGCAAGCAGTGAAAGTCAGATGCCACAGGGAGGCGGTTTCCAAGGTGGTGCACCGCAAATGGGAAATCCGCCGGAGAATATTCAGATGCCCCAGAGTGAAAATGACAAAATGCCAGATGAATTTCAGTTTTCCCAAAATGGTGAACAATCTGAGGATATTGATTTTTCAGATTTTAAGATGGGTGCCATAGGTGGCAGCGGAGGCGCGGATCTGAATTACACAGATGATGACCTTGACAGCTACTCCACTATCTGGGACGGAGAAGTTACCAGCTCGGGCAAAAAAGATCATAAGCGCGTGGTAGAAGCCCTGAAGAATATTAGTGAAGGCACAGATCTTGAGACGTATATGGATGTAGACAATATCTTGAAATATATGGCAGTTCACACCTTTGTGGTAAACGATGACAGTCTTTCCGGTACAATGGCCCATAATTATTATCTCTATGAATACAACGGTAAACTGAATATTCTCCCATGGGATTACAATCTTTCTTTTGGAGGAATGTCCATGGGTGGTGGAATGGGAGGTCAGTCTTCTGGTGCCACATCTGTGATAAACGATGCTATTGACACACCATTTTCTATTACAAACTTCTTTGATGCATTGCTGGAAAATGAAGAATATCTGGCGAAATACCATGAGTACTTAAATGAGCTTGTAGAGAAATATGTAAATGGCGGTGAATTCCAGAAAACTTATGAGCGGATCCGCAGCCAGATTGATGAGCTTGTGGCAGAAGATCCCACTGCATTTTACAGCTATGAAGAGTATGAGGCAGCTGTCGAAATGCTGTATGAAGTAATAAATCTCCGCGGGGAAAGTGTAAGCGGTCAGTTGGACGGCACAATTCCTTCCACAGATGATGGACAGAAGGCGGACTCATCCACTCTTATAGACGGTTCCGGCATTGAACTTAGTGTGATGGGAAGTATGTCCATGGGAGGTGGAGCAGGAGAAGGCATTGGAGTTCCCGGCGGAAGAGGTGATGGAGGGCAGATGAGAGCTCCTGGCGGAAGCGTTGATGAACAGCAGACAGGAGTTCCCGGTGGAAGCGTTGATAAATAGCAGACAGGAACTTCCAGTGGAGGCAGTGATGGACAGCAGATGAGAGCTCCCGGTGGAAGCATTGATGAACAGCAGACAGGAGCTTCCGGTAAAGAGGCTGGTAATTCAGATGGAAATGAAGCATTACAAAAAACAGAGTCAGGTGGTGTATAATAAGAAAAACGGAGTTGAAAAGCCATGGTTAATCCGTTATAATTTTCATATATAAATACATGAAAAAAGTTTTTTTTCAGAAAATTGTATGTTGCTGGTCATGGGGTGGACAGCAACGACTATATGAAGGGGGATTTTTCTATGACGAAAATGAAGAAGATTTGCATACCTGTTCTTGCAGCTGCAGCCCTTGCGTTTTCAGTTCCCGGAACTACGCAGGAGGCAGAGGCTTCCTGTAATACTTACCGTGTGAATGTTGCTACTGGATATCTGGCTCTTCGGACAGATACATCCTATAATAGCGGTAATGAGATTGGAGAGCTTTACAGTGGCGATCTGGTGGAAGTGATGGATTACACTGGTGCCACTGGTTACTGGTATGTATACTCTCCTAAGTATGACGATTTCGGATACGTGAATAATGATTATCTGGATTCTGTGACATCTTCCGTATCTTCCTATGATACAATGTGGACCGTAAGCGTTTCCACCGGATATCTGGCTCTTCGCAATGTACCGGAATATGATGCATCTAATGAAATCGGTGAGCTCTATTCAGGAGATACCGTCTGGGTTTCCGACAGCAGCAATTCTCAGTACTGGTATGTGTATTCCCCGAAACTGGACGGCTATGGATATGTGAACCAGGAGTACCTGTACAGAGAAGAGGGACTGGATACAGATTCCAGCTATTTTGGCGAAATAAGAACGGTCAGTGTTGCCAAGGGCTATCTGGCACTTCGCAATATGAAGGCATATGATGCTTCCAATGAAATCGGGGAATTATATTCCGGTGATACCGTACAGCTTCTGGATACAAGTGATTCCCAGTACTGGTATGTGTATTCCCCGAAATATGATACCAATGGATTTGTAAACAAAGATTATCTGGTGGGTGGAAATGCATATGCTACCTTGTATGTAAAAGTGCCTACCGGCTATCTGGCTCTTCGATCCGCTATGGGATATGATGCGGCAAATGAGATTGGTGAACTGAATACCGGTGATACTGTGGTAGTAATTGATTCCAGTTCGGATAAATACTGGTATGTATATTCTCCACGCCTTATGAAATACGGATATGCGGATTGTAATTATATATTCTGCAATTGATGAGCAGGAAAGAAAAACAGCCTCTGACTTTTTTACTGGGAAAGTCAGAGGCTGTTTTTGAAATAACTATAATTTTTATAACTGCACACTTGAATTCATATCCTACGCGATTGGTATAGTTGTTACTGTTTACTCCGTGACCAGTAACGTATAGTTATCTTTATAGAAATTTCATACTTTCTCTGATTGAACAAAAAAACCTGCAATGCTATACTAAAATTAAAACATATTTGAAAAACAGGAGTGTGATAAATTGCAGGATACCATAGAAAACTATATTCACCTTGAAAAGGTTTCCAAGATTTATGGAACAAAAGAAGTAAAAATAATCGCAGTAGATGAGATCAGCTTTAACATAGCAAAAGGCGAGTTTGCCGTGATCGTAGGTCCCAGTGGCGCTGGTAAGACTACGGTTCTGAATATTCTGGGAGGAATGGATACTGCCACCAGCGGTCAGATCTGGGTAGATGGAAGGAATATAGCGAAATACAATAACCGCCAGCTCACCAGCTACCGCAGGGACGATATTGGATTTGTTTTTCAGTTTTATAATCTGGTTCCCAATCTGACAGCTCTGGAAAACGTAGAACTGGCAGGACAGATCTGTAAGAACCCCATGGATCCGAAAACTGTTTTGGAAGAGGTGGGCCTGAAAGACAGACTTGGAAATTTTCCTGCCCAGTTATCAGGCGGTGAACAGCAGAGAGTTTCCATTGCAAGAGCTCTTGCCAAGAATCCGAAGATGCTCCTTTGTGATGAGCCTACAGGTGCGCTGGATTACCAGACTGGTAAGGCAATTCTCAAGCTTTTACAGGATATGTGCCGCCAAAAGGGGATGACAGTAGTGGTTATCACTCATAACTCTGCATTGACGCCTATGGCAGATCGCGTGATTAAAATAAAAAACGGCAAGGTGGCACAGATGACTTTGAATGCCCACCCAACCCCGGTAGAAGAAATTGAGTGGTAGGTGAGAGATGAAAGCATTAAGAAAAGAATTCTGGATGGAGATCCGGAAAAGCAAATCCAGGTTTATCTCCATTCTTCTGATCGTGGCTCTCGGAGTGGCCTTCTTTTCCGGTATTCAGGCTTCCTCGCCGGATATGCGCTATTCCGGAGATGCCTATTATGACGAAAGCAGCCTGATGGATATCAAGGTTGTGGGCACAATGGGCCTGACATCTGATGATGTTTCTTCTATAGAAAGTATAGATGGCATTGAGTCCGCAGAAGGTGCCTGGTCTACCGATGTGATGTGCGGGGAAGGCCAGAAGCAGAAGGTTCTTCACATTGAATCCATAAATGACACAGTGAATAAACTGGATGTGCAGGAGGGACGCCTTCCGGAAAAAAGTGGAGAGATTTTTCTGGATAGCACATTTGCTTCTACCAATGAATATAAGGTAGGAGATAAGGTGGCTTTGCGTGAAGATGGAGATTCCCCCCTTCTTGTGACCACAGAATATACGGTAGTGGGAACTGGAAGAAGTCCTCTTTATATTTCCTTTAATAGAGGAAATACCACCCTTGGAACTGGTGAAGTCAATGGATTTGGATATGTGCTCCCGGAAGATTTTGACCAGGAAATTTATACGCAGATTTATGTGACCGTTCATGGTGCAAAGGGCCTTACAAGTTATACAGACGGTTATGAGAATCTGATCGCCAAAATCAAAGGTCGTGTTGAAAACATAGCAGATGATCGCTGTCAGATCCGCCTTGCAGCTGTGAAGGCAGATGCACAGGAGGAAATCAATGATGCCCAGAAGAAGCTGGACGATGGGAAAAAAGAGGCAGATGAAAAACTTGCTGACGCAAAAGAAGAATTAGATAAAGGTGAAAAGGATTTAGAAGACGGCAGGCAAGAGTATGAAGATGGAAAATCCCAGTTAGAAGACGCAAAAACAGAGCTTGCCGATGGGAAAAAACAGCTGGAAGATGCGAAGACAGAGCTTGCTGATGGGAAAACCCAGTTAGAAGATGCGAAAGCGCAGCTTGCTGATGGAAAAAGTCAGCTGGAATCTGCCAAGAGTCAGCTTTCCTCCAGCAAAAGCCAGCTTGACACTGCCAGAAGCCAGCTGGATGATGGATGGAGTCAGGTAAATGCAGCAAAAGCCCAGCTTGCTGACGGACAGGCTCAGCTTGATTCCGCGCAGAAGCAGGTAACCAGTGGTCTGGCAGAATTAGAGGAAAATCAGAAGACTTTAGATGAAAATAAAGCGAAACTTGCAGATGGAAAAGCCCAGATTGAGGCAGGCGAGCAGCAGTTAGAAGCCGCAAAGCAGACTTTGACAACAAAGCAAAGTGAACTGGATCAGTCAAAAGCGGAGATCATTGCCGGACAGCAGCAGATCGAAAGTACCAGAACCCAGTTAAATGCCCAGAAGCAGCAGATTACAGATGGACTTTCCCAGGTATCAGCAGGAGAAGCACAGCTTCAGGATGGAATAAGTGCTTTGGAAAGTGCAAAAGCTCAGCTGACGGAGCTGCAGAGTCAGCTTGAGATAGTACGCGCAAGTTACAACGCAGCACTGGAAAATCCGGATGCTTCCCAGGAGGAAATAGATATTCTGGCAGCTCAGGTGTCTGCACTGGAAGAACAGGAGGCGGCGGTAAGCCAGCAGATTCAGGCAAGTGAAGCGCAGATTGAGAGTCAGCGGCAGCAGCTTGCAGCGACCAGAAGTGAGTTGGAAAGCGGGCTTGCAGCAGTCGAGAATGGACTTTCCCAGCTTTCTCAGAAAGAAAGCGAGCTGAATGCTGGACGGGAACAGATAACAGCAGGTCAGGCAGAGATTGACGCCGGATGGATTCAGATTCAGGAACAGGAGAATACTCTTGCTGCTTCGAAAGCTGAGATAGAGGCAGGGGAACAGGAACTGGAAAAAGGTCAGAAGCAGTTAAAGGCAGCAAAGAAAAAACTGAATAAAGCCCAGAAAGAAATTGATTCCAATGCAGAGACTCTGGCAGCAGGACAGGCGGAACTGGATGCCAATGTGGCAAAGCTGAATGACAGCGAAGCGCAGTATGCTTCCGGCCTGGAACAGTATCATTCCGGTGCCCGGCAAATTGCGGAAAATGAGGCAAAGCTTACTTCCGGTGAACAGGAGATTGCAGAAAATGAGGCAAAACTTGCCGATGGTGAGAAAGAAATTGCAGACAATGAGAAGAAGCTTGCAGACGGTGAAAAAGAGATTACAGACAATGAGAAAAAGCTTCAAGATGCGGCTAAAGACTTGAAAAAAGGTGAGAAAGACCTTGCAGATGGAAAGAAAGAGTACGAAGACGCCAAAAAAGATGCGGAGGATGAGATTGCCGAGAATCAGCAAAAGCTGAATGATGCGAAAAAGGAACTGGAAGATCTGGAAATGCCGGAGTGGATGGTCACAGATAGGGAGGATCTTCCGGAATATACGGATTACGGTGATAATGCAGACCGTCTTCGAAACATCGGTCAGGTTTTCCCGGTCATCTTTTTCCTGGTAGCGGCATTGATCAGTCTTACCACTATGACTCGTATGGTGGAGGAGCAGCGAACCCAGATCGGTACCTTGAAGGCATTGGGATATAAGAAGTCTGCTATTGCAGCAAAATATATCTGTTATGCATTTTTTGCAACTCTTCTTGGCAGTGTGCTGGGAATGCTGATCGGAGAGAAAATCATTCCATACATTATTATAACTGCTTATGGAATTATGTATCATAACGTGGCAAATACCATTTCCATTGATTATCAGCCTGGCTTCGCACTGATCGCTTCCGCAGCCTCTGTTGTATGTACAGTTGGAGCGACTCTTTTTGCAAGTGGAAAGGAGCTGCAGGAGACACCGGCCTCTCTTATGCGCCCACCGGCTCCGAAAGAGGGCAAGCGGGTATTGCTGGAGCGGCTCACATTTATATGGAAGCATTTAAGCTTTTCCTGGAAGTCCACAATTCGAAATCTTTTCCGTTACAAGAAGCGCCTAATCATGACGGTCTTTGGAATTGCAGGAAGCATGGGACTGATGCTGGTTGGCTTTGGGATTCAGGATTCCATCAGTGATATTGCCGCTATTCAGTACCGGGAGCTTCAGCATTATGACGGAATGGTGATTGAGGACAGCGATGCTACAGAGGAAGAACATGCAGAGCTGTTTGAATACATGAAGGAAAATGAGCAAATCGCCCATTGCAATCGGGTACAGATGACGAAGATCAGTGCTCCTAAAGGCAGCTCCAGCGTCAGTATTTATCTGTTTGTGCCAGAGAGCCTGAGTGAGTTTGCAAAGGATGTAACCTTAAAGAACCGTATTACCGGGGAAACATATGAGCTTACCGACGAAGGTGCTGCTATTTCCGAGAAAACAGCATCCCTGCTGGGATTAAAGGTGGGAGATATGATTCCCCTAAAAAAGGGAGATAAGGAATATAAGGTGAGGGTGGCTGTGATCACAGAGAATTATATGAGCCATTACCTTTATATGACGCCCAGGGTTTATGAGCAGACGTTCGGGGAAAAGCCGGAGTATGAGAACATTGTGTTTACTATGCAGGAAGACTGCAAGGATGATCTGGAAATGGCAGGAAGCCGGATCCTTGCTAATCCTGGTGCTCTCAGCATCAGTTATACCAGTAGTCTGGCATCACAGGTTGACCGTATGCTGAGCACTCTGGATGCGGTGATCCTGGTGCTGATCGTTTCCGCAGGAATGCTGGCTTTTGTGGTATTGTATAATCTGAATAATATCAATATTACAGAAAGACAGAGGGAGCTGGCAACTTTGAAGGTGCTTGGCTTCTATGACGGAGAGGTCTCCCAGTATGTGCTTCGGGAAAACGTGATCCTGACAGTGCTTGGAATTATGTTTGGAGCAGTGTTTGGAATTCTCATTCACAGGTATGTGATTACTACGGTTGAGGTGGATGCAGTTATGTTTGGACGTAATATTAAGCCGTTGAGCTTTTTATACAGTGGAATTCTGACAAGCATATTTTCCATTGTGGTGAATGGGGTGATGCATTTTAAGCTGAAAACTATTGATATGGTGGAATCCTTAAAGAGTGTGGAATAAAAAATATTGAGAAAACACTGTCTGAGCGGTGTAATTGAGAAATTTTGAAATTAGCTTGACAAGCCGGAAGAATGCAATTATAGTTATATCCATAAAAGTGGCGGCTTTTTCCGGATATTTACAAGGAGATCAGACCGCTGCAGCGAAAAGCGTTGAAGAAGAGGAGTAAGTAAATGCCCTCCCAGAGAGAAATGTCCAGGGATAACTGTGGTGGAAGACATTTTGAGATCCGCATTCACTGAAGGTAGCTTCTGAGCCGGGAAACTGAACAAGCAGTGATATCTGCAGTAAGTTTTCACGCAATTCCAGCGTTACAGGAAAGAGATATGTGTACAACAGAGCGAAGACTGTAAATGAATTCAGGGAAACAGTACTTTGCATTTTGCACATAATGAAGGTGGTACCGCGTTAATTTCGCCCTTCACACAATTGTGTGAGGGGCTCTTTTTTTAGGAGGAAAATCATGAGCAAAGAACTTGCAAAGACCTACGATCCAAAAGGAATCGAGGAACGTCTTTACCAGAAATGGATGGACAACGGATATTTTCATGCAAAAGTAAACCCGGATAAGAAACCATTTACCATTGTTATGCCGCCGCCAAACGTAACCGGACAGCTGCATATGGGACATGCACTTGATGAAACTATGCAGGACATTCTCATCCGTTTCAAGAGAATGCAGGGCTACGAAGCACTGTGGCAGCCGGGAACTGACCATGCAGCTATTGCTACAGAGGTTAAGGTTACTGAGAAACTGAAAAAAGAAGGCATCGACAAGGCAGAAATCGGCCGTGAGAAATTCCTGGAATATGCCTGGGAGTGGAAAGAAGAGTACGGCGGAAAAATTATCAACCAGCTGAAGAAGCTTGGTGCTTCTGCAGACTGGGAGCGAGAGCGCTTCACCATGGATGAGGGATGCTCCAAGGCTGTACAGGAAGTCTTCATCAAGTTATATGAAAAAGGCTACATCTACAAAGGTTCCCGTATCATCAACTGGTGTCCGGTATGCCAGACTTCCATTTCCGATGCAGAGGTTGAGCATGAGGATCAGGACGGATTTTTCTGGCACATCAATTACCCGGTTGTTGGAGAAAAAGGAAAATTCGTGGAAATTGCAACAACACGTCCGGAAACACTTCTTGGAGATACTGCAGTTGCAGTAAACCCGGATGATGACCGTTACAAAGACATTGTTGGCAAAATGCTGAAGCTTCCTCTCACAGACAGAGAGATCCCGGTTATTGCCGATGAGTATGTTGATAAAGAATTTGGTACCGGATGCGTAAAGATCACACCGGCACATGACCCTAACGATTTCGAGGTTGGAAAGAGACACAACCTTCCGGAAATTAACATCATGAATGATGATGCTACCATCAATGAGCTGGGTGGTAAATACGCCGGCATGGATCGTTACGAAGCAAGAAAAGCCATGGTAGAGGATCTGGACAAGCTTGGCCTTCTGGTGAAGGTTGTTCCGCACAATCACAGCGTTGGAACACATGACCGCTGCCATGCAACCGTAGAGCCGATGATCAAGCCTCAGTGGTTTGTAAAGATGGATGAAATGGCCAAAGCTGCTATCAAGACTCTTGAGGATGGAGATCTGAAATTCGTTCCGGAGCGTTTTGACAAGACTTACCTTCACTGGCTGGAGAACATCCGTGACTGGTGTATTTCCCGTCAGCTGTGGTGGGGACACAGAATCCCGGCTTACTACTGCGATGAGTGCGGTGAGACTGTAGTTGCAAGAGAAATGCCGGAAAAATGTCCGAAATGCGGATGCACACATCTTCATCAGGACGAGGATACTCTGGATACCTGGTTCAGCTCTGCTCTGTGGCCATTCTCCACACTTGGCTGGCCGGACAAGACACCGGAACTGGAGTACTTCTATCCAACAGACGTGCTGGTAACCGGATATGACATTATTTTCTTCTGGGTTATCCGTATGGTATTCTCTGCTCTTGAGCAGACTGGCAAGACACCGTTCCATCATGTGCTGATCCATGGTCTGGTAAGAGATTCCCAGGGACGCAAGATGAGTAAATCCCTTGGAAATGGTATTGACCCTCTGGAAGTAATCGACAAGTACGGCGCAGATGCTCTTCGTCTCACTCTGATGACTGGTAATGCACCTGGAAACGATATGCGTTTCTACTGGGAGCGTGTAGAATCCAGCCGTAACTTTGCAAATAAGATCTGGAATGCTTCCCGTTTCGTTCTTATGAATCTGGAAGGAAAGGATGTAACGGAGCCGGAGATCGGTTCTCTTTGCGCTGAGGACAAATGGATCCTTTCCAGACTGAACAATGTGATCAAAGAAGTAACTGACAATATGGAAAAATATGAGCTGGGTATTGCAGTTCAGAAGATCTATGATTTCCTGTGGGATGAGCTTTGCGACTGGTACATTGAGATCGCCAAGGTTCGTCTGTGGAAGGCAGAAGAGGATCCAAAGGCAGCAAACGAGTCTCTCTGGACACTTCGCACAGCACTGACCCAGGGACTGAAGCTGCTTCATCCGTTTATGCCATTTATCACAGAGGAAATTTATTGCACACTGCTTCCGGAGGAAGAGTCCATAATGATCTCTGACTGGCCGGTATATAAGGACGAGTGGAATTCTCCTGAGGCTGAGCTTGCAATCGGAAGTTTCCAGGAGGTTGTCCGTGGCATCCGTAACACAAGAACCAGCATGAATGTTCCGCAGAACAGAAAGACACATCTGATCATTGTTGGAAAAGATGCTGCTATCTGTCAGATGTATGAGAACAGCAAGAAATCCTTTGCAAACCTTGCTTTTGCAAAAGAAATCCATGTTCAGCAGGATAAGACTGGTATCGGTGAGGATGCAGTTTCTGTTGTTGTTTCCAATGCAGTTGTTTATATGCCTCTGGAAGACCTTGTTGACAAGGAAAAAGAACTTGAGAGACTGACAAAGGAGCAGGAGAGACTGACTAAGGAAATCGCCCGCTGTGAGGGAATGCTGAATAATCCAAATTTCGTAAATAAGGCTCCTGCTGCCAAGGTTGATGCAGAGAAGGAGAAGCTTGCGAAGTACAAAGAGATGAAAGGTAAGGTTGAAACACAGCTTGAGCAGCTTAAGAGATAAAAAGGAGATTTTGCATGAAGCTGAGCAAATTTTGCAATAAGATTTCCCTGATTCTCCAGGCACTCTGGTGCGCAGTGCTCTATTTCCTTATAGAGGCACTGTGCCGCCATTCTGTAGTGGAGGCCTGGGATTATATGACGGGAAAACCGTTGGTATTTGCTTATAATACGATGTTTATTTTTACTACAATGCTGATCGTTTATCTGTTTCACAGGCGGTGCTTTTGGAGAGTTGTGGTTTCCGTTTTCTGGCTGTTTCTGGGAATCGTAAACTGTATTCTTCTGATGAACCGTGTTACACCATTTACCGGACCGGATCTGCATATGCTGACGGATGGTATTGCGATCATGCAGAAATATCTGCCGTTTTATGGTGTGGTGATCGGATGTATTTTGATCGGAATTGTGGTGCTGGGGCTTTTGATCCTACTGGTCAAGGGACCGAAGTATGAGCAGAAGATTAAGTACCGGTATGTGATTCCGCTGGTAATTGCTGGTTTTGTGGCTTTTGGAGGCGTGACACAGCTGGCTCTTGAAAAAAGGGTTTTGTCTAATTATTTTGGCAATATTGCGTTTGCTTATGAGGATTATGGTTATCCTTATTGTCTGGCGACTACTATTTTTAATACAGGCATCAGTGAGCCGAGGGATTATTCTGAGGATGAGATTAACCGGATCGAGAAGACAGAGTCCAATCTTCCAAAGACCAAGGAGGATGGAAAGAGACCGAATATTCTGTTCCTTCAGCTAGAGTCTTTCTTTGACCCGACACTGGTAAATTACCTGGATATTTCTGAAGATCCAATCCCGAACTTCAGGAAGCTGATGAAAGAGTATTCTTCCGGATATTACAAGGTTCCTTCTGTTGGAGCCGGTACGGCAAATACGGAATTTGAGACCATTACAGGTATGAGTCTTCACTATTTTGGACCAGGTGAATATCCTTATAAGAGTATTCTTAAGGAGACTACCTGCGAAAGTGTGCCCTATGTTCTGAAAAATCTGGGGTATTCTACACATGCGGTACATAATAATGAAGCCAACTTCTATGGAAGAAGGTCTGTTTTCCCAAATCTGGGATTTGACACCTTTACTTCTGAAGAGTATATGGCAGATGAGAACCTGCAGAATCCTCTTGGATGGGTAAAAGACAGTGTGTTGACGGATGAGATCATTAAGTGTCTGGATTCTACTGACAGTCCGGATTATGTGTATACCATTTCCGTGCAGGGACATGGTGATTATCCAAGCGAGCCCATTCTGGACAATCCTTCTATTACAGTTTCCGGTTCTCCTACGGATGAGCTGAATTGTAAATGGGAGTACTATGTGAATCAGATTCATGAGATGGATCAGTTTGTGAAAGAGTTAACAGATGCTTTGGCGGACTATCCGGAGGATGTGATCCTGGTTATGTATGGGGATCATCTGCCGACTATGGGACTGACTGTGGAGGATCTGAAAAATAAGTATCTTTTCCAGACGGAGTATGTAATCTGGGATAATATGGGACTTACCAAGAAGGATGAGAATCTGGCTTCTTATCAGATCGCAGCAGAGGTTCTGGACAGAGTTGGTATTCATGAGGGTACGATCATGAAATATCATCAGGCAAGAAGAAATACCAAGAATTATCAGGTCGATCTGGAGACACTGCAGTATGATGTGCTGTACGGTCAGCGATATGCTTATGGAGGAGAAAATCCTTTTGAGAGAACGAAGATGCGGATGGGACTTTATGATGTGACCTTAGATTCCATTCGGTTAGTGTCGGATACGGATTGGACTTATTATATCCAAGGCACGAATTTCACCCCGTCCAGTCAGGTGAAGCTGAATGGAGAGTGGTATGATACGGCATATGTAAGTCCGAACATGCTGGTGATCTCGGGTACGGAGCTGTCGGATTTTGACAGACTGGCAGTTGTACAGAGAAGTAACAGTTCGACGAGGAAGGCTCTTAGTAAGAGCTTTGACAGAGCGGTTTATGCATTGTATGATAGTCAGTGGAAGGTGAATTCCCGATAGGAACGTTTCCCGGCTGGGCACCTGGTCTCATCAGGTCTGCTCTGAGCGCGGTGTGCGGCCCAAAAAAATTAAAAACATCAGAATTTTGCTGAAACCGAAGAAAGGAGAGGACAAATTTGCTCCGCTGGAGCTCAGACTGTGTCCTCTCCTTTTTTAACCCCAAATTCTGCCGTATGAGATTTTTTCGGAACCTCTCTGATTTCTTCTGTGCGAGGTTTGTCGGATAAAAAGTTACGATTAGGGGTGGACTTCTGGTGTGACTATTATATAATGGTAGAGTAATGTAACGATTCAGAAGGCAGTATTCTGCCAGGCTTACTATGAGCATGAGAAGTTACGGACGAAATACGATAGATAAATGGTGGTTTAGATTATGAATTACGAGGAAGCGGTTGCTTATATTGAGGAGACTCCGAAGTTTACCAAAAAGAACAGTCTGGAGCATACGAAGGAATGTTTGAGGAGACTGGGGAATCCACAGGAGAAGTTTAAGGTGATACATGTTGCGGGAACGAATGGAAAGGGGAGTACCTGTGCGTTTCTCACATCTATTCTCAGGGAGGCAGGGTATTCCTGCGGTCTGTTTACGTCTCCCCATCTGGTGAAGATCAACGAGCGGTTTCAGATCAATGAGGTGAATATTGATGATGACACCTTTTTGAAAGCTTTTGAGAGAGTGAAAGTGCTGGCGGACGAGCTTGTGGCTGAAGGTAGTTACCATCCTACTTATTTTGAGATGCTGTTTCTTATGGGAATGGTGATCTTTGCAGAGGCAGGGGTGGACTATGTGACTTTGGAAACCGGGCTTGGCGGAAGGCTGGATGCGACTACAGCGGTAGAGAATCCTGTGGCTTGCGTGATCACATCTATCAGTCTGGATCATATGCAGTTTTTGGGAAATACGGTAAGAGAGATTGCAGGGGAGAAGGCTGGAATCATTGTTCCGGGAGTTCCTGTAATCTATGATGGAAATGACAAGGATGCGGCAGAAGTGATCGCTGCGAAGGCAAAGGAGCTTGGAAGTCCGGCTTATAAAGTAATTCAGGCTGGAGCAAAGGTACTGGGAAATAATAAAGACGGCATTGATTTTTCCCTGGAGGACGATTATTATGGGGATACCAGGTTCCATATTCCTTTTATTGCATGGTATCAGGTGATGAACGCATCTCTGGCGCTTACAACTATGGAAGTGCTGAAAGACAGGATTCCGGTGACCATGGAACAGCTGCAGGCAGGAATTGCAAATACCAGATGGCAGGGCAGAATGGAGACCATTTTGCCGGGCGTGATCGTGGATGGTGCGCATAATGAGGATGGCGTGCGCAGGTTTGTGGAGACTGCAGAGCGGTTTCAGAAGGAGTATCCGCTGACACTTTTATTTTCTGCTGTGAATGATAAGGATTACCAGGATATGATCCATACAATTTGCAGTAGGATAAAATTCCGTAAAGTTGTGACCACAGAGGTTGGGGGATACCGTGAGGTGCCGTCTGCGGAGCTGGCAGAGATCTTTTGCAAAGAAGGCTGTAAGGATGTTGGAAACTCTGATAATATTGAAGAAGCTTTTCATATGGCGCACGAGGCCAAAGGAGAGGACGGAATGCTGTTCTGCGTGGGTTCTCTTTACCTGGTGGGAGAGATTAAGACACTCTTGTTGAAAAAGTAAATTGTCTGCAGAAAAAAGAAAACATGGGATTTCTGGTTGATTTTTCAGGAGTCTGTGGAGGAATTTTATGATCGATTACGAAGAGGAACTGAAGAAATTTGAGCCCTGTCTGGATGTGACAGACGCGGAAGAGGCTATTTACGATAGAGAGCTGACGGATATTCTGGACATTCTTCAGGAAATGCTCAGGGAGTCCAAAAGCGGACGCAGGATGAAATAGAATAGGAGATACTTAATGAACTGTATGAATTGCGGTGCGTTCCTGGCTGATAAGGATCTGGATTACTGTCCTCATTGCGGGTGCAACGTCCTGATCCAGAAAAAGGTGGAGTATCTATCCAAACTTTATTACAATCAGGGCTTGGAGAAGGCCAGTATCCGGGACCTTTCAGGAGCCGTTAACTGTCTGAAGCAGAGCCTTACCTTTAACAAGAGAAATATCCAGGCGAGAAATCTTCTGGGGCTTGTGTATTTTGAAATGGGAGAGGTGGTTGCTGCTCTTAGCGAGTGGGTGATCAGTAAGAATCTGCAGCCTACCCGGAATATTGCGAATGAATATATTAATCGTCTTCAGGCGAATTCGAATAAACTGGATGCTATTAATGAGACAATAAGAAAATATAATAATGCCCTGGCTCTTTGCAGGGAAGGCCATGAGGATATGGCTGCCATTCAGCTTCGCAAAATTCTGAACCAGAATACCAAGCTGATCAAAGGTTATCATCTGCTGGCGCTGATCTATATGAAGAATCATGACTGGGGCAAGGCAAGAAGAACCTTAAAAAAGGCGGCTCGTATTGACAAGACCAATACAACTACATTACGTTTTCTTCGTGAAGTAGATGAGAGAACCGGTGTAACGACCAGACTTGAGAAACAGAAAAAAGGACTTTTTGGTGCCAAGGGCAAGACAGAAGGTTCGGATGAGATTTCCAGAAGTACTGTGGCACAGCCGGCAGTTTACAGGGAAAATTCCAGAATTTCACTGTTTGTGACACTTATGGCGGGTGTGGCAGCAGGTGCGGCTGCATTTTGGTTTCTGGCAGTTCCGGCTATCAAGCAGGGGATTTACAGAGAAGCCAATCAACAGATTGTAAAGTACAGCGAGTCTCTGGTCAGCCAGGGTGCGGAGCTTTCCAAAGCCCAGGGTGAGGCGAAGGAATCCGGAGATGTGGCAGAGGAAATCACCCAGCAGCTTGATGCCGAGCAGAAGAAGAGCACCAGTTATCAGGCACTTCTGAATGCGTATGCAGCTTATACACAGAATGAGTATGATGCAGCTGCGTTGGAAATCCAGAAGGTTTATGAAGATCAGCTGGGAGATGATGTAATGGGAATTTATAATACCATCTGTTCAGCTACTGGTGTGTCTGGAATCACGGAAGACAGTAAGTCTGAGGGCAGCGAAGATTCCTCTGATTCCGAAAGCAATGATGGAACTGACAATACAACAGAAGGCTCTGAAACGGATTCCTCTGGTTATGACAGTTCTTACAATGATGCATCTGGTGACAGTGGGTATGATGAATCCGGATATTCTGATTACAGCGACGAAAACGGATATTATGATGAAAATGGTGATTTTCAGTATTATGAATAAAAATTTCTGAATTACAATAATGAGAAACCTCTGAACCGGGGATGTGCGGGATAGACCTGCACATCTCTTTTTCTTTTTCCTGTGCAGAGGGTCAAAATAGAGTAAAAAAGGGGGATTTTATTTATGAAACCTGTTTTTGAAACTACGGGAACCTGTCTGAATATTAAACTGCCTGAGGAACTGGATCATCCGGCTTCTGAGCTGATCCGGAGAGAATCAGACAGGATTATGGGAAAAATATATATCAGAACCATTTGTTTTGACTTTGGAAATACTGTTTTTATGGACAGTTCGGGCGTAGGTTTGATCATGGGGAGATACCGGGCTCTGGGGATGCGTTCTGGCTGCATGAAGGCCTGCCATGTAAGCGGATATATTGAAAAATTGCTGCGGCTTTCAGGTGTGAGTAAATTTCTGGAACTGGAAAGAACAGAAAATGAGATGCAGCTGGAAGGGAGGGGAGTCTGATGGGAAATTCCAACGAAATGACCATTATTTTTGACAGCCGTCCGGAGAATGAAGGGTTGGCAAGGGTAGCTGCTGCGGCATTTTGCACCCAGCTGAACCCCACACTGGAGGAAGTAGCAGATTTGAAAACGGCTGTGTCAGAGGCTGTAACCAACTGTATCATTCATGGCTATCAAGGCGAGGTACATAAGATACGGATGAAGTGTGTCAGAAAAGAGAGAACAATTTATTTGGATATTGAGGATGATGGCATAGGGATTGCAGATGTGGAAAAAGCAATGGAGCCCTTATATACGACTCGCGCTGATCAGGACAGGTCAGGAATGGGGTTTACTTTTATGGAAGCATTTATGGATGAGGTTAAAGTCACCTCACAGGTTGGAAAAGGAACCTGTGTGCATATGAGCAAAAAAATCGGTAATTGATCAGGAGGAAGCATGGATCACACTCTTGCTCTCATTGGGCGCATTCACCAGGGAGATAAAGAGGCAAGAGATACTTTGTTTTCGGAAAATATGGGACTGGTGTATAGTGTTGCCAGGCGTTTTCTGGGGAGAGGGGTGGAAATGGAGGACCTTTTTCAAATTGGAAGCATCGGGCTTTTGAAGGCTGTAGATCATTTCAATCCTGAATTTGATGTGAAGTTTTCTACTTATGCAGTACCAATGATCATTGGAGAGATTAAGCGGTTTCTTAGGGATGATGGAATTCTGAAGGTGAGCCGCTCCATAAAAGAGAATCAATATAAGATCTGTAAAATGAGGGAGGAACTGGAGAAAAAGTTAGGCCGTGAGCCGGATCTAAGAGAACTTTCAGATGCTATGGATATGCCGATGGAAGAATTGGCGATGACGCTGGAATCGGCTGCAGAGGTGGATTCTATTTACAAGACTGTGTATCAGGGAGATGGAACGGATTTGCAGCTTGTGGACAGGCTTCCGGAAAAAGAGGATCGCCATGAAAAGCTTTTGAACCGGATTTTTCTGGAGGAGATTCTGGAAAAATTGGAAGGAGAGGAGAAAAGACTGATTATATTTCGGTATTTTCAGGATATGACACAGACAGAGGTTGCAAAAAAAATGGGAATGTCCCAGGTTCAGATTTCCAGAATGGAAAAAAGGATATTGAAGAAGCTAAGAGAAATCTCCCACAAATTGTGATGCACATCTTGCAGAAAGCCTTTTTCAAACACGCTCTGGAAAAGGAGAAAAAAGCAAAGTATTTTCTCATATTTTCCAGAGCATTATTGGGTGTTAGAATTTAATCTCTTTTCCTTCCAGACGCCACTGTCTGAACTCTGCAGAAGCAGAGAGAAGCAGGTCAGAAGAGGAGTTAAGGGCTGTCTCAACTGAGTCCTGGATAACTCCGATAATAAAGCCTACGGCTACAACCTGCATGGAAATGTCGTCAGAAATTCCGAAAAGGGAGCAGGCCATAGGAATCAGAAGGAGGGATCCGCCGGCAACACCGGAAGCACCACATGCAGAAAGGGCTGCAAGAAGGCTGAGGATGATGGCGGTTGGGATATCAACGTGGATTCCAAGGGTAAAAGCAGTTGCCATTGTCATAACGGTGATGGTGATAGCAGCTCCGTCCATGTTGATGGTTGCACCAAGAGGAATGGTTACGGAATAGGTGTCACGGTCGAGCCCCATCTCCTCACAGGCTTTCATATTTACTGGAATATTGGCAGCAGAACTTCTGGTGAAGAATGCGGTGATGGCACTTTTCTTCAGGCAGTGCAGAATCAGCGGATATGGATTCTTGCGGATACACCAGTAAACCAGAAGCGGGTTTGTTACAAAGTAGATGAAAAGCATGCTGCCTACCAACAGCAGCAGTAGTCTTCCATAGGTAGTGAAAATGTCTAATCCGTTGGTGGATACGGTGTTAAATACCAGACCGAAGATTCCGAAGGGTGCCAGGTTGATGATCCAGCTGACTACCAGGGATGTTCCGTCTGCAATGTCAGCAAGGACTTTTTTTGTGGTGTCATTTGCTGTACGAAGGGCAAGACCAAGAAGGATGGCCCAGGTAAGGATACCTACATAGTTTGCATTCACCAGGGAAGATACCGGGTTGGCAATAATATTCAGAAGAAGGTTGCTGAGGACCTCCACAATACCCTGTGGGGCACTGGCGTCTGCGGCTGCATTGGTAAGTGTCAGCTGTACAGGGAAAATCATGCTGACGAAAACGGCGATCACAGCTGCCAGTACAGTGCTGAACATGTAAAGGGCAACTACTGTTTTGATAACGCCGCCATGGGATTTTCCTGCGTTGCACAGTGAACTGAGAACCAGAAAGAATACCAGAAGGGGTGCGATAGCTTTCAGGGCACCTACAAATACATCACCAAGGATGGCAATGCTGGTTGCACCGGGGGCTGCAACTCCAAGGATGGCACCAAGAATCAGACCGACGACGATTCGTTTCACCAGTGCAATCCCGGTCCATTTGTTCCATAAATTTTTCATTTGTTTCTTTACCTCTTTCCCTCTTTAATTTGATAAAAGATTAATTAATTATATAGTATGCAGGGAGGATTCGCAATAAAATATATGATGAAATTAATGAAAATGAGAGACTTTTTTGAAAAAAAGAAAAAATAGAGAAAAAAATCCGGGTAAGGAGGAGCATAAAAACCTCTTACCCGGGTTTGCAAATTAAAAAAATTATTTAGCAGCAGCCTGTTTGCCAAACAGTGTATTCTTGTACTTGGAAAGTGCAGTGAGAAGTACCATTCCAAAGATTCCGCAGGAAATGATCTCTCCGGCACCTACCGTAAGCATCATAAGTGGAATCGGAAGATTGACGGAATAGCCGTAACGAAGTACGAATGGAACCAGAACTGCATTGGCTACGATTGGTGGAACTGGCGCCAGCCATTTGTTGCTGTTACGAAGTTTGTAGGTAAATACAGCTCCGATGAGGGTAGCGATACTTCCGAATGCAATATCCAGAGGAATTGCACCGCCAAGCAGGTTGGCAAGGATACAGCCTACAAAAAGACCAGGAATGGCAGCTGGTGTGAAGAATGGAAGAATGGTCAGGGCCTCGGAAATTCGAACCTGAATCTCTCCATAACTAAACGGTGCAAACACCAGTGTCAGTACAACATAGACAGCCGCAATCAGCGCTGCCTGCACCAGAAACAGGGTACTTTTGTTTTTCATATTCATTTGTCTCCTTTAGTTTTGTTTTACGAGTGGAAGGTCACGAACACTCGATTCATTTTGCGCCGGGAATCGGCGGAAAAGCCGCTTAAGACCTTATTTTTCCGGGCTTTTCAACGGAGGTGAGTATAGCATATTCAAGCGAGAAATGCAAGGGGAAATAAGGGGCGTACCCACAATTTACCCACAATGGGACAAAATTCATCTATGAGATAGATTTTTCATTAAAGGTTCTAAAAGAGATCTTATTGTACTGTATATAATCTCTTGGGAATATTCTTCATTTTCTGTATCATATGCTTGTAATTCTTTATAAAGTTTCTGTAAAAATTCTTTTCTGATTGATGAAAAAGTTCTTTGTATTCTAAGAAAAATAGCATCAGATAAAAAATCATAATCATTACTGTAAGATATATGAAATTTAGAATCAAATAGTTCAAGTGATGAAATGGGGTGATAAATGTCACCTCCATAAAAATCCGTATAATGAGTATATTCTGTGAAAAAATATGAGGCAATATCACTAAGTAATTCAGGATCACCAATAATAATATTAATTGCTTGTAAAGATAAATAACTCCACATAATAAGCTCCCAATCGTCTTCGCTTTCATCGTCTTTCACAGGAGTCTGCTGCGCTCTTTGCGCATGTATTTTAAGAATGTCTACACTATTTTGGGATAGTCCAATAGTGTCACAGATTGCTTTTTCCTCAACAGATAAAGTTGGGGTGTCTGATAATCCGAGTAAATAATCAGCTGAGACATTGTAATATTTTGCAATAGAAGAAAGAATATTAATATCTGGGTTGCGCTCGCCCTTTTCATAGTAACTCAGTGCTCCGCGAGAGATGCCAATACCTTTTGCTACGTCATCTTGACTTTTATTACCCCGAAGTTGTTTTAAACGTTTACTGAAAACTTTTGTTACATTGTCCATAATAACTCCTTTCTAAATGTTCAACATTGTTGCGAAAATAAAAAAAATCAACAAATGTATTGAAAACGCACAAACGTTACATTATAATATAATTGTAACATAAAGAAACACATGGTACAACTATGAACAAAGATAAAATTAAAAGGGAGTGTATAAAAATGAGGAAGACAACAGAGAGTATTTACAACAAGAACAGTCTGACCGTTGACACGGTTGGACTTCAGGGAATTCTTGGATCAGGAAGAAGAACCGCCGTAGATATCGGTATTGCAGCAGGAGCCAAGGTTACAGTTGGCCGCCGGGTTTTATGGAATGTATCAAAGATCCAGAAATATTTGGATGAGATTTCGAAATAAGGAACAGGTATAAATAATGGCATCAAAGAGAATGTTTAGTATCGACGTGATAGATACAGACAAGTTTTTGGATATGCCTGTATCTACGCAAGCCCTATATTTCCATTTTGGAATGCGGGCAGATGATGATGGTTTCGTATCTTCTCCGAAGAAAATTGCCAAGATTGCAAATTGTACGAATGATGATCTGAGGATTTTGATTTCCAAAGGGTATGTAATACCATTTGACAGTGGCGTGATTGTGATCACAGATTGGAAAGCAAATAATCTCATAAAAAATGACAGATATAAGCCAACAAGGTATCAGGAAGAGTTTAAAAAACTTGAAGTAAAGGACGGCTCTTATATTGCAAATCAGACAGTTATTTTGGATGGAATACAAATGGAACCAGATTGGAACCAAGATGGAACCCAAGTGGAACCACAGGTTAGGTTAGGTAAGGATAGTATAGATAAGGATAATAAATATATAGTCGAGCAAGACTCGACGAAATACCCTTTTAAAGAAATTATTGAACATCTAAACCAGAAAAGCGGTAAGAATTACAGGTATTCTTCAAAGGCAACTCAGAAACACATAAAAGCAAGAATCAAAGAGGGTTTTACCCTGGAAGATTTTAAGAGAGTGATTGACTGGAAGGTATCTAAGTGGATCGGGACCGATATGGAGCAATACTTAAGACCAGAAACCCTATTTGGTACAAAGTTTGAAAGTTATCTGAATGAGGCTCCTGCTACCAGAGCTGCCGAACCTGTCGCTCTGGAAAAAGCTGCTGATCCTGTTGATTATTCAAATGTCAAAAGAGAGTGGTAATAATGGGATACTATGAATTTAAAGAATCTGACGCTTTGGAATTTGCCAGGGCTTCCGGAAGCCAGACCAAACAGAGAGGGGACGAACTCCAGTTCTTATACTGTCCATATTGCAATGGAGGAAAGAACAAGGACAAGTATTCGTTTTCAATTAATCTGATCAGTGGTCAATTTAAATGCTTAAGGTCTTCCTGTTCCGTATCTGGAAATATGCTTACCCTGGCAGCAGAATTTTCCTGGTTTAGTCTTGGAAGTGATGTAGAAGCGTATTACCAGACAGGAAAAAGGCAGAAGTTCCGGAAGTTTAGAAGAATGGAACCATTAAAGCCAAAGCCTGCAGCTATTACATATTTGGACAGCAGGAAGATAACTGCTGCCACTGCTGAAAAATATCAGATTACCGTCCAAAGCAAGCATGAAAATATACTGGTGTTCCCATTCCTGGATGAAAAAGGATCCCTGCAGTTTGTCAAATACCGGAAAACAGATTTCAACCCGGCTGTTGATAAGGGGAAAGAGTGGTGTGAAGCAAACTGCAAGCCGATTCTGTTTGGAATGTACCAATGTAACCTGGATAACAAGACTCTGGTTCTTACAGAAGGGCAGATTGATAGTTTATCAGTTGCAGAATCAGGAATAGAAAATGCGGTGTCTGTTCCAAATGGCAAGAATGGCTTTACATGGGTTCCTTACTGCTGGGACTGGTTACAGAACTTTGACACGTTAATTGTGTTTGGAGATTGTGAGAATGGAAGGATCACGCTCCTGGATGATATGCAGAGACGTTTTCGCGGAGTGGTAAAGGCTGTCCGGCAGCAGGACTATAAAGGCTGTAAGGATGCAAATGAGATCCTGAAGAAATACGGCAGGGACGCAGTAAGAAAGGCTGTGGAGCAGGCAGAAGTGCTCCCGATGCGGCAGGTGAAAGAGCTTGCGGATGTAAAAGCCGTGGATCTGTTCTCTCTTCCTAAGATTCCTACCGGAATAGAAAGTCTTGATAAGGTGCTGTCTGGTGGTATTTATCTGGGACAGACTGTGATATTAACCGGAAAGCGGGGCGAAGGAAAAAGCACCTTAGGATCCCAGATTTTGGCTAATGCCCTGAATGAAGGGAATACCGTCTTTGCATATTCAGGGGAATTACCGGATTATTTCTTTAAACGTTGGATTGACTTTCAGATGGCAGGAAAACATAACGTGATTGACCGTACGGGAGAGAATGGGGCGGTAAGTTACTTTATCCCAAAAGAAAAAACGGACAAGATCTCCGAGTGGTACCGTGGGCGGGCTTATCTATTCGACAATCAGTCGCTAGAGGATGATGAACCAGAAAATCTAATAGAAGTTCTGGAAAAAACTGTTCAGCAGTATGGAATACAATTAGTGCTGTTGGATAATCTTATGACCGCTTTAGACGTTGGCATGGGTGTGGACCTGTACCGGGCGCAGAGCAAATTTGTGGATAAACTGGTAAAGATGGCGAAGAGGCAGCAGGTGGCTGTGATTCTGGTAGTGCATCCGCGAAAGAACAGTTTCGGAAATGATGATAATGATTCCGTAAGTGGAAGTGCAGATATCACAAATAAGGTTGATGTGGTGATGACCTATAAACGGGATAAAGATTTACTGGATGATGAAAGACTTTTGACAGTATCTAAAAATCGTCTGACCGGAAAACTGGCGGTAGGAGGAAAAGCAATTCATCTTTACTTTGATGAGGCGTCAAAAAGAATTGGTGATGATACTGCAGTTTTTACAGCCCCTTATGGATGGGAAGAAGATGCAGGGGGATTCATCAGTATAGAGCAGTTAGAGCAGATGGAAATTCCATTTTAAACCGCTTTACAATTTGGCAGACGAACAGGGAGGGTGTGTAAGTGGAGAAAAGAGAAGAATTAAAACAGGTTTATGATATCTTTACTGCTGCCTGGCGGATTTATAAGACTTATTATCCGCCGAATGATCTTCAAGATGATGATTATTGGTCGAAGCTGGCAGGCGCGTTGAAAAAGGCGGAAGCAGAATATAACTGTCCGCTTTGCAGGGATATATTCTGCAATGTTGCAGCTGATCTGGAACGAAAAGCAAAAGCACGTTATCAGCAAGAAGCTGCGCAGGCAAGCAGAAAGATGGGTGAGAACTTATGAAAAAGTTAAATGGGTATTATTATTGTTTCTCACAGGACCGGTACAGCCATGAACTTTACAGTGTGGTTGGGATAACACTGCAGGAAGTTAAGAAGCTTGCGGCCAGGAAAGGGACACGGCTGTACCTGGTGAGATATAAAAACGATATACAGCAGGGAAGAAAGAAAAGAATACCTGTTACATAATGGTGAAGCCAACAAAACGATAGCATGACATGATGAGACATCAAGAGCGCACCGTCTTTGTTCTTGGTTCCGGGAATTGCGCCCGCACAATTTAGGCGTTTTTTCAAGGGATTTTACAATTATTGTAAAGGTGGTGCAGTCCTATGTCAAGTCAGAAGATGAGCAATGAACAGCTTGTGTTGAGAATCAAAGCCGGTGAGAACGTTGCTGATAATATGCTGCAGCTCTGGCAGCAGAACAAAAAGTTCGTTGCGTCCATAGCGAAGAAATATGCGGCTTATGAGGAAATAGAGGATTTGATCCAGCAGGGATATTTTGGAATGTGCAATGCGGTAAATGGGTATGATCCGGAAAGCGGTGTTTCGTTCCTGTACTATGCTTCTTTCTGGATCCGACAGACCTTATACAGGTACGTGGAAGAGTGTGGAAAGGTGGTAAGGATCCCAACACATTTTCGGGGAATGCTGACGAAATATAAGCGTTTTACTGCTGTCATGTATACGGAATTTAACCGAAAGCCGACTGATCAGGAATTTTGCTATTATTTGGGTATTGGGTATGAGAAACTGGAAGAACTGAAGCAGGCAGCAGTCCTGGATAAAATGGGCAGCCTTGATGTGCCTCTAGGGGAAAACGAAGAAAGTACCCTGTGTGACCTTGTAGCGTGTCCAGATTGCCCTGAAAGTGAGATATTGGATAAAGTACAGGCTGAACAGCTAAAAACGGTTATTTGGGCACTTGTGGACAATCTGCCGGGAAAATCGCCAGAAGTTCTCCGGGCAAGATACCAGGAAGATCTGACACTGAAAGAAACTGCTGCCAGGGTAGGAATCACAATAGAGGCAGTCAGACAATGGCAGAACAAAGGAATTAGAGAATTACGGAAACCTTCCAGGAGCAATGAACTCAAACCCTTTATCTGGGATGATTATGTATACAATCAAGCTCTCCGCGGTAATGGTGCAGAACATTTCAACAGGACCTGGACAAGTAGCACAGAAAGGATTGCCTTGGAAGAGTGGTAGGTTGGGAATACTCAAGAAAACTCCAGTTTTTTACATAATAGCTACTGAAGCCCCGGGAGTTAAAGCGCTTCAAAATCAAAATATTTAAGACCCAACAGAGCCCTGTTATATGAAAAATATTCCTTGATCAGTTTTGCAAAAGGAAGTTTGCGAGAATTGTGTTAGGTGTCTCTAATGGTATGAATACCACATTTTCAGAAGTATTTAGAATTTTGTGCAGAGTATTGAGGCTGTGAGGACGGTAGAAAGTTTTGAAAACTTTTGGATCTGCCCCTCCCGGTCATTGAATTATTCAGCAGTGAGAGAAAGAGGAGAAAACGGCTGAAAGAACTTGTTTATTTAAAGAATAATGTAATAATATGTGACAGTCTGCAGGTTGAAGTATTTGCAGTGTACGGCGTAATGTGTTTCTAGTACTGTATCGTTGCATAGAATGGCGAAAAAACGGACGAAAACTAGGTGAGGGTAAAAACTATAAGTTAAGATAAAACAGCAGAAAAAAGCCGTTCATTACGTTGGTAACAAACGGCTAGGGTGTCCGAATCGGACATATTAGTTTTATACATTGAGTTGACTGAAATCAATAAACAGATCTTCGTAAATGCCTGCTTTGATAGTATCAGCAAAAGTATACTGCTCAGAATCGCTCGTATCGAAATTGTAGACGATAACAAAGTTCTTAATCGGATCTACAATCCAGTATTCACGGACACCGGCAGTCCGGTACTTAAAAAGCTTTGTGAAATAATCCATTCGCCTGCTGCCGGGAGAAACAATTTCAATGATCCAGTCCGGAGCACCAGTACACCCCTTATCGTTGAGCTTGCTGTGATCACAGATCACGGAGATGTCCGGCTCTACATAGTTTTTATCATTCTCGTTCAGAAATACGGCAAATGGAGAGACATAAGTTTTACAGGAGCCTTTTTTGGAATCAATGTAATCTGCAATCTTCCGGTATAGTGCGCCCACAATATCCTGGTGCTTTCTAGTAGGCGGTGCCATGTAATAGATCTGACCGTCAATTAGCTCCGCCCTGGTTCCTTCTGGTAAAGCATAGATATCCTCTATTGTGTAATCTTCACGCTGTGGTAATGGCATAATAACACATCCTTTCTTGATAGAATAATAAAATAGCTTTGTTATACAAAGAATTCCCATTTCCTTGTTATGAAATGCCATATAAGCAGCCATAGCCAAATATATGCGCCAGGGTAAGCACAGAGCAATAATACAGCTGCTATACTGCATTTGGTAATGCAAAATACTGCAAAGAGCAATCCGAGCCATAGACACAAAGGGATTTTGAAGAATATGAGCCGGAATGTGCCACAAATTTTCTTGGCTTTGATTTTCTCTTGTGGGTGGTATTTTCTAGGAAGTTTACTCATTAGATTCTCGTTCCATTCGCTGATCTACAGCTTTTTTGATGTAGCCGTTTACGGATTCACCGGCAGCAGTGGCAGCAGTCTTGATTTCTTCTCGTCGTCCTTTAGGAAAAGTAACTACTACACGATCATAATTGTTTTTTACATATTTTTGCACGGCTTTCTGTTGTGCTTTACTGATTTTACTTTCTTCAGGCATGGCTGCACCTTCTTTCTGATTAATGATAAGGGGAGCGGCCAGATATGGATTGACCTTTTCCACCTTATCTGAATTATAACATATAAAGTCTATGACTAGCAATAGATAATATTGAACAAAATTTATAAATATATTACTAGCAATATTTGGAGGTAATGTCAATAGAATATTGCTAGCAATAGATATATAATATAATCATCAAAGGAAAGGAGGCAAGGAAAACATGAAGCAGATAACCAGTATCAGGAAAGCGGTTTGTACAATGGGAAATGAACTGAGAAAGGAAGGGTATTCTTTATCCCAGGCATTCCGGAAAGCATGGAAGCGTGTAAAATTTTCTATGAAGGTACGTGCAGTTGGGACCACATTTGGAAATACCCAGGAGAGACTTGGATTTATGAAACAGTTTCCAGTGGAGACCATGCAGGCAGAGCTTGTGAGAGATTCGGAAAATCATTTTGACAAGAATGCAATCCAGATTGTAGTTCATTTACGCTCCATCAACCGCAAGACTGCTATTGGTTATGTTCCGCGAGGACTTGCTGCAGGCCTGGCAGCAGTCATGGATGCAGGTGTACAGGTTAAAGCGGAATTACTGCAGATACTGGGCGGCTACAGTTACAAAGAGAGTTACGGTTGCTTACTGGACATTAAAATATAAATGGCCAATTTTTCGAAGATGATACATGGTTTTTATAAATAACCGAAGGAGGCAGAGAATGGCAGAGCACAGAAAAAAGCTAATGACCTATGAGCAGTGGAAAGTACTTTACAAGAAACATGTCAAGAAGCTGATCAGACAGAAAGTTATTAACTTCTTATATTGGCTGGTTACTCTTACAATTTCTGTTGGACTGCCATTTGGAATGTTCTTTCACTGGTTATTTATTGGATATTGAGAAATGCACAGATATGGACGAAAGAAAAGTGCCCTTGCCAGCGCTACCAACACTGACAGGGGCGAGTAACCCGGCAACCACGAATTAACCAGATCTCTGTCATTATACAGGAATCTGAACGAGAAGTATAGGAGAAATTTGATGAACGAAGAAGAATACAGAGCGCAGATCCAGAGAATGTTAGAGAAACTAGGCGAGCATTATCTTCGTCGTGTATGGCTGATTGTTTCTGTTATGGCTGGAGGATGCGCTGATGAATAGAGACGTTGAGTACTACAAAGAGCAGATCTGTATGAAAGTAAATGAATTGCAAGATGTTGAACTGTTGAGTTTCATCTGGAAATTAATCATGAGATTGCTTGCAAAATAAGAAATCGAACATATGTTCAAAAATATGTCCGACTCGGACATGGAGAAAAGTAGTTAAGAAAGATGAGATTAAGTTATGAAAAAAGAGCAGACAGACGAAGAGTTTTTTAAAACCCGCTTAGCGGGAAATATCAAGAATATTCATAGTGTAACCAGGATTAAACAGTTGCTTATCATCACAGAAAAAATGATGATGCGTGAATGTATGTCTGAGAGTGAAAACGTGAAAGGCTGATACCAGAAGATATATACTCCCCCCTAGAATGTATCATATGCCAGGGAAACATGAACCGGGAAGGGAGATGAATTTATACGCACGTAGTGTTTGCGTGATGGGTGTAGGTAGAATATAAATTTATAATTCTGCTGCCGGTTACAAAATGGTTATTGATACGGTTTGATTTGGAATAGTAGCAGGTAAAAATTGCGCCGGCGCAACTCCTGGAAACGGAATCCTGGAGCCGGTGCGGTCCTGCTGCCAATTTCTGAAATGCTGCGCCAACAGTTTGATCGGGAACGACAGTGGGATAAAAAATACTTAGAGAACGTGGAGCAACACCCTGGTGAGTTACCAGATCACCAGGCAAGAAAACTATATTTTGTTAGGGGTGATTTTATGGCAGTAGATAAAAAAGGCAAGCAATTACCGCCTGGCATTCGTCAGAGAGCAAATGGACGCTATGAGGGACGTGTTAAGGTTGAATACAGGAGCTATTCTGTATACGCGGACACCATTACAGAAACCAAAAAGAAAATGCGTGAGCTGAAATATAAGCTGGATCATGGTCTTTTTGTTGAGAAAGAGAAAATCACTCTGGACGAATGGAATAAGACCTGGATGGAGCAGTACAAGAAAAACCGTGTGAAGAACAGTACATATAACAGTTACCAGAAATATTACAAAGGTGCAATTAGTAAGCGCCTGGGAAAGAAAAACATTGCGGACATTCGTGGAGAGCATATCCAGAGTTTGTACAACAATCTGGTTGAGGAAGAATGGGCGCTTTCCAGTATCAAGGTAGTAGCGGCAGTTTTAAATGGATGTTTTCAGCAGGCATTGAAAAATGGGCTGATAGAGCGCAATCCGGTTAAACTGGCAGAGCTTCCAAGGCAGAAAGAGCGGAAGGAAAGACAGGCCATGACGAAAGAGCAACAGGCGCTGTTCATGGAATATGCCAAGGAGAGCTATTTATACAATTTCTTTGCAGTTATGCTTCGTACAGGTATGAGATCCGGAGAGCTGAAAGGCTTGAAGTATACGGATATTGATAAAAAGGAGAATGTGATTCATGTACAACGGACATTGAAGTATATTGAAGGTCAGGGATATCTGGAAGATACTCCGAAAACGAGAACATCTACAAGGGATATTCCATTAACAGAGGATATACTGACACTTTTGGAGAATCAGAAAGGGTACTGGGGCTTTAAGGTGGAACGTTTGGACAGATATTTATTCTGCAACGAAGAGGGAAAACCATTGAGCCGGGAGCGTGTGCAGGCAGAGATTGACCGAACGATTAAACGGATCCGGGCAGCAGGGCATGTTTTTCCCCGGATAACTTCACATGTATTTCGGCATACATTTGCCACCAGAGCTATAGAAGCCGGAATGCAGCCGCAGGTTTTAAAAACGATCCTGGGACACAGCTCCCTGGCAATGACAATGGATTTATACAGTCATGTGTTACCAGATACTAAGGCAGAAGAAATGCAAAAGATCATAAGCATGTTTTGATAGAGGGCAGCTGAAAACGCTGCTCTTTTGTAGTTTTGGCGTACCCACTTTCGTACCCACAATGGCATAACACTTGGCAAATGAAGATAAAAAGAAAGTCCCAGAAAAATAGGCTTTCTGGGACTGTATGAACTATGATAAAAGCTGATAAATATATTTAATAAGAAGTTTTGTTTTACGAGTGGAAGGTCACGAACACTCGATTCATTTTGCGCCGGGAATCGGCGGAAAAGCCGCTTAAGACCTTATTTTTACGGGCTTTTCAACGGGCATGAGTATAGCACATTTGGGAAAGGAATGCAAGGGGAAATGTGGTCGTACCCAATTTGTACCCCATTTTGCATAAGTGGTTGATTTATAGTAACGATAATATAAAAAAAGTGTCTTCGACACTTTTTTATCGGAAATTGATGGAGAATAGGCAGAAGCAATGAAATTAGGTATCGTAATTTACAGCCTTTTTTCAGGTATTCTCCTGCAAAATGTCGAAGGGCGTTAAATGCTGATAGCTAGGGCGTTTAGCGGACTTTTGGATAAGATGTAAGACTTTATAAATTTGCATAGTTTATAAAAAAATGGCCCACCAAATGGCCCACTAAAATAAGCAAAGAGTTCTGATACAAAATAACGTAGGGAACACTCGTGAGTTTGGAGTGTTCCTTGTTTTTGATTTAGATTAAAAGAGTTGTATTGTGACATTTTGAATTGTTTTTTTGTGTATATATTTTGCAAATCAAAAGAGCTTATGCTATACTACACAACAGAAAAAGCAAGATCTGTGGTGATAATATGGTTTACGATGTTATGGTTAGTTATCAGCATAGATCGAGAAATTTGTGAGGTGAAGGAAAAATGGCAGACATTAAATATGATATTGTAGAAGAAATCGGAGTTCTTTCTGAGAATGCTAAAGGGTGGAGAAAAGAAATTAATAGGATTTCCTGGAATGGAGCAGCTCCAAAATATGATATCAGGGATTGGGCTCCAGAACATGAAAAGATGAGTAAGGGAATTACCTTATCACGGGAAGAAATGGAAGAATTATATGAAGTTTTGGGAAAAACTCTTGGGAAATAATAATTGAAACTTTTGAAAATTCTATAAATAAACAGCACTATAAAAATCACTATACTCATCAAGTGTAAGGAGTATAGTGATTTTTTTAGTTAGCTAATGTATTTTATTTACTTTTGGGAAGAAACGTGAATTCATTGATAAATCAGTTGTGGATGCTCTTCTGATGGAACATATCCCAACATAGCAGAAATCGTCTGTGCAGTTTTATGCAAAAGAGGGATTGTCCTAATAAGAAAATTTTCATCCATTCGTACAGTTAAAGTAGAAATACTAATAGCGGCTATAGCTCTATTATCTGCATCTCGAACTACATCAGCAATACAGCCAATTCCCATTTCGTGCTCTTCATTATCAACGGCATATCCACGCTTACGAGTTTCTTCCAGCTCTTTTAGCAGTGTGTGGAAATCTGTAATAGTATTTGGAGTAAATTTTTGTATTTCTGAATTTTCCCAAATAGTCTTTACTTCTTCGGAAGACATGCATGCCATTAGGGCTTTTCCGAGTCCTGTATAATACATATAATTATAAGAACCTGTCCGGGAAGAAATTCTGAGGACATTTTCAGATGATACTTCTTTAAAAAGATATACTATGGTAGCTCCATCTGGAATTGCAAGGTGAACAGCTTCACGACTTACTTGGCAAAGTTCTCGCAATGTATTTTTTGACAGATCTAACAAATCAAAACTGGGAACAGCACTGCTTCCAATTCGGTAGGTGCGTAAAGTCATACGATATGTACTGCCTTCTTGGTCTTTAATAACATATCCGCGATTAACCAAAGTTGTAAGTAGGCGATATATGGTTGATTTGTGAATACCGGTTTCAGCAGTGAGTGTGGCAATGGTAACTCCGTTTGGATATCTGGCCAGAGTTTCCATCACGTCTAATACACGATCTACAAGACGAACATTTGTTTGCTCCATAATTATTCTCCTAAACTATCTTCTTTATTAATTATATTAGCGGATATTTCGGTTAGTTTCAATAAGTAAAACAAAAATAATAGAATATTTATTTCTGAGTATAAAGAGAATTGTAAATAATACACAAAATAAGAGTGAGAGAACAATAGAAAGTTCACAAAAAAGTAATTAACTGTTGACAAATATAATCGGTAATAGTATATTATAGACAAGAAGTTCAAAGAATAAAACATCGTTTTAAAGAATGAAACAAAAGATCAATATAAATAAATTATATAAAAGAATAACTTTGGACGAACTCTTATACTCAGAGGTGCAAAAATACTAAATATAAGAAATCTAGTAGATATGAAACCTTATTTTGTAGGAAGGAGGAGAAAAGCTTGCGAGACCAGATTATCCAACAGATAAAAGAAAATAAAATTATTGTTATCGTAAGAGGAATTTATGGAATAGACAGAGAGAAGCTGATTGAAGCTCTCTGGAAAGGTGGAATCCGTTTGGTAGAATTCACTTTTGATCAGAAGTCTCCGGAAAAATGGGAAGAAACATGTTGTAATATTTCAGAAACAGTGGCCCGTTATGGAGGCAAATTCTTGTGCGGAGCCGGAACTGTAATGACCCTCGAACAGCTTAAAATGGCGAAAGCAGCCGGGGCAAATTATATTATTTCTCCGGATATGAATCCTCAAGTCATTCAGGAAACTGTAAAATTGGGAATGGTATCTATTCCCGGAGCTTTTTCTGCAACAGAGATTGCGGAAGCAGCGAAGAACGGTGCCGATTATGTAAAAGTGTTTCCAGCCGTGTCGTTAGGACCTGAATATTTGAAAGCTATCAAAGGTCCTTTGAATTACATTCCACTTATGGTGGTAGGTGGCATCAGCTACAAAAATATTGATGCATATATGGAAGCAGGAGCAGCAGGAGCTGGAATTGGAGGAGAAATTGCAAACAAAAAATGGGTTGAATCCGGTGAGTTTGAAAAAATAACAGAAGCAGCGAGATTGACTATCGAAAAACTGCATGGAGGAACGCATGAGTAGAGTTGTGACATTTGGAGAGATTATGATGCGGCTGAATCCGGAGGGATATATGGAATTGCTGCAGGCTCCGTCCTTGAATATTTCATTTGCTGGCGGGGAAGCAAATGCAGCTGTATCCATTGCAAATTTTGGAATGGATGTAGATTTTGTAACTAAGCTTCCGAAAAATGTATTAGGAAAACGAGCCGCAATGGAATTACGTAAATATGGCGTAGAAGTCAATAAAATTGTTTACGGCGGTCCAAGACTTGGAACTTATTTTGTGGAAAAGGGTGTTTCTCAGAGACCGGTAAAGGTTTTATATGATCGTCAGAATTCTTCTATTGCCCTGGCAAAAAGATCAGATTTTGACTGGGAAAAAATACTGGAAGGAGCCAGTTGGTTCCATTTCACAGGAATTACCCCCGCACTTGGAGGTGAATGCGTAGAAATTTGTAAAGATGCTCTGAAGGTATGTAAAAAGAAAGACATAACAGTTTGCTGTGATATCAATTACAGAGAAAAGTTGTGGACGAAAGAAGCAGCAGGAAAAGTAATGACAGAATTACTGGAATACGTTGATGTGTGCCTGATTAATGAAGGGCAAGCAAAAGATGTATTAGGTATTCATGGAAAATATGAAGATGAAGGTACAGAGGAACATCGAAAAGAAAACTGCAGAAGCGTAGCTGAACAGGTGGCAGATAGGTTTGGTTGCAAAATAGTTGCAGCTACTTTGCGGACAAGCATTTCCGCCAGTGTAAATGGTTGGAGCGGTATGCTTTATACAAATGGAGAAGCTTATTATTCTGCTGATTATAAGTTTGAAATTGTTGATAGGTTGGGCGGTGGTGATTCTTTTGCAGGTGCGCTGATCTATTCTCTGGCTAGTGGGTATGATCCACAGAAAACTATTGAATTTGCCACCGCGGCATCTTGTCTGAAGCATACCATTGAATATGATTACAATTTAAGTACGATAGAAGATGTAAACCTTCTGATTCAGAATGGAAACAAAGGATTTGTTCAAAGATAAAATAAGGAGATAGAAAAATGAAAATTACAGGTGTTGAGACTTTTCATGTAAAGCCAAGATGGATTTTTGTAAAAGTAACTACTGATGAAGGCATTACAGGTTGGGGAGAATGTGATCTGGAAGGATATAACCTTGTAACTGCAGCCGCTGTTGATTCATTGAAGGATACCATTATTGGACAGGATCCAAGAAATATTGAATATCTGTACAAAGTTATGTATGCAAGCGGCTTTTATCGCGCAGGAGGAGCTGTTTACAGCGCTATCAGTGGTATTGAACAAGCTCTCTGGGATATTAAAGGAAAATGGTTGAATGTTCCGGTATGGCAGTTACTTGGTGGAAAATCCAGAGACAGAATTCGTATGTATGCACATATTTGCGGCAATATTGACTACACAGAAAGAGACGAGCAGGAGTGCAGAGATCTTCTGGTAGAAAATGCGAAGATAAAGGTAAAAAAAGGCTTCAAATCTTTAAAAACTCCTTTCCTTTGTCCATGCCGTCACATTGAAACACCTGCCATGGTAACACGTTTTGTAGAAAGAATTGCGAAAATCAGAGAAGCAATCGGTGATGATATTGATCTTGCAGTAGATTTTCATGGAAGAGTTTCTCCGGCTATGGCACCATGGCTTTGTAGGGAATTAGAGCCATATGGTTTAATGTTTATTGAAGAACCGGTGCTTCCAGAAAATGTAGATGTTATGGCAAAAATTGCAAGAATGACTACAATTCCAATTGCAACAGGTGAACGTAAATTTACAACTTTTGAATACCGGGAAGTATTGGAAAAACAGGCAGCAACAGTATTGCAGCCGGATGTGTGTCACGCAGGCGGTATTTCGCAGGTGATGAAAATTGCAGCAATGGGAGAAAATTATTATTGCTCTCTTGCCCCTCACAATCCATTGGGACCGCTGGCTTTGGCAGCGTGCTTACAGATTGATACCGTTATACCAAACTTTACTGCACAGGAACATCCAACTATGGAAGAGGGCTGGGATCTCGGAGCAGTTTATCTTAAGAAACCTTTTGAAATTGTGGATGGTTATATTGAGATTCCACAGGGACCTGGATTAGGAGTGGAAGTTGATGAAGATGGTATAAAAGAAAACTCCTATGATGGAAGATGGGGAACCCCGACAGCATTTTTCAAAGATGACAATTCCTTTGCGCAGTGGTAAGGAGGAGAAAATCGTTGGGTACAAATAAGAGAAACAGGTTTGATGTTTCACCTTATCTTTTTATATCACCAGTATTTATTTTGCTGGCATTGCTGGTTGTGTATCCCATTGCCTATGCATTTTATTTAAGCGTTATGGACACAAACCTTACCACGAAATGGGAGTTTGTAGGTTTGTCTAATTACATATCTCTGTTAAAAGACGGAAGTATGATAAACAGTCTGAAAGTAACATTTTTATTTACAATTGTAGTGGTACTTGGACATCTGGCAGTGGGAACGATTCTGGCACTTGCTATGAATAAGAAAAAGCCGGGAGTTACAGTTCTTCGAACTATTTTAATTATTCCGTGGCTTTTACCAGATGTAGTAGTGGCGCTTCTGTATAAATGGATTTTTAATGCAAATTATGGCGTATTTAATACTATTTTAATCCGCCTTGGGATTTTGCAGAAAAATCAGGCGTGGTTAAGCACTGGAAGTGCATTTGTAATTCTTGCCATTGTTTGCATATGGAAAGGATATGCACTGATCATGGTTAATGTAATGGCTGGTTTGCAAAGTGTTCCAGAAGATATTTACGAGGCTGCAAAGCTGGATGGAGCAAAGCCGGTTCAGACTTTCTTTAAAATTACATTACCGCTGATCAGACCTGTTATTTCAACAGCGGTCATTCTGGATACAGTGTGGTGGTTCAAACATTACACTATTATTAAATTGCTTACAGATGGTGGCCCAGGAAGTTCCACTTCCACAGTCAGTATTTCCATATATAAAGAAGCGTTTACATTCCATAATTATGGAACTGCAGCAGCAGGAGCTGGTATTGTCTTTGTTATTTGCTGGCTGATTAGTAAAGTGATGAGGAGGGTAATGGATTGTGATGAGTAAAGGAAATTATTCTCTATCAAAAAACCAGAGAAGAGGAAATATTGTATCTTATGCAGTTCTTATTATCGGGGCACTGCTGGTAATACTTCCTATTTTATGGATGTTTATTACTGCTTTAAAAGATGACTTAGAAATTTACCAGATGAATGGAAGAATCTTGCCAGAGGCAATTACAGCCACATCTTTTATACGAATCTGGAAAGATTATGATTTTGTATTGTACTTCAGAAACAGTTTAGGTGTTACTCTTGTTGCAGTATTGATTTCGCTGGTAGCGTCCACACTGACAGGATATGGTGCAACAAGATTTAATTTCAGAGGGAAAAATACATTTCTTTCCTTTATTTTAATGACACAGATGTTTCCATCTATTATGCTTCTGGTTCCGTTTTATAAAATATTAAGTGTTTATGGGTTGAATAACTCACTGGTGGGATTGTGTATCGTATATGTTTCCTTTACTATTCCATTTTGTTCCTGGATGATGGTTGGATATTTCAGAACAATTCCAACAGAAATTGATGAATCTGCGGCAATTGATGGGGCTTCTCATTTACAGACATTCTGGAAGATTGCACTTCCGTTGGTAAAACCAGGATTAGTATCTTCTGCAATCTATGCATTTATTACTTGTTGGAATGAATATATGTTTGCAGCAATCCTTCTGGTAAATGACAAGCTGAAAACAGCAGCAGTAGCCATTGCGGAAATGAATGGTTATTACAAGATTGCATGGAATGACATGATGGCAGCTTCGCTGGTTGCATCTGTACCGCTTATTATAGCTTTTGTATTTATGCAGAAAAGCTTTATTAGTGGACTTACTGCCGGTGCTGTGAAGTAAATATGATAAAATGGGAAATGACTTATCAGATGTTAAAGTGTTAATGATTTAAATATTAAAATTTTTGAGATGGGTATTTAAAAATGTAACAAAAAAATATATAAAACATGTAGGAGGAAAAACACATGAAGAAAAAAATGGCACTTGCACTTAGTTTAGCTATGGCGGCAACAACCCTTGCACCTGCAGCAGTAAGCGCTGCAGATGAGCAGGTAACACTGACCATAATGTCCAGTATTCAAACTGAGGACGAAGGAAAATTGGAATCTGCGATTGCAGATGCTTACATGGAGCAGAATCCAAATGTAAAAATTGAGTTCATATCTGTTGCAAACAATGATTTGGATGCACAGATTACCACAATGGCAGCTTCTGATGATCTTCCGGATGCATTCTATATGAACTGTGCATTTATGTCTACTGCACTGGATATGGGAATTGTTGCTGATTCCAGCAAGTATATTTCTGATGAATACAAAGCAGATGTTTTACCAGAAGTTCTTGATTATGCAACTGTAGACGGAAACTTAATGTTTATTCCGTGGTTCCAGATTCCTGTTGCACTGATTTACAGAACAGACTGGTTAGAGCAGGCTGGCATTGATAAAATTGAAACAATGGATGATTTCCGTGAAGCTGCAAAAGCATTTACAGATATTTCCGGAAATTATGGTTTCTCAATGGTAGGCACCAGAAATGGTTCAGGTGAGGCAAGATTCTCTGTTTACGACAAAGCTTATGGTGTAAACGAAGTTTACCAGAATGATAGCGGAGAGTGGGAATCTGATTTAACCTCTGACAATTTCAAAACCGCACTTGAATCTTTTGTAAATCTTGATCTGGAAGATGGAACTGTCCCAGCTGGAGCATCTGAGACAGCTTATCAGGATGCAGTTACTTATTTTGCAAATGAGCAGACCGGTCTTATTATTTCTGGAAGTAATGCAGTTGGAGCAATTTTGAACAGAAATCCTGAACTTGCAGGAAAACTTGGCAGTGTTGCAATTCCAGCAGGTACAACAGAAGATGGACGTCATGTAACAAATCTTCAGGTTTCAGGTTATGCAATCACAAGCACCTGTGAGCATCCAGAAGAAATGGCAGCTTATCTTGAGTTTGCGGCAAGCTATGATAATGCAGTAAGCTTTGGTTCCCAGACAGGACGTATTCCTGTAACGGAAAGTGCTCTTGCCGATGAGGCATTCTCTGGTGACGAGTACACAGGATTCAAAGATTGCATGCAGTACTCTATTCCATATTCCACATTCCCGGGATATGCAGAAGTACAGGATATCATGGGCGAAGCATACAACTCCATGCTTACGGGAACTTCCTTAGATGATGCTATGGCAACTGTTGACTCAAGAATAACAGATCTGCTGGCAGAGTATAACAAATAAAGATTAAAATAGAGGGGCATCACCGGGAAGCTTTATCATGCGACCTGGTGGTGCTCTTTTTTTATAAGGAATAAAAAATGAATGAAAAGATTGCAGAAGCGATTAACATCTTAGGCTTTTTTTGCGGAAAAAGAGATATAACAGAATTATCAACAAAATGTCTGAAGGATAAATATGGAATAGAACAGGTTGATGTTATGGTATTATTTGGTGGAAGTATTCTTTGTGGAGGAGATATTCTGGCACAAGCAATGAGAAACCAGATTGCAAAGAAATATATCATTGTAGGTGGTGTTGGTCATACCACAGAAACGTTGCGGCAACTGGTTCACAGGGAATATCCTCAGATTGTCACAGAAAACCTTCCAGAAGCGGAGGTGTTTTCCTGCTATTTAAAAGAAGTTTATCAATTAGAAGCCGATGCCCTGGAAATCCGGTCGTCTAATTGTGGAAATAATATTACCAATCTGATTGCATTACTAGAAGAAAAGAATATAATCTGGAAGAGTATTATTCTGTGTCAGGATGCAACTATGCAACGCCGCATGGAAGCAGGGCTTCACAAATATGCACCAGAAAAACTTATTATCAATTATGCATCTTATCAAGCGAAAGTTTGCTATCAGGAAGCTGAATTGCAGTATCAGATTCAAATACATGGAATGTGGAAAATTGACAGATACATAAATCTGCTTATGGGAGAAATTCCCCGTCTTACAGACAATGCGGAAGGCTATGGACCAAATGGTAAAAAATTTATTTGCCATGTGAATATTCCAGAAAATGTTCGGGAGGCATTTGAATTATTGAAAACAGTTTATGGAGAAGAAACAAGAGCTGCAAATCCTTTGTATGCGTGAGAAAATGGAGACAGAGAAAACGCTTAGATAGAACAGGATGTGTAACCGCATATGGGCTAACCTTAATGTTAGATTACTGCACCAGTAATCGTGTTACTTGTTAAGTTAATTGACCGCCGTGTACCGGACAGTACGCATGGTGGTGGGAGAGGTCAGGGAAGCATTGTTAGGCAATTTACCATGGTCGGATTTAAGGGGAAAAATAGAATATGCTATCAACTTATCTACAGATATAAGTCGTATTTTTAAATATGAAAGAGAGCATACAGATGAAAAAAATAATAGTTTATATGAAATATTTATAAACAAGGCACGTACGCATCGAAACTGGTTATCCCATATGTTTGAGAGCAAAGCTCCACAACATTTTTCAGGGGCTGAAATAGATCTAGCAGTTCGTAAACTTAAATTTTTATTCAGAATACTGCTGTTACATGATATTAATGCAGAAATAGAAGATGGAGAGGTTGACAGAGTTTGCAGAAATATTGATAAATGGTATGAAAAGAATACATTATCATGATTAATGATTAAGAGGAAAGTCAAACCTATGACTTTCCTCTTAGTCAAAAATGATATGGTATCAATTAAGCTTTCTCCCACCCCAATATTTAGTGGCGTTAAATTTCTTTTATAATGTCAGCAAATCTATCGAGAGTGTATGCACCGTCCATATCGAGTTCTTTGTTGTTAAAAACCATAAAGTAGCGATAAATGCGTCCCGCCTGTTCCTGCCATTTTCTGCCGAGTTCCAGCTTAGATTTGCTGTCATCTCCATCAAGATAATCACCTTTGGCTTCAACCAGAATAAATTTCCCGGATTTCATCATTACCATAAAATCTGGATAATGATTGAGATAGCCGTTTATGTAGAAGTCCTTTCGTTCAATAATTCTGTGCCACCAGCGGATGTTATCTGTGCCAACAATGATATCAATTACTTTTCGTTCGAAGTCATTCATGTCATCTTTTTCAGCTTCATAGAGAGAATAAGGGATTGAGTCGATCGTGGAAGATGGAGTGATTACAGGTTTGAGAGCATATGAATCACGGCATACGATTTTTCCGCTGTCCAGCCATTTTTTAAACTGCTTATTACGGTATGTATTTTCAAGAGTTTCAATTTTTTTCTGTATTTTTCTTGCGTATACAGGGATGGCGGTTTCCATAGTAGCCAACTCATTTTCAGTCATACCATTAACAACCCTGCGCACATAGTTTTCTATGTCAGATGTAGCATATCGGTTATTTTTATTAATTTGTGCAGCAATTAAGGATGTACATTGACGTAGTCTGTTTTCTGGAGGCAGGCTTTCCAGATATTTTCGGATGTATGTAATATCAGGCTTGGAGATACGTTTGTATTTTGGAACGGCTTCCCCCTGTTCTTGAATATCAACTTGATACATTTCTCCAGTTGCCAGTTCAAAACTAATCTGGGCATCCTGCCCGGACAGTGAGAACCCCTCAGATAGGTTTTCAGGCTCCAAAAACTCATATGTACTGCCAAATAAGTCTGGTTCACCTTTGATATAAAATTGCGGTATTCTTAAATTTTTAACTTCTTCCAGATATTGACTTTGCATTGTATTTTGATTTAACATTTCTCCAAGCTCACCTCCTGTGAAGAAGCTATCTTTGGTGGCATTTATCTCTGCTGTATATTTTTCAGACTGGGCCGTGGCCGCAGTAATCATGGAGGTAAGAGTAGTGTGCATTTCCCCAGGATTTGCAGCTGCCTTTTCGGATGTTCCTGTTGCAAAGAGAAACTGTTGAACTTCCGCTGGATTTACATCGTCAAAGCAATCGGCTTTTTCAGTTTGAAGCAGTTCTGGTGAAAATGTTTCCTGAACTGGTTCGGGCTGTTCGGGTGTCTCCTGAGGAGGCAAATCCTCTGCAATACGGTAGTCTTTCCGGCTGAAACCGGATTTATTCAACCCCACAATAATGCTGTCCAGAGTAGAATGAAAATCGTTCGAGCAGGTTAGTACATACGAGGTGTTTAAAAGCGGTGCTGTATGTTGCTTTGCATATGGCTGACGTAGGATTCTACCGAGAATCTGTTCAACATCTACTTTGGAGGTTTTGTTAGCAAGAGAAGCAAGGATGTATGCAAATGGGCAATCCCAGCCTTCTTTGAGCGCATTAACAGTAATGATATATCGAATTTCACAGTTTGGACTAAGCAAATCGATATTTCCAAGATCATCTACTTTTGAAGTTTTAACAGCAATTTGTTCCTTTGGAATGCCCATCTCAACTAAAAGTTCTCTGATTTTATCGAAGGTATCGCTTTCTTCATTGATTTTTGGCTGTGCCTGAAATAGCACAATTGGACGTATATATTTTCCACCAGAAAGCTGTTCGGCGTTGGCTTGTTTTTCCAGATTACCGCGAAGCTGAATTGCGTCCTGAATAACCGCCTGTCTGCTGTTTCTGTTGAATACAACAACAGGCAGTTTAACCATATTTTCTTTTTTTAGTTCCCTGGCATCCACATAAGAGATGATATTACTGGTGCTACGAGGTGTTGCTGTCAATTCCAATATAAAAGATGGATTTAGGTTATTGAGCATTTCGGCACTAAGAGTAGATCCTGCATTGTGGCTTTCATCAACTACAGTTACAGGAGAGAGGAATCGCAGAATCTGAATTAGTGCAGTATCCGGGGTATCCGCAAGTAATACGGATTCGTCATCGAATTGTTCAGCAAAGCGGAAAAGATTTCCGTTTTCCTGATAGACTTTGCGGACATCTTTTTTTCTACTGTCAATACGCAGAGAGGAATAGCTCAATACACAGATTGTCAGTATTTCACGGACACTATCTGGGGAAAAATTTTGTCCGTTCAGCAGCATTTCTTTAGTATAAACACCTACACGTCCGGCAAAATCCATGTCCAAACGCTGGCGGTATGGATGGTTTACATCTGATAAAGTACGGAGTGTCTGGGTAAGAATTGAATCGGATGGCACGAGCCATACAACTACTTTGGGTTTGTTGACTGGAAAATGTTCAAATATTGTTTTTACAGCAGAGCAGGCTATAAAAGTTTTACCACCGCCTGTAGGAACTTTTATGCACACATGAGGTGTGTTTTCTATTTTATTTTGATAGTCCGGGACGCCGTTAAATCCAACAGGAATATCCTTATTCCCCCAGTACTTTTTCCAGCCTTTTATAATATCGTTTTCACAATCAACTGCATCAATAAAAGTGGATAAATCTTGCAAAACGGTTTCCTGATAATTTTTTAATTTCATTTATCCATCTCTCCTTTACATTCTTTTGATGTCACGAGGTATTTTTTTGAATGAAATATGCCATTTTTCTAGTTCACGTTGACTGAGCGTACAGAGATCGGCATAAATTACATATTCATCTGCCTTTGTTTTTATTGTGTGTAAGAAATCTCTGTTCAGTGTAGTAGTGCTTCCTTTTTCGTAATTAAAATAGTAAGCGACATCCATATGTGTGCCCATATAGCAAGGCTCTTCAGTGTGGAGTGGCTCAAGCTTCTGCTGGGTTTCTGTAAAATATACATATTTGCGAATGTCATCAAGACCAATGGAAGCATTTAGTGCTTCTCCATCAAAGATGGAGTCACCAAGTTCATAGTAGCTAAAATTTCCACCCGTGCCTTCAGTAGCATTTTTTTCGGTGCCATAGCCATTTATTACACGCTTTACTCGTTCAGCGGTGATGGTATCAGCATAATTACCCATTTCCACCAGAATGAATTTGCGGTTACCACCGTCTATTTTGTTCATGTTTAGAACAGCGTGAGCGGTAGTACCAGAGCCTGCAAAAGAGTCAAGAATGATGGAATTAGTGTCTTGTTGCGAAATTTTTAACATATACTCGATTAACCTTACTGGTTTAGCATAGTTGAAATTTAATTGCAAATTCTTTAATTCAGCTGCGCTTTGTCGATTTTCATATTCTGTAATTAAATTTGAGGGAACCACTCCTTTTTGTTGTTGCTCACTCAGCCAAAGTTTGTTATAGATATTCCATGTACTTTTATTACCATTTTGATCTACTAATCCAGAAGTTGAAGTCTTTTTAAAAACAATATTTCCAGCTTCAAGCTCTTTTTTATATCGTGGGTAAATCCATTTCCAAACTTTATCAGTTTTTAATGGTGTTACTATTAATCCTTCTTCAAGTTTGTTAGGAAGACTATCCCCAGGAGGGATTGCGAATGTTCCATCTGGACATTGTATATAATATCTTTGATTAGCACGAGCTTCAAGACTAGATTTAAACAGCCTCTCTTCACCGTACAATTCTCCTTTTCTGGAACCTTCTTGTTGTGTAAATTTATAGAAGGTTTTAATTTGTTTTTGAGTCATGACAGCTCTAAAGTATGGTAAAACATTAATATTCTTTGCATATGCTAGAATATAGTCAAGGCTAGGTGTATAATAGTGCCCTTTTGCACCGCCTGATTTCATTTGTCTACTAAAGTCAGTTATATAATTTCTTGCACTAAAAATTTCATCACATATCAATTTTAGATTTGAATGTTCATCTTCACCTATATTTATAAAGATAACTCCATCTTCAGCTAGTAATTTTTGTAATAATCTTAGTCGCGGATACATCATGCATAGCCACTTATCATGACGACTCAGGTCTTCCCCTTGTTTGCCAACCGTTTCACCGAGCCATTTTTTTATTTGTGGATCATTCACATTATCATTATAAACCCATCCTTCTTCTCCAGTATTATATGGCGGATCAATGTAGATACATTTTATACGTCCCTCATATTGAGGCAGAAGACTTTTTAGTGCAAGTAGATTATCTCCATGGATAATCATATTTTCACTGCCATTATCTTCTTCATGTTGTCCGTTTTCGTCAAAGCTATATTTGCGGTCAAGAACACAGTAAGGTACATCTAAATGATGATTTACTACTTTGCTCTTGCCAATCCAGTCTAATGTTGGCATGGTAGAATGCTCCTTTATTATTTATTCGGCATTGGAGGTGCTTTTATTAAGATCAATTGAGAGGGTATAGGCACTATTTTGCACCAATGTTTTTTGAGCAGAACACCGTTGATATTCACTCATGATTACCTGTGTTGCTGCGTTTATGCCATAAGGATCCAGTGCCAGGAATTTGCGGAAGGTATCATACAGTTCATCTTCAACCGTCCATGCCGAAAGCTTTTTCTTTTCGTCAGTTATTAAGGTATTATGAGCAGTTTCTTTTGATTTACCAGTCAAATAGTCATAAGATACATTTAACAAAGAAAGCAATGCTTCCAGAGTTTCAAATTCCGGATTCCGTTTTCCAGTTTCCCACATTGCTACAGAACCCTTTGAAACATTTAGGGCCTTTGCAAGAGAAACTTGAGTATATCCACAAGCTTTTCTTGCCTTTTTTAGTCTTTCACCGTTCATATTATTACCTCCATGTGAGAATAATAACAGTAATTGTGAGAAAAATCAATGAAATCTACGATAATATATTGAATTACTGTATTACATGTGAGATTAAGGACCAATACTTGCAACAAAAATGGAGACGTTGCAATATATAATCTAACAATAAGTTGTAATTTTTGAGATTTCAAATACTATGCGTTAATCATTGTTCAGCTGATCTACTTGTAGGACATCTGTGTCCGTCAACAGATCCATTGTTTCACCCTGGACATATTTTAACGGATTTGGGAATACTTCTTCACTGCAATATTTTGCTTTTTTCTCTGAGAGAGTTATTGGAGAAATGTCAAGTTCATTAAAATAAGGCATGACATCGGAAAGCATATCTGGATCAAGGTGATTTTTGGGTGAATCAAGTCCATGTCTTTTTTTGACTGCACATAATACATTTAACATTTTACGTTTTACTCTCTTTGAGTAACGGCTGTTCGCAATTTGTTCATGGGCATCGTTATACAGTAGAAAATCACCAGTACCGTACATTCGCTTCAGAAGTTTGCATATCGTTTCACGAGGACGTATATTTGAGCCGTCTAATAGTTCTGACTCTGTACAATGACATTTCTTTTTATCGCTTAACAGTTTTGGACGTCGTTCACGTAATTCTATTCGGAGCTGTCCAAGGGCATTGTTGAGTTCTTGTTGATCGTCCAAGTAACCTTGAGCATGTTTAATCTGTAACTGAGGATATTTCAAATATATTGAAAGCTCATAGCTTTTACAACTGATTGTAATGGCGAAGGCTTCTGGAGTATTTCTTTTCTGTTTCTGATTGTATCGTTTTTCAATATTGAAACGGTGAGGTATTTTTGCTTGTTTGAGTAAATATAGATATACTTCGGCAGTTTTTTGATCGTTGGGGCAGAAGGCTTGTATCTGGCATTTACAAGCGTTCATGAGGTAATGCTCCATGATGCGGAAAGTGTGGAGCCTGAAGAACTGAAAACAATTCTGGAGGCTACTATAGAAGAAGCAACTCCGGAAGAGGATGTGCTTACCAGACATATTTATCATTATGATCTGAAATCAGACCAGATTGAGATGATGGCGGCATAGTGTTGTGAATTAGTTTCTGGCTGGTGATTTTGGGATGACCGGGATCACCAGCAGGTACTGTCAGAACGAAACGGTATCAAATCTAACTGTCGTTAGATCTGGAACGGTATATACCGTGGCAAAGCTAGTGGAATGGGTTACTTTTGATACTTTTTTTGATAACGTCAGTTTTGATACAGATGTAGCACTGAGGTTTATAAAATTTTCAGATTTAGGTAATTTCTTTTCATGGAAATACCGTATGGATTATGATATATTAAATATAGAAGAAACGGATATAGGAGGTGTCGAAAACGGCTGAGAAAAACAACATAAAACCGGATACCATACTAAAGACATTTTGGCGGGATAATGATCATTTCGCAGATTTATTTAATGCAGCGTTATTTGATGGAGAACAGGTACTGAACCCTGCTGATCTCATGGAAGTAGATACAGATGTTTCCTCCGTGGTGAAATTTAACAACCATGCAGAGACGGTTCAGAAAGTCCTGGACGTGGTGAAGAAAACAGCCTATGGCGTGGATTTTGTAATCTGGGGGCTGGAGAACCAGAGTAAAATCCACTATGCAATGCCTTTACGGCATATGATCGGGGATTCCCTTTCGTATCTGAAGGAATACAACGAAATCGCAGCCAGGAACAAGGCTGAGAAAGGGTGTGAGTCTTCTGACGAATTCCTTTCCAACTTAAAGAGGACAGACAGGCTCCATCCAGTGATAAGCCTGTGCGTATATTATGGGGAAAAAGAATGGGACGGACCGTTCTGTCTGGCAGATATGCTGGAAATCCCGGAAAGACTGAAACCTTTGGTATCCGACTATAAAATGAACTTGCTTCAGTTAAGGAAAAGCGGATCATTGCGGTTTCATAATGCAGATGTGGATACCGTATTTGATGTAAGCCGTTCCATTTATGAAAAGGATTTTCAGAAGATCAATACTGTGTATAAAGAAAAGGCAATCCCTGCAGAACTCGGAGTTGTGATCGGAGCAATCACAGAATCCCAGAGACTGATTAACCATGCTTTGCAATCAGAGAAAAAAGGAGGGCAGATTTATATGTGTGGTGCATTAGAGGAATTGGTAAACGAGGGCGTTCAGCGCGGCAGACAGGAAGGAAGAATCGAAGGTCTCCAGGAAGGAATTCTGAAAGGACAACTGGAGGGAATCCATGCCAATATTCGTACTTGCAAAACGTTTAAGATCAGCAAATCAGACACAATCAAGAACGTTGCGAAAGAATTTTCACTGTCAGAGGACGAGGCAAGAGATTACGTGGAGAAATACTGGTAGGAATCAAATATAATCAGAAGTGTATGTGGAGCAGAATCTATAATGGTTCTGCTCCAATTTTGTTTATAGCAGAAAGGAAATAATAAAATGAAAGTCTATGGGTATTGCAGGATTTCTACATCCAAGCAGTCAATGGAGCGGCAGATCAGAAATATTAAGCTGGCATATCCAGACGCAGTTATTGTAAAAGAAACATACACAGGAACGATAATACAGGGACGAAAAGAATTTGAAAAGCTGCTCAAAATAGTTTCTACTGATGATACGCTGGTCTTTGATTCAGTATCTCGTATGAGCCGTACTGCACAGGAAGGGTACGAAATGTACCAGAAACTATATAACCAAGGCGTATCCCTGGTATTTTTGAAAGAACCTCATATACCCATATTTGCAGTGCCGTTTATACAACTTTTCCTGTAATACAGCAAAAGTTTTTAGGGTTGTTATTCCTTCTGAATCATAGTAATCTATAGATATCTTATGAAGAGAACCGCATTTGTCGGTTTGCAGGTCAGGAGGAAAAATATGCCAGATATCAGAATACAAAAATACAAAAATCCCATTATTTCTGGTTACAATCCAGATCCGTCGATTTGCAGAGTCGGGGATGATTTTTATCTTGTAAATTCAACTTTTGAATTCTATCCCGGAGTGCCGGTTTACCACAGTAAGAATCTTGTGAACTGGGAACTGATCAATTACTGTCTGAGAGATAAAGAGCAGCTTTATCTGGACGGTGTTCGGCCGTCAGGCGGAATTTATGCGCCGATGCTCTGTTACCATAACGGTGAGTTTTTTATGACCACTACCAATGTGTCACATAAGGGACATTTGATTGTACATACCAGCGATATTTATGGGAAATGGTCAAAGCCGGTATGGATTGATCAGGGAGGGATTGATCCTACTTTGCTGTTTGATGGTGAAGATGTTTACTTCGCCTCTACTTCCAGAGATAAAGATGACAGGGATGGAATTTTTATGTGTAAAATCAATCCATACACAGGAGAAAAGCTGTCCGAAAGTGTATGTATCAGTCATGGATGCGGCGGAATCTGTCCGGAGGGACCTCATATTTACAAGCTGAATGGAAAATATTATTTGCTTCTTGCAGAGGGTGGCACAGAATATGGACATATGGTTACCATGCAAAGAGCAGATTCTCCATTTGGACCGTATGAGGCGTGTCCCCATAATCCGATTCTCAGTCACCGGGATAATCCGGATGGCTCTATTTCCTGCACTGGACATGCTGATCTGGAAGTAGATCAGAATGGAAACTGGTGGCTGGTTTGTCTGGGAATCCGGCCTTCTTGCACTCCGCAGCGAGGTCTGAAACTTCATCATCTTGGAAGAGAGACCTTTTTAAGCCCTGTAATCTGGGATAAAGAGGGTTGGCCGGTTGTTGGAAACGATGGCAGAATCGCTTTGGAAATGAAGGGACCACTTCCAGGCGACCAGGTGCAGCCGATATGCCGGGATTTTACAGATGATTTTTCGGAAGAGAAATTCAGCCTGCATTATAACTGGGTTCGAACTCCACATATGGAAAATTATGTGCGTGATACCGCTGCCAGACGGCTTATTTTGAAAGGAACAAGCGTAACTTTAAATGACACGGATACTCCGACATGGGTCGGAATCAGGCAGAAGGAATTTGATGTTGAGGCAGATGTTGTGGTGAGTCTGAAAGGAAATTTTTCAGATGCCTGTCCGGTTTCCCAAGACAGCAACGTCAAAGGTCTAAATAAAAGAGTGGGACTGGGTACATTCTACAATCAATTTTATCATTATGAAATTTACTTAACCAGAGAGGACGGACAGTACAAGGTTTGTCTTTCCAGGCATATTCATGATATGTTTGCAAGAACAGCTGAGAAGGTAGTATCCTCTGGGGAAAATATTCATTTTCGTATTATCGGTAATCCTCTGGAATATGATTTCTGGTACAGCGAAGATGGAAAATACTATGAGAAGCTGGGCTGCGGTTCTACTGCAGGGCTGGCTACAGAAGGAACTATGTACATGAGCTTTACCGGAACTTATATCGGAATGTTCTCAGAAAATGCGGAAGGGCATTTTAGAAATTTTTCAGTGAAGATAAATAAAAATTAATTGCTGAATAATCAAGGTTAACGGAACCCCTTGCCGGGCGGGATCGCACTGCGGCGCAAATATAAATGTGGCCGGAGGCGATCCGCTGCAGGCAGAGAATCCTGTAAATTGTGACGTACATCTTACAGAAATCCTTTTCAAACAAAGACTGTGGGAAAAAGTCTGTAAATAAGATTCTTCTATGATATGCAAGGGTGATGAGCCTGAAAATTAGGCTTTTCACTCTTCAAACACGCTTTAATCAGATCGTGAAGCGCTCTCTTGAAGCTGATAAATAGTGCCAAATCTGACTGGCAAAATGCATGGGGAAATCGAAAGATTACTTTTCCGCATCTGCAAGATTTTTCTTCAATTCTATCATTTTATCACGCAGCTCTGCTGCCTGCTCGAAATTCAAGTCTGCAGCAGCCTGGCGCATCTGTTTTTCCAACTGGGAGATCAGGTTCTTCAGCTCTTTTTTGCTCATGGATTCCGGATCCTTCTTCAGCTTCACTTCAGTTTCAGCAACTGCCTTGGAAACTGCAATCAGATCACGGACTGCCTTCTTAATAGTAGTAGGAGTAATTCCATGCTCCTTATTATAGGCTTTCTGGATTTCCCTGCGACGGTTGGTTTCCTCAATGGCATTTCTCATGGAATCCGTCATCACGTCTGCATACATGACAACGTGTCCTTCGCTGTTTCGGGCAGCACGGCCAATGGTCTGGATCAGGGAAGTCTCAGAACGAAGGAAGCCCTCCTTGTCTGCATCCAGAATAGCAACCAGAGTGATCTCAGGAATATCAAGTCCTTCTCGCAGAAGGTTAATGCCTACAAGCACATCAAATACATCCAGACGCATGTCGCGGATGATTTCTGCACGTTCCAGAGTATCAATATCCGAATGAAGATAACGGACACGGATTCCCACATCTTTCATATACTGGGTAAGATCCTCGGCCATTCGTTTGGTGAGCGTTGTGATCAGCACTTTGTTTTTCCTGGAGGTTTCTTTTGTTATTTCAGAAATCAGGTCGTCTATCTGTCCCTCTACAGGGCGCACCTCCACCTTCGGATCCAGAAGACCGGTAGGACGGATGATCTGCTCGGCGCGGAGAAGCTCATGGTCGTATTCATAATCTCCCGGGGTAGCAGATACAAACAAAACCTGGTCCAGTTTATTCTCAAATTCTTCAAAGCTCAGAGGGCGGTTATCCTTGGCAGAGGGCAGACGGAAACCATAGTCTACCAATGTCTGTTTACGGTTCTGGTCGCCAGCATACATAGCGCCAACCTGTGGGACTGTCTTGTGCGACTCATCAATAATAAGAAGAAAATCATCCCCGAAATAATCCAGCAGAGTATAAGGTGGCTGCCCTGGCTCCAGTCCGGAAAGATGACGGGAATAGTTCTCAATACCGGAGCAGAAGCCGGTTTCTTTCATCATTTCAATATCAAAGTTGGTACGCTCGGAGATACGCTGGGCTTCCAGAAGCTTGTCTTCGCTTTTAAAGTAGTCTACCCGTTCTTTTAATTCCTCTTCAATGGCAATGGCTGCTTTCTGAATCTGCTCCGCTGGTACTACATAATGGGAAGCAGGGAAAATACCGATGTGCGCAAGCTGACATTTGATTTCTCCGGTGAGCACATCAATCTCAGAGATACGGTCAATCTCATCTCCGAAAAACTCCACTCTGACAGCGGTATCTGAGCTGTTAGCCGGAAAAATCTCCAGAGTGTCGCCACGGACGCGGAAGGTACTTCGGTGGAAGTCCATTTCATTTCGGGTGTACTGAATGTCAATCAGCTCCCGGATAACCTCATCACGATCCTTAGTCATGCCAGGACGCAGGGAAATCATCATGTCCTGAAATTCCTGAGGAGAACCCAATCCATAGATACAGGACACAGAAGAGATGATAATAACATCTTTTCGCTCTGACATGGCGGCAGTGGCAGAAAGACGGAGCTTGTCAATTTCATCATTGATCGCAGAGTCCTTGGCAATATAAGTGTCAGAAGAAGGCACATATGCTTCTGGCTGGTAATAATCGTAATAGGAAACAAAATACTCCACCGCATTCTCCGGGAAGAATTCCTTAAACTCACCGTATAACTGTGCTGCCAGAGTTTTATTATGGGCCAGGATCAGAGTAGGCTTATTCAGCGCCTGAATAACGTTTGCCATAGTAAAAGTTTTACCAGAGCCGGTGACACCAAGCAGCGTCTCAAACTGATTTCCCTCTTTAAATCCCTTTACCAGTTTCTCAATAGCCTGTGGCTGATCGCCGGTTGGTTTATACTCGGAATGTAATTCAAAATGATCCATATGAGTCCTTTCTTTTATAAAATCAAACACGCTTTAACTGTTTTCAGTATAGCATCCTTTTTTATAAAAGTACAGCAGAATCGAATATTTGTTCTGCCTTCTGAAATGCCAGAAGCATTCCAAAACTTTAATTGACAGACATACCTATAGTGCGTTATCTTAAAAAAGAAAAGCGTGATTGTTCATGACCTGACCAGTAACACGCTTCGCGATGCACAGAAATCATGCAGAATTATTAGGAGTGCCGGAAATGGAAGAAAAACAAAAGAATAAAAGATATGTGCTGAGAAAGCTTTTTTTTGCCTCGTTATATCTTAGTACGTTTACTTTTGGCGGCGGATATGTGATCGTTACTTTATTGAAAGAGAAATTTGTGGATCAATATCACTGGATCGATGAGGAAGAAATGCTGGATCTGGTGGCAATCGCACAGTCATCTCCAGGAGCAATCGCGGTAAACGGAGCAATTGTGGTGGGATACAAGCTTGGGGGAATACCGGGAATGCTGCTGTCGGTTCTGGGGGCTATTATTCCGCCAATGGTGATCCTGTCCCTGATTTCCTTGTTTTATGATGCATTCTGCTCGAATTATTACATAGCAGCTCTTTTGAAAGGCATGACTGCCGGCGTAGGTGCTGTGATCATTTCCGTGGTATACGACATGGGGAAAAACGTGGCGAAGTCAAAAGACTGGGTAAATGTGGTTATTATGGTCATCAGTTTTTGTGTAAGCTATTTTCTGAAGGTAAACATTATTTATATAATACTTATTGTGGCTGTATTTGGATTTGCGCGTACACTTGTGAAGGAGGGCAGCAAAAAATGATTTATCTTCAGCTCTTTTTCAGCTTCCTTCAGATCGGTGCATTAAGCTTTGGGGGCGGATATGCAGCAATGCCTCTTATACAGGAACAGGTAGTGACTATGCATGGCTGGCTTTCCATGGAAACTTTTTCGGATCTTGTGACCATTGCAGAGATGACTCCTGGCCCTGTTGCAGTAAATTCCGCAACCTTTGTAGGAACCAGGATTGCGGGTCCTGGCGGCGCAGTGGTGGCTACTCTTGGCTGTATTTTACCCTCCTGTATAATTGTAACCCTGCTGGCATATATTTACACGAAATACCGGAAAATGTCCCTTCTCCAGGGAACTCTTACATCCCTTCGCCCGGCGGTTGTGGCCATGATCGCCAAGGCAGGAGTTACCATTTTAGTATCATCCTTTTTTATAAATGGTGCAGTGGAACTGTTTCGGGAAAACATATGTATTCGAATGGTGGTGTTCTTTACTGCCGCACTGGTGCTTTTAAGAAAATTTAAAATGAATCCCATTCTGGTGATGGTTTTGTGCGGTGTGGCAAATATGGTGTTTTGCGCGGCTGTCGGAAGCTGACTGGAAAAGATATGCCAGCTGACCTTCGTATATGGTGTTGCCACAGATAGGCTGCACTTGTGTTTAGAAGAAAAAATAAGGGGGATAACAGATTGAACATATGTGTATATGGCGCTTCAAGTGCGCTGCTTAAAAACATTTATTATGAAAAAACAGAAGAGCTTGGAAGAGCAATAGGAAAAAGAGGTCACGGTCTGGTGTTTGGCGGCGGAGCTACCGGAATGATGGGAGCAGCAGCCAGAGGCGTGGCAGCAGAAAATGGTTACATACTTGGAATTGCTCCCCGATTTTTTGACCAGCCTGGAGTTCTGTATGAGAAATGCACGGAATTTATTTTCACAGAGAATATGAGAGAGCGCAAAAAACTTCTGGAAGAAAAATCAGATGCTACGATCGTAGCACCTGGCGGAATTGGTACCTACGATGAATTTTTTGAGATTTTTACTTTGAAAAGCCTGAAACGTATTGACCGCCCAATTGTGCTGTATAACATTGACGGATATTATGACAAGATGAAAGCATTGCTGGAGTACACAGCAGAAGAGAAATTCATGGATTTTTCCGTGCTGGATCTGGTAGTCTTTCTGGATGAGCCGACAGCAGTTCTTGACTATCTGGAAAATTATAAAAAATAGAGGCAGCTATTCAGCAGGTGCTGTTTTGCGAAACATATAACTGTGAAGGTGCTGAACAGTTACAAAACGGACATGTCGCCTATGGGCGGTATTCCTATATAGGAAAGAAGATGCCAGGGAAAATTTTCTCAAGGCATCTTTTTCATTTATGCGGCAGCAAACATAAGACTGCGTTGGCAGATACCTGATAGTATCCTTGCTGCCCCAAAAAAGTATTGCAGTAAGGAGAATTTAGCCAGAATGGTAAAGTATAGGGTAAAAACTATCAAAAAAGATGAAAAAAATTTGTAAAAAATATTGACAAAAGGAATACTGAGGTGTATCTTAAGAACATAGATGTTAGCACTCCTAAATAATGAGTGCTAACAAAAGGAATTCGAAGAAGCCAGACGGAAATCAGAATCAGGTTTGACCGTCTGCTTTTCAGGAAGGAGCAGATATTTCATGGATGAAGTATTAGATGAGCGCAAACGGAAAATACTGAAAGCAATCATCAAAACTTATATGGAAACAGGTGAGCCTGTAGGCTCCAGAACTATTTCCAAGTATCCGGATCTGAATGTCAGCTCTGCTACTATCCGAAATGAGATGTCCGACCTGACGGATATGGGCTACATCGTACAGCCCCACACCTCAGCCGGAAGAATTCCATCAGATAAAGGCTATCGCCTTTATGTAGATGAGCTTACCAGGGAGAAGGAAGCCGAGATCGCAGAAATCCGTGATCTGATGATTGAGAAATCAGATAAGATGGATAAGGTGCTCAGGCAGGTGGCGAAGGTTCTTGCCACGGATACCAATTATGCGGCTATGGTTGCGGTTCCCCAGTATAAGGGAAGCACCCTGAAGTTCATTCAGCTTTCACGAGTCAATGAGCGGCAGCTGATTGCCGTAGTTGTATGTGAGGGTAATGTCATTCGGAACCAGATCATTAATATTGATGAGGAGATGGATGATCAGACGATCCTGAAGTTGAATCTTCTTCTTAACACGAACCTGAACGGCGTACCCATCCAGGATATTAATCTGGGCATGATTGCCAGATTAAAAGAACAGGCGGGTAGCCACAGCGGTGTGGTTGCAGATGTGCTGGACGCAGTTGCAGCTACAATTCACGTGGACGAAGAAGATATGAAAGTATATACGTCGGGAGCGACCAACATATTTAAGTATCCAGAGCTTGCAGATACATCCAGAGCCAGTGAGCTGATTTCTACTTTCGAGGATAAGCAGGAACTTGCGGATATGGTCCGTGAGGAAATGGGAGACTCGGAGAACACAGGAGTTCAGATATACATCGGGGATGAAGTTCCGGTACGTACCATGAAAGACTGCAGTGTGGTCACAGCTACTTATGAGCTGGGAGATGGAATGCGTGGAACTATTGGAATCATCGGTCCCAAGCGAATGGATTACGAGAATGTAGTGGACAGCTTAAAGAAATTAAAAGTCCAGCTTGACGAAATGGTAAATAAGAAAACCTAGAAAGGCGGTTGAAAGCGTGTCAGAAGAAATGAATAAAGAAGCCGAAGTACAGGAAGAAGCAGTTGACATTCCGGTAACAGACGGAAGCGAAGAAGAGGCAGCAGATACAGCCCAGACAGCAGAAGAGGAGACTTCCGAGGAACCTGCACAGACAGAAGAAACTGAGCAGTCAGATCAGGAAAACGAATCTCAGAAGGAACCGGAAACCAAGACAAAAACTTCTTTCTTCGGTAAGAAGAAAAAAGAGAAAGATAAATTTGAACAGCAGGTCGAGGAGCTTACAGACAGACTGAAGCGCAGCATGGCTGAATTTGATAACTACCGTAAAAGAACGGAGAAAGAGAAATCCAGCATGTACATCATCGGCGCCAGGGACATCGTTGAAAAAATGCTTCCGATCGTGGATAACTTCGAAAGAGGTCTTGCACAGGCACCGGAGGATGATCCATTTGCAGAAGGCATGAAGATGATCTACAAGCAGATGATGACAGCTTTTGATGAGATGGGTGTGAAGCCAATCGAAGCTGTAGGTAAGGAATTTGATCCGAATCTGCATAATGCAGTGATGCATGTGGAGGACGAATCCGTTGGCGAGAACATCGTCGTAGAGGAATTCCAGAAGGGATATACTTATAAGGATTTCGTTGTAAGACACAGTATGGTAAAAGTTGCTAATTAACAGAAAGCAGCTTGGAGAATCAAACTTCATCGACATTTTCTAAAAACAAAGTATAAATGTTACTGTTCGTGTAATGGACAGCAACCATGAATTTTTAAACAGGAGGAAAATTATCATGGGAAAAATCATTGGTATTGACTTAGGTACAACAAACAGCTGTGTAGCTGTTATGGAAGGTGGACAGCCAACCGTTATCGCAAATACAGAAGGATCCAGAACAACACCATCTGTTGTAGCATTCACAAAGACAGGTGAGCGTCTGGTAGGTGAGCCTGCAAAACGTCAGGCAGTAACAAACGCAGAGAAAACAATCTCTTCCATCAAGAGAGAGATGGGTACAGATTACCGTGTAACAATTGATGATAAGAAATATTCCCCACAGGAAATTTCCGCTATGATTCTTCAGAAACTGAAAAAAGACGCTGAAGGATACCTTGGAGAGTCTGTTACAGAAGCAGTTATCACTGTTCCGGCATATTTCAATGATGCTCAGCGTCAGGCAACCAAGGATGCTGGTAAGATTGCAGGCCTTGATGTAAAACGTATTATCAACGAGCCTACAGCAGCAGCTCTTGCATATGGTCTTGACAATGAGAAAGAGCAGAAGATCATGGTTTATGACCTTGGTGGTGGTACATTCGATGTTTCCATTATTGAGATTGGTGATGGCGTTATCGAAGTTCTGGCAACAGCTGGTAACAACCGTCTTGGTGGTGACGACTTTGACCAGAGAATTACAGACTATATGCTTTCTGAGTTCAAGAGAACAGAGGGCGTTGACTTAAGCAACGATAAGATGGCTCTTCAGAGACTGAAAGAAGCTGCTGAGAAAGCTAAGAAAGAGCTTTCTTCCGCAACAACAACCAATATCAACCTGCCATTCATCACAGCAACAGCTGAAGGACCGAAGCATTTTGATATGAACCTTACAAGAGCTAAATTTGACGAACTTACACACGATCTTGTTGAGAAAACAGCAGAGCCGGTTCGCCGTGCACTTTCTGATGCAGGTCTTACTGCTTCTGATCTTGGACAGGTGCTTCTGGTTGGTGGTTCCACACGTATCCCGGCTGTACAGGATAAAGTAAGACAGTTAACTGGCAAAGAGCCAAGCAAGGCTCTGAACCCGGATGAGTGTGTTGCACTTGGTGCTTCTATCCAGGGTGGTAAGCTTTCCGGTGAGGCTGGTGCAGGTGACATCCTTCTTCTTGATGTTACTCCACTTTCCCTGTCCATCGAGACAATGGGTGGTATTGCAACACGTCTGATCGAGAGAAATACAACAATCCCGACCAAGAAGAGCCAGATTTTCTCCACAGCAGCTGATAATCAGACCGCTGTAGATATCAATGTATTACAGGGTGAGCGTCAGTTCGCGAAAGACAACAAGTCCCTTGGACAGTTCCGTCTGGATGGAATCCCGCCAGCACGTCGTGGTGTTCCGCAGATCGAGGTTACATTCGATATCGATGCCAACGGTATTGTAAATGTATCTGCTAAGGATCTTGGAACAGGTAAAGAGCAGCACATTACAATCACAGCTGGTTCTAACATGTCCGAGTCTGATATTGACAAGGCTGTTAAAGAAGCTGCTGAGTTCGAAGCTCAGGATAAGAAACGTAAAGAGGCAATTGATACAAAGAACAATGCAGACTCCATGGTATTCCAGGTTGAGAATGCACTGAAAGAAGCTGGTGATAAACTGGATGCAAATGACAAAGCTTCCGTAGAGGCTGACTTAAATGCATTAAAAGATATCCTTGCTAAATATGCAAATACAGATGAGATCGGAGATGCTCAGGTCGCTGAGATCAAAGCTGCTCAGGAGAAGATGATGGAAAGTGCTCAGAAGCTTTTCGCAAAGATGTATGAAGCACAGAACCCACAGGGCGGTGCTGGTCAGGCAGGCCCGGGACCGGACATGGGAGGAGCTTCCCAGGGCGGTAACGAGGCAGGTTACGGCGATGATGTTGTAGATGCTGACTACAAAGAGGTTTAATTGAATAATAAGTTCCAATATTTCGGAACATGAAACTACAGCCCGGTCATGATTCATGACCGGGCAGTGGTGGTGAAAGACATATTACAGGAATTGCGCCGCTGGCGTCTTCCATAAGATAACCAAATACAAAAAGTTAGGAAAAGAAATCATGGCTGATAAAAGAGATTACTATGAAGTCTTAGGCGTTGATAAGAGCGCCGATGACGCTACATTAAAAAAAGCATATCGTCAGCTTGCCAAGAAGTATCATCCCGATGTAAATCCGGGAGATAAGGAAGCTGAAGCGAAATTCAAAGAGGCAACAGAGGCTTACAGCGTCTTAAGTGACCCGGACAAGAGAAGACAGTATGATCAGTTTGGTCATGCCGCTTTTGAAAACGGCGGCGGTGGCGGAGCAGGCGGTTTCGGCGGCTTTGATTTCTCCGGCGCAGACATGGGTGATATCTTCGGAGATATTTTCGGAGATCTGTTTGGAGGCGGCGGAAGCCGCAGACGTGCCAATAATGGACCTATGAAGGGTGCAAACCTGCGTGCACGCGTGAATATCACCTTTGAGGATGCTGTATTTGGCTGTGAGAAAGAACTTGAGATTACTCTGAAAGATGAATGTACTTCCTGTCACGGTTCTGGAGCTAAGGCTGGTACCTCACCGGTTACCTGTCCGAAATGTAATGGTGAAGGACAGATCGTTTACACCCAGCAGTCCATGTTTGGCATGGTTCGTAACGTTCAGGTGTGTCCGGATTGTCATGGTACTGGCAAAATTATCAAAGATAAATGTCCGGATTGCCGTGGTACCGGCTACATTTCCAATCGCAAAAAAATTAAGGTATCTATTCCAGCTGGTATTGACAATGGTCAGAGTATCCGTATCCGTGATAAAGGTGAACCTGGCACAAATGGAGGTCCGAGAGGCGATCTGCTGGTAGAAGTAAATGTAGCACGCCATCCGATTTTCCAGAGACAGGATATGAATATTTACTCTACTGCACCGATTACTTATGCACAGGCAGCGCTTGGCGGCGAAGTCAAACTGAATACAGTAGATGGAGAAGTTCTCTATGAAGTGAAACCAGGAACTCAGACAGATACCAGAATCCGTCTGAAGGGAAAAGGTGTTCCGTCCCTTCGAAACAAGAATGTTCGCGGTGATCACTACGTAACTCTGGTTGTTCAGGTACCAACCAACCTGAATGAGGACGCGAAAGAAGCTCTCCGCAAATTTGACGAGGCATGCGGCAATCGTCCTGCAGGCAGTGCCGGCGATAGCACAGAAAAGTCCGAAAAGAAGAAAAAAAGCTTCATGGACAAATTAAAAGAGACCTTTGAAGAGTAAAAAATCAGTTTTTCCATAAAAGAATAAAGAAAAGGGGAGATATCCTCTTTTCTTTTTTTGTTACTTATTGTATATTAAAGGGTAGCCGCAACGTTACTGTCCGTGCTGCTGGTCAGGAAATGAGCAGTAACATCGCAAGAGTCCGGAAAGGAGTTTTGCCTTGAAAACAAAGAAAAGAGATTTGTTAAACCGATATATCCCCCTGTGGTCTATTGTACCTCTTGTGACCATCATGGCAGTGAATTGTCTGATTTACTGGGGAAGCAGTGCGCTTACAGCTGGCAGGTATCACTTTGATTTTACGATGGCATTTGACAGGGAAGTTCCTTTACTGCCTGTATTTGTGTGGTTTTATATTCTGGCATTTCCATTCTGGGCGGTGGGGTATTTGCTGGCGGCAAGGCGTGGTAAGGATATGTTTTACCGGTTTGTTGCCACAGATCTGACCATACATTTTATTTGCTTTATCTGCTTTATTTTAATACCGACCACCAATATAAGACCGGAGATCCCAGGAAATACCCTTTCGGAAAAGATTCTCGCTCTGGTATATTCCCTAGATGGCGGGAACAGTCCTTCTAATTTGTTTCCCTCTATCCACTGCTATGTGAGCTGGATGTGCTGGAAAGGTGTGGAAGGCTCAGAGAAGGTGCCGAAATGGTATCAGAGATTTTCTCTGGTATTTGCAATTCTGATCATTATCTCTACCCAGGTGCTGAAGCAGCATTACATTGTGGATGCAGCAGCGGCGTTGCTTCTGGTAGAGTTTTTCTGGAGATTTTATCAGAAAGGGCAGCGACATAAGTGGGTTGTGCATGTTTTTGCACATAAAAAGAAGTAACATGGACATAAAAAACCAGTAATTGGTCAGGTGAATTGAAAAATCAGAATAAAGTAACAGATAACAACCGTTTCGAAAGATGTTAAAAAATACCATATTGTGATTATGAAGAAACAGCTTTCAATAAAAAGATTGGAGAAATAGTATGAAGTGGAATCGCTTTACCATCAAAACAAAAACAGAAGCAGAAGACGTTATCATCTCTGCCCTTGCAGACGTTGGAGTTGAGGGCGTAGAGATTCAGGACAAACAGCCCCTTACCGAGACAGATAAAGAGCAGATGTTTGTGGATATTATGCCGGAAGGTCCAGCGGATGATGGAATCGCCTATCTGAATTTTTATCTGGAAGAGGACACAGAAACTGCACCTGTTCTCGAGAAAGTACGTGCTGTCCTTGAAGAAGTACGCGGATACATGGATATCGGCGAAGGTACCATCACAGAATCCCAGACAGAGGACAAAGACTGGATCAATAACTGGAAGGAATATTTCCATCAGTTCTATGTAGATGACATTCTTATTGTTCCATCCTGGGAAGAAGTGAAGGAAGAAGATAAAGATAAGATGATCCTTCACATTGATCCAGGTACAGCTTTTGGAACTGGTATGCACGAGACTACCCAGCTGGTAATCCGTCAGCTGAAGAAATTTGTGACAAAAGACACCCAGATGCTGGATGTTGGAACCGGAAGCGGTATTCTTGGAATTGTAGCTTTGAAGCTGGGCGCTGCTCATGTTGTGGGAACTGACCTTGATCCCTGTGCAATTCCGGCAGTGGCTGACAATAAAGAGGCTAACGATATTAAGGATGAGACTTTTGACATGCTCATTGGAAATATCATTGATGATAAAGAAGTTCAGGATACGGTTGGATATGAGAAATACGACATTGTAACAGCCAATATCCTGGCAGATGTACTGGTGCCTCTCACACCGGTTATCGTAAATCAGATGAAAAAGGGTGCTTACTATATCACCTCTGGAATCCTGGACGTGAAAGAAGAAGTAGTGGTAAAGGCAGTGAAGGATGCCGGGCTTCAGCTGGTTGAGGTAACCCATCAGGGAGAATGGGTATCTGTCACGGCCAGAAAGGAATAATTATGCAGCGCTTTTTTGTGGAGCCTTATCAGGTTCAGGAAGAAGAACACAGGATCACTCTTACAGGTCCGGATCTGAACCATATGAAAAATGTTCTGCGCATGCGCATTGGTGAGGATGTGTGGATCAGCGATGGCAGTGAGAAGGAATATCACTGTACCATAGAAGAATTTCAGGAGGACAGCGCAGTTCTTCATATCCTTTATGCTCAGGAATCCCAGTATGAGCTCCCAAGCCGGATTTATTTGTTCCAGGGTCTTCCCAAAGGGGATAAAATGGAACTGATCATTCAGAAGGCTGTGGAGCTTGGCGCCTACGCTGTTGTTCCAGTTGAAACAAGGAGATGTGTGGTGAAGCTGGATGCAAAGAAAGCGCAGAAGAAGGTTACCAGATGGCAGCAGATTTCCGAGAGCGCAGCTAAGCAGTCTAAGCGTATGCTGATCCCGGAAGTGAAAAATGTAATGAGCTGGAAAGAAGCACTTGCCTTTGCAAAAGGACTGGATGTGGTTCTGATTCCTTATGAGCTTGCCCAAGGTATGAAAGAGACCCGGGAAATCCTGGCGGCAATTCAGCCTGGACAATCTGTGGGGATTTTTATTGGCCCGGAAGGCGGTTTTGAGGAGGAAGAAGTGAGAGATGCCATGGAAGCCGGAGGGAAACCGGTGACCCTGGGAAAAAGAATCCTGCGCACAGAGACAGCAGGTATGACCATGCTGTCTATTCTGATGTATACGCTTGAGTCTGTTTAAAAATATTTTAGCAATCTGCAAGACGTGCCAGAGCCTGTTTGAAAAATCATTTCAGCAATCTGCACGCCCCACTTTGCGGTATGCTTCACCTGAATTCGGCTGCCGCAGCTCGCTGCTGCGCCCTTATCCGGGTAAAGGCTTCCGCAAATTGTGATGCACATCTTGCAGAAAGCCTTTTTTTAACATGCTCTGGAAAAAAGAGGAAAAGTAAGAAATGGAAGCATATTTTGATAACTCTGCTACCACAAGATGTTATCCTGAGGTGGCAGAGATTGTAGTAAAAACAATGACAGAGGATTTTGGAAATCCTTCTGCCATGCATTTAAAAGGTGTGGAAGCGGAAAAGTATGTCCGTGAAGCTGCACAGATACTTGCCAAAATTCTCAAGGTAAATGAAAAAGAAATCATTTTCACCTCTGGCGGAACAGAGTCAAATAATCTGGCCTTGTTTGGCGGAGCGGATGCAAATAAAAGAAGCGGAAACCATATTATCACCACCTCAGTGGAGCATGCAGCTGTAGGACAGCCCGCAGAGCGCCTGGAACAGATGGGATATGAGGTGACGATAGTACCTGTAGATCACAGGGGTGTGGTTCAGCTGGAGGCGTTAGAGAAGGCTTTGCGCCCAGATACGATTCTGGTATCTACTATGTATGTAAACAATGAGGTTGGTGCCGTGATGCCAGTAGAAGAGATTGCAAAACTGGTTCATGAGAAAAGCCCGAAGGCTCTGTATCATGTAGATGCGATCCAGGCATTTGGAAAATACCGTATTTATCCCAAAAAGGCAGGAATTGATATGCTCTCTGTGAGCAGCCATAAGATTCACGGGCCTAAAGGTGTAGGATTTTTATATATCAATGAGAAAGCCAGGATTCAGCCTCAGATCTTAGGCGGCGGCCAGCAGGCCGGTATGCGGTCCGGTACAGATAATGTACCTGGAATTGCAGGACTGGGTGTTGCTGCAAAGATGGTCTACACGGATTTTGATAAGAAAATTGAGCATATGTATCAGCTGAAGGAACGCCTTGCAGAAGGTTTTCTGAAACTTCCTGATGTTCGTCTCAACGGAATGGAGATAAGAGAAGGTGCACCTCAGATCTTAAGCGCCAGCTTTCTGGGCGTGAGAAGCGAAGTGCTGCTTCATACTCTGGAAGAAAAAGGCATTTATGTTTCAGCCGGAAGCGCCTGCTCCAGCCACAAAAGAAAAGCTGCCGGAACCTTAAGTGCAATGGGAATGGAAGCAGCCCAAAGAGAAAGTACGCTGAGATTCAGTTTTTCAGAGGAAAATACATTTGAAGAAGTGGATTATGCATTGGAAGTGATCGGGCAGGTACTGCCTATGCTTCGGAGATATTCCAGACACTGATGCAGTGAGGAAAAGAAGAATGAAATGCAGCGCCGGGGAAAGTCCGGCAGCCGCATAAAATAAAGAAACAGGAGGAAATCAAATGATATTTCACGCATTTTTAATAAAATACGCAGAAATAGCTATCAAGGGTAAAAATCGATATCTGTTTGAAGATGCCCTTGTGAAGCAGATGAATATTGCTCTTTCTAAGATAGAGGGCGATTACCGCGTTGTGAAGGAGCAGGGCCGTGTTTATGTATTCTGTCCGGAGGAATACGATTTTGAGGAGGCTGTAGCTGCATTAAAAACAGTATTCGGTATTGTTTATATCTGTCCGGTAGTGATCTACGAGGACAAAGGATTTGAGCAGATGCGCTCTGACGTTGTGGAGTACATGAAGAATGTACATCCGGATTATCACGGCACCTTCAAGGTATATACAAGACGTGCAAAGAAGTCCTATCCGGTAAATTCCATGGAAGTAAGTGCAAGAATCGGTGAAAGCATTCTGGATGCTTTTCCGGAGGCAAAGGTGGATGTACATCAGCCTGAACTTACCGTTTCTGTTGAGATCCGTGAGAAAATTTATGTATATTCCAAGAGCATCAAGGGACCTGGCGGAATGCCGGTTGGAACCAATGGAAAGGCAATGCTGCTTCTTTCCGGCGGAATTGACAGCCCAGTGGCCGGATATATGATCGCAAAGCGAGGAGTTAAGATTGAAGCCGTTTATTTCCATGCTCCGCCGTATACCAGCGAGCGTGCGAAACAGAAGGTTGTGGACCTGGCGAAGCTGGTGGCAAAATACAGTGGACCGATCAGGCTTCATGTAGTAAATTTCACAGACATTCAGCTGTACATTTACGATCAGTGTCCACATGATGAGCTTACTATCATTATGCGTCGTTATATGATGAGAATTGCAGAGCATTTTGCAAAGAAGGATAACTGTCTTGGACTTATTACCGGTGAAAGCATTGGACAGGTTGCAAGCCAGACCCTGCAGAGTCTTGCAGCAACGAATGAAGTGTGTACATTACCGGTATATCGTCCGGTGATTGGGTTTGATAAACAGGAAATTGTAGAGCGTTCCTGGGAGATTGGAACTTATGACACTTCTGTTCTTCCATATGAAGATTGCTGTACTATTTTTGTCGCAAAGCATCCGGTTACAAAGCCGAATCTGAATGTGATTCGCAAGTCAGAGGAGAAACTGGCTGAGAAAATTGATGAACTGATGGAAGCGGCACTTAGCACTGCAGAAGTGATTGAAATCCAGTAAAAAAGTGGAAAAGTACTCAGAGACTGCATGAAGTCATCGAAAAAACAAAAAGAGGAACTGTGAACAGTTCCTCTGACAATCGAATATTTAATTATTCAACTGTATATTTGTCGATGATTTCCATAACGCTGTCAAGAGCAGCTCCGTCAGCATGGATATTGAGGTCGATCGGTTTGGATAAATCCAGGCTGAAGATACCCATGATAGATTTAGCGTCAATCACATATCTTCCGGATACCAGGTCGAAGTCGCAGTCAAATTTGCTGATCTCGTTTACAAATGCTTTCACTTTATCAATAGAGTTAAGTGAGATTTTTGCTGTTTTCATTGTGATATAACCTCCCTTGGATTGTTAGTAGTTTGCTTTACAGTACTCATATTACCTGTAGGCAGGATAAAAGTCAAGGTGAAAAAAGAGAAAAAATGGCAGCAGAATTAGTGAAAATGTATAAAAAATTTACAACATTACTGTGTACTGGTAATATTCCGCGGGATGCTTTTCGTGAATGAAATTTACAGAAGATCCGGGAAGTGCGGCACGAAATCACGTATTTGCATGAATTCTGTGCACCGCGGAGAAATTATCCTGCATGGTGTGGACAGTACTAGTTTTGGAGGAAAAAATGAAAAAAAAGGTTGCATTACACAATCTTGGATGTAAAGTAAACTCTTATGAGCTGGAAGCTATGCAGCAGCTTCTGGAACAGGCAGGGTATGAAATTGTACCTTTTGAACCAGGTGCTGATGTTTACGTAATAAATACCTGTACGGTAACAAATATTGCAGACCGTAAGTCCCGTCAGATGCTCCACAAGGCGAAAAAGATGAACCCGGATGCGGTGGTAGTAGCAACAGGATGTTATGTACAGACTGACGAGGGAAAACTGGAAACGGACGAAGCAGTAGATCTGGTACTTGGAAATAACCAGAAAAAAAATATTGTGGAAGTTCTGGCTGAATTTGAAAAAGAACACCAGCGTCAGGCTCATATTATTAAGATTAACCAGACAAAGGAATATGAAGAACTGGAAATCAGCCGTACAGCTGAGCATGTACGTGCTTATATTAAGGTGCAGGATGGCTGCAACCAGTTTTGCACCTATTGTATCATTCCCTACGCAAGAGGCCGCGTGCGAAGCAGGGAAAAAGAGAATATTTTAAATGAAGTGCACAAGCTGGCCAAAGCTGGCTACAAAGAAGTGGTGCTTACAGGAATTCATCTCAGTTCCTATGGAGTGGATTTTCCTGAGGACAAAAAAGAAACTTTGCTTTCTCTTATTCAGGCAGTAAATGAAGTGGAAGGAATTCAGAGAATCCGCCTTGGCTCCCTGGAACCGGGAATCGTCACAGAAGAATTTGCAAAAGAACTGTCTTCTATGTCAAAAGTCTGCCCTCATTTTCATCTTTCCCTGCAGAGCGGATGCGATACGACTTTGGAGAGAATGAACAGACGATACAGAAGCGCGGAGTATAAAGCAAGATGTGAACTTCTTCGCAATTATTTCGGAAATCCGGCGCTGACAACAGATGTGATTGTAGGCTTTCCAATGGAAACAGAAGAGGATTTCCAGGCCTCTTATGATTTTGTGAAAGATATTCATTTTTATGAAACCCACATTTTTAAATATTCCCGTCGCCATGGAACTAAGGCTGCGGCTATGCCCGGGCAGCTGACAGAGGCAGAAAAAGCTGTGAGAAGTGACAAAATGCTGGAGCTGCACCAGAAGCGTGCTGCAGAATATGAGATTTCTCTTCTGGGAAAGACTCTGGAGGTACTTCTGGAGGAGGAAGTGGAGATTGATGGAAAAGCGTATTATCTGGGACATTCCAGAGAATATGTGAAAGTGGCGGTGCTGAAAACGGAGGAATACGGTGTAAATGATATTCTGGCGGTGAAAGTGGAAAAAACTTTGCAGCCACATATTCTGCAGGGAGAAGAAATACAGGTTCTGTAGGGCGTGGCCAGTAACCACACAATTGCGGAAATGACAGGCAATGCAAAATTAGGATTGTAATTTACACGTAATTATATTAAAATAAAAAAGAAATAATCGTAAGGACGTGAGAAAAATGGCAGAAAATAATCTGGGAAGTACACAATATTTCAGAACAAAACCAGATCAGGAGCTTGAAGTAAAAGAAATCCTGGACCTGGTTTACAACGCAATGGAAGAAAAAGGCTATAATCCTGTGAATCAGATCGTAGGTTATATTATGTCCGGTGATCCGACTTATATCACCAGCCATAAGGGTGCCAGAAGCATGATCATGAAGGTTGAGCGTGACGAACTTGTTGAGGAATTGCTGACCGAGTATATTAAGAACAGATCCTGGGAATACTGATTATGAGATTAATGGGATTAGACTACGGTTCCAAGACGGTGGGCGTTGCCGTCAGTGATCCACTGGGACTTACCGCACAAGGTGTGGAGACTGTCTGGCGCAAGCAGGAGAATAAGCTTCGCCAGACGATGGCACGGATTGAAGAACTGATTTCGGAGTATCAGGTAGAGCGTATTGTACTTGGATATCCGAAGAACATGAATAATACTGTAGGCGAGCGGGCGGTGAAATCTCTTGAGTTTAAAGAAAAGCTGGAGAAGAGGACTGGCCTGCCTGTTGTGATGTGGGATGAACGACTGACTACGGCAGAAGCGGAGCGTACTTTGATGGAGACCGGTGTCAGACGTGAGAACAGGAAGCAGTTTCTCGATCAGATGGCTGCGGTTTTGATCTTACAGGGATACTTAGACCGAATGAATATGAATAAGGACGAAAATAATGGAGAAAATTAAATTTCAATCTGAGGATGGGATTATAGAATTTTTTGTGGAAGAACAGACTACAGTTGCAGGAATCACTTATCTTCTGGTTTCCGATTCACAGGACGATGAGGCAAATGCCTATATTATGAAAGATGTTTCAGAAGAGGGAAGCGAAGAAGCCAGCTATGAGATGGTAGAAGATGATGAAGAACTGGTGGCAATTTCCAAAGTATTTGAACAGATGTTGGACGACGTAGATCTTGAAATGTAATAATTTGCTGGGCAGATCGTGAATAGTGATGCGAAATCATGCTTTGCATGTTATTTTGTGCATCGTGAAGCGTGTAACTGTGAAGTTACTGAACAGTTACCAGCCGAAACAAAATAAAGTCGCTTTATCCTGGTAGCGTGAGTTTGGAGGATAAAGTGCGCAAAATGGAGGATAGATTGATTGAAGACGGAAAATGAAATGAACAACAACGGGCAAAGGACTCCGGCAGCCGGAAACGGAACAAGAAAACCAAATTTCAGACATAAAAATTACAGATATAAGGCACAGCCGAAAAAGGAAGGAAAAGATGGTCAGAAACAAGGACAGGATAAGCAGACTAAGGGGAATTATAAACCTCAGTTCCGCGGTCAGGGCAAGCCTGCCTTAAAGAGACCACGTAAAACTAACAATGGCTCCAAGCTGAAGATCATTCCACTTGGTGGTCTGGAGCAGATTGGAATGAATATTACAGCTTTTGAGTATGAAGACAGTATAGTGGTAGTAGACTGCGGACTTGCTTTTCCAGAAGATGATATGCCGGGAATCGATCTTGTAATTCCGGATATTACCTACCTGAAAGAGAATATTTCCAAGGTGAAAGGATTTGTGATCACCCATGGTCATGAGGATCATATTGGTGCGCTTCCATATGTACTGAAGGAAGTAAATGCACCGATCTACTCCACCAAACTGACTCTTGCGCTGATCAGCAACAAGCTGAAAGAGCATAATCTGACTAAGACTACCAAGTTAAAAGAAGTAAAACACGGTCAGGTGATCAATCTTGGTGATTTTGCTATTGAATTTATTAAGACGAACCATAGTATCCAGGATGCATCTGCACTGGCTATTTATTCTCCTGTGGGAATCGTGGTACACACAGGTGACTTCAAGGTGGACTATACCCCTGTATTTGGAGATGCCATTGATCTGCAGAGATTTGCGGAAATCGGACGAAAAGGCGTTCTTGCCCTTATGTGTGATTCTACAAATGCGGAACGTCCGGGCTTTACCATGTCTGAGCGCACAGTTGGTCATGTTTTTGACAATCTTTTTAATGAATATAAGACTGCAAGAATCATTATCGCAACGTTTGCTTCCAATGTAGACCGTGTACAGCAGATCATCAATACCGCATACCGCTTTGGACGTAAAGTGGCAGTAGAAGGCCGCAGTATGGTAAATGTTATTACCACTGCCGCAGAACTTGGCTATCTGCGTGTTCCTGACCAGACTCTGATCGAGATCGACCAGGTAAAGAACTATCCGGATGAGCAGCTTGTTCTGATCACTACAGGAAGTCAGGGCGAGTCCATGGCTGCTCTTTCCCGTATGGCTGCTAATATCCACAAGAAGATTACCATTAAACCTAATGATGCAATTATTTTCAGTTCTCATCCGATTCCAGGTAATGAGAAGGCTGTATCCAAGGTTATCAACGAGCTTTCCATGAAAGGTGCAAAGGTTATTTTCCAGGATGCACATGTATCCGGACATGCCTGCCAGGAGGAGATTAAGCTGATCTACTCCCTTGTGAAGCCGAAATATGCAATTCCGGTACATGGTGAATATCGTCATCTGACTGCCCAGAAGCTTGTTGCAGAGGAACTTGGATATTCCAAGGACAATATTTTTATTCTGAAATCCGGAAATGTTCTGGAAATTGATGAGAATAGTGCGGCTGTTACTGGTTCCGTACACACAGGTGCAATTCTTGTAGACGGTCTTGGAGTCGGAGATGTTGGTAATATTGTACTTCGCGACAGACAGCATCTTTCCGAAGATGGTATTATGATTGTTGTCATGACATTAGAGAGACACAGCAATGTGGTACTGGCAGGACCGGATATTGTTTCCAGAGGTTTTGTGTATGTAAGAGAGTCAGAAGACCTTATGGATCATGCAAGAGAAGTGGTGGAGCTGGCTCTTGACGGATGTCTGGATAAAGGTATCACAGACTGGAGTAAGATTAAGGCAGCAGTGAAGGATGCACTCAGCGACTACGTATGGAAACGTACCAAGAGAAGTCCGATGATCCTTCCAATCATTATGGAGGCATAAGCAGAGGCGCGATGAACGAGATAAAAGACTGTATAGATGCACTTCTTGCAGCTGTACAGAACAGTGAAGAATATCAGGAATTTGAGAAATACAGAGATCTTCTGAAGGAGAACCCGGAGCTTATGGACCGTGTGAATGCATTCAGAGGAAACAATTTCAGACTACAGAATGAAGCAAACAGAGATGAGCTGTTCCGGGGAACGGAGCAGCTCAACAGAGAATCCAGGGAGCTGCGCAGAGATCCCCTTGTAAACGCATTTCTTGATGCGGAGCTTGCTCTTTGTAAACTTATGCAGAAGATATGCAGGACACTTACAGAGGGAATCAATCTGGACATTCCTGAGTTATAAGGAGGAAACATGGGTAATACAAGAGATCAGGTGGGAAAAGCAGGGCTTTTTGTAGCTGGTGGAATTTTTCGTACTGCTTTTTACGTCTGTGTTGCAGTGCTGATTTTCTGGATTGGCAAGTCGGCCTATCAGTTTGGCTACAATGTTTTTAACCAGCAGGCAGTCAGCCCGGGAGCAGGTCAGGAAGTGACAGTTGTGATTCCGGAAGGCTCATCCACGTATGATGTAGCCAAGATCCTGAAAAGCAAGGGACTGATCGACGACAGTCTGGTGTTCTTTGCACAGGAGAAACTTTCTACATATAAGGGACAGATGCAGGCTGGAACTTATCTGTTAAGTACAGCTTACACTCCTACACGTATTATGGGTATTCTTGCTGGTGATGAGGAGCAGACTGGTGTTACGCAGGATAGTGCCACAGCAGCTGATACAGCGGCCCAAACAGATACTCAGACTACAGATGCAGGAACTGATACAGCTGATACCCAGAGTGCAGATGGTACAGCAGATACTCAGGCAGCTGATGGAACTGCAGGGGAAGGAGAGTCCGGACAGTGATCGTAGAGGAGAGAATGCGCACTTACATCAATTCTCTTGATATGGGGAATACTCCTTTTCTGGAAGAACTGGAAAAAGAAGCACTTGCAGGAAGGGTTCCCATTATCCGCAAGGAAATGCAGAGCTTTCTGAAAATGTTTCTTGCAGCAACCCGGCCGATGAAAATACTGGAGGTCGGAACGGCAGTAGGTTTTTCCACTCTGCTGATGTGCGAATATGGACCTGAGAATCTGAAAATAACAACAATTGAGAATTATGAAAAAAGGATCCCTATTGCCAGAGAGAATTTCAGGAAGGCAGGACGGGAATCCCAGATAGAGTTCCTTACCGGGGATGCAGGAGAGATCCTGAAAGAACTTACTGGAACTTATGATCTTATTTTTATGGATGCTGCCAAGGGGCAGTATATGAACTGGCTGCCGGATGTGCTTCAATTAATGCATAAGGGCAGCGTTCTTGTTTCTGATAATGTTCTTCAAGAAGGGGACATTATCGAATCCCATTATCTTGTAGAGAGACGCAATCGTACCATTTATAAGCGTATGCGTCAGTATCTCTATGAACTGAAGCACAATCCGCTGCTGGAGACCTCCATCCTTCCGTTAGGAGACGGAGCCTCCATCAGTGTAAAGAAAGAGGAGTCATATGCGTAAACCAGAATTATTAGTTCCGGCAAGCAGTCTTGAGGTTCTGAAGATTGCCACGGTTTTCGGAGCAGACGCTATTTATATCGGAGGAGAGGCTTTTGGGCTTCGTGCCAAGGCCCGCAATTTTTCAAAAGAAGAGATGGCGCAGGGAATTGCATTTGCCCATGAGCATGGTGTAAAAGTCTATGTGACAGTGAATATTCTTGCGCATAACTATGATCTGGCTGGTGTAAGAGAGTACTTGAAAGAGCTTAAGGAATTAAAACCGGACGCCTTGATCATCGCTGATCCTGGTATTTTTACCTATGCCAAGGAAATCTGTCCGGAGATTGAGCGTCATATCAGTACCCAGGCAAATAACACTAATTACGAAACCTATCGCTTCTGGTACAAGCTTGGAGCGAAGCGTGTGGTAACTGCCCGTGAGCTTTCTTTAGAAGAGATTCGCCAGATCCGTGCCAATATTCCAGATGATATGGAGATTGAGACTTTCATTCACGGAGCGATGTGTATTTCCTATTCCGGACGCTGTCTTCTCAGCAATTTCCTGGTAGGAAGAGATGCCAATCAGGGATCCTGCACACATCCGTGCCGTTGGAAATATTCCATTGTGGAAGAGTCGAGACCCGGAGAGTATATGCCGGTTTATGAGAATGAGCGTGGTACTTACATTTTCAATTCCAAGGATCTTTGCATGATCGAGCACATGGATGACATTCTCACAAGCGGAATCGACAGTTTGAAGATCGAGGGTCGTATGAAGACAGCTCTTTATGTAGCAACTGTCGCACGTACTTACCGCAAGGCTATTGATGATTATCTGGAAGATCCGGCCAAATATCAGGCAAACATGTCCTGGTATCAGGAGCAGATCGCAGGCTGCACTTACCGTAAATTTACAACTGGCTTCTTCTATGGCAAACCAAGCGAGGAAGCACAGATCTATGACAATAATACCTATGAGAAGGGATATACGTATCTGGGATTTGCAGAAGCTGTAGATGAGAGAGGATATGTGCAGATTACACAGAGAAACAAGTTTACAGTAGGAGAGATGATCGAGATCATGAAACCGGATGGAACCAATCTTCTGGTTCCTGTAAAAGCTATCTATGATGAGGAGGGCAATTCCGTAGAAAGCGCTCCCCATCCGCAGCAGAAGCTGTTTGTAGATCTTGGCGGTGAGGCAGAGGTTTATGATATCCTCCGCCGTAGTGAAGCATAAGTCTGAGAGTAATTCAGAAAAATAATCGTTACTGGTCACGGAATGAACAGTAACAAATAATCATAGGGGTAAAACTCGCAGAGCGTGTTTTACCCGTTTTCAGGAAAAAGCGTCCGCAATTTTTGCAGGGCGTTTTTTTCAATTCTGGATACATAGGAGCGGCTGATGTGAAGGTGCCTGGCGATTTCCCGCTGCGTCTGTTCCTTTTGCCCAAAGAGACCGAAACGGCAGCAGATTACCTCATATTCTTTGGAAGACAGTACAGACTTCATGGAATCCAGTACATGACGGATATCTTCTCTGGTGGAATACTCTTCCACAACGTCCACTGCCGGTCCTTCCATTACATCCAGAAGACTGATCTCATTGCCTTCTTTGTCTGTACCAATGGGTTCATACAGCGAGATTTCCCGGGAATGCTTCTTGCGGGATCGGAATAACATAAGCAGTTCATTGTTGATACACTTTCCTGCATATGTGGACAGCCGGGCTGTTTTTGTGGAATCAAATGTGGAGATGGCTTTCATTAATCCAATGGTGCCAATGGAAATCAGATCGTCCAGTTCTACATCTGTTCCCTGATATTTTTTTACTACATGGGCAACAAGCCGCAGATTACGTTCTATGAGAATATTTTTTGCTTCCATATCGCCCCTTTGGTACTGCTGAAGATAATACTGCTCCTCGGCCATTGTCAAAGGTTTCAAAAATGTCTTCAAATCGCTACCTCAAAGGGGATTTCTATATAGTCTATGAAAAATACAGGCTTTAAGTGCCTGGCTGCCTTTTTTTACTGCGGAAAAAATCGTGGCAGGATTCTTTTTATATTTTACATTGAAATAAAGGGTGAAAATCATTATAATAATGTCAGAGTAACTGCCTGGAACGTGTTTGAAAAAGGCTCTGGTTCGAAAGAGGCAGTGACAGCAGTAATAGGATTACTGTTCAACGGCAATGTTCTGAGAGGCGTGTTGCTGTGAAGGTTGTGGACAGTAACAAGAACACGAAAGACGTAAGGTGAATGATTTTGAAAAAAAAGATCGAACAGCTTTTAAACGGAAAGTTTGAATATGAACAGCCCCAGCTCCTTTTTTCCAAGGAGAAGATTTCCCTGACCATGAAAGCAGGGGAGACGAAGAGAGGGGAAGTGTACGTTGGAACAGAGGATAATCAGAAGATCCGCGGTTATGTTACTTCCTCCAGCCGCCGGGTGGTACCGGGAATGGACCATATTTCAGGAACTACTGTGCGTCTCCCGCTTGGAATTGATACGGTAGGACTTGCCCCAGGAGAAAACCTGAAGGGATGGCTGTGTTTTACTACAAATATTGGAGAGGCTCGTCTTCCTTTTGAAATTGAGATCGAGAAAGAGGAAATACGCAGTTTTTCAGGTGTGGTAGGGAATCTGGACGAATTTGTAAAAGTTGCCCGGGATGATTTTAAAGAGGCATTCCGTATTTTTAAAGATGCCAGCTTCACCAGAATTCTGGAAAATGAGGATCAAAAGATCCAGACACTTTATTATGGTCTGTCCAGACAGCCGGTGACATATCAGCATCTGGAAGAATTTCTCATTGCCGCAGGCAAGAAGGAAAAAGTAACCATAAGTGCCAGAGAGGTGGGCAAAGAATACTATGAGTTGAAAGACTCTTTGAAAGAATCTTTTTATATTCAGAGAAGCGGATGGGGGCATCTGCGCCTTGATGTGGAAGCTGTTGGAGAGTTTCTGGAAGTTCCCCGCAAGGTGGTAACAGACGAAGATTTTATTGGCAGCCATTATGAAGTGGAATATCTGGTACACAAGGAGAAATTAAGACAAGGCAATCAGTTTGGCAAAATTATAGTAAAAAGCCCTTATCAGGAGATTACTTATACCGTTGTTGCATCCACAAGTGGTAAACTGGATGTAGATATCCGTCTGACTCAGGAGAAGAGTAAACTGGATCTTCAAAAAGACTGTCTGGCCTACTTGTGCTATGAGACTGCTGTGGCAAGCTGTCTTGCGGGAAAGGAGAATCCAGGGGTCAACAGCTGGATGGATTTTTCCACCTGGAGTGCAAGCAGCCACTATATTCTGAACCAGCTTCACCAGTCCGGATGTGATTATCCGGAATACCAGATGTATGAGGCCTTTCTTCTTTACATGGAGAACCATCATGAGGAAGCAAGAGTTCTTCTGGAAAGCTATCAGGATAAATCCTATACAAGAGATGATCTGGAGTTTGCTGGAATTTATCTGTATCTGTGCACGCTTACCGGTTTATATAAGGACAAGGTTCACGCCCTGTCCAGAATCCGCAATTTTTACATGCAAAAAAGTGACAGTTTTCCGCTTTTATGGATCCTGCTGAAGCTGGATCCTGCATACAAGGAGACTCCGTCCAAGGCATTATTTGTGCTGGAAGAGCAGTTTGGCAAGGGCTGCAGGAGTCCGTTCCTCTATCTGGAAGCATGGAAGATCATCTGCAAGGACATGACTCTTCTTCACAGGCTGAACAGCTTCTGGGGACAGGTATTCCGTTTCGCGGCAAGAAGAAACCTTCTTACAGAGGAGCTGGTAATGCGTCTTGCATATCTTTCTGGGTATGAGAAAGATTATAACGAAAGTATTTATCAGGCATTGGCAAAGGGCTATGAACAGTATTCTTCAGAGGATACCCTGGAAGCCATCTGCAAATATGTGATGAAGGGAAACCCAAGAAAGACCGAATATTTCCGCTGGTTTTCCCTGGCAGTGGAGCATGGGCTGCGTCTTACAAGACTTTATGAGTATTATGTGGAGACTATGGACACTTCCAGACGGATTGAGCTTCCAAAGGCTCTTCTCATGTATTTTACTTACAACAGCGATTCCCTTGGAGATTCCAAGCGGGCATTTATTTATTCCTGCATTATTGCAAATAAGGAAAAAGAGCCGGCAGCATACCAGCGCTATATGTCAGGTATGCGGGATTTCGCCAGGAAAAAACTGGCTGAGGGCAAAATGAATGAGAGCTATGCTGTCTTATATCAGGAGTTTCTGATGGAGCCTCGCACAAAAGAGGCGGCAGATTCCATTGCGCAGAAAATGTTTACCCACCGCCTTTATTTTGATGATAAAAAAGTCCGCTATGTGATCGTTCGTCACAGTCAGATAGAATCAGAGGAGACTTATACCTGTGTTCAGGGCGTAGCTTATCCAAGAATTTATACAGAAGATGCTGCTATCCTTTTTCAGGATGACAAGCAGCGCAGATACAGTGCTACTGTAGATTACAGCTTGAAGAAGACCATGGATGAGGATGGGGCAGTGAGAAAAGTTCTTGCCCTTGGCGTGGACGAGCCAGGTGTGCTTCTTCATTATTGCGAAAGCCATGAACTGGACAAAGATAATCTGGATATTTTTCAAAGACTGGTCAAATCCGATGCTTTTTGCATGGAGTATAAGCAGAAGGTACGTCGCAGGATTCTGGATTATTATGCAGAGCATGTATTTGGCGAAGATCTGGATCAATATTTAAAGCAGATGGATTATCGGGAATACGCCCGTGTGGACAGGCAGAAGCTTCTGGTGGTCCTTATAAGCCGCGGCCTTTTTTCCCAGGCACAGGCCATTGTGGAGGAATTCGGCTATGAGGGCGTGGACATGCGAAGCCTTCTGAAACTGGTGAGCCGCATGATCGTGCGCTGCGACATGCTGGAAGATGAGGAACTTCTGGCTTTGGCATCTGATGTTTACAGAAATGGATTTTATGATGAGGTGATCCTCACATATCTTATGAAATATCGTTTTGGACCTGTGGATGAAATGTTTTCCATCTGGAAAAGTGCTGTGGGATTTGAAATGGATACCTATGATCTGGAGGAAAAAATCCTTCAGCTTCTTATGTTTACCACGGATTACCGCAAGGAGGGAGAGCATGTTCTGGAATCCTACATTCGCCATTCCGGAAGGGAGTGGATCGTAAGCGGATATCTGACCCATGTTTCCTATGGCATTTTTGTAAAAGAATACACCATGAGTCCTTTTGTGAAAAACTGTCTGTTGAATGCATATATGCAGAAATGGATGGTAAATGAAGTCTGCTATCTGGCTTTGTTTAAAGAGCTTTCCAGGGAAAAGAGCAGAAAAGAGGCTCTTCTTTCCATAGAAAAAGAGCTTCTAAAAATGTGCATGGACAAAGAAATGGTATTTTCTTTCTTCCACAGACTTCCACCGGAAATTCTGAGCCTGTATCAGATGGATGATAAAACATGTGTGGAATATCACACCAGCCCGGAGGCGAAGGTAACCCTTGTATATGCTTTGGATACCGGACTTGGACGTGCGCTGGAATATAAGACAGAGCCTCTTAAGAATGTATATGAGGGTATTTTTACCAAGCCGTTTACCATGTTTTACGGGGAAACTTTGCATTATTATTTTTCAGAGGAATGTAATGGACAGACCAAAAGAACGCCAGAGCGGGTACTTGGAATGAGTAAGGTGGAAGGTACACCATTCAGCAAGTACCAGATGATTAATCAGATTTTGTCTGCGCGGAAACTGGACAAGCATCATGAGGTGAAACAGGGACTGAAGCAGTATTTCCGCCAGGAACAGTATGTAAAAGAAATGTTTGTCATTACAGAAGAGGACTGAATATATGAATGAAATTCGTGATTTGATCATAGGAATTGATTTTGGAAAAGATTATTCCCAGATCTGCTATTATGACCGGAAAGGGGAGGAGCCCTGCTCTGTGTCCATGAAAGTTGGTGCTCAGGAGTTTGAAGCACCTACCTGTATTTGCAGGCGCGGAGAGCATAAAGAGTACACCATTGGTCTTGAGGCAGTTTATTTTGCCCGGGAAAAAGGGGGACAGATGGTGGATGACCTGTATGGAATCTGTAAGAAAGAAGACAGTGTGCAGATTCTGGGAGAGCAGGTGGAGCCATGGGAGCTGCTTCAGGTTTTTCTGAAGGGTATGCTGAAATTTCTGGGAGTTGCAGATCTTGTAAAAAACACAAAATGTCTGGTGATCACAAGTCCTGAGCTTGAGGACCCCCAGGTGAAAAATATGGAAAAAGCCTGCCAGGCCATTGGTTTTTCGAAGAATCAGTACATGCTGATAGACCATGGAGAGAGCTTTTATTATTATTCCCTTACCCAGAAAAGAGAGACCTGGAACCGGAGTATCGGCTGGTATTCTTTTCACCAGGATGAAGTGAAGTTTCAGCAGCTGACTATGGACAGCAGCACAAGGCCAGTGCTGGTACGCCTTGAGGAGCCGAAGAAGACGGTCCTCCCATCTCTTACAGCCCCTGAGGAAGAGGGAGAGAAGGCTGTGGAAGCCAGAGATGAGGCTTTCCGTGATTTTATTAAGGAGACTCTTGGAACCGGTCTTTTTTCCAGCATTCAGATCACAGGATATGGATTTAGCCCGGATTGGGCGAAAATGTCCATTGGAAGCCTTTGCATGCAGCGAAGAAAGGTTTATTATGGAAATAATCTTTTTGCAAAAGGTGCATGTGCAGCTGGAAAGGAGCGCCTTGAGGATAAGATCCTGAAGGGGTACCGTTATATGAGTCCTGCTCTTGTGCTGAAAGATGTGGGAATGGAAATGCGGGTGATGGGTGCACCGGCGTATTACCCGCTTATTGAGGCTGGTAAGAACTGGTATGAGTGTAAAGCTGGATGCGAGCTGATCCTGGATGATATAACAGAGCTTGTTTTTGTTGTTGGAACCTTCGGCGAGAAGCACAAGAAGAAAGTAATTATGGGACTGCCCGGACTTCCTGAGCGTCCCAATAAGACTACAAGACTGTCTCTGGCCCTTGCATATGTGTCACAGAAGAAATGCCGCGTTGTTGTAAAAGATCTTGGATTTGGAGAAATGTTCCCTTCCAGCGGCAAGGTCTGGGACGAACTGGTAGAGTGGTAAAGGAGGCTGGAAATGAGCGGTTATATTTTATGTCAGACAAAAAAGGCGGACAAGCCGTTTTTTGTGGAGAGTATCAATACCAATATTTACTCACTGGAGGAGCTTTGCTACTTTCTGTACCACAATCTTTATCTGGTGGATTCTTCTGTTATAAATGAAAATCTCTGTACCTGGATCAGCGAGGAACTGGATCTGCCAAGGCTGGCAGCCAAGCTACGTCCTCATCTTGGTAAATTTGCCAGCGCGGAGGATGTGCTTTATCCGGTATTTAAGGAGATCAATTATCTTACTTACGATGAGCTGAAGGCATTGAATGTAAAGCTTGCCAAGCTGGATCAGGAGGCACCTCTTCTTCGAAAAAAGAGAAAAGGGGATGCCCTGGTAGCGAATAAGATGTATGTAAGTGCCATCAAGGTGTATCAGCAGCTTCTGAAAAAAGAAGGGCTGGAGCAGATAAGACCAGGGCTGACCATGAGTGTGTGGCATAACCTTGGATGTGCGTACAGCTATCTTTTTCAGATGGAGAAAGCAATGGAGTGTTTCTGGGAGGCGTTTCTTACCCAGAGCGATCCTAAGGAGCTGGTTTGCTATCTGCTTGCTTATCGTAGCGTGAAGAAGCCGCAGGAGTATGAGAACAGGCTGAAGGAGCTGAATGTATCGGATGAAGTGAAGGATACTTTAAAAAAGGCACTGGATGAGTTTGCGCAGAAAAAGGAGGTCAGCATAAGACCAGGGAAGGCGGATGAAATGCTGGAGAAGCTGACAGGAGAGTATCATAGGAGCACAGGTTCGTGATGAACCTGTGCTTTTTCTAAAAAACTATATTGACAGAATTACTTTCGTATGCTACCATACAACCATGCTTTAACATGGTAGAGTGAAAACGCACTAAAATAATGAGAATTAGATTTCAGGAGGATAGATATTATGAAAAAAAGAATGCTGGCGATTATGATGAGTGCCTTGGTGGCAGCAGGTATCTGCTCTGGTGTGACTGTTTATGCAGATGCCGACAGCAAGACACTGACTGTTGGATTTGATGCAGAGTATCCGCCTTTTGGTTATATGGATGAAAGTGGCGAATATGTTGGTTTTGACCTGGATGTGGCACAGAAGGTATGTGATAATCTTGGATGGGAGCTTGTAAAGAAACCAATTAACTGGGATTCCAAGGATATGGAGCTGAATTCCGGAAATATTGACTGTATCTGGAATGGCTTTACCATCAATGGACGTGAGGATGATTATACATGGTCTGATCCATATCTGAATAACGAGCAGGTTATGGTAGTCGCTTCCGATTCCGGAATTGAGACACTGGCAGATCTGGCAGGGAAGAATGTTGTAGTACAGGCTGCATCTGCAGCACTTGATGCTTTGAACAGCGAGGATAACAAAGAACTGACAGACAGTTTTGCATCCCTTACAGAGAATCCGGATTACAATACCGCATTTATGAATATTGATTCTGGCGCAGCTGATGCTGTTGCTGTTGATATCGGAGTTGCCAAATATCAGCTGGCTCAGAGAGAAGAGGGCAAATATAAGATTCTGGACGAGCCGATCCAGAGCGAGCAGTACGGCATTGGCTTTGCCAAGGGAAATGAGGAGCTTCGT